>Ga0075522_10000012_pt1 | contig 108020 bp, 95 predicted proteins | sample NGEPerA_FD_74796 | JGI IMG/M metagenome (GOLD analysis project Ga0075522, IMG submission 74796) | Arctic peat soil microbial communities from the Barrow Environmental Observatory site, Barrow, Alaska, USA - NGEE PermafrostL2-A | ecosystem: Environmental > Terrestrial > Soil > Wetlands > Peat ... | reverse complement strand
CGAAGGAAGCTGGCGGCGGCGATGTCGCGTGGCGCGACCCGAAAATCGGCGGCGTAAGCTTACACCGGCAGCCTCAGCACGAACCGCGCGCCGCCTTCCTTGCGGTCCGACCACAAATCGCCGCCGTGCGAGACCACCGTTTCGCGGGAAAGCGCCAGTCCCAAACCCACTCCGTTTTTCTTCCCCGCCGTGACGAACGGTTCGAACAGCTGCGCAGCGATGGAAGCCGGGTGTGTGTCGCCAAAGCCGAATCCATCGACGGCAAGCCCGAGCTGGCCGATGCTCAGAGCGTGTGTATCGACAGCAAAGAGCAGTTGGCGCGGTTGGACCGCAAGCGCAAGAAGAAGGCCTCTAACGAGCCGGGATGGCCGTTTTGTGATGCCGGTTCGAGTCCAGCAGAGCTCGCGGAGCGAGATGAGCGTGGCGTTGAACTGGCCGTCGATTTTGAAGAAGTAGATCGAGGAGTAGAATCGTTATTTCCATGCCCATTGCCGCCGGCTCCAAACTCGGCCCTTCCGGGATCCTCGCGCCCATCGGCGCGGGCGGTATGGGCAAGGTGTATCGCGCCCGCGATACCACGCTCAAGCGCGACGTGGACCCGCTGATGGAAAGCGCCGCCGATGGTAGCAAGCGCCCGGACAATCGAATCGGCACCCAGATAATTAATATCGAAAATGAGCACAGGCTCATAATGAGGGCAATTCAAAGCCGCCCGAGCTGCTCTTGTAATACTTCCGGCAGATCGCTTCCACGCGCGGATCGAAACGCTCGGCATTCAGCACTGTGTTCAGCCGCTCGTAAGATGCGTGCCCCGGCGTCGTCACCATCTCGCTCGACGCAACCCAAAGATCCGGATGCTTCTCCCGATCCTTCTTCCGCCCCATGCGCATACAAGAAGGACGCTTCAGACAGAAGCCAGGTCACATGCTGTAAGAGCTTTTTACCACGGGTGCCAGCTAGGATTCAGTGGCTCGCGTTGGCCAGTTCCCGATACCGATAGGCCGCCGTGCTGGCACTAGCGGCAACCTCGGTTTCACTTAAGTAGTGAAGCGGTGCTGCAGGACCGATCCGCTGCACCACCTGTGCCAGGCCGCTGAGCATGGCGATTTCGGCCGGCGTCATCGTGCGGCTGAGCACCACTCCACGCCCCTTGACGATCAGGAACGGCCGGCCCGGGTATTCCGCCAGATTGGGAACCGCATCGGGCGCGGCGTGGAATAACTCCGGCGTGCGTGCGTCCGAAAACATGGCCTGACACGGATAGAGGAAGCCCCCCTCCAGGACCTTCCTCGATCCAGGATCCGTCGCCAGCGCGTGGATGGCGTCGTCATCGGGTAGATCCCAGGAAGAATCCCCGGCCAACTCCGCGAGCAGAGAATAGTCCGCGGGGTGCGCCTGGCGTGCCGGAATCGCCAACCGTCGTTCTATCTCGGCCAGGAGATTTTCCGTCGTCTGACAATCCTTACCGCCCAGCACCAGCCCGTGATTTCCCAGCACCAGCACGTCGGTATCGGGGTGCTCGCTGAGAACTCTTTCGATTTCCCGGGCCAACGGCAGGCCCGAGGCCACATACGGAATCCATTGCCAGCGCAAGCCGTTTAACCCTATCTTCAGTTGAGCGGCGGCGTCTTCCCGAACCGCCCAGGCGATGGTGTTGATGGAATGAACGTGCAGAACCACGCGATGCGGCAGGGTCACGTGCATGGCAGTCTCGATGGACGCGCTCCGATAGAGTTCCGCCGGATCAATATTTTGCCGCAGGCTTGCGCGGGCACCCGCCAAATCAAGAGGGATCAGGATCTTGCCGCCCGTAGCGTCAGCCAGCCACTTGCCGGATGCCTTGATCCACAACACGCCGTCGAGCTTGAGGGAAATGTTTCCGGTGCTGGCCTGCGTGAGCAGCGGATTGCGGCCCACCCGCCCCGCCAATTCCAGCAGCGGGCCGAGATCTTCGTTCACCGAAACGTTCTTAATCATTCCCAGCTCCATTCTGACGCCTTATGGAAGCACCCTCAGCCTATCCGGAATCGCCGGCAGATTCCCCAACCGCTTGGCCCGCGTCTGCCCGATCTTCACCGATGCCTTGAAGATCGCCCCGACCGGAATGAATCCTCCTATTCTATGCGCAGCGACAGCCGCAAGTCCCATGGAGGCGATACAGCCACAGGAACCGCAGTCCGGCTGACCGCCAAACTGGCACGGGGTGATCCTGGTTTCGAGGTCCGCGGAAAGGGTCTGCGTGGTGAGCGCAAACACGCAATCGTTGGGGTTGTGGGGCGGCGTGGCGAACTGCTGGATCAGTCCCTTGGGCATATCCAGCTTGGGGAATTGTTTCCGCAGTTCGAGCATGTCCGCGATGGCCTGCCGGCGTTCCTGGGGATCCAGCATCTCGGGAAGCTGATCGCCCACTTGCGGGGTAAACAGGCTGAACCAGACTTTGCGGATCTCGTCGCGGGGATGCCAGAACTCCAGGAACTCCCGCAAATAACCCGGCCTCTTCATCATCTGGCCGGTGACGGTGCAGTGGATGGTGATCTTTTGGTCCGCGATATTTTTCAGGATTCGATCGTACGTCGCCGGAGCGCGCCGGACGTCGTGTTCGGGCTGCAGGCCGTCGATCGATACCACTACGCTCAGGTGAGGTAGTGTAGCCCACGCCGCCGCCGGGGGCCGGAATGCGCTGGTGACGATCTGGACGTGAATGCCCCGGTCCAACAGCAGGGGAACCATGGTTTCGAGCTCGCGATACCGGACCAGAGGATCGCCGCCGACAAGCGACAGGTGCAAGGGCCTCAGCCGCTCAACCACCTCCAGCACGCCGTCGATGAGTTCCTGCCCCTTGCGGTCGCGAAGCCCGCGCAGCGTGACGCCACCGCCGAGATGCCCGTCTTCGTAGGCGTAGCAGCCGGGACAGCGCAGAGGACATTCCCGCGTGATTTCGATGGAAAGGGAGGGCCGCTCCCCTTTCAAAATCCTGCCCCAGGCTTTCACAATCTCCGAAGTCTTCACTCGATTCCTTTCCCTGTCGCCCGGGAATGCTGCGTCCCGTGACAGGGTCCTTATGAGAAGGGACTGCTGCCCGCCTCAATCGTTTCAAAAAGTTTCGACCGCGCCGCCTGGATAGCGGAACTCGCGATCCTTTGCTTGCGTGAGTCTACAAAGACCGAAAGATCCAGGCTGGAGGAGACGAATCAGTGGCCTGTCCCATCTCGGCACGGATGCTGGCGGGATAATCCGGTACGATATCTGCCAACAAAACGGAAGTCTGGAGGTGGAATAGAGCGAGAAGGTTGGGTGAACTGCCGATTCCGGACGAGCCGCAGAGGATTTTTCCGCATTCCGCTGGGCCGGGAACTTTCAGCGCCGTCAGGTGCGGATCCACCGCGGGAGGATCCGGCCTCGAATCCAGCGAGGCGATCACCAGTAGCGCGCCCAGGATCCAAGCGCACCAAACAGTGAACCACTTCAGACGTCTTCGCATGCGCTTACCTCTGATGATAGCGAAGCTCCTTGTGCATTGGGCAGGCCAGCCTTCCTCCGCGGCTTATTCGTAACGGAGCGCTTCTATGGGATTGATCCGTGAAGCCTTCACTGCGGGGTATACGCCGAACAGCACGCCCACCGCGACCGATACCCCGAACGCCACAACGACCGATACGGTGGTCACAATGGTCTTCCACTCGGCCGTCCGGGCGATCAGCCACGCCAGGAAGAACCCGAACGCGATCCCCAGCAGGCCTCCCCCCGCCGAAATCAGGACCGACTCCGTCAGGAACTGCCGCACGATGTCGAGCCTTCGGGCGCCGACCGACCGGCGGATGCCGATCTCCCGCGTTCTTTCCAGCACCGTCGCCAGGACGATGTTCATGATTCCGATGCCGCCCACCAGCAGGGAAATGGCCGCGATCGCCACCATCACGTAGGTGAAGATTCGCTGCGTGCGTTGCTGCTGGGCGAGCAGCGCGGCCGGAATCGTCACGGTGAAATCCTGGGTGTCGTGATGCGTGGAGTTGAGCACCGCGGTCACGACCTTGGCCACCTCGATGCTATCCGCCTCCGGACGCAGGCGCAGCTCAATGCCGTCCAGCTCGTCCCGCATGTTCGCGCTGCGGTCCCAGAAACGGTACTGGAACGTGTTGGCGGGAACGTAAATGATGTTGTTGACATCCTGCATCGAGCCGCCGCTGCTCTGCGAACCGGCCATAAGCTGTTCTTTCAATACGCCCACCACCTCGAGCCATGTGTCGTTGACCTTGACGAACTTCCCGACGGCCGGGTCGTATCCCAGCATGTTGATCTTGGCGCCCTCTCCCAGCACGCACACCAGGGCGCTGCGGTCGTCGTCGGAATTGTCGAAAAACCGCCCCTCGGCGAATTGCAGACTATGGATCGCGCTGTAGGACGGGCGGACTCCGTATAGCTCCGGTATGTCGCGGGACGGCTTGGGCAGCGCCGCGGCGGGATGCAAGGTCCGGCGCGCGGACATGAGCTCGATGGCGTCGATATTGGCTTGCAGAATCCGGACGTCGCGTTCGGATAATCCGGGCGACGAGCGCCTGCGCTGCTGCAGCTCTTCCTGGCTCATGGCCGGCCGCGAATCGATCAGAATATTGCGGACTCCCAGCTGTTCGATGAAGCGAAGCGATTCTTCACGCGCGCCCGCGCCGATCGCCATCATGCCGATCACCGAACCCACGCCGAACACGATCCCGATCGCGGTGAGAAACGTGCGCGTCTTCTGCGCCCGCAGATTTCCGAACGCCTGGCCGAGATCGGAAAGGAGAATCATTTGGTCAACGCCTTCATGACGCCGCCTGAATCGCCGGCTTTGCCCGCTTTGCTCTGATCGGGATTGGACAGCGCTACCTGCTCGCCCTCGGCGATCCCCGTGATCACGGCCTGGCTCTCGCTGCGGCGGACCAGCTTTACGTCCCGCGAGACGAAGCCCTGGGGAGTGCGCAGATACACGAAGGCGCGCCCGTCGGTTTCAAACAGAGCCTGCGACGGAACCCATAGCACGTCGTCCAGCGTCTCCACGGTGATCAGGATATTGGACGTCATGCCGGGCCGCAGCTCCGGGCCGGTTTCATCGAGAGCGATTCGGCACTCGAATCGCCGGTCCCAGGCCGAGCCGGAGGTGCCCCCTAGGCTCTTGATATGGCCGCAGAACTCGCGTCCCGGAATCGCGGCCGCGCGAATGGTGACCTTCTGCCCCGGATTCAGGTGGCCGCGGTCGAGCTCGGGAATGCTGGCGCTCACTTCCCAATGGCTCATGTCGGGGATCTGCGCGACGGCCTGACCCGAACGTGCGGTGTCGCCGATCTGAAAATCGGGCAGCTGCTGTCCGTAATAGAGCGTGTTCTGATTGCTGTTGAGCTGAATCGCTACATAGCCCGCCGTCTTGGCCTTCAGGGTCATGCTATCGATCTGGCGTTGTGCTTGCTCCGCCAGTGCGCGCGATTTCTCGATGGCTGCTTTCTGAATGGCGATTCCCGCGCCCGCCGTCGTTTTCTTGTTGTTAAAATCCTTCTCGGCCTGGGCCTGCTTGTTCTTGGCGGCCTCCAGCGCGATGTCGTTTTGCTTGGCCGGAATGCCGGCCAGAATCGGATTCTTGCGCACCTCCAGCGCCGCCAGCTTCACGTCGGCCGCGGTGGAGACAGTTTGGTAACGCGCCTCTTCGAGCGATGCCTGGGCGTCAGCCTCGGCCTTGATCACCTGCTGCTCGGCTTCCGCCAGATCGGCCTGGGCTTCGCGCAGATTGTATTCCTGGGCGGTGGTGTCGAATTCCACCACCACGTCTCCGGGCTTCACTTGCTCGCCCGGTTCGCGCAGCGAGGTGATCGGCAGATCGCCACCCACCATGGGAGCGGTGAGCACTTCGGAATTCCCACCTTGTAGCTCCCCGCGCGCCGAAACAGAGATGGTGACTTTGCCTTTCCGCACGCGCGTGGTCGGGATTTCAGCGCGGTCTTCGGGAGCCGTCAGCTGGATGACGCGCATGCCGCCCCAGGCCAGCGCCGCCAGGACCGCGATCACCACAGCGGAGATCATCAGCCGCTTCTTCACTGCTTGCCTTCCTTTTTTTCAGGATCGGCTAAGGCCACCGTGGCGCCCGCCGGGATGCCCGAGACCGCGACTTCGTCCGGATTGCGCGCCAGGAGCTGGACCACCGTAGGCCGATAGGTCCCGCGTTCGGCCACGAACACGACCGGTTTTCCGTCGCGCGTGAATACCGCTTTGGCCGGAACGCTGATGGCCTTCGGAATACGATCGATCACGATATCCATGCCGGCGTTCATCCCGGGGCGCAGCCGTGGATCGGGGCTCTGGATCGCCGCGTAAGCGCGAAAACTTCGCGTGGGAGGGTAATCCGTGCTCAACTCCGCCAGTGGCGAAATCTGCGTGATCTTGGCCGGAATCTGGAGTTCCGGCAGGGCATCCACGTGCACTTGTACATCTTTCCCCACTCCGATGCGGCCCCGGTCGATTTCCTCCACTTTGGCATCCATGGCCAGCGAGCTCATGTCGGGAATTTCCGCCAGATTCATTCCGGAATAGACGCTGTCGCCAACCTTGAACGGCTTAGCATTCAGCGGGCCCTGGTTGTAGTTGGAAACGAACACCACGACGCCGCTCAACGGAGCCTGGATCTCCATCTGCGCCATACGGGACTTCGTGAGATCCACGTCGGCCTTAGCCTGATCGCGCTGGCGGGTCAGCGACGCCATGCGGGAAGTATTCGTGGCGGCGTGCAACGCCACATTCGCTTCCTGGACTTTGAGTTTCTGTTCGGCCACGCCCAGGTCGATGCGCGCCTCCTCGGCTTGAAGCCGCCCGACAAATTCATTGGCCGCGGTGCCCAGGCGCGACTTGTCCACGTTGTAGCGCGCGTCCGTCAGATCGCTCTGGTCCTTGTCGGAGTCGATGCGCACCTGCGCCACCTCCTGATCGAGGGAGGCCTGCGCCTGCGCGAGCTGCGCCTGCTTCTGAACCAGTTGCTGCGCGACGGTACTGGAGTCAAAGCGAATCACCGGAGCGCCTTTCTCCACCACTTCGCCGCTGCCCGCCATCCAGGCGATGCGAAGATTAGGCACCACGGGCGCATAGATTTGCGCCGATCGCGCGGCGCCCAGCTCGCCGCGGCAGCGGATGATAGCGAGAAATTCACCTCTCCGGGCCTGCGCCACCGGCAACTCGCCAGCGGTCTCGGCTCCACGAAATTTGTTGACGCCCACCCAACCTGCGGCGCCGAGCGCGGCCACACCGGCCAGCCAAAGCAATGCGCGAATGCTGCTGCCGAACGCGTTCATTTCTCTGGTTCCAGCACCACGGCCGCCGACAGGTCTGGTGTCAAGCGGGGATCGGTTTTGTCGAGTCGGAAAACTGCCGAAAATGTCTTCACCGGGCTGCCAAGCGCCGACGATGCCATGGGACTGGCTGATTCGAAATGCGCGGGCAAAGCCAGGTCCGGATACGCGTCGAAATATACCTTGGCCCGCACACCGGGCGTCAGAGCTGCGCCGTCCGGCTCGCCCACCGAGCAGCGGACCAGCATCTGCGACGGATCGAAGATGCTGACCAGGGCCTGGCCGCGATACAACTGATCGCCTTCCTGCGCATGGCCGTTGGAGTTCCCGCGCCACACGTTCTGCTGCGCCACCATGCCCGCTAGAGGCGCGCGCACCTGCATCCGGTCGATGTTGGTCTGCGCCCGCTCCAGTGCTACCTTCTGGCGATCGCGCTGCAACTCCAGAATCCGCAACGCGGCGGCATCGGACTGGTCGTGATAGGCATTGGACTTGGTGAGGCTTTCGACGTGCTGCCGCGCGATGTCCGCCTTGACATCGTTCTCCAGCCTGGCGATCTCGGCCAGGATGGGAGCTTTCTGCAGCTCAATCTGGGCCTTGGCCAGGTCGCCCTTCGCCTGCGTAAGATCGGAAATCTGCTTTTCCTGATCCGCATGATTCTGCGCGATCTTCTGATCCACTTGGTGGTTCAGGTCCTCGTACTTGCCTTTTGCGGCCAGTGCGTTGTCGATCTGCTGGCTGGGATCGAACTCCGCGATCAAATCGCCCTTCTGGACCGGCGTGCCGTTGGGAATCAGGTGCGTCAGGGTCTGTTGGCCGCTCTGCCCGAAGGTCTGCGGAACCATGACCTTGGAGCTATGAATCGCCTCCACCGTTCCTGTCAGGCGGACCTCGCGCTGGCCGTGCGAGGGCTCTGCTGCCGCGATTCGTGCCGAGGCCGCCGCCGCCGTGGACCCAGTGCTGCCGGATGTGGCGCGCTCGCACGAAACGATCCCCACAGCCGACACCGCCGCCGACATCAGGAGCGCGAGCTTTCGCACACCCTATCCTCCTTGAAGGTCTTGCAGGTTAGACGCCTGACCCGGGAAATTAGTTGATAGATTTCCACAAAATCTGACTACTCCGCCGGAATTCCCGCAGGCAAGCGGCGAGCCATCCTGTCAGCATCCCCGTAAACCATACAAAAGACAGTAACAACCGGATCACAGGTTGCGTTTGGGCTAGGGGGATTCTGTGAATACGCGGAAACGCCTGGGCGGATTAAGAGCAACGCCTTATCGCACCGGTACGATCCGGATGCCGATAGTCGTACAGATGTCTAGGAGTACTGTTGGTGCAATTCTTACGGGTCTGCTGACACTCGCCGGTCTGGTTTCCGGAGCGGACATTCGGGGGACCATTACCATCGAACGAAAACTCACTCCCCGCAACGTCACTCCCGCCGCCGGACTCTACCAACGAGGTGCCCCTGTCGCACTTCGATCCGATACGCATGAGGACGCTTTGGACTATGAGCGTTCGCATGTGGTGGTGTATCTCGAAGGTGTGCAGGAAACCGCGGCGCCTGTCACCGGGCAGATGGAGCAGCAGAATCGCCGGTTCTCGCCCGACCTGGTCGTGATTCCCACGGGTTCATCCGTCTCCTTTCCCAACTTCGATCCCATCTTTCACAATGTGTTTTCGCTGTCCAAGCCCAAGAGCTTTGACCTGGGCAACTATCCCAAGGGTCAGACCCGGACGGTGACTTTCCCCAAGCCGGGCATTGTTGCGGTCTACTGCCACCTGCATCCGAATATGGCCGGAACCATCGTGGTGACGCCCAACCGGTGGGGAGTTCCCGCGGACGCCGGGGGCCAGTACACCCTGGCCAATGTGCCGCCTGGAAAATACACCGTCGTGGCGTGGCACAAGACCGGGGGAACCTTCCGCAAGACCATCGAAGTTACCGCCGGGCGAGACTCAGAAGCCAATTTCTTCGTGCCCTTGGCGGAGCTTTCTGCCGGGGACGCGGACAATCACGCGGATCTGCACGCCGAGCATCACGCGGGTCACTGAATGCAGGGCATGAAATGAGATTCGCCACGCGAGCATTTCTGTGGTCGTTTCTGCCCTTCGCGGCATTGCTCGCGGGAAGCTTCTGGGCCGTGCGAACCGCCGCGCTTTCCGCGGTGCGCGAGGCCTTGCGAACCTCGGTACGCGATAACCAGGTCACTCTGGCGCGGGAGCGCGAACGGAGCGAGTCCAGGAACAACCGCATTCTTCGCGTGGCGGCGGAGAATCCAGCGCTGAAGGCCGGCCTGCAATTGCTCGCCACCGAACGCAGCGCGAGAGACGCCGCGCGCCGCACCGTGGAAGACCAGCTCAGTGAGATCTGTGACACCATGGGCTTCGACTTCCTGGCCGTATCCGGTTCTTCGGGAGAACCGCTGGCCGGCGTCATCCGCGGGAAGGAAGGATTCGCGCCTCTGGATACTGAGCCGCCGCGCCTGCCCGAAACGGGTTTCTTCTCCACACAGGGACAGATTTTCCGGGTAACCTCGGTCGCCATTTCGCAAGGGCAGGAGAATGTCGGCACGCTGGCGGTGGGAGAGCGCTTCGATCTGGCCGGCGTGGGGATGCCGGCAGTGCTGCTGCACGGAAATTCGGTGGTGGCCATCACCACGCCCGGTGCGAATCAGTTCGAAGCGGAAGCCGCGCTGCGGAGGTGCTCGCCCGATGCTGAGTGCGAACTGCGCATCGGCGGTGAGACATACGTGTCGCTTCCGCTGGATACTGCTCCCGCTCTGGGGTCTGGAGACGGGTTCACGCTGAGAAGCCTCCGCAGCCTGGATGCCGCTGCCGCGCCCGTGCAGGTGGTGCTGCGGCGCGTGTTCTTGAGCGCCGGATTGACTGCGCTGATGGTCGCGATTGCGCTCGGCGCGTTTTCCTCCAGGTCCATCGTTCAGCCGCTTGCGGCTGTCGTGGTCCGCTTGCGTGAAAGCGGCAAAACCGGGGCGCTGCCGGAGTTTTCCACCGGCGAGCGAGGCGTTCGCGAAATTCTGGAGCTGACCGACAGCTTCAACCACGCCGCCGCTTCCATTCGCGAAGGGCAGGACCGGCTGATGCGGGCCTATGTCGAATTTGTGAGCTCACTCGCCAGTGCGCTGGATGCGCGCGATCCCTACACGGCGGGCCACAGCCTGCGCGTCAGCGAATACTCCTGCGCCATCGCCCGGTCGATGAGCGTCGAGCAGGAGGAACACGAGCTCATCCGCGTGGGCGCGCTGCTGCACGATATCGGCAAGATCGGCATCCCCGACGCCGTGTTACAGAAGCAAGAAAGACTCACGCCCGAGGAAGAAGCCCTGATCCAGCAGCATCCTGTGATCGGCCGGAAGATTTTGGAATGCGTGCAGGGATTCGAGGCGTACCTTCCCGTGGTGGAACTGCATCACGAAAACTGGGATGGCAGCGGGTACCCGCGAGGGCTGAAAGGCGAGGAAACGCCGCGCATGGCGCGCATTGTGAAGGTCGCCGATGCGTACGACGCCATGACCTCGGACCGCCCGTACCGGAAGGGCATGCAGCACGACCGGGCCGTGGGCATTCTCGAGAAGCACGCGGGAACGCAGTTCGATGTGGCGGCGGTGCAGGCGTTCGTGACTTTGGGCGATCTCAGCCAACGCTCGGCTGCCAACGAAGAGCCGGTTCGCGATTCGCTGCAACATCTGGCAGCGGCCATGCGGTTGGGAACTGCGGCTCCGGTGGAGGAACGCCGCGTATGATCCTCAAAATCGGGTTCTTCTGTGGGATGGCCGCGATTGTCTGGGCCCAGGAAGCCGAGTCGGGGTTCGAGCTGCGGTCTACCGTCAGCGCTCAGTCCGTCTATTCGCACGATCTGACGGAGGATCCGCGGGCGGGCGCGCCCATGACCGGCGGGTTTCAGGCCCTGCTCTATCCCACCTGGAAGCTGAACTCGCACTGGGCGGTCTCGGGCGCGATCGAGGTTCATTCGCGGCCGTATTTCCCGGGAGAATTCACGAGCCAGGGTTATGGCGTGAAGACCAATATCCTGAATGCGAGTCTCAGTTATTCGCAGTTCTGGAGCAACGGCTCTCTGGTGGTGCGCGCCGGGCAGCTCACGTCGGCCTTCGGCTCTTTCCTGCTGCGCTATGACCCGGCGACCAACCCGCTCACGGGCGTACCTGCAGGCTACGGCTACTATGGGGGCGGTGTCGCGATTGAGGGGCTGGCTGGAGCGCAAGTGGATGCGACCGCCGGACCGTTCGACATGCGCGCCCAGTTCACCAATTCCTCGCCGGCGAACCCGCGCAGCATTTTCGACAAGGATCAGTATGCAAACTGGGCGGGGGGCGCCGGCTATACCATCCGTCAAGGATTCCGAGTCGGCGTATCGGCTTACCGCGGTCCATATCTGGACAGGAACTATCCATACTTTTTCCCGGGCGAAGCGCCGCCGCGTGAGTTGCCCGCAACCGGCTATGGTCTGGACGTTCAGTGGGGACGCGGACCCTGGAACGTGTACGGAGAGATGATGCACTTTCAGATGACCTACAAAGCGATTCCCACGTACAACGTGCAGAACGGATACGCGGAAGTACGCCGCGTGCTCAATCCGCGCTGGTATGCGGCTGCCCGAGCCGGCTACAGCCACCCGCTGCGGTATCCGGGTTCCGAATCCTACGAAATGGCTGTCGGCTTTCGTCCCGCTGCGAACCAGTTGCTGAAGTTCGGGTACACGGTTGAACCCTATTCAAACTCTGCGACTGAACATATGGCGATGATCCAGTTCGTGACCAATTTCCGGGTATTCGGGTTCGCCGGACGCTAAATCCCTCCGCTCTTTTCGAGCTTCCCCCACGCGGCGGGCCATGTAAATCGATCGCGATACAAAGCCCAGCCCGCATCACCCAGCTTCGCCCGGAGCGAGGAATCGTCCACAAGCCGCAGTACCGCATCGGCGAAATCGTCCGGATCGTCGGCCAGCAGCAGGTGCTCGCCATCCCGCACGCCGAGGCCTTCCGCGCCGAGTGTAGTCGAGACCACGGCGCGTCCCGCAGCCCAGGCTTCCAGAATCTTGAAGCGTGTTCCGCTACCCGATAGCAGCGGTGCGAGACACACTTTCGCCTCCGCAAGCTGCGCAGTGGCGTCCTCTACCGGACCGATGACGCGGATCCGCGGATCGCCGCCCGTGAACGCCGCGATGGCTTCGGGATTCGAGCCGACCAGACGCCATTCGATTCCCGCCGCCTTTTCTCGAATGCGCGGCCAGATTAGCGTCCGGAACCAGCGCACGGCTTCGACATTGGGATGATATTCGAGATTCCCGCTGAAGACGATGGCGTTCGCTTCCACGGCGCTCGGACGTGCGATTTCGGGCAGCGCATTGGGAAATACGCGTACGTCGGGATGGGAAATACGGCGGCGGTCGTCTTCCGACGCCGTCAAGATCACATCGAACTGGGGCAGCCAATCGCGCTCCAATCTCGCGTAGTTTTCTGCAAATCGCCGTGACGCCCAGGAAGACGGCCAGCGCGCGGCCCGGGCATGCGTTCGCGCCAGTTCGCTTTCGATGTTGTGGAGATCTATTACCAGCCGGCCACAACGACTTCTTAACAACGGTGCGTATGCCGCGCACCAGAAATGTTCCACCACGCCCACGGCGTAGCGGCCGCGCAGAGCGGCCGCAATCTGATCTTCGTATCCGGAAAAACGGTCGAATAGCGGGGGACGCCCTTGCGCCAACCGGACCACGTTGCGCCACACGCGCGCCTCGGGAGTGCGGGAGTGCGGGCGCAGCGAGAATGTCACTGTCTGGACGTCATACTTGTTCTGCAAATACGCCAGCATCGACGCCGACCGCAGGCCACCTCCGCCGGAGCCGGTCTTCGGTTCCTCAGGAGTGAGAAAAAGCGCCTGTGGCTGCGTCATAGACCTCACGAGTAAGGCGAGCAGTCTTCTGCCAGCTGAATTGCGCCGCTCGCGCGAGCGCTCTTTGGCGAACTTCCGCAAAGCCGCCTGAGTTGGTGGCTACCGCTCGCATCGCCTCCGCCAATGCGGCCGTATCCTCCGCATCCACATGCAGCGCGGCATCATTGTTAACCCCGCCACTCACTTCAACAATCGCCGGATCGCGCGACGCGATCACCAGCGCTCCGCATTGCATCGCCTCCAGTACAGGCAGCCCGAAGCCTTCGTACAGCGACGGATACACGCAGGCAAGCGCGCCGGAGTACAGCCCGGGCAACTCGGAATCGGAAACCTCGCCGAGCACCCGCAGTCCAGGCTCTGCTGGCGGGGTAGGGAAGTCCGCGCGAGCCCGCCCGGCCAGCACCAAATCGACCGGGATCGTGCGGCGCACTTCGCGCCAGGCATCGACCAATCGGGCGATATTTTTGCGGGGCTCGAGTGTCCCGACAAACAAGAAGTACGGCACATCGGCGGAAACCGGCATAGCGGGCGGTTTAAAGAAATCGGCAGCCGCGAGCGGAATAGCCACTACGCGATCCGGCGAAAGCCGGAATCTGTCAATAGCCGCGCGGCGCACGGTCTCGGTGGGAGTGATCACCATGGTCGCCAATCCCATCCGGAGCAGGCGCGGCGTTCGCCGCCGTACCCGCGATGCCCCCGGCTGCCAAAGGGGATCGAGCCACGGGCTCAGATCGTGCAGGGTCATCACGCTGGGCCGCAGGGCAACATACGGCACGGAATAATCGGTTCCGTGAAACAATTCGACCCGGCGACGCCGCATCTCCCGATCCAATCCCCACGCCCACCATTTGCGCTCGGCCGGATTGTGCGGACCTTCGCCCGCGTGAAGATTAGGCAGATCATGCGGCGCGCGAAATGTTTGGTCGGAGAGCAGCCAATACTGATCGTCCGGGTACTCGGATGCGAGAGCCCGGGCCAGTTCGAGGGTGTAGCGGCCGACGCCTCCGGTCGATACCGTAAGGGGAGTGGCGTCGAGGGCGATAGTCACGGCGCTAGTGTAGGATAACATCGTGGGATCTGAACACCTCAAAGCACTTGAGGAGATTAAGGCACTCGGCCTCCAGGTCGAACTGGCCGGGGAAGCCGACATAGAACGGATTCGTAAGCGCCTGGATATGGTCGCCGGGCTCTTTGTGGAGGATCCGGAGGTTCAAAAGGCTGCCGAGGAGACGAAGCGCCAGCTTTTGAGCCGGGTGACCCGGCTCAGGTGGTCGGCGTCCGCTGCCAGGCCTGCGGATACCTCGCCCACGGGCCCTTCGACGATTGAAGCCGTGCCGCCCACCCTTCCGCCGGGCGTACTTTCGGCTTCGCGGATCCCTCCGCCGATCGCCCCACCCGTGGCCCCCCCAGCGGCCCCGCAGGTGGCGCCTCAAATGGCATGGAAGCGCGCTCTCTGGATAGGCGTAGGCGTGGGCGTAGGGCTTTCGCTGCTGGCGATCGTGGTGCTGGTGAACGTCGCGCGTAAACGCAATGTGAACCTACCGGGCGCGGCTGCCACCGGCGTCGCGGTCCAAATATCCACGACGCCCGCGGGGGCATCCGTACGCGTGAACGGCGAGGCAAGGTGTACGTCGGACTGCACGCTGACGCTGCCGCCCGGTACGTATCAGATCACGGCGTTCCTCGACGGATACGAGCCCGCGGCCAGCGGCGTCAACCTGGTGCTGGGAGGACCCCAGACGCTGAACCTTCCCCTGGAGGCGCGTCCGCAGACCGTCCGGATCCTTTCCGACCTGGCTAAGGGCAAGGTGGTGCTCGATGGACAACCGCCGGCCGATTTGCAGGACGGTGAATACGTATTCGAAGAAGTCGCGCCTGGTACCCATACGGCGACGGTGACGGGCCCCGGCGCGGAGGCGTCTTTCAGTTTCGATCTGGCTCCCGCCAGGCTGCCTTCGCTGACCGGACCGGTGAATACGAAAAATGTGCTGGCGATGCTGGTGGCGAGCTTCGCCGGGCACGGCCGCCTGGTAACCAGCTCGGGTCCCTGGAAGCTGACCGTCAATGGACAGCCGGAGGACGACGCGGGTCCCGCCGGCGTGGACATGAAGAACTTCCAGGCCGGGCTGGACGAGGTGGCCGTATCCCAAGACAAAGATCAACGCGCCTTCAAGGAGGATTTCGGTCCCGGTCCCACGCTGACTGCGTTTCTCAAGACCGACCGCAACGTGGGCACGCTGATCGTATCCACCGGGGAGAACCTCGCGCGCGTATACCTGAACAACAAGGAATATCCGCGCCGCACGCAGAAGGGCCAGTTGCGGATCCAGACCATCGGGCCGGTGGAGGTGCGCGTCGCGAAGGCCGGCTTTGAAAATTCTCCAGCCCAAACCGCCGTGGTGAAAAAGGGCAGCGAAGTGCGGCTGGAGTTCAAGATGAAGCCGATGCCCCAGACCGCCACGCTGCGAATCGAAGGGGCCACGCCGGGCGCGGAAGTTCTCATCGATCAGCGCAACGCCGGCACGGTCGCCAGCGACGGCAGTTTTGGGGCTGAGTCGATTACGCCCGGAGATCACGTGGTCGGGCTGCGGCGCGACCGGTTCGCTCCCAAACAGTTTTCGCGAAATTTCACGGCTGGGCAGACGGTGACCATCGCCGGCGCGGATGCCGTGCTGGTGGCTGAGCGCCCGGCGGCTCCTCCACCGCCTCCCCCCGCGCCCAAGCCCGTACCCGTGGCTCCCAAACCTCCGCCGATACGGATCACTTCCATGGAAGGATTCGAGAATCAGGAAGGATGGACGAAGCAGGATAACGGCATTTGGCGCCACCGCGGCGGCGGCTTCCTCACCTACAAATTGCCCTCCAGCGGTGTCTTCACGTTTGCGGTTTATCTGGTGAAGGGCGGCAATCTCTTCCGCGGCGGCCGCGTGCGCTGGGTCACGGACTACATCGATTCCAAGAACTACGTTCTATCCGAGCTCGACGACAATAACCTCACCGTCCGCGACGTGGTCAACGGTAAGAGCAGCGAGCACGGCAAGTTCAAGCACAACGTGGACAGCAAGGATAAGGCGTGGGCGATCGAGCTCGAGATTTCAGACGACCACTTGATTCAACGGATCCAGAAGGATCAGCAGTGGATCACGATCGATTCCTGGACGGATCCCGCGCACAAATTCGCGAATGGGAAATTTGGATTCGATGTGCAGGGTAACGATGAAATCGGCGTATCGGACTTTAAGTTCACGCCGGCGCGATAACGGCGCGCCGGGCCGCATTTCGAGGCGATCGAGCACCCACGTTAAATGTCGTCTGACCCCTTTTCCTCTATTATCATGAGGAGCATGGATGGCGGATTGGTTGGCGTAACCTCGGGTGTGGTGGCAGCCGCCGCTTTCATGAGTTACGCCGTGCGGGGACGTTCTTCCCGCGTGTTCGGCGAGTCTTACTATCATGGCGATCGCAGTAAGCCCGCGCTGGCGCTCACGTTCGACGACGGCCCCAGTGAGTCCACGCCCAAACTGCTCGAAACCCTCGACAAGTATCACGTGCCAGCCACGTTTTTCATGTGCGGAGAAAATGTCCGGCGCTGTCCGGATGTCGCCCGTGAAGTTGCGGCGCGCGGCCACGAGCTCGGCAATCATACCGATTCGCATCCTCGCCTGGATTTCAAGTCGCCGCGGTTCATCTATGGCGAGCTGGCGCGAGCGCAGGAGACCATTCAGGAAACCACCGGAGCGAAGCCGCGCTGGTTCCGCGCTCCCTACGGCGTGCGCTGGTTCGGCGTGGCCCAGGCGCAACAGCTTCTGGGGCTCCGCGGCGTGATGTGGACCGTCATCGGCCGCGATTGGCGCTGGCCCTCCGCCCGCGTTTCTGGGCTCCTTGTTAACAACGCTTCGAACGGAGGAATCCTCTGCCTGCATGACGGCCGCGGCGTGCGGCCGGCGCCGGATATTGGGGCGACCATCGAAGCGGTGGAGTACACGATCCCTCGGCTCCAGGAACGCGGATTTGAATTTCTGACCCTCACCCAAATCCTATGCCCTCAGAATTAATGTCAGAAGACCTGATTTCCCGCGTCACCGGCGTGATCGCCAAGGCGCAGAAGATTCCGGTGGAAACCGTCACCATCGACAAGACCTTCGAGGAGCTGAACATCGATTCCCTGGACGGGATCAACATTCTGTTCGGGCTCGAGGGCGAATTCGATCTGGATATTCCGGACGATGCGGCTCGCGGCATCCGCACGGTTCGCGAGATGGTGGAAGGAATCGAAAAACTACTTGCGGCCAAGGCGGGAGTCGCTAAATCTCCCAAATGACGCATCGCGTCGCGGTCACCGGCATCGGCGCGATTTCCGCTTTCGGTCATACCTACCCGGACCTGTGGACCGGCCTGGCCGCGGGTAAAAGCGCCATCCGGCCGCTTACCCTGGTCGCGTCGGGAACCCTTCGATTTCCCAACGCGGCCGAGGTCCCGGATTACGATCCTCTGCGCTACTTCGAAGAAAAAGAGGCGCAGCTGCTGGATCGCTTTGCGCAGTTCGCCGCAGTGGCGGCGCGTGAAGCGGTGCGGGCGTCGGGAATCGAGTTTTCGCCGGAGCTGGGAGAACGAACCGCCATCGTGTTGGGCTGCTCAGGCGGCGGAAAGTCCACCGAGGATGACGGCTTTCACCACCTCTACGCGCTCCAGGAGCCGCGCGTGTCACCGCTGACCATCCCCCGTGCGATGAGTAACGCCGGCGCCAGCCGCGTCTCGCTCGAATACGGCATCACCGGACCGGTGTTCACAATTTCGACGGCGTGTTCCTCCGCCAATCACGCCATCGGGCAGGCGTTCCGCATGGTTCGCGCGGGCGAAGTGGAAGTGGCCATCGCCGGGGGCAGTGAGGCGCCTCTGTCGCTGGGGTTTCTCAAAGCGTGGGAAGCGATGCGCGTAGTCTCCCCCGATACCTGCCGTCCTTTTTCGCGCGACCGGCGGGGGCTGATCCTGGGAGAAGGCGCCGCTGCGCTGGTCCTGGAGCCGTTCGAACGCGCCCGCGCGCGCGGCGCGGCGATCCTGGGAGAGATTGCCGGGTTCGGGATGTCCTCCGATGCGCATCACATCACGCAGCCCTCGGCTCTAGGAGCTGCGCGAGCCATGCGTTCCGCGCTAGAAGACGCCCAACTGGCTCCCGAGGCCGTAGGCTACGTGAACGCCCACGGTACGGGCACGCTGGCTAACGACGCGACCGAAACGGCAGCGATCCAGAACGTGTTTGGGGAGCACGCCCGAAAATTGCTGGTCAGCTCCACGAAATCCATGCACGGCCACGCTCTGGGGGCGGCGGGAGCCCTGGAGGCGGCCGCGACTCTCGGCGCGCTGCAATGCGGCTTGATCCCGCCAACCGCGAATTTCACGGCTCCCGACCCCGCCTGCGACCTGGACGTGGTTCCGAATACCCCCCGGGCGGCCCAGATCGAATACGCCATCTCGAATTCCTTCGCGTTCGGCGGGCTCAATGCAGTAGTGGTGTTCCGGAGATCGGCCTAAGGTGATCTTCGTAGGCCCTTGGAACTAAGGCAATTTCTCATTGGATTTCTCGGGCGGTTTCTGGCACTCTCGAACTACGGCGATATAGCGCCCAGCGTGTTTGACGGGGGGCCGTACTTTCGGAGGTCGGTCCCCTGACACGCGCTAAACCACCGCGGCCTTGGCTTCTTCGAGCGCTCCTTCCATTTCTTCCCGATATTTCTGAAGCAGGTCTTCGCTCTCCGCTTCGAAACGCATGACCAGAACCGGTTGGGTGTTAGACGCGCGCACCAGTCCCCATCCATGCTCGAAGCGCACGCGCACCCCATCCACATCGATCACCTGGTGAGTCTTTTTGAGCCGTTGCGACACGCGTTCGACCACCTGGAATTTCACTTCATCCGGACAATCGACGCGGATCTCCGGCGTCGAGATCAGCTTGGGCAATGCTGCCAGCTGCGCGGAAAGCGGCTTACCGCTGGCAGCCACAATCTCGATCAGGCGGCAAGCCGAGTACAGAGCGTCGTCGTATCCGAAATACCGGTCGGCGAAAAACATGTGCCCGGACATTTCACCCGCCAGCTCGGCATGCTCCTGCTTCATCTTGGCTTTGATGAGCGAATGGCCGGTCTTGTACATGATGGCGTTACCGCCCAGCCGGTTGAGCTCGTCATACAGAAGTTGCGAGCATTTGACCTCGCCGATGATCGTCGCGCCCGGCTTGCGCGTGAGGATCTCCCGGCCGAAAATCAACAGAAGCATGTCGCCGTAGATCACCTCGCCGCTTTCATCCACGGCTCCGATGCGGTCCGCGTCGCCATCGAAGGCGATGCCCAGCTCGGCCTTCTGAGACTTGACCGCGTCCTGCAAGCTCTTCAAATTGGCGGGGACGGTGGGGTCGGGATGGTGGTTGGGAAAGCGGCCGTCCATGTCGAAAAACAGTTCGGTGACCTCGCAGTTCAAGCGCTCGAGCAGGCGATGAACCACCGGTCCGGCAGTGCCGTTGCCGGCATCCAGGACCACCTTGATCCGCCGCGAATAATCGAACTGGGGAGCCACTTCGTCCAGATAGGCCGGAATGACATCCATATCCGCATGGCTGCCGCGGCCTTTCAGGAAATCGCGCGCTTCAATGATCTGGCGGACTTCCTGGATGGTTTTTCCATGCAGCGTAGTGGGGCCGCACACGGTCTTAAATCCGTTGAACTCGCTGGGATTGTGGCTGCCGGTGATCATGACCGCGCCATCGGCCTTCAGATGCACGGCCGAAAAATACAGCAGAGGCGTGGGCACGACGCCGATGTCGGTGACCTCGCAGCCGGAATCGATCAGGCCTTCAAGCAGCGCATCGCGCAGGCGAGGCGAGCTCAGACGGCAGTCGTGGCCCAGGGTGATGGAGCGGCCGCTCTTGCGCTGCAATAACGTTCCCAGTCCGCGGCCCAGATCCACTACGTCGGAGCTCACGAGCTCCGTATCCGCGACGCCACGGATGTCATATTCGCGGAAAATGGTCGGTTTCAGCATTCGGATTCTGATCGCGCACAACGCAGCGTGGCGCGGACCTCCTTTATCGGTTTCGTAGCGGCGCGCCACGCGCTGTGCGCTCCTCCTTCGAAAATAACACTATCGGCTCACGAACCGGTTTCCTTCGACGAAGAAACGCAGCGGCCAATCGGTGCAATGCCGGATGCCGATGCGCGGGGAAACGCCGATACGGGGTGCGTCCGCTATCGCGGGAGCGTGAATCGTGAGCGGACCCGCGGTGAGGTCGGCTTCGTTGTGACGGCGCGTGATCCCCAGAGCCAGCGTCAGCTTTCCCGGGCCATTGGACAGATCCTCGATGCCGCGGGCTCCGGGACGGCGCCGCCGCATCCGCGGGATTCCCTCCAGCGGTTCCACAGCGCGGATCAGGACGCATCCCGGGCTGCCCTCCGGTTCGGCCACCACGTTCAGGCATTCATACATGCCGTAGATGAGGTAGACGTAGGCATGGCCCGGCTCGCCGAACAGCACGCGGGTACGTGGCGTAATGCCGCGCCAGGAGTGCGCCGCGCGATCTTGCAAGCCCAGATACGCTTCCGTTTCGACGATCCTGCCGGAAGCGCTCCCGTGCACCAGAACGGTTCCCAGCAGAGCGCGGGCGACTTCGATCGCCGGCCGATTATAAAACGCGCGCGGAAGCGGAGCTGGCAAGTTACATCTCAAGCTTGCCGTTGAACACCATGTCCTTGAGCTTGAACTTCTTCTTAATCCCGGTCTTGTCGAACTTGGTGGAGAATTGTACTTCCTTGTCCTCGGGGGTGAACGTCGTGGTCCTCGGGAACAGGAAACTTACATTTCCGGTGGGACCACGCCCGCCGCTGACCTGGACGTCGACCGCCTTCAGCGGCGGTTTGCCGCTCACAGAGAGCGTGGTCACGTCGAGCAACGCCGCTTTTTTATCGCCCTCCGCTGCCGCCAGGGCAAACTTGGGCAAGCCGACCAAAATGAGCGCGTAGACTTTATTGACCTGGTCCAGCTTGGCTTTCGCTTCCGGAGATGTACCCGCTTCGGCTCCGTACTGACGCTTGATGAGGGCCTGCCTTACCGGCAAGGCGGTTTGCCAAATGAGAGTAACCGGGATCCCACCGCCGCCGCCAAAGTCACCACCGCCTCCGCCGGAGGCTCCGGCAACGCCGGGATCGGCGCCAACGGAATCACCTTGAGGCCCGCTGCGCCCGCCGCCGCGCCCACCGCCTCGGCCACCGCCGCCACCGCCGCCGATGACCGGGGGCGCACCGGGCCCATTGCCGACCGTGACCTTCGCCGTCCAGGGAGAATTGGAAAGGATCTTCGCGACTTCCTTTTCATCCCATGCGGTAAAGGGCTTGGTCGTCCAGAAGTCCGCCGCCCACATGCACAGGGCGCATAGCAACAGCAGCATGGATAGTTTCTTGAGCATGGTTGATCTAGCCTTTCAGTCTACAATGTGAACTGCGCTCGCCCAACCCAGTTGAGGCGTTTATTCTCCGCACTTCGTTACGTTCAGCGCGCCTTTTCCCCACGCCGTCTGGCGGCCGACGCCGGTCCATTGCGCGGCACGCAGATACGGAACGAATTCCGTCAGATCGCCTTCATATTCCGCCTCGCCCACGAAGCCGCCGAGCGAGTGAATCTGGCCGGTCCGGCTGCTTCTCCGGGAAATCTCCGTATGGCGGATTTCGCAGCGTGTCATGCGAACCCTGGCGGCGCGTTCGCCGAACTCGCGGAAGTCGAGCGTCAGGGGACCGTCATCATAGAGCGCCCGCAGGGTGCTGATCCGATCGCGGACGCGCGCGATGAGAACTCCGAACTCGGGGCGCTCGACCGTCTGGCCGCCCGCCTTCAATTCCGTGGGTGTCCGGAATTCAACCGTGACGCGATTTACGGGATCGCCCGCTGGATCCAGGCACAACTCCAGCGGAGCGTCCGCGCCGCGAACGTCCACCAGCTCGGCTGCGGGATCCAGCTCGCGGAAGGCGCGAATCACGATGTCGAGCGATGGGCGGCGCAGATCGAACCAGTGGAAATTGAACTCGAAGGTTTCTCCGGCCGCGACCGTCCGCCCATCCAGATGGCTGGCGCGGAAGACGAAGGGACGAGGGTGATCGCCAAGCCCGCTGGGACCCGTTTCAGAAGACGGCTCGAACATGGGCGCGTACCCGAGTTTGTGCAGAATCGACCCGAACGCCCCGCGCAGGCGGTTGCCGGCGGCTCCCGGCGGAAATGAGACCGCCTTACGCGCAAGGAACGTGAGATGAAGCGGATAAAGGCGAAAATGCAAGTCCCATTCTATGCGGTTCTGCATAACAAAAGTGCGCTATCCGGCTCTGTCTATAGAACTTGCGGTCTTCTGCCGATTTAAAGATTCGGTCAAAACTCGGATCGGAAGTCTAAGGAAGAGGGACTCGGCAGGATGTTTCCGATTATCGGTATTTTGGTGGTCCTGGGTTGCATCGCAGGCGGCTACCTGATGGAAAAGGGCAACCTGCTGGTGCTCATGCAGCCGGCGGAGCTGCTGATCATCGGCGGTGCGGCCATCGGGACGGTGCTGATCGGTAACCCGCCGCACGTTCTGAAGGCCATCGTCGGGGGCATTCTGGGCGTATTCAAGGGCAGCCGCCATACGGCCTCCATCTATCTCGACACGCTGCGTTTCCTGAACGATTTCTTCAACACCGCTCGCAAGAACAGCCTGACTTCGCTGGAGGAAGACCTGGACACTCCGGACAAGAGCGCCCTGTTCAAACGGCATCCCAACTTCAGCAAGGACCATGAGGCGATGCTGTTTTTCTGCGACACCATGCGAACCCTGGTCGCGGGAGGCGTGGAAGTTCACGATCTGGACAGCATCATGGAGCTCGATCTGGAGATTCTGCACAAACAGGCCCGGATGCCCGTCGCCGCGTTGTCCACCATGGCGGACAGTCTTCCGGGATTGGGTATCGTCGCGGCGGTGCTGGGCGTGGTGATCACGATGAGCGCTCTGGGCGGTCCGCCTGAAGAGATCGGCCATAAAGTGGCCGCTGCTCTGGTGGGAACGTTCCTGGGCATCTTGCTTTGCTACGGCTTCCTGGGGCCGATGGCAGCCAATCTCAAGAAACAAAGCGATGCGGAAAGTGAATACCTCTCCAGTCTGCGCATGGGCCTTCTGGCTTACATGAAGGGAATGTCCCCGATCCTTGCATTGGAGGCGTGCCGGCGCGCGATTCCTCCGCATGTGCGGCCCACCTTCAAGCAGATGGACGACGCGTGCCGTAAGTCGCCCGCTGCCGCGCCCGCCGAGGTAGCGGCGTGAGCGCCAAATCCGGCTCCCCGACGATCATTATCGTCAAGAAGAAGCACGCGGAGCATGATGACGAGCACGGCGGCGCGTGGAAGGTCGCTTATGCCGATTTCGTGACGGCGATGATGGCGCTGTTCATCGTTCTCTGGCTGCTGAGCGCGAGCGAAAAAGTGCAGAAGGCCGTCGGCGGCTATTTTCAGGACCCTAGTGGACAAGGCCGCCAGACCGGCACGACCACCGCGGGCATCGGAGAAACGCTCACGGTGAATCGCAAGGATCTGGAGAATTTGAAAGATAAGCTGGAACAGGCGATGAAGCAAATCCCCCAGCTTCAGCGCATGCAAAACCAGGTTCGGATGACCATCACGGCCGAAGGGCTACGCATCGATCTGCTGGAAACCGAGCGTGGACTTTTCTTTGAGAAGGGGAATCCCAAGCCGAGCCAAGATGGCACCCAACTGATCCAGGTTCTCGCATCCGAACTGCTGAAGCTTCCCAACAAGATCGCCATCGAAGGACATACCGACTCCACTCCGTACGGACGCGCGGACTATTCGAATTGGGAACTATCGTCGGATCGAGCCAACGCGGCGCGGAGGATTCTGGTCCAGAACGGATTGGACCAAGACCGGATCAGCCAGGTTCGTGGATTCGCGGACCAACGGCCGCTTCTGAAGGACGATCCAACCAACCCGTCCAACCGGCGGATTTCGATCATCGTGCGGAATCAGGGTCTGGATGTGCAGGAAGAGAAGTTTGCCGAAGCGCCGGTCGCGGGCACGCAAGCGCCAACTGGCAGCGCACAGGCGAAAGCGAGCGATGCTCCGGCGAAGCAAGAATCCCCGCCCGCAAAGGCGGAGCACTAGACCGTCCACGGCGTCATTGCCGTACACTAGTGGGTCTTGCGACTTTTCACCGCCATCGACATTCCGGACGATATCAAAGTCGCGCTGGCGGCCCTACTCGACCGCCTGCGGCCCCTGGCGAAGCTGAACTGGATTCCCGTTGAAAAGCTGCACATCACGACCAAATTCATTGGCGAGTGGCCGGACAAGCCGGAAGCCCGGCTGGACGAACTGAAGCGGGCGCTCGCGTCGGTTAAGGCTCCCGCGCCCGTGGATATCGTGATTCGCGGTCTGGGCAGGCTCCCTCGGGTTCTATACGCGGCGGTGGAACCTAACGAAGCACTCACCGCGCTCGCGGCCGCGACCGGACGGGCCGTCGCAGGTCTTGCGGAAGATCGGGCCGAAGACCGAGCCTATCGGCCGCACATCACACTTGCAAGAACTCGCAAGCGAGTTCCGCACATCGATTTTGAGCAGTCCGCCATCGGATCCTACCGGGCGTCTTCGTTTGCGCTGTATTTGTCCGCCGCTGGAAAGTACACTAAGCTTCAGGAATTCTCCCTCGACACATGACTGAACTCGTGACCGGACTACTCGCCATCCTCATCGCCTACTTGCTGGGCGCGATTCCCTTCGGCTATCTGCTGACCCGGTTCACCACCGGCAAGGACGTCCGCACCGAGGGGAGCGGAAATATCGGCGCGACCAATGTCCTGCGCACGGCCGGACGCGGCGCGGGCGTGGCCACACTGGTTCTCGATATCGCCAAGGGATTCGCCGCCGTGTGGATCGCCGGGATACTCACCGGCGGCTCGTCGGGATGGATGGCGGACGCCGCGCTGGCGGTGATGGTGGGTCACGCGTTTCCGATTTTCCTGAGATTCAAGGGCGGTAAAGCGGCGGCCACGTTCTTTGGAGCGTTTCTGTACCTCACGCCGATACCGGCGCTGGCCGCATTGATCGTGTTCGTGATCACCGTTACGGTCACACGCTACGTCTCGGCCGGATCGATACTCGCGTCCGCGACGTTTCCGCTGGGCGTGTGGCTGATCCAGCATTCCACGCTGAATGAGGTACTGGCGGCGGTGATCGCGGCGGCTATCGTCGTCTACCGCCACAAGGAGAATATGCGGCGCATACGGGCCGGCACGGAAGGCGTGTTTCGCTGGGGAATCTGATGAAGCTGGCGATCATCGGAGGCGGCAGTTGGGGCACCGCGCTCGCGATCGTGCTCGCTCCGCGCTCCGAATCGGTCACGCTGTGGGTGCATGAGGCGGACCTCGCGGCGCGCATTTCACATTCCCGCGTGAACGACATTTTTCTCCCCGGCTTTGAGCTTCCCGAAAACGTTCAGGCCGTCACGGGAAACCTTGAAAACCCGCTCGCGGGCGCCGGCATCGTCCTGGGCGTGATGCCGTCGCACCACGCGCGGGCAATTTACACGGCGATGCTGCCGCACCTGACGCCTGCCATGATCCTGGTGAGCGCCACCAAGGGCCTGGAGCAGGGAAGCCTGCTGCGGATGTCGGAAGTGATCGCGCACGTCGTGAAGGCCAGGTTTGAGCCTCGCATAGCAGTCCTCTCCGGGCCGACCTTCGCGCGCGAGGTGGCCGCGGGCAACCCGACGGCGGTGGTGGTGGCTTCCGCCAGCCCCGAGGTCGCACGGTGCGTCCAGGAGGCGTTCTCGGGACCCAGCTTGCGTCTGTACACAAATGCCGACCCGGTAGGGGTCGAGGTGGGAGCCGCGCTCAAGAACGTGATCGCCATCGGGGCCGGGATCTGCGAGGGCTTGGGCCTGGGGCACAACCCTACGGCCGCCCTGATCACGCGGGGGCTGGCCGAGATTACACGGCTGGCGATCGCCATGGGGGGCCAAGCGAAAACCCTCGCGGGTTTGGCGGGGTTAGGAGATTTAGTCCTGACCTGCAGTGGCGATCTTTCCCGTAACCGCCAGGTAGGCAAGGAGTTGGGCGCGGGACGGCCACTGGGCGAGATCCTGGGGTCCATGCGGATGGTGGCCGAGGGCGTCGAAACCTGCGCCTCGGCCGTGGCGCTGGGCCAGAAGTTCGGGGTGGATCTGCCGATTATTCAACAGATGCACGCGGTGATGAACGGCGGAAAGTCCCCGAAAGAAGCCGTACGGGAGCTGATGGACCGGTCGCTCAAAGGCGAATAGCCGTGCGCAATCCGACGCAACCTTCTCCCGAGACTCGGGTTTATCAAGACATGGAGGCTGTTGTCGCCCTGGAACGAGACGCCCAGTTAATGCTGCGGGTCCGTGAGGGGGATGACACCAGCTTCGGGTTGTTACTCGAACGGCACCGCGGACCCGTGGTGCATTTTCTGTACCGGATGGTGCAGAACCAGGCGGTATCGGAGGAGCTGGCTCAAGAGGTTTTCCTGCGGGTTTACCGGAGCCGGGAGACGTACGAACCGACCGCGAAGTTTACCACCTGGCTGTTCCGCATCGCCACGCATGTGGCTCTGAATTCGATTCGCGACGGGAAAAAAGAAAAAGGCCACGAGAGCCTGAATGATAGTAGTGACGAGATGCTCGGCGGGTTGGAACGCCAGGTGGCGGATCGGCAACCAACGATCGAGCAGGAAATGGTCCATGAGGTCAAGCTACGCGAGGTGAGGCAGGCGATCGAAGCCCTGCCCGCCAAGCAGCGTGCCGCCGTACTGATGCACAAGTACGAGGGCCTGGATTATGCGCAGATCGCGGGAGTGTTAAGCTGTTCGGAATCCGCGATCAAGTCGCTGTTGTTCCGGGCCTATGAATCGCTGCGCGGGCGGCTGGCCCACATGGCCTGATCTATCTGAAGTAAGAAGTAACTGTATTTTTGAGGGAACTTATGATCTGCCTGAGTCAGCACGAACAAGGTGCCGAGCTCCTTGCCAGTTATTTGGCGAAGACTCTGGACGCGCCTCGCTTAGCCGAGCTGGATCGCCATCTCCGGGAATGCGCGGACTGCCGCGGCCTGGCGTCGGTGTGGGAACGGCTGGATGAATTCGCGGTGCCCGCGGTCTCGCCGGATTTCGACGCTCGGCTGTACGCACGCATTGCGCGGGAAGAGGCGCGGGTATTGGGGTGGCGGTGGTGGCTGCGGCGTTCGATTGCTCCAGTCGCGGCGGCGGCCGCTGTGGCGGCGCTGGTGCTATTCCTGCATGTTCCTGGAAGGCAGGATACGGCCAGGCAGGCAAGTAAAGCCGAGATCGAGCAAGTGGCGCAGGCCGTGGACGATTTGAATCTGCTGATACCCATCGACAGGTAGCGAATGCAGTCCTTGTTCACCAGCGCGGTTGTGACGGCGGCGATGCTGGCGGGATCGGTGTCGCCCGCCGCTGCGCAAAACGGGATCGTCCAGCAGCGGAGGCTGAAGCAGCAGATTCTCAAGCAGCAGAAGCAAAGGCCGAACCCCAAAATGGTTCCGCTGCCGGCGCCTGCTGTCGAGCGATTCCTGCAAATGTCGCCCGAGGACCAGGAGCGCGCGTTGTCGAAGCTTACTCCGGAGCGCCGCCAGCAGGTGGAACAACAACTCAACCGACTCCAGCAGCTTTCTCCGGACCAGATGCAGCGGCTCCAGGATCTGTATCCGGCGTTTATGAATCTTCGCCCGGCGCGCCGCCAGGCAGTGCGCCAGGAGATCCAGCAACTGCGTCTGACGAGACCGGCTCTGCGGAAAGATCGCCTGAACAGCGATGAACGCGATTTTTCGCCGGAAGAAATGGACATCCTGCGGCGCGTCACCGGCATACCGGACGGCCAGTAGGACTTACGCCTTCGACTTCTTGATTTCTTCCACCAGCGCGGGAACCACTTCGAAAAGATCGCCCACGATTCCGTAGTGCGCCACCTCGAAGATGGGAGCGTCGGGATCTTTGTTGATCGCCACAACCGTCTTCGCGCCCTTCATGCCGACCAGATGCTGAATCGCGCCGGAGATGCCGACCGCGATGTAGAGCTTCGGTGAAACCGTTTGGCCGGAGCTGCCGACCTGGCGATCCATGGGCAGCCAGCCCGCGTCACAGATGGGGCGGGATGCCGCGAGTTCGGCGCCCAGCGCCTGGGCCAGAGCCTCGACCACCGGAATGTTTTCCTTCTCCTTGATGCCGCGGCCAACCGACACGATGATATCGGCGGCGGTCAAGTCGACCGCACGGGCTGCCTCGCGGAAGGGTGCCTCCGGCACTTGCCGTAGACGCGAGGCACTGAGGTCGGGTGAAAATGTTTCGGCCGGTTCGGTTACAACCGCGTGCCAAGCTCCGGCCTGAACGGAAACGAAATGCGGCCCATCGCCCACCAGGCGGACATCGGCATTGAGCTTGCCCTGAAACATTTGACGGACAAAAACCGGCGGCTTGCCGCCAATGACGTCGCTGATCAGGAAACGTCCAAAGCGCGCGGCGAGCTTGGGAGCGTAATCGCGGGTCTGATAGGTGTGCCCGAAGACTACGAGTTGGGGATTCACTTTGCGGATCAGTTCTTCCGCGGCCGCGGCGTACGCGTCGGCCGTATAAGGGAGATCTATGGAATAGGTGACGACCTCCGTCCCTAGCGAAGCCGCGAACTGCTGCGCTGCGGCCAGAACTTCGCCGGCCATGCGCTGTTCGACAATCGCGAGCACGTTCATAATACGCGCGCCTCGAAACGCAATTTTTCTACCAGCTTCGCAGCGGCGGTCTTCGGGTCGCCGTCGAAGATCTGCCCTTGCTTGTTCTTCTCCGGCGCATAGAGTCTTTCGATGACTGCCGAAGCTGGGGGAACTTCAGCCGCTCCGTCCAAGGTGATGACCTTGATCTCCTTGGTCTTGGCTTTCTTGATGCCCATCAGCGTGGCGTAACGCAGCTTGTTCAGCCCGCTTTGAATCGTCAGCACGGCGGGCAAAGGCATTTCGATGTGCTGGAACCAGCCGTCTTCCAGCTCGCGTTTGACGCGTACTTTCCCGGGTTGAATTTCGACTTGCATGATGATGGTCGAGCTCGGCAGTCCGAGCAACTCGGCCAGGATGACTCCGGTCTGCCCGTATCCGAGATCGTCGGACTGGAGGCCGGTGAGGATCAAGTCTGGCGACTCGTTTCGCAAGGCTCCTGCCAGCAAGGTCGCGACCCCGAGTGCGTCGAGCCCCGCCAAGTTCGATTCAATGTGTATCCCGCGGTCGGCGCCCTTGGCCAGGGCTTCGCGGATGGTTTGGGAAACGCGCGCCGGACCGGCGCTGATCACGATCACTTCGCCGCCGTGCTTCTCGCGCAGTTGCAGGGCTTCTTCCAGGGCGTAAGCGTCGGGCTCGTTGATCTCGAAGCCCAGAGTGTCTTGGTCGATCCAGGTTCCGGCGGCGTTCACGCGCAGAGGGGAGTCGCGGAGGGGAACCTGCTTAATCGCTACGGCGATCTTCATGAGTAGTGGGGCAGGATTGTATCCTGCGCGCGGGTTTGCAACCCGCGCTCGCACAAATACGAGGCGCCGATTAGAAATCGGCGCGCAGGTTGAAAACCTGCCCCACCTTGAAGCCGGTGGCTCATAGCTTTTTGAAAATCAGGCAGCCGTTGGTGCCCCCGAAGCCGAAGGAATTCGAGAGCGCGTAATCGATCTTCATCGGGCGGGCGTGATTCGGCACGTAGTCCAGATCGCACTCGGGATCGGGGCACTCGTAGTTGATGGTCGGCGGCGCGATCTGGTCGCGGATCGCCAGGATGGTGATCCCGGCTTCCAGGCCGCCGGCGCCGCCCAGCAGGTGGCCGGTCATGGATTTCGTGGAACTGATGGCGACCTTGTGCGCGTGATCGCCGAACAGGCGTTTCATCGCGATAGTCTCGATGCGATCGCCGACCGGAGTCGAGGTGCCGTGTGCGTTGACGTAATCGATCTGATGGGGCTCTAGCCCTGCGTCTTTGAGTGCGTTCCGCATCACGCGAAATCCGCCACTGCCGTCTTCCGCGGGCGAGGTGATATGGTACGCGTCGCCGCTCATCCCGTAGCCCACCATTTCGGCCAGCATCGGCGCGCCGCGGCTTACGGCGTGCTCGTATTCCTCGAGAATCAGGATGCCGGAACCTTCACCGGCCACGAATCCATCGCGGTCGCGATCCCAGGGGCGGGAAGCACGTTCGGGCTCATCGTTGCGCTGCGAAAGAGCCCGCATGGCGGCGAATCCCCCAATGCTCATGGGCGTAATGGCGGCTTCGGCGCCTCCGCAGATCATCACATCCGCGTCGCCACGCTGGATCAGCCGGAAAGAATCGCCGATGGCGTGCGCCCCGCTGGTGCAGGCCGTCGCCGTGGCCGAATTGGGCCCCTTGGCGCCGGTCCGGATGGAGACGCAGCCGGAGGCCAGGTTGATGATCGTCGCCGGAATGAAGAACGGAGAGATGCGGCCGGGTCCTTTTTCGAGCAAGTTTTTGTGTTCCCGCTCGATCACCTCGAATCCGCCGATGCCGCTGCCGATATAGACGCCGGTACGTTCGGCCTCTTCGCCCGGCGGGACCTTGAATCCGGAACCCTGGAGCGCGAAATCCGCCGCGGCGATGGCCAGGTGGATGAACCGCCCCATTTTCTTGATTTCTTTTTTCTCGATGTAGTTGGCCGGATCGAAGCCCTTGACCTCTCCGGCGATGCGGCAACTGAATTCGGTGGCGTCGAAGGCGGTGATCGGGCCAATACCGCTCTGTCCGTTCCGGATGGCCTGCCAGACCGGCTCGGTGCCGATTCCAACCGAAGCCAGCATCCCGACGCCGGTGACTACAACTCTGCGCTGCAAGAGGGCTCCGTGAACCTCGCCGTCAGACTACTTCTTCTTGGACTCAATGTACGTGATCGCATCTTTCACGGTGGCGATCTTTTCGGCATCTTCATCGGGGATATCGAGGTCGAAAGCCTCCTCGAACGCCATCACCAACTCGACGATATCCAGCGAATCGGCGCCGAGGTCATCGACGAAGCTGGCGGTGGGATCGACTTGCGCCTCATCCACTCCGAGCTGTTCGACGATGATCTGCTTGACCTTTTGCTCAACCGACATGCATCCTCCCCAAAACCCTTATCAAACTCATTGATTCTACCGGGTGAGGGTGGAGGGCCGCAACTTTCGCTCGCGGTAGGCCAGAGGAAGTTGTTGAAATCGAAAGGTTAGCCCAGTAAGCCGCCATGGCCGAGACCGGCGACTTCCCACCCGGAAATCCGATAGCGCGCCAGCATGGGAGGCAGCACCAGATCGAGAATATTAGGTTTTGCCGACCGAAAACAGCCCGGTGCGGAGACGATGGGCACCTCGTCCTTGTAAGCCAGCAGAAACAGATTCCCTGGCTCCACCGGGGCGAGGAAACGCTCCAGATGACAACCGGTGCGGGCCATGGCCCGGCCGACCACGTCGTCAGGGCCGGCCGGAGCGGACGTGGAGGCGACTAAAACCGCAGTGGGCCGGGCGCGAAGCAGATGTTCCAGGGCGCGCGCGACGGATCCCTCATCTTCGGTCGGCGCCAGGGCGTAGCTGGGCGCGATGCCAAATTGCTCCAGCCGCTGCCGTACCACCGGCTCAAAGAGCTGGCGGGCCCGTTCGCCGCTGAGCGGATCGCTATATAGAACCGCCACGGCGGCGGAGCGGATGGGCCGGGCCTGCAAAATGGGGCCGCGCTCCCGCAGGATGCCGATCACCGCTTCCAGTTGCGGCTGCGACACCGCGAACGGTGCGCTCTTGACCGTGGCGATGCGCTGTTCTTTGCGGGCGTGGCTGAAATTCGGGCTGGTGGCGATCACGATGCTGGCAGTGCAGTTGATCTGGCGGAGCAGCTCTTCATCCACCAGCACGCAGCAGTCTTCGGTGGCGAACAGATTGGCCCGGCCTCCCGCCGCCAGACGGATTTCCAGGGCCCCGCACCCGGTTTCCGTGGCCACCTGAGCCACGGCTTCGTCTTCGCCGATCTCGCCATCTTCGAGCTCAGTGACCCAGACCTGGCCCAGCCCCTCGGTTTCGAGCAGCCGTATGTCCTCGTCACTGAGAATGTGACCTTTGGCCAGGAGCTTGCGCCCGCTCTGGCGAAAAATAGTGCAGCAGAGAATCCGTCCCGCAGACTCCCGAACGGCTACTGTCTGTGCCTTCACGATGCACCTCCCGCGAGTTCTCAAATCGCCCGCACGCTCTGGCAAGGTGAGCGCACATAATTCGTGCCGCGCGGCGCCATCTCTGGTACGTGTACGGAATATAGTGTACGCTGAATCGGATAAATCTCAAGACAAATTGTAAGGGAACTTGTAGTTTAAGTTTGAGTTGATTCTTGTCAAGGCGGGACAAAGGCGGTTCAAAGGACCAGACGGGTTCCCACGGCCTCGCCGGCCAGGAGCTTGCCGACTACTCCCGCGAGCGCGCCTGGCGCGATCAGAACCTGCTGAACGCCTTGGTGCAGAGCATCCATAGCTGCTTCGAGCTTGGCTTGCATTCCGCCCGTGGCGACGCCTTCCTGGATCAACTTCTTCGACTGATCGCATGTCAAGATGGGATAAATGGTGCCGTCTCTATCGCGAACGCCATCGACATCGGTCAGAAAGACAAGGGATTCGGCTGCAAAGGATGCCGCACAGGCCACGGCCATCTGGTCCGCGTTGACATTGTAAACAGCGCCGCTGGCGTCTCCCGCGACGCAGGCGACCACGGGCAGGTACGACTCGGCAGTCAGCAGATTCAGCAAGCGCTCGTCCGAACGTACCGGTTTGCCGACCTGTCCCAAATCCGGATTGAGCAATTCGGCATCAACCAGGCCCGCGTCCAGGCCACTCAGTCCCACGGGTCGCGCCCCAGCCGCCCGGAAGGCGGTCACCAGCTCGGCATTGACGCTGCCGGCGAAGACTTTCAAGACCGCGTCTATTACTTCCGGCGTAGTCACTCGCAGCCCGTTTACGAATCGGCTTTCGACGCCACGCTCGGCCAGGAAGCGGGTCATCTGCTTGCCGCCGCCGTGAACGACGACAACCCGATTGTTTGGCTCGGCTGCGGCCTGCGCGATTTCGCGGGCCAGACGCAGGCGGGATTCGGGCACGTCGAGCAGAGTGCCCCCCAGTTTGATCAGCAGCTTGCGAGGATTCACGTTTCGTCTTTAGAGGAGGCCGGTGGTTTCCGGATATCCCAGCGCGAGGTTCATATTCTGGATGGCCTGGCCCGCCGCGCCCTTGCCCAGATTATCGATCGCGGAGATCACTACGGCACGCCGGGTTGCCGGATCGTACTTGAAGCCGATGTCGCAGAAATTGGTATGCGCCACCGCATGCAGGTCGGGAACCTGGCCCGGCGCATACAATCGCACGAAGGGTTCGGAGGCGTAACGGCCGCGATAAACTTCGAGCAGATCCTCTGCCGACGTGATCCGCTCGGACGCCCGGAAATAGATCGTTTCCAGAATGCCGCGATGAATGGGGATCAGTTGCGCGGTGAAGCTGAACTCGCCTTCCTCCAGGCCCGAGGTGCGCAGGACTTCGGGCACGTGGCGGTGGTCGAGAATCGAATAGACGGAAAAATTCCCGGTGACTTCGCAGAAACTGGTCTTGAGCGAAGCTTTACGCCCCGCGCCGCTGACGCCGCTCTTGGCGTCGCACACGATCCCGAATTCCCGGGCGATCGCGCCCGCCTCGATCAGCGGTTTAATCGCCAGATTGGCGGCGGTGGGGTAGCAGCCGGGGTTGGAGATGAGGCTTGCGGCGGCCACGCGGCTGCGGCAGAACTCGGGCAATCCATAGACCGCCTCGTTCAGGAGATCCGGCCGCGTATGGGGCTCCTTATACCACTGCTTATAGTTCTCCGCGGTGCCAAGTCTGAATGCCCCGCTCAGGTCGATGACCTTGGCTCCTGCCTCGAGCATGGGCCCGGCCAGATCCATGGAAACTTCCGAAGGCGTGGCCAGAAAGACCGCGGCCAGATCGGCGGACAGCACGGAATCGGCCGAGCAGGGAATCCGGCGTGGTCCATGGTGACCTAAAGGCCGGGGACGATCGCCGCCATCACGATGCTCGAGCAGAACCGGCTCGACGTGGGGGTGCTTCGACAGCAGGGAAACCAGCTCGGCGCCGCTATAGCCGCTAAAGCCGACAATTCCGACCGGGGTCAGAGACATTAGATTTCTCAATTATGCCACGCAGAAAAATGGGGACAGACTACTCTGTCCCCTCCAGTAAGCTCCTTGACTTCGCCCGCCAGCGTGAGAGTGGGCAGAGAGGCCTCTCTTTTCGCTTCATCAGGCTGCGCAACGTGCTGCGGTTCGTCTCGAGGATTCGGGCTGCGCCTTTCGGACCCTCCACCACCCAGTTGGTGGAAGCCAGGACGCGTTCGACATGAAAGCGCTCCGCATCTTCTAACGACTGTGAAGGAACCGAAGTAGAGGCTTCCGGCGCGCCGCGGGAGGCCCCAAGATCCAGAGGTGCGTCGAGAACTTCGCCCGTGCTCAGAGTGCCGTTTATACTTGTATTCGAAGAGATGTCCACGTTTCGCCTCGGAATCGACTACAAACCGCGTGGCGATCAGGCCACCGCCATCGAGGCTTTGCTGCGCGGCCTCAAGGACGGCGAGCAGCACCAAGTCCTCCTGGGCGTGACCGGCTCCGGAAAAACGTTCACGATGGCCAAGGTCATCGAGAAACTGAATCGCCCGGCACTGGTTCTGGCGCACAATAAGACCCTGGCCGCGCAGCTCTATCAGGAGTTCAAATCCTTCTTTCCGACGAACGCGGTGGAGTACTTCGTCAGCTACTACGATTACTACCAGCCGGAAGCGTACATTCCCGCCGGCGATGTGTACATCGAAAAGGAAGCCACGATCAACGAGGAATTGGATAAGCTGCGCCTTTCTGCCACGCGCTCGCTGTTCGAGCGGCGCGATTGCGTGATTATCGCCAGCGTCAGTTGCATCTACGGACTCGGTTCGCCCGAGGCCTACTACGGGATGCTGCTGATGCTTGAAAAGGGGCAGAAGATCAAGCGCGAGGAGATCACCGGGCGGCTGGTGGACATCCTCTACGAACGTAACGAGGGCGATTTCAAGCGCGGGACGTTCCGCGTACGCGGCGACGTGATCGAAATCGTGCCTACTTACGACGACCTGGCGTATCGCATCAGCCTGTGGGGCGATGAGATCGAGTCGCTGGAGCAGATCGATCCGTTGACCAGCCAGGTGAAGCAGACCTATCTGCGGTTGCCGATTTATCCCAAGTCGCACTACGTGATGAGCGAGGAGACGCGCTCGAATGCGCTCCGCAGCATCGAGAACGAGCTGCAGTGGTGGAAGGCCGAGCTGGATAAAGAGGGCAAGCGGATCGAAGCACAGCGTTTGTGGCAGCGCACCATGTTCGATCTGGAGATGATTCGCAATATCGGATATTGTCACGGCATCGAGAACTATTCGCGGCATTTTTCGGGCCGTCTGCCGGGGCAAGCGCCGCCGACGCTGCTGGATTATCTGCCATCGGATGCGCTGCTGTTCCTGGACGAAAGCCACCAGACCGTTCCGCAACTCGGCGGCATGTATCACGGCGACCGCTCGCGCAAGGAGAACCTGGTGAAGTTCGGGTTCCGCCTGCCCAGCGCCCTGGACAATCGCCCGCTGACGTTCGAGGAATTCGAGAATCGCGTGCACCAGGCGATTTATGTGTCGGCCACGCCGGGTCCCTACGAGCTGACGAAAACCTCCGGTGCGGTGATCGAACAGATCATTCGGCCCACCGGCCTGGTGGATCCGGAAGTGGACGTGCGGCCGATCCGGGGCCAAGTCGACCACCTGCTGAACGAGATCCGCCTGCGCGCCGAGAAGAACGAACGCGTGCTGGTCACCACGTTGACCAAGCGCATGTCGGAGGATCTGGCGGAGCACTACACCGAGGCGGGCGTGAAGTGCGCGTATCTGCATTCGGAAGTTTCGACGCTCGACCGCGTGAAGATCCTGCGCGACCTGCGGCGCGGCGTCTATGACGTCCTGATCGGCGTGAACCTGTTGCGCGAGGGGTTAGATCTGCCGGAAGTATCGCTGGTCGCGATTCTGGATGCCGACAAGGAAGGATTTCTCAGATCGGCGGGCTCGCTGATTCAGACCATGGGACGCGCGGCGCGCAATCTGAACGGTCGAGTCATCCTGTATGCGGACGTAATGACGGTTTCAATGAAGCGAGCGATGGACGAGACGTCTCGCCGGCGGACCGTGCAGCAGGCGTATAACCTAGCCAACAACATTACGCCGCAGACGATCATCAAGCCCATCGATATAAACCTGATCGCGGTGGCCGAAGCGGATTACATGACAGTGCCGCTGGAGGAAATCGGTCCGGAGGAAAGCGTTCCACCCGAGCAGATGGACAAGTATCTGGCGGAGATGGAAGAAAAGATGCGCGAGGCGGCCCGCAAGTTCGACTTCAAGCAAGCCGCGGCGTATCGCGACCGGCTGAAGGAAATCCGCAGCCGCGCCGTCGTTCAGGACGCGTGATTCGAGGGCGGGCCGTACTGTAGCACCTGGACTTTTTCGAGCGTAATCAACCCGCTGCCCATCATCGGATCGATCGCTTCCAGTAACGCGTTGATTTTTTCCTCGGTATCGACGATCTCGACCACGAACGGCAGATCTTCGGAGAGTCGCAGGATCTTCGCCGTGTGCAGACGGCTGGAGTGTCCGAATCCCATGGGGCCGCGCAGCACGGTCGCGCCGCCGAGATGCATCTCGCGGGCCTTGAGCACTAAAGCTTCGTAGAGAGGCCGGCCCTCCCAGTGGTCGTTTTCGCCCAGGAAGATTCGAAGCAGAACTGCGTCTTTTGGTATGTGCATGCTACCTTCCGTTGAGGGTGACCGCCGCCATGTGGCCGAGCCATACTCCCAGTAAACAGAACACGAGCGATCCGAGCACATAGCCTGCCGCTTGCGCCCACTGGCCGTCGCGGGCCATATTCAGCGATTCCAGGCTGAAGGAAGAGAAGGTGGTGTAGCCGCCGCAGATGCCCACCATCACGAACTGGCGGATCGGAGAGCCGACGATGAACCGGCCGTCCGGAGCGGTGAAGGTGGCGAAGAAGCCGATGAAGCTGCAACCGGCGATGTTGACGATCATGGTGCCCCAGGGAAACGTTTCGCCGATGAAGCGTGTCGCCCAGCCCTGGCAGGCGTAGCGCGCGACTCCTCCGAGAGCGCTTCCGAAGGCGATCCATAAGTAGACAATCATGCTTTGGTCACATGCATAACGGCGATGGCGTCCAACACCTCCTGATAGGTCTTGGGAAATTCGCCGCCGAATGTGTCGCGGAGGCCGAGATCGGCGGCCCAGTCCATGCGGCGCGCGGTAGCGGCTGCCATCATCGGCTCGATACCCAGCTCTTCGAGTGTATGGGCGACCTCGTCCATCTCGCGCGCGCGGCGCTCCCCGTGCACGATGACACGTCCCACCATGTAGTCGGCCAGCTTTTTCCAATCGATGCCCGGGAAACTTTCAGCGAGCGAGGCGAAGACGCGCGGCTCGGCTCCATACTGGCTGGCGCCGAGAACGCATTCGAAGATCAAGGCTTCCAGGCCCTTGTAGATCACGCTGCGGAACATCTTCACCGCGGCCGCGCGGCCGATCTGGTCGGTGGAAACCACATCCATCCGCATCCCGTAGGGCGCGAACATTTCCTGGAAGTCGGGCGCGGAAGCCCCTCCCAGAAGCATCGGTGTTTTGTGAAGATGCGGCGGAATCGGCCCCATTACCGCGATTTCGACGAATCGGGCTCCGCTGCCGTTGATGATTTCCGCCACCTTCTCCTTCGTCCGGGGCGAAACCGAGTTCAGATCGGCGTAGATGTGGCGCGGCGTCAAATACGGAGCCGTTTGCTTGGCGGCGTCCGTGGCCTGATCGGCGGTAACGGCCGAAATAATCACGTCCGCGCCGGCCGCCAGCGCGGCTGAGAATTCCACCAGCCCGGTTTGAGTTTCCTTTGCCCGGTCCTGAATTTTCTCGCCCAAGCCGGGCGTGTGCATGTGGAGGTCGAAGGCCACCGTGCGCTTCACGCCCGCTTCGCGCAGGCCCTTGGCGAGGTGAAAAGCCGCCTCCCCAAAGCCCACGAATCCCAGCCGTTCAACGCCAGATGATCCAGCCATAAATACAAGGTACCGCGCGTAACGCGCGGGTTGCTCGGGGTAGTGCGCTAAATTTGTGTGGCTGCCTTAGCAGCCGGTGGCACGGACGAGAGCGCAAGTTCTCCCCATCCAGTACTAAGCAGGTTGCTGCTGCGTCATGCAATGCAGCGTTCCCAGCCCCAGAACCAGATCGCGGCAAGGAATGCCGACCACCGCGCGATCGGGAAACAACACTTCGAGCGCGCACAGGGCGATCGCATCGTTCTTATCGCCAAATGTCGGCGCCAGAACCAGTTTGTTGGCGATATAGAAGTTCGCATAACTTGCCGGAAGCCGCTGCCCGGCGAAGTACACCGGCTCCGGCATGCGCAGAGGAGTCACCCGAAGATCCTTGCGCGCGAGCAGCCGCTCCAGATTCTCCTGGAGCGGCTCGTGATTCACGTCGGACTTATCGAGCTCGACCATGGTGATCACCCGATCGGCGGCGGCAAATCTCGCTATATCGTCAATGTGGCCATGCGTGTCGTCGCCGGCGATGCCGCGGTTCAGCCAGATGACCTCGTCGATGCCCAGGTAGTCCTGAAACGCGCGCTCCAGCTCGCGGCGGCCGAGCCCGGGATTCCGCACCTGTACGTCCGAAAGCAGGCACTCTTCGGTGGTGAGCAGCTTTCCCGCCCCGTTCACGTCGATGCTGCCGCCCTCGAGCACCAGTCCGGTTTCCATGCGAGACCGTTTCAATTTGCGGGCAATAAAAGCCGGCGTGCGCGCATCGTCGCGGCAGTTGTCGTACTTGGCCCAGCCGTTGAAGCGCCAGTGCGTCGCGGCGACTTCCCCGGCCTTGTTTTTGACGAAAAGCGGGCAGTAATCGCGCGTCCAACTGCGATTGGTCGGATGATGAAAGAACTCGACCGCCGCCATCTCGGCGTGGCACTTCTTGAGAACCTTGCGCACGCCTTCTTCGGCATCGCGATTCTGGACCAGAATACGGACGCGCTCCACGCGCGCCAGGTGCCGCACGATTTCGCCGTACAACCATGGGATCGGCGCGAACTTGCCCGGCCAGTCGGATTTCTCATGGGGCCAGGCGAGCCAGGTGGCTTCGTGCGGCTCCCACTCGGCCGGCATCCGCCAGGCACTTGTGTTACGAGCCGTTATTTGTCGAGCCATCTTTGCAGAATGGGCGAGTAGGCGTCGATGCGGCGGTCGCGCAGAAAGGGCCAGTTACGGCGGACTTCCTCCATGCGATGCGGATCGCACTCGGCGATCAGGATTTCTTCCTGGTCGCACGACGCTTGCGCGATGACTTGTCCAAACGGATCGGCGACAAACGAAGAGCCCCAGAACTCGAGCCCATGCTCGGGCGGTCCTTCATAGCCGACGCGGTTCACGGCGGCGACATAGACACCGTTGGCGATGGCGTGCGAGCGCTGAATCGTGCGCCAGGCATCGAGCTGAGCCGCTCCGTACTGGGCCTTCTCCGACGGGTGCCATCCGATCGCAGTCGGGTACACCAACAAGTCGGCGCCGGAGAGCGCGGCGATGCGCGCCCCTTCCGGATACCACTGATCCCAGCAAACCAAGACTCCCAGGCGTCCGTACGGCGTGGCGATGCTGCCGAAACCCAGATCGCCCGGCGTGAAATAGTACTTTTCGAAATACAGCGGATCGTCCGGAATGTGCATTTTCCGGTACAATCCGGCGATTTCGCCATCTGGACCGAGGACGGCAGCAGTGTTGTGATAGAGGCCCGCGGCCCGGCGCTCAAACAGCGACGCGACGATCACCACCTTCAGCTCGCGCGCCAGCTTACCCAATGCTTGCGTCGAAGGTCCGGGAATCGATTCGGCCAGCGCGAACAGCTCAGCGTTCTCCTCGCGGCAAAAATACTGCGACCGGAACAGCTCTTGCAGGCAAATGATCTGCGCTCCGCGCCCGGCGGCTTCGCGGATCTTCCACTCCGTCTTGGCGAGATTTTCGTTCGGATCGAGCGAGCAACTGGTTTGCACCAGTCCGATCCGGAAAGATTCTTGCATAACTCCCTATTCTCGCCGATACTCGGCTTATGCGCGCGGAGACCATCCAGGAAATCGCGCACGAGTGCGGCTTCGAACTTGCAGGTATTGCTCCCGCCGATACCAGCGGCGATTTCGCGCGTTATCAACAATGGGTCGCGGCGGGCATGGCCGGCGAGATGCGCTACCTCACCGATCGCCGCGCGGAGTTGCGCCGGGATGCGCGGAATCTATTGCCCAGTGCGCGGTCGGTGATCTGCGTCGGCAAGCTGTACAACACGCCGGACCCTCCCAGAGAGGAGGGTGACGCTCGCATCTCGCGCTATGCCTGGGGCAAGGATTATCACGTGACCATGCGCGCGGCATTAGAACGGATGGTCCTGCGTCTCTTAGAACGCGAAGCGTTCAGTTATAAGATCTGCGTCGATACAGCTCCGCTGCTGGAGCGCACCTTCGCGCGGCTGGCAGGTTTGGGCTGGATCGGCAGGAATACTTGCCTGATCAACGAGCCGCTGGGATCTTGGTTCTTCCTGGGCGAGATCCTGACCTCTTTGGATTTGATGCCGGGCTCGCCGCCGCCGGATCGCTGCGGAAGCTGCACACGCTGCATCGAGGCGTGTCCGACTGAAGCAATAGTGCCGTCGATAGATGGCTGGCAGGTGGATGCCCGCCGCTGCATCTCGTACTTGACCATCGAACTGCGGGGGCCGATTCCCGAAGAGCTGCACGCTGGCATGGGTGATCATGTCTTCGGGTGCGATATCTGCCAGGACGTCTGCCCTTGGAACTCGCGGGCTCCCGTCACGGAAGATCCCGATTTTGCAGGCTCGCCCATTTCTCTGGAGCACCTCTCGCAGCTATCGCCAGAGGAGTTTCGCCAGCGCTTCAAAAACTCCCCCATCGCGAGGGCGAAGCACGAGGGCCTGTTACGCAACGTCGCCGTTGCCACTGGCAACCTGGCCGGTCCGGGTGGCCAGGATCACTAGCAGCGCGCAAAGATACAGCGCCGCGCCAACCAGTAAGGTCGAGCGCAGGCCGATGTAGATCGCCAAAAAGATCGCGCTGGCAGAGCCGAGAACGCTGGCAGCCGCATTGAGCGACCAGGCCCAGCGTATCGACGGAGCATGGCGTTTTTCGAGTCGCCGCAAGCCGCTCGGGAACGGCATGCCCATAAGCAACGCCGCCGGGGCGACGGCCAGAGTCGTCAGAACCAGCTTGGCCGGCAACGGCCAGCCCGCCGCCGCAGTGACCAGCGGCGTGGATACAAAGGCCAGTATTCCCACCAGCGCCGCCACCGCGGACAAGATCCACATCAGCCGGACATCGTCGTCAGCGACCACGCGGCTGCTCAAATAACTGCCGGCTCCGCTCGCCACCAGCATCGAAAACACGATCACGGTCAAGGCGTACGTCGGATGGCCCAGCAACAGTACGAACTTCTGGATCAGCGCAACCTGCACCAGAATGTAGCCTGCTCCCAGGCACAGGAAGTACCACAGGAACGTCATCACGTTCTTCTGTCTGGGAAGGCGAGTACCGAGCAGCAGCCGCGGCAAGAGCAAGATCAACGCGGTCACCACGATACTCAACCCCATCAGCCCGAACAGCAGCGGCACGGCACGATTGATCTTGTAGTCCGCGCTTTGCGTATTGGCGTTGCGGACGAAGTTCCACAAATCGCGCGGCTGGACGGTGTAGAAGAAGAACGGACGATCGTCGCTCACCGGCGAAACATCGTACTCGTAATTGTTCCAGAACTCTTTCGGATCCGGGCTGGCCAGGAGCTGGCCGAACGCGTTATGGGCGGGCTCGCCGGGCACGTATACGACGTCCATGTGCGATTCCGCGGTCAGCCTGCGGGCATTCGCAATATCGGCGGCGGAGAATGGTTTGCGCGAGATGAGAACTGTATCCTGCGCGCCCCAGCCGTTGATCTTGGTGGCGTCGTCACGTACGGCGATCACATGGGACGCGGCGTTCGGCTCACCCAAACGCCCCAGTGCGTCCATGGCCAGCGAAACCAGGCGCAGCGATTCGCGCGGCGGATCGAACCCCCAGCGCGTAAACACCAGTAGGCCGTCGTCGGTCAGGTGCGATAAGTAGTCGTAGAAGGCGTCCGACGTGTATAGATTATTCTCGGATAACGCGAACGCGCCCGCGGCCGTGGACGCCCAGGTATCGACCAGGGTCGCCTGCAGCACCTGATACTTCTCCGTACTGCTGCGCACGAAGGAGCGTCCGTCTTCAACGTGCAGGTGAACCTGGGGAAGAAAATAGATCCCGTAATTCTCCTTCACCATGACGTCCTGCATGATCTTGTTGGCGATCAGCGGATTGATCTCGACGGCGGTGACATCCTGGCTGCCCGACGCGAGCGCCCGCGAGACGTCGTATCCGCCGCCAGGGCCGATCACCAAGGTCTTGGCGCCGGGGCGCAAAGCGTAGGGGAGTCCCTGGCCTTGCCGCAGCAGGCCCGCCCGGTCGGCTTCCGCGAGGCCGTGAGCCCAATCGTAGGTGGCGATCCCGGTGGCGGCATCGGCGTCGATGCGAATCAGCCAGTAGGAGCTCCCATCCGGGTTGTGGCTCTCGATCACGCCGACGCGCGAAAAGCTGTTCCATGCGGAGAAGCGTTCCTCGGGGATGCGCTCCCCCTTGGCCCAGTGGACATCGAACCAGCGGGTCTTGCCGTTGACCACCAGCAGGGTGACCATCAACAGCGCGACGAGAACCGCTGCGATGCGCAGGCTGTCCTGCCGGGCCTGGTTGTACCACAGGGCGCCCGCGATCGCGTATACAGCGGCCGCAGCGATCACGGCGCCAGGTCCGCCGGCCACGTCCAGGAAGAGAATCAGCAGGAGACAGCCGACGGCCGCGCCGGCCAAGTCGAAGAAGTAAGCGCGGTGAACGCGCTCGATGGCTTCGGAAATGGCGATCGAGACGATGGTCCCGGCGAGGAAGAACGGAACCGCGGTCGCGAAGTAGACTCCGGCCAGCGTCCAGACACCGTTGTCCTGCCTCGAAAGAATGAACCAGAGCACCAGCAGCACGGAAACGCTCGCGCCCAGGGCGAGCGAGCCCAGTTTCTGGTAGATATTGCCGGGCCGCGCCGCGACCACGTACGAAAAGACTCCGCCCGCGCCCAACCCGAACAGCGCTACCGAGATCGCCAGGAAGGCAAAGTGGTAGTAAAAGACCACGGAGAAGATACGCGTAAGCGCCAGCTCCATGATGAGCGTCGCCATGGTGGTGAAGCCGAGGCCCAGGTAAAGCTGGGTCCAGAGGACACCGCTGGCCGAACCCGAAGTTGGGGAGGATACGACGCGAGACAAGTATTTACTTTAACATCGGGCGAGGCATGCCTCGCCCCTACAGACCCGCCAGACCGCGCGCGACGCCGACGATCTGTCTTAAGAAGTTCAATCCGATGCGCGCATCGACCAGCACCACCGGCGCGAATGCCAGACGCGGGCTCGCGTCTTCACCCGCGAGCAGGATCATCAGAGGGGTCACCACCCGGCCGTAACCGAACGCGTCCTCCCACACGCTTTGGCTGCCGATGAAGACAATCGCGGCCGCGAAGACGTAAATCGCCGCGGCGCGAGCGTTCCAACGGCGCGCCCAGGCGAGCCAGGCCGCGTGTCCCAGCATCAGGGCAACACCCATCAGCGCAACGTAATCCAGCTCGACAGCGACCATAGCCTGCCAGCGCGGCAACGGGTAGACGGCAGCGTGCGCGACGCGCTCGATCCACCCGGCCAGCGGTATTATGCTCCCGATCCCCCCAAAAACTTCAGGCGGCGTGTGACGGCCCACATAGGCGTACCAGAAGATAGCCGGTAACGTGGAGGCTGCGGTCAAGACGAGATCGGCAAAGCGGCGGCGCGAAAGGAGAAACATGCACAAGCCCGCGGTGAGCAGGAGTCCGGTTTCGCGCGTCAAGGCGGCGCAGGCGAGAATGAGCAGCAACTTCCATCGCGGTTCTTCATCGCTGGAATACAAAACGAACCCAGCGGCCAGAGCCGCCAGAGCCACGTCGACGGTCATCCGGTCCAGGGACACGAGAGTCGCGGGCATCAGCACAAACATCAGCCCCAGGCCGCGTGCCGGCCTTGTAGTAGCATGGCGCGAGCGAACCAATACACGCCCAGAAACACAAAGCCAAGAATCACCGTGAGATAAGCAGCGTGAATCGCGGAATCGCGGCCCAGGGCCAGAGCCCAGGCCAGGGCCGGAACCAGGATGCGGCGATAGCGCAGCGCTGGATCGTCCATCGCCGAGACCGCGCCTCGTCTCATGAGCGGATCGTGCGCGATGAAGTGGTACATCTGGCCGTCGTAGCCCAGGGAACCCGGCGGAAACGTGTACAGGTCCTCAGACGCAAGGAACGCCGGCCGTTTCCAATCGGGCGCGGTGCAGAAGAGAGCGGTCCAGTTGCCGCCGTAGTTGAAGTGAACCGTGGCGAACTGCCACAGCCACATTCCGAGAACGGCCGCCAAGGCCAGGACAGCGGGGCGTTTCACAAGGATCCAGATCCTACATCATGGCGACGGGCGGAGCGGGATCTTCCGGCCGCCCAGCCTTCGAGAGCGGGAGCAGGATCATCGCGATCCCCAACAGCGCCATCACGCCCAGGCCGAACACGTACGACGGATCGGGAAAGAATTCAGGCATGGCCTGATCCTTAAATTTGAAATACGCCACGACCAGGCCGGTGAGCGCCTCCCCCGCGATCAGGCCGCTGGCGATCAGGATGCCGACGCTTTCCACGCGCGCCTTCTGGGCGTCGTTATAGCCCCTGCGCCTGGCGATCGCATCGGACCCCCAACGCAGCAGGCCGCCGATAAAAATAGCGAACGACGTCTGCAAGGGCAGGTACATGCCAACGGAAACCAGCATGGGACTGCGGACCTGCAACATGATGAGCGCGACGCCGAATAACATGCCGGTCACGACCAGCGGCCAGGGCATGTCCCCGCCTACGATGCCTTGCGCGAGCAGCGCCATCAGTCCGGCTTGGGGCGCGGCCAGCTTGGGATCGCCGAATCCGGTGCCACCGCTTTTGAGGTTGCCCTGATACAGGATGTAGAGCGGGAAATACATCACCACACTCGCCACCACCACGGCAATCAGCTCGACGATCTGAATCGTGCGGGGCGTGCCACCCAGCATGTATCCGACCTTGAAGTCCTGCAACAGCTCGCCCGCCACCGCGGAGGAGACGCACACCACCGCCGCCACGCCCAGCACCACCGCAACGCCGCTGGGTCCGCGAATGCCCAAGGCGACCATCAGCAGCGCGGCGATGATCAGCGTGGATAGCGTGAGCCCGGAGATGGGGTTGTTGGACGATCCGATCATGCCCACCAGGTTTCCGGACACCGTGGCGAAGAAGAATCCGACAATCAGCATGACCACGGCGGCGACCGCTCCCGCGACGATGTTCCCCGAGATATAGACATACAGCCCGATCATCAGCAGAAACATCACGCCGATCAGCGAGAGCACGGTCTTCGATCCCATGTAGCGTTCGGTTCGCGCCATGGATTCCAGCGGCGGCGAGCCGTGCCGGACTTCCGCCAGCGCGCGTCCCAGGCTCGACGTCAGGCTCTTCCCCATGCGGAACAGCGTGTACGCGGCGCCTACGAGCATTCCGCCCACCGCAATCGGGCGAACGATGTAGCGCCACACGGCCCCGGCCTGATCCGACCATCCCGCTCCGCCCGCGCCCGCGGGAATGAACTCCTGAATGCGCGGCCCGAGAAAATACATGAACAGCGGAACCAGCACGCCCCAGGCCAGCAGTCCGCCTGAAAACTGGAGCGCCCCGAGCTCCGGCCCGATCACGTAGCCGACTCCCATATAAGCGGGGCTGACGGTTGGACCGGAGAACATTGTGATGCCCCCGGTGGGGATGGTATTCGTGCTGCCGGCAGGACCCAGGCGCACTCCGTTTGCGCCCAGGCTTCCGATCGCAACCGGGATGTCTTTGTCCACGGCATAGAGGTTGAAGGCGCCCATCAGTTGGACCAGCGAACCCACGCCGATGTTCCAGAACAAGTAACGTGCCGCGTCGGCTCCACGCTGACCGGCTTTGTGGATCTCGGCCGCAGCCATGGATTCGGGGAACGGAAGCGTGGGATCCTCCACCATGACGCGGCGGACGAGGGAAACAAACAGCACACCGATGATACTGCCGACCACCATCATCGACGTGGATTTCCAGTAAGCCTCAGACGGATCGAAACTGGACCAGGCGCCGGAAATCAGGAATGCGGGCAGAGTAAAGACCGCGCCGGCGGCGACCGATTCGCCGATGGATCCAGCGGTACGGGCGATATTCTCTTCGAGGATCGAGCCTTTCCAGATGCGCAGCACGGCCATGCCGATCACCGCGGCCGGATAAGTGGCGGCGATGGTCACACCCGATTTGAGCCCGAGGTAGGCGTTGGCGGCGCCGAGGAACACGCACATCACCAAGCCGAGCAGCAGCGCCCGCCAGGTGAACTCCTTCATGGTGGAGTTTTCCGGCACGAAGGAGACGTGTTTTGGGGGCGTCGGAGTGCTCATCGCATGATAGTAACAAACGAGGGCATCGATCCGGCCCAGGTTAAAATGGGTTCCTGCCCATGAAAGCTGTGTGTCTATTGAGCGGAGGCTTGGATTCCTCCACCTGCCTGGGCGTGGCCCGGCGCGACGGATTCGAAAGTTATGCGCTCTCCTTCGACTACGGCCAGCGGCATCGGGTTGAGCTTGAGGCGGCGGCGCGAATCGCAGAGCACTTTGGCGTGCACGAGCACAAGGTTGTTCAGATCGATCTGCGAGCCTTCGGAGGGAGTGCGCTGACAGCGGACATCGCGGTTCCCAAAGACAGTCTGGGACATGATGGAGCACAAGGTATCCCGATTACCTATGTCCCGGCGCGCAACACGATCTTTCTCTCGTACGCGATGGCTTGGGCGGAAGTACTGGAATGCTCGGATATTTTCATCGGCGTGAATGCGATCGATTATTCGGGCTATCCGGATTGCCGCCCGGAGTTCATCGCCGCGTTCGAGCACATGGCGAACCTCGCCACCAAGACGGGCGTCGAGGGGCGGACGCTGCTGCGTATCCACACACCTCTTTCGAAACTCGGGAAATCGGAAATCGTGAAGCTGGCGGTGGAGGTGGGGGTCGATTTCGCGCTGACGCATAGCTGCTATGATCCCGGCCCGGAAGGCCGGCCGTGCGGGCACTGCGATTCGTGCCTGCTGCGCCTGAAGGGGTTTCGAGAGGCGGGCCTGGTAGATCCTCTAGAGTATCGATGAAAATCTCGGAGATCTTTTACTCGATTCAGGGCGAGGGGATGCTGGCCGGGGTACCCAGCGTGTTCGTGCGTACGTCGGGATGCAACTTGCGATGCGTGTGGTGCGATACGCCGTACACATCGTGGACGCCCGAGGGCACGGATAGGACGCTGGCGGAGGTTCTAGCGGCCGTGCGGCCGCATCCGGCCAAGCACGCCGTCATCACTGGCGGCGAACCGATGATTGCCCCGGATATCATTCGCCTGACGGAAAGTATCCGGCAACTACCGCTGCATGTCACGATCGAGACGGCGGGGACCGTCTACCATCCCGTCGCCTGCGACCTGATGAGCATCAGTCCGAAGCTGGCCAACTCGACTCCGCTGGAACGCGAGGGCGGCAAGTGGGCGGCGCAGCACGAGCGCCTTCGCTATCAGCCCGAGGTGCTGAAGCAACTGATGGCGGAGTACGAGTATCAACTCAAGTTCGTGGTGTCGTCGCCGGAGGATATGGCGGAGATCGGGAAGATGCTCGCAGAGATCGACGCCGATCGCCGCCGGGTTGTGTTGATGGCCGAAGGCACTACATCGGACGTGATTCGCGAGCGGGCGGTCTGGCTGATTGAGATCTGCAAGCGCGAAGGTTTTCGCTACAGCCCGCGGCTGCACATCGATTTATGGGGCAATCGGCGGGGTGTGTAGACACTTCAAGGCTTTTTTGGTTGGGGTACTTAAAGGGATTTCGAGCAGCTTCGCTTCATCCCACCACCGGCATTCGCGCGGGCGGGTCGCAATTCGCGCTTCGCGAACTTCAAAATGATATTGGCTATTGGTGATGGCGTGGCGGAACGCGCCTAGCTTGGGCCCCAGGCGAACGCCCGAGAACGCTTCGGGAAGCTCCCAGAATCCGGAGACTCGCGGGCTGGGAGTCAGCAGGATGCGGCCCTTCCGCCGGATGACCAGCAACGTTCGCTCTTTGCGCACGATCGACGGTTTCTTCTTGGGGGGTGGCAAGTCACGTTGAATTCCGCGGCGATTAGCCACGCACGCGAGAGCCAACGGGCAGGCAGAGCATAGCGGGTCGCGCGGCAGGCACACGGTCGCGCCGAGCTCCATCACAGCTTGATTCCAACGGCCGGGGTCGCGCTTGTCCAATAACTTGGTCGCTGTCGCTCCAAGATCAGCAGTGGAGTCGCCGGCGAGGCGCATGATCACGCGGCGCACGTTTCCATCGATCGCGGCATACGGGCGCCCGAAGGCGATGCTCGCGACGGCTGCTGCCGTGTAATCGCCTACCCCGGCCAGCGCGCGAATGGACGAATAATCGCGCGGGAAGCCCCCAATCTCCACGATCTGGCGGGCGGCCGTTTGCATGTTGCGCGCGCGCGAGTAGTATCCCAGGCCGCTCCAGAGCGCGAGGAGCTCGGTTTCGGACGCTCGCGCGAGATCCTCGACGGACGGGAAGCGCTTCAGGAAGCGTTCGTAATAAGGAATAACCGCCGCCACACGCGTCTGTTGCAGCATGATCTCCGAGACCCAGATGGCGTAGGGATCGCTGGTGCGGCGCCAAGGGAGGTCGCGGCGCTCGCGATCGTACCACCGTACAAGATTCCGCCGGATGGCCGTTGGGTTCAATTCTCTATACTAGTAGGTAACCCTCCCTTGAACGACTCCATTCGTATTCGTGGCGCCCGGGTTCATAACTTGAAGGGCATCTCGCTGGCGATCCCACACGATCGTCTGACCGTGGTCACAGGTGTGTCCGGATCGGGGAAATCGTCGCTGGCGTTCGACACGATTTACGCGGAGGGGCAGCGGCGGTACGTGGAATCGCTGTCGGCGTATGCGCGGCAATTCCTGGAGCGCATGGAAAAACCGGACGTGGATGAGATTGACGGCATCGCTCCGCCGGTGGCGATCCGGCAGAAGAACACCACGCGCAATCCGCGATCGACGGTAGCGACTTCGACCGAGCTGTACGATTTCCTCCGCTTGCTGTGGGCGCGGGCGGGCCGAACGTATTGTCCTGACTGCGGTGTTTACGTAGAACGTGATTCGGTGGATCAAGTGGCCGCACGGATGCAGGCCCAGCCTGACGGCTCGCGCTGGTATGTCCTGTTTCCACTCACGCCGGAGAAGAACACCGATGCGCTGCGCGACAAGTTGTTCGACCTGCGCAAGCGCGGGTTTAACCGGCTGTATCAGGGAGGCAAGATATTCGAATTCTCGACGCCGGAGTCGTTGCTGGATGTCGATTTCTCGAAGCCGGTGTTCCTTCTGGTGGACCGGTTGGCGATCACGCCGGATATACGCCAGCGCCTGGTGGATGCCGTCGAGATCTGTTATCGCGAATCGGGTGAGGCGCTCTTTGAGCCTGCGGGCGGCGGCGAGACACTTCGCTTCAATGAAAAATTCTCCTGCAAGATTTGCGGGAAGACCTTCGTAGAACCGGAGCCGAGCTTATTCAGCTTCAATAGCCCGTTCGGCGCGTGCAAACGATGCCAGGGGTTCGGCAACACCATCGATTACGACCTGGATCTGGTGATCCCGAACCGGGCGCTGACGCTGCAGCAGGGCGCGGTGGATCCGTGGACCAAGCCGCAGTATTCCGGATTCGGCGTCGATTTCAGGAAGGACACCAGGGGCAAGGTTCGCCTCAGCGTGCCGGTTTTGGAGCTTCGCAAGGACGAGCTGGCCATCGTTCACCAGCACATTCGCGACTTCTTCAAAGAGGTGGAAAAGAAGAAATACAAAGTCCACGTGCGCGTGTTCCTGAGCAGGTATCGCGGCTATACGCTGTGTCCGGATTGCGGCGGGTCGCGTTTAAGGGCTGAGGCGTTGTGGATTCGCGTTGGGGGCGAGCGCGCAGCGCGGGGCGCGTCCGATGACATCAATCAAAACTCGCGCCCCGCTGCGTTGCGCGCGACTTTACCCGGGATGAATATGGCCGAGGTTACGCGCATGAACATTGCGCAGGCTCAGCAGTTCTTCCTTTCGCTCCAGCTTGCGCCGGAGGAAATGGCGATCGCGGACAAGATCCTAATCGAGATCCGGCAGAGGCTGAAGTTCCTGAACGACGTCGGGCTCGAGTATCTTACGCTGGACCGGCTTTCAGCGACGCTTTCGGGCGGCGAAGCGCAGCGCATCCAGTTGGCCACGTGCCTCGGATCGCGGCTGGTGGGCGCCTGCTATGTTCTGGACGAGCCGTCCATAGGTCTGCACAGCCGCGATACGGCCAGGCTGATCGGCATTCTCGAAGAACTGCGCGATATCGGCAACACGATCCTGGTGGTGGAGCACGATCCGGACGTGATGCGTTCGGCCGATCACATTATCGATCTGGGCCCCGGCGCGGGCGAGAACGGCGGCAATATCGTGTTCGAAGGCGACTACAAAAAGCTCATCGCAGAGGGCACTTCGCTCACGGCCAAGTACCTGCGCGGCGATCTGCAGACTTCCTACATAAGTGGACGCCGAACGCCGAACCCCAAGCGCATCGTGCGATTCCTGGGAGCGCAGGCGCACAATCTCAAGGGCATTGACGTCGGGATTCCGCTCAATGTGATGGTCGCGATCACGGGTGTTTCGGGGTCGGGCAAATCCACGCTGGTGCATGACGTGATCTATCAGACTTTGGAAAAACGCCTGACTCACGAAGAGGCGAAATCGACGCTGTTCACGGGGACATCGCCCGAAGACTGGGGCGTGCCGCCGGAGAAACTCACTTGCCGCAAGGTGGAGAAGGCCGAGTTGTTGAAGCAGGTGGTGCTGGTGGACCAATCGCCGATCGGCCGCACGCCGCGCTCGAATCCGATCACCTACATCAAGGCGTTCGACATCATTCGCGAGCTGTTTGCGTCGACCACGGAAGCCGACCGGCGGGGCTACACGGCCGGGCATTTTTCGTTCAATATCCCTGGCGGGCGCTGCGAAACCTGCCAGGGCGATGGAACCGTGACGGTGGAAATGCAATTCCTGGCGGACGTCGAACTGATCTGCGACGACTGCAAGGGTACGCGCTTCAAGCCGGGCGTTCTGGAAGTTCTGTATCACGGCCTGAACATTCACGAGGTGCTGGGGCTCACCGTGAGGGAGGCGATCTCGTTTTTCTCGGCGACGCCCCGCCTGGCGCAGAAGCTGGAAGTGCTGGCCGATGTGGGTCTCGGGTATCTGCGTCTGGGGCAATCGGCGACGACGCTTTCCGGGGGCGAAGCGCAGCGCGTGAAGCTCGCGGCCCACCTGTCGCAGGCCACCAGCGCGGGCACGCTGTACATTTTCGACGAGCCAACCACGGGGCTGCACTTCGACGATATCGCCAAACTCTTGGATGCGTTTGAGAGACTGTTGCGGTCGGGCGCGAGCATCCTGATCATCGAGCACAATCTGGAAGTGATTCGCAGGGCGGATTGGGTGATCGACCTCGGTCCGGAGGGCGGCGACGGCGGCGGGAGGATTGTTGCCGAAGGCACGCCGGAACAGATCGCGGAGGTCGCGGAATCTTATACTGGCAGATACCTGAAAGCCACAGCCGATGCCACAGACTGAACACGTTGAAAAACACTTCGAATCGTCGCACGTGGTGCGCGATGTGGTCATCGGGATGGCCGATGGCCTTACGGTGCCGTTCGCGCTGGCCGCGGGCCTCAGCGGCGCCGTGGACGCATCCACTGTGATCATCGTCGCCGGGCTGGCCGAAGTGGCCGCCGGCTCGATCGCCATGGGATTAGGCGGATACCTCGCTGCCAAGGGCGACGCCGAGCACTACGAGAGCGAACGAAGGCGCGAGGAGATCGAGATTGTCGAGCGCACCGACGACGAACGCCACGAGGTGATCGAGATTCTGGAATCGTACGGCCTGACACATGAGCAGACCACGCCGATCCTGGCGGCGTTCGAAGCCCGGCCGAAAGTCTGGGTGGATTGGATGATGCGGTTCGAGCTCGGCTTGGAAGAACCGGATCCGCAGCGCGCCGTCACCAGCGCGATGACCATCGCAGGTTCTTATATCGTGGGCGGATTAATTCCTCTGGCGCCCTACATGATCACGCCGGATTCGCACACCGCCCTGCTCTACTCGGTGGGCGCAACACTGATCGCCCTGGCTGTTTTCGGCTACGTGAAGGGACATTTTACGGGCGCGCCCAAGCTCCGCAGTTCACTAGGGACGACGGCCATCGGCGGGTTGGCCGCGGGAGCTGCCTATTTGATCGCCAAACTGATCAGCTAGGTGTGCATATTTTGCAGAAGCCCGGCCCAACAGAACCGGTGCGATAAGATTGGCAGGCTAGTTGCAGGTCCCTGAGCATGAAAATAACGCTCTTGGTGTTTACAGCAGTGGTCACCGCAGCCGCTCAACCGGTTTCGGTCGGCGTGAAGGGTGGGGTCCCCATCACGGACTTCTTTGACGCGGTGCACGGGAATCAAGCCGCGTACGCGTCCAACACGCACCGCTATCTGGTGGGGCCCACGGTGCAGTTCAATCTGCCCTTGCGATTTTCGATAGAGATCGACGCACTCTACAGACGGCTTGGCTACGATTACAACCAGTTCGCCGGCCCGGGCAGTCCGACGTTCACCAGTACCACGGCCAACTCCTGGGAATTCCCGGTACTCGGGAAATGGGCAGTCTTTCCAGGTCCGGTGCGCCCGTTCATCGATTTCGGCGCGAATTTCCGGCACATTTCGGGAGTCAATCAAATTCAAGACACGGCTAGCGCGGTGGGCGTGAACGTGGGAACGGTCCCCGAATTCCATAAAGCAACCGATATCGGAGCCACGTTCGGCGCCGGTGTCGAATTCAAAATCGGATGGCTCCGAGTGACCCCGGAGTTCCGCTACACGCGCTGGGGGTCGGAAAACTTCGACGATCCTATTGGCACATTGCTGCGCACCAACAAGAACCAGGGCGATTTCATGCTCGGCTTGACGTTCTAGAGTTATTTGCGTTCATTGGCGGCCGGACTCTCTTCGGTCGCCTCGACCAGCTTATCCACCGCGATGCGGTAGATCGCCGGCTTTCCGTGCCGATCGCTCGAGAAGAATACGTTCTGGCTGTTGGGCGAGAAAATCGGCGAGACCCGGGCGGGATCGCTGGAGCGATGCTCGCATAACGTGAATTCGCGTTGCACCGCGCGCACCAGCAGCAGCACATACGGCGAGGCTTGGCTGACGCTGGCTCCCACAAACACGCTGCCATCGCCATTCCGCTCGAAACAGGCGTACTGCGTGGTATCGGAAATCGGCTGGTCTGCGTTGGTATCCGGGGTGAATTCGCGGATGTTGCGCAGCTTGTGCGGATCGGACGGAAGGTTGAGATACAGGACACTTTTCCCATCCGGCGCCCAGGTGGCGGAAAGGGCCTGACCGTCGGCCAGGCGGAGGCGATAATTCTGCTTGCCGTCGGCATTTGCCAGCCAGACGCCGCCGGCCCGGCGATAGAGCACCGACGCGCGCCGCGGGCGCGGGATAGGATCGCTGATCTCCTCATCGGCTTCCGCCAATGTGACGGCCATGCCATCCATCATCCGGACCAATTGCAGACGGTAATGCGCGCCTTTCTTTTCGACCATCGCTTTTTCCACAAGTGCGGCCGACAGCCCGTCGTCGGTGATGCTCAGGCCGGTGGGCCGATACCCTTCCGGAGCCCGATACACCTGGCGCGGCCGGAGCGATCCCAGGCTGCTCAGGTACAGGCTGCCGCCGTCCGCGTAACAGAAGCTTCGATCGCCGGCCAGCAAGGTCATGCAGGCAGGATCAAGGTGCTCCGCATCGGTCAGGAGGCGCGCCTGGCCGCTCTTGAGATCCAACCGGTAGGCCTGAGTGCTGCCGGATTCGTCCGAGGCGTAGAGCAGGAAGTTCCCCTTCCGCGATATGGCTCGCGCATAGTGTGGCGGCAGAGTGCTGGTGTGTTCAGGATCGGTGAGCCGGAAGACGGGAAGGTCGGTGGTGGGATCGGAGTAGCGGAAGACGGCGGAGGGGAGAAGACTGCCTTTGCCGGCGCTCGCAGCCGCGCAAACGCTGGGGATGGCGGCGAGGAAGACGCGCCGCGAACACACCCATCGCGAACAAGCCATGTCCGCGTGACTCATCTTTCGATGGTATCGCTAGAACGGGAGATCCGGAGGCGCTGGCTCTACCAGAGTCGACTTCGCCAGATAGGGATACGGGTCCACTGCATTGCCCTGGCGGCGCACTTCAAAATGCAGATGGGGAGCAGTGACGCGCCCGGTTGCACCCGAATATCCCAGGATTTCGCCGCGCCGGATCTCCTGGCCAGGGACGACCTCGAAGCCGGACAGATGCGCGTACCAGGTCTGGATTCCATTCCCGTGATCGATCACAACGAGCTTGCCATATCCGCCCGAGGCCCACTCGGCATGCTCCACCACGCCATCCGCGGTGGCCCGAACCGGAGTTCCCTGGGAAGCAGAGATGTCGAGGCCGGTGTGAAACGCGCCTTCCCCGGAAAACGGGTCCTGGCGGTCGCCGAAATGGCTCAAGATCCGGCCGTTCACCGGCCAGATGGCGGGCATGGTGTTCTTTTGCCAAGCTCGGGGATAAGTTCGCTCCAGGCGGGAGAAGCTGGCGGACTTCAGCCAATTGTACTGGTCGATGGATTCACGGTAGGTGGGAACCAGCAGGCCCTCATCCACGAAATCGCTGGAACTATCCACGTTTTTCTTAAGTCCCAGCGCCAGAGTCACTTCGCTCGCGAGCAATTGCAGTTCGGCAAGCTGAGCGTCCTTCTGATCGTTTTGCTGCTGCAACGCCTTGTACTGATGACGGAGGGTGTCCACTTCCGTGCGTAAGGTGTTGTAGTTGGCTACTTTCCAGGTCATTCGCAGGTAGCTGGAAACCATCCCGAACAGCGAGACAGAGCCAAAAAGTGCAAGTCCTAGAAGGACATACAGGGCTTGGTGCGGAATGTGAATGCGGCGCAGTCGTCCGTGCAGCGAGTGGGCCAGGACGACTACGAAATATTGCTGCTTCATCACTCTCCCATTTTGACTTCAATACTGCACCCGGATTTGCCCGGGACTAGGGCCGTAGACGGAGAACCTTACTACAGGCGGATGACCAGAAGATGAATGAATTGTAAGGATAACGCAACAAACCGGGACAAGTCAAGCCGGGCTAGACCTTAGAAACAGAGCCGGATTCAGACTCAAAAGCCCCGCCGCCTGGGGGGCGGCGAGGCTATATCTTGCGGTTAGCTGGACTAGATCAGAACTGGAGGCGTCCGACCAGCAATCCGGACCGTTCGCCGATCACGGCGTTGGCCCCGAGTGTTTGGATGGCGCCGAAACCGGAGTTGTTTACTCGCAATCCACCGGGAACGCCCTTGACCGTCCCGAGGGTGGTCGTAACCGCCGAGTTGTAAGTGACCCCCGTTAAGCCGCCCGTCCCGTTGAAGGGATTCGGAACCTGCGCACGGTTGAAAGGATTAGTGAACTCGGCGCGAGCCGTGAAGGTGATGTTCTCCTTGAAACGGAACGTGCGGCCAAAGCTGAGGCTCTCTTTGGGAATCCGACGGTAGCGGTAATCATTGTAGAAAGCGGCCGAGGGGCTGAAGGTTCCAGCGGTCGGATCCTTCCAAGCCGCCGGATTCAGAACTTGCGTCTGGGCCGGATCGAAGCAGTGGCAGTTTATGTCGGTCAGGAACAGAGGCACGCCGGGAACGCGCTCGGCGTACGTGCCGCGGAGGAACGATGTAGTCAGGTTGCTGGTGGCCACGGCAGTGGTCGGGACCTGGATCGGAAGGCCGCTGGCGTACTGGAAGGAACCAGCCAGAATCCAGTCGGCCACAGCGTACTGGACCCACTTGTTCGGTCCCCATTTCGGGAGCGTGTAATTCAGTGCGAGGATGCTGACGAGGGGCCTCGAGAAGCTGGAGAGCTGCTTATTGTTATTCCGGTTGAGGATGTCATTGATCACGCCACCGCCGCCATCGGTATCGGCGCCCAACTGGAGTTCCTTGGCCCAGGTGAACGCGTAGCTGGCATCCAGACCGTGGGAGAAGCGCTTGGTGGCCTTCGCCTGGAGCGAATCGTACCAGGTATCGCCGAGGGGTCCGGCGCCTTGCAGATTCCCGAACTGCGGGAACGGGCGCAGCGACTGAGCCACGCTGTTGGAGGTGGAGAAACCGGCGTACGGGATTTTGTTCTGGAACTGCTGGGCTGCCGGAGAGCGAAGCTGGGCCGACAGAATCGCACGGTCGGAGGCCTTGGTGACGTCCAGACCGTACTGCGACAGCAGGAAGTCTGGCGAGTACACATTGAGGTTGGTCAGCGCACTGGTGCGCCACCAGGCACCGCGATTCGCCACATAGGAGACGTCGACGGCCAAGTCGCGGAAGATTTCGCGCTGGACGCCGAGGCTCCACTGGACCTGCCGGGCAGGACGGCCGCTATTCTGGTCAAACACCAGAGGGGCCCCGGAAATCGTACCGGGAGCGGGGAACAGGCCGGGACGGATGTCGGGCCAAATGGGCGCGAACGGAGTGGTGACGCCGTTGACGGTATTCGTAAAACCGCCGCTCAGGATCATGGCGGGATCGGATACGCCGGGGGCATTTATCGTCTGGTTCGCTCCGGGCGCGCCAGCATAGCGGCCGCCGGTGTAGGGCGCATAGGACACGCCAAACCCTGCGCGAAACACGGTTTTCGGATCGATCTGATAGGCGACTCCCACGCGCGGTCCGAAGGCCAAGCCGTAATTGTTCGCCAGATTGCACCCGCAATGGCCCGGTCCATCGCCTTCAAAGATGGAAGCGCCCGGATGCCCGCCGGCCGTGGGATTGGGCGTGGTCGCGGAGAAGCCTGGGGCGCGGCCGTATTGCTCCTTGGCGTAGGTGGAGAAGTCGTATCGCAAGCCGTAATCCAAGGTCAGCTTCCGAGTCACCTTCCAGGTATCCTGCCCGAAGAAGCTCAGATAATGCCGGCCGCCGCGAAATGCCGACAGAGGCGACAACTGGTAACTGCTTACGCGGCCCAGGAGCAGGCTGGCGAAAGGGAAGCCCGAAGCGCCGCCCGATAGCACGGTCCCGTTGTCGGAGAACCAGGGATTGGCGGTCTGATCGGCGCCGATGGCGAAGTTCCCGGTGGTGTTGGAAAAAGTGTAGTCGATGAATCCTTCAATCCGGCTGTCACCGCCGAACTTAAAGGTGTGGTTGCTCTTCACCCAGGAAACGCTGGCGTTGAACGTAGGCTTGATTTCGACTGCGCGAACCTGGCCGGCGGCCGGGCCCATGGTATTCATGCCACCCGAGCTGTTTTGACCCAACGTAGCGGCGAACACCGGAAACCGGGCCCCTTGCGTGGGACTGACCGGAGCGCCCGCGATGCCCAGCACGCCCTGTAGATCGAAGTTGGTGGTGGGAGCCGTGTCCTTGAAGTCGTTGTGCGCGAGGCCCGCGCCCAAGTGCAGCAGCATGGTGGGCGTCAGGGTGTAATCGAAATTCAGGCGCTGGGTATACGACTCGATGAAGGTTCCGCGAGTGGCCGTGATCGGATCGGGCAAGCCATCCGATCCGCACAGGGGCGTGCAATACTGCACGGCGGTCGAGGTGGTGGACCAATAGTAGGAAACCTTCATTTTCGAGCTCAGCGAATGATCGATCTTGAGAGCCGGGATGGGGGTCCTGCGGTCCGTATTGTAGGGCTGATTAAAGTTGTTGACCAGAGCGGTGGATGTAGCGTGAGGAATCAGCGTGAGAAGCTTCTGCGCCGACGGATCGAACTGCGACAGCGGAATCGCGTTATTGACGAACGGCGTGCGCACGCGGCGCCCGTCGGAAGCGATGAATTGCGAAGCGGGATCGAAGATCTGCCCGTCGTAGGCGATCTGGCCGGTGACATCCTTGATGGAATTGTTCAGAGGCTTGAGTGAGCCCCCGGGACCGGTCAGCATGGCTTGGGCGAAATTGCCCGAGCGATAGGCATCCGTCGGAACCGTCGGATTCTGATTGGAGATGATGCCCACTTCACGGAACCTTTCATAGCTGAAGAAGAAGAATGTTTTATCGCGGCCGTTGTAGACCTTGGGAATCCAAACCGGTCCGCCGATGGTTCCCCCAAAATCGTCACGGCGCGTTTTCGGCCGGTTGTGCGTGTAGGATTGGCCCGCGTTGTAAGCTTCATTCGAGTTGTAGTCGAACAGCGACCCGTGGAAGTTGTTGGTGCCGGATTTGACCGTGTAGTTGAACACGCCCGCACCGGCCTGCCCGAACTCCGCGGCATAGTTGCTGGACTGGACGGTGAGTTCCTGGAGGGCCTCCACGCTCGGCTGGGTCTGGGCCTGGGAGAACGTCACCACACCGTTGGTCACGTCCTGGCCTTCGACGCGCACGGATTCGGTATTGCTGGGCGCGCCGTTGACGCGGATGTTGAGGTTTGGATCGAAATAGGTCCCCGGAGCGAGGGTAGAGACCGCCATCGGGTTCCGGACGCCATGCGAACTGGAAAAACCGTTGCCGATGGGCAGGACGCCGAGATTGACCAGCCGGTCTCCGGCAACGTTCACGCTGACGTCGCTGCTCTCGGTTTTGAGCAAGGAAGTCTCGGCGCTGACCGTGACGGATTCGGTGGCGGAGCCCACTTCGAGCGTCACGTCGATACGCACTGTTTGCGTGGCCTGCACGGTGATGTTCTGGCGAACAAACTTCTTGAAACCGGCCACGGTGACCGTCAGTTCATACGAGCCGACGGGCATCTGCGGCAACGTGTAATTGCCGGTTTCGCTGCTGGCAGCCTGGTACACGGCTCCGGTCTGGGTGTTTTTCACTTCGATCGGAGCGGTTGCAACCACGGCTCCCGCCGGGTCCGAAACTGTTCCGGTAATCGTGCCGCGGTCGGTCTGCCCAAATGCAGCGAGCGCGCACACACATAGAACTACAGAAATGTAAAGAGATCGCATCGGTCCCCCCTAAGGTCCAATGTTCAATGTTCTGAGATGCCCCCAACGGAGCTACGTCTGGCCGATGTTACCGTTCCAAATTAACGAATGTCAAGGAAAAAGATGCAGACGAATCGCCTTATGATTTCCGGGAGACAGGGCCGGATTCGATTCGGTTTGCAGAAATGCGGGGCGCAGTCGTGAAATCTCATACGAATAGAAGCTTGCCCGTGGGGTCGTCTCGCGGTTGATGGTCGAGGACGACTACCGAATGTGGAAGGGACTTCGTGACGGTCCATCAGGTCACGGCGGTGGTTCGGGGAGTGCCTCGGGGAGTGCCTCGGGTATGCTTCCGCAAGGGCCCCTTGCTTTCCTCTATCAGATCAACTAGATCTAGTTGTCAAGTTTGGGGAGGTCCAAATGTTTGACGTACTAACCGTGTCGTGGGCGTCGGTCACCGTGGTTCTGGTCGGGCTACTGATCTATCGGGCCTTGATCGGAATGCGGGAAGAAGACCAGCTATTCCTTGCATCCGGCGAAGAGCACCTCGCGCGCGATCAGAAGGTTCTACAGAACCGCATTTCGTATGTGAACAAGTTCGCTGTGTGGCTGGGCGTGCTATCGGGCCTGCTGCTGATCGGGCTGGCTACGATGTGGGTCTTAGAAAATTTCCATCGCTGAGACAACGGCTTAGTAGAATGAGGTGGCTTGCAGCCGCTTCTTATCTACGACGGCCGGTGCGGCTTCTGCCGCATCTGGATCGACTATTGGAAGCGGCTCACGGGCGAGCAGATCGAGTTCGCGCCCTCGCAGGAAGTCGCGGACCGGTATCCGCAGATTCCCCGGGAGGCGTTCGCCGAAGCGGTTCAGCTGGTCCGGCCTGACGGCTCGGTCGCCAGCGGAGCCCGCGCGGTCTTTGAATCGCTGGGCCGCGAGGGGATCTACGAGTCGTCGTCGTGGATTGCCAAGTCGACGGAAGCTGCTTACCGGTTCATCGCGCGGCGGCGGACGTTCTTCTACTGGCTGACGCGCCTGACGTTCGGGAAACGCATTGAACCGGCGCGATTCGCTCTCACGCAGTGGCTGTTCCTGCGATTGCTGGCCGCGATCTACATCGTGGCCTTCGTATCGCTGGCGGTGCAGGTGACGGGGTTGCTGGGCGAACACGGGATCTCGCCGGCGCACGACTTCTTCGGCCGCGTGGGGACGGACCTCGGTTGGATGCGCTTCTGGGCCGCGCCGAGCGTGTTCTGGTGGAACTCTTCCGACAAGGTTCTAGCCGGTGCAACATGGATGGGAGTGGGGCTGGGCGCGGTCTTGTTCATCGGCCGTATGGAGCGCCTGGTATTGGTGCTGCTGTACGTGCTGTATCTGTCGTTCAGTCTGGCCGGGCAGGAATTCCTCTCCTTCCAGTGGGACGCGCTGCTGCTCGAAGCAGGCTTCCTGGCGATCTTCTTCGGCCACTCGCGCGTTGCGCAAAAAACCGTCGCATGGCTGTATCGCTGGCTGGCGTTCCGCCTGTATTTTCTATCCGGCTTTGTGAAGTTAGCAAGCCATGATCCGAACTGGCGCAACCTGAGCGCGCTCGATTTTCACTATTGGACGCAGCCGCTGCCGACTATCGTGGCCTGGTATGCCGATAAGCTCCCGCGAGCGTTCCAGCACGCGTCGACTTTTATGGTGCTGGCGGTCGAGCTCGGCGCGCCGTTTCTGATCTTCATGCCCCGGCGGATCCGTTTTTTCAGCGCAGGATTGCTGCTGGGGTTGCAAGCCCTGATCTTCATCACTGGAAACTACACCTTCTTCAACCTGCTGTCGGCGGCGATTACGATATTTCTATTCGACGACCAGGCGCTTCGCGGGCTCATATGGACGCCGCGGCGCGTTCGCGAATGGCTGCTCGCGGATCATCACGCGGAGCCGGCGCGAACTGGGCGCGTGGGCCGTCTGGCGGCGGCCGCGCTGACACTGCTGATTCTGCCGCTCGGTCTGGTGCGGATCTTCGAAAACAGCACAGTACACGTGCCTGAACCCCTGGAAGCCGTCGCCCGTTACTCATCGCCGTTTCAGATCGTCAATTCCTACGGATTGTTCGCGGTGATGACGACCGAGAGACTGGAGATCGCGGTCGAAGGGTCGGACGACGGCCAGCAGTGGCGGGCGTATGAATTCCCATATAAACCTGGAGACGTGTCCCGCGCACCGCGCTGGGCCGCGCCGTATCAGCCGCGCCTGGACTGGCAGATGTGGTTCGCCGCGCTCAGCGACTACCGATCGAATCCCTGGTTTGTGACGTTCGTGGAGCGATTGCTCGAAGGCTCGCCCCAGGTGTTGGCTCTGCTCGAAAAGAATCCGTTCCCGGATCGCCCGCCGCGCTACATTCGCGCGATGACTTACGACTATCGGTTCACTACCTGGGATGAGCGTCGCCAAACCGGGGCATGGTGGCATCGGGAGCCGCACGGAGAGTATCTTCCGCCGGTAGGATTCCGCACTCCCGCGTCGAAATAAGCCCACTGGGCTTGACCCTTGACACCGATCAATCCAAATCCGATGCTGTATCGAGGGAGAGGTCGTTTGAAATACGGAATCTTCGCGGTTTTGATTGCGGCGATGGCGGCCGGGTCGCTCTCGGCGCACCATTCGACCACCGCTGTATTCGACATGGGGAAGAAGATCCAGGTGACTGGAATTCTGAACCGGGTCGACTGGATCAACCCGCACATCTCGATTTATGTCGACGCCAAGGGCGAACACGGCATGGAATCCTGGCACTTCGAGGGCAGCCCGCCGGCGTGGTTTCGCAGGGTGGGCGTGAACAAGAACGACATCGCCAAGGCCACGGGCCAGACGATCACGGTGGACGGCGTGCGGGCCAAGGACGGCTCACTGTACGGCTATCTGCAGAAGATCACGTTCGCCGACGGGAGTTCGCTTGAAACCGTTTCGGCGGGACAGATTCCGGAGAAGTGAGGAGAACAGAGCCATGAAGCTACGACTCTTCAGTGCGGTTTCGGCGGGGCTTCTCCTTGTGGGACTAGCAGCCGCGCAGCAACCGGCAAAGATCAAGCGCACTGCGGACGGGCATCCCGATCTGAGCGGGTTGTGGGCTTATGCAGTGGATCTGCCGAGCGGCGGTATCAAGAAAGAAAGCGACGGGAAGGTGACGGTCAAGCAGGTGGATTTGAGCAATCGCCGTGCGCCGAAAAGCGAAGTGAGGGGCGCGCTGCCGTTCACGGCCGCTCCGGCCTATAAGCCCGAGCTTCAGGCCAAGGTGAAGGATCTGATCGACCATGAAAGCCGGACCGATCCGGTGTTCTATTGCGGGAAGCCGGGCGTACCGCGCATCGGACCGCCGCGCAAGATTGTGCAACTGCCGAACGAGATGATCTTCCTGTACGAAGATATGTCGGGCGATACGTATCGCGTGATTCCCACCGATGGCCGCCCGCATCGCGCCGACGCCAATCCGACCGCCTACGGCGACTCCATCGCGCACTGGGAAGGCGACACGCTGGTGGTGGACGTGACGAACTTCGACGACAACACCTGGTTCGGCGAAGGCGGGTATTTCCACACCGACGCCATGCATGTGACCGAGCGGCTGTGGCTCGAAAACGGCAATCTGGTGTGGCAGGCCACGGTGAACGATCCCCAGGTGCTGGCTCAGCCGTGGACGGTTACGCCTCGCGTGGTGAAGCCGACCAACGAACCTCTGGAAGAGTCGCCGCGGTGCGTCGAAGATGACGCTCATCGGCTGCTGAACGACGATCATCACGGGCAGCGTTAGAACTCACATGACAATGATCCGATTGGGAGTGACGGTATGGGCGTCCAGCACACTGGGGATTCTCCTGCTTGCGACGCACTTGAATGCACAAGCGCCCGCAGGCGACCCGGCGCGCGGTAAAGCGATCTACGAGGGCAAGGGCGATTGCCAGAGCTGTCACCGTATCGACGGCGCCGGCTCGCCGCTAGGGCCGGACTTGAGCGATATCGGGATTCCCCGCAGAGCTGGCCGCGGCGGGAAACAAGCCACTCCCGCGCCCGAGCCTACGCTGAATCTGGAGGCGCTGGAGACGTCGATCATCGATCCGGATGCCGACGTTGCGATGTCGAATCGCCTGGTTCGCGTGGTGACCAAGGACGGAAAAAGCGTCACGGGCCGCCTGCTCAATCACGACAACTTCACGGTGCAGTTCATCGATCCGCAGGGCAAGCTGCATTCCTACGCGAAAGCGGACCTGAAGGAATCCACGGTTCTGACCAAGGGGTTGATGCCGTCCTATAGAGATCGGCTCAGCGCGCAGGAAGTGGCGGATGTGGTGGCCTATCTCGCCACGCTGAAGGGGCCGGGCAAATAATGCTTGCGCGCTGCGTGATCCTGGGTGACGCGCGCTATACTCTGGATCGTGAAGCGTAGCATTGTTTCCGTCCCGGTACAGAGGGCCGGATCCGATCGGAGTGGCAGGAGCATGTCCGATCAGGACCTGCTGGCGGTCGAAGAGCCTCTCCAAATCCGGCTGGGCGATCGCGACCTGGCGATTACCATGCGCACGCCGGGGAACGACGAGGAACTGGCGGTCGGGTTTCTCTTCACCGAGGGTATTCTGGCCGGCAGGGACGCGATCGCATCCGTCACGCCGGGGGAAAATTCCATGACCGTCACGCTGGCGGGCGAAGCTTCGATCGACTTGAGCGCCCAGACGCGCCACTTCTATCTGACGTCGAGCTGCGGAGTGTGCGGGAAGGCATCCGTGAATGCGCTGGTCGCCGCGGGATGCACGGCCCCGCCCCGCGACCGCCCCAGGATCTCGGCCGAGACGATCCTGAAACTGCCGGAGACGCTGCGCGCCACGCAACCGGTTTTCGATCGCACGGGCGGCTTGCACGCGGCCGCGCTGTTCGATGCCGAGGGCCAGCTGCAACTGGTTCGAGAGGACGTGGGACGGCATAACGCCGTAGACAAACTGGTGGGACGTTCGGTTCTCGACGGGCGCTTGCCGCTGAACGATTCCGTGCTGCTGGTGAGCGGGCGCGCGAGCTTCGAGCTGGTGCAGAAGGCTTTGATGGCCGGGATCGGCGTGATGGCCGCGGTGGGCGCTCCCTCCAGCCTGGCGGTGGAGACAGCCATGCGGTTCGGGATGACGCTGGCGGGCTTCGTGCGCAACGGCCGGTTCAATATCTATTCCGGCGCGGACCGAATTATTTCGTAGCGGCGTCTGGATTGAAGTACAGAATTTTGAGAATCCCGTCGGCATCGGTGGCGGACGCGTTGGGCGCGTATTCGATCTTCACATGCACGGGCGTCTGAGGACCGCAGTTCAAGTCGACCTTGCCGCCAGCCCGGCCGACGATGACGACTTGCTTAGCATCCGGAATCAGGAAACTTTTCTTGCCCTGAGCGGTATCGACCACGACCTTGAAGGTTTTATCCAGGCAGATAAATTCGACGAAGGATCCTTCAACCTCCGGTGACGGCTGCAGTGGCGGACGTTCGGCCGTGGGCGCCGGTCGCACCAGACGGGGCGGCCCTTCCGGAGTATTCCTCGCGATTACCGGAGCGGGCGCGTTGGCCTGATCGAGATAGCGCTGCATCTGCTCGACGCGCGTCCGATCTTCAGGGGTCTTCGTATTGGCGGCAAGTTTCGCCACGGTGATACGGGCTCCGGCGCGATCGCCGAGCTGGATCTGGGCAGTGGCGAGCAACGTGAAGAAGCGCGGCGCGTCTTCCGCCGTGACCGTGCGCACATCCGATAGAACCACAAGCGCCCCGCCGGGACGCCGGGCGTTGAGATGCAAAGCCGCAAGCTCCAACCGGACGTCCAGACGTTCGGGCTCCAGTTTGAAGAGATCCGTGAGCGCGGCGACGGCGGCGTCCGGACGCTCGCGTTCGGCCAGGCGTCCGAAATCCCAGAGAAACTTGGGGCTGCGATCTCCGAGCTCGTAGGCTTTCCCGAATGCTTCCACAGCTTCCGCGATGTGATGATCGCGCCACTCCAGATAACCCAGCCCGACCGAAGGCTCCGGACGCCGGGGTTCGTCGCGTGCGAGATCTTCTAGGGCCTTGCGCGTCTCGGCTTCCGTGCCGGGACGGTTGGCGAGGTCCGCCAAGGCGAGTTTCACATCGAACATCGGAGCGGGCGCCGCAGCGAACTTCTCTTTGGAATTAGCCAGCTTCGCCGGAAATAGCCGGGCGTAGAATTGATTGCCCACAATGTATCCCTGCAGGTCCTTCTCGATGGTGGCGATCGGCTTGCCGTAGGTCTTTTCCAGTGCGGTGACGGAATCCGCGCCCTTCTGCACTGCACCCATGAATTGAGAAAACTTAGATACGTAATCCGGCGATAGCTCCAGCATGTGCACCAGCGCCCATCCTTCGTTGTACAGACTGCCGGCTTTGTTCTTTTCGTTGTAGTACGGCGAGTCCTGTCCCGCGGACACAATTACGGACAGCGGAACCCATTTTTCTCGCTGCAGAGCCTGCAAACGGCCGGGGATCAGATCGCCAATCAGGACCTTGTCGCCTTGCATTCTCAGCGTCGAGTACAGCTCCGCGATACCTTCGTTAAGCCACGGCGGCAGATTTAGGCCGGCATGGCGCGCGACCAGATGTACGTATTCGTGGACGGCGAGTTGTGCGACTTGTTCACCCGGCCGGCCCATAACGATATAGTCGCGGTCAGCGCCGCCAAAGTAATAGGCGGTGGCGAATTGGTTAAGCCGGTAAGGCGCATACTCTTTCTCCGAACCGAACACCACCACATAGACGGGCAGCGGCTTTTCAGGCTCGCGCTGATCGAGTTGCAGGAAGAAATCCCGCACACGTTCGAAGTAGCGAAGCGTGTCACGCGTGTCCCGCTCTCCGGCGCTGGAATACGCCTCGAAGTTCGGGGACTGCATGCGGATCCATTTACTTTCGGAATATGCGTCCGCGGCGCATAAAAGCACGCAAATTACCAGCCATTTAAGGCGGATCATGAGGGATATTCTATTACAACCCGCATGGAACCGGCGAACCGGCGGAAAGTGCTACAGTCATTTTTCTGCGACCGCTCTCCATCATCCACGTGGACACCGAAGAAACCTGGCGCGGCGGACAGGAAGCGCTGCTCACGCTGGCGCGAGGCTTGCGCGCGCGGGGATACCGGCAGACGATCGTGTGCCCGCCGTCGAGCATGCTCGCCGAAAGAGCCAACGCGGCCGGATTTCCCATCACGAAACTCAGACCGCGCATCGCCGACATCGTCCATGCGCACAGCGGGCGGGCCTTGACGGTCGCGTTCCGGGAAACGTTCGGGGCCCCCGTGAAACGCGTGGCTACGCGCCACGTCGCGTTCCGGCCGAAGCACCCTTGGCTGCATCGGCTGAAATACAAGTGGACTTGCGAAGGCATCATCGCCGTCTCCGACGCGGTCCGGCGCGGGTTGATCGATAGCGGCGTTCCCGCTACCAAGATTGAGGTCATCCACACCGGTATCGAGATACCGAGGCCGGCGCCGCGGGATCGATCGAAATTCGGCGTGAGCGAGGGGGACTTCGTCATCGGGCACATGGGCGCCTTCACGGAAGAGAAAGGACAAGACGTCGCGATCGCCGCGGCGGCGCAGCTTCTTCATTCCTTATCGGGCGCGAAGGTGGTTCTCGCCGGTGAAGGCCCAATGCTAAACGAGCTCCGGCGGCGCGCACCGGCGAACGTGACGTTCCCCGGTTTCATTTCCGACCGCGCCAAGTTTTTCGCGGCGCTGGACCTGTTCATCATGCCGTCACGGTCGGAGGCCTGGGGATTAGCAGCGCTCGAAGCCATGGCCCACGGGGTCCCGGTCATCGCCAGCGACGTTGGCGGCTTACCGGAAATTGTCGGACCAGGGAGCGGCGGTTGGCTGGTTGCCGCGGGCGATTCCAAGGCGCTGGCTGAGGCGATCACGGTGGCGGCCGCGGATCCCGATCGACTGCGTGCGCAGGGCGAAAAGGCTCGGGAGCGCGCGCGGCTGTTTTCCGTGGACCGGATGGTAGATCAGACGGAGGCGTTCTACCGGCGTTTCGTGAAGTGACGTGGGGACAGCCAGCCGGTTTCGGTGCACCGGTTCGGACCGATCAGCGACCCGTTCATCGAAATCGGAGGCAGTCCCCTACACGCGGCGTGCGAGCAGAAGCGTCAAGTCGTCCTGCAGCTCTTCGGAGCCGGTCCAGTCGCGGACACTCTCGATCACGGTGCGCACAATCTCTTCCTCGCCGAGGTGCGCGTTGCGCACCAGTACGTCGAGAAGGCGTTCCTCGCCGAACATTTCTCCGTACTCGTTTTCCGGCTCGGTGACGCCGTCGGTGAAGAAGACCAGAAGGTCGCCCTTCTCCAGCGCGATCCGGCTCTCGCCGTATTCGGCGAAGGGGAAAGCGCCCACCACGGTTCCATTGACGTCCAGCCGTTGAATCCCGCCTGCGCGCACCAGGACCGGCGGAAGATGCCCGCCGTTGGAGTAGCTGAAGGAGCCGTCAGACTCATCGTACAGGCCCAGGCACAGCGTCGAGAATTTTTCGGCCGAGGTGTTCGCGTACAGGTACTGATTGAGCTGCGAAACCAGGCGTGCGGCAGATGGCGGTGCGCTCCCATTCCCGTTCAACCGCGTGCGCAGCGAACTTTGCAGCGTGGCCATAAGCAGGGCGGCCGAGATCCCTTTGCCGGCGACATCTCCGATCGCCAGCGCCACGTAAGTATCGTGTGTGATCTCGTAATCGTAATAGTCGCCCGATACGATCCGCGCCGGGCGGCAAACGGCGGTGAGACGCAGAGACTTGGTGTGCGGAGCCTCTCGCGGGTATAGCTGGTTCTGCACCTCGCGCGCGATTTCGATCTCCGACTGGAGGCGCTCCTTCTCTTTGGCGACCGTCAGCAGGCGCGCAAGATTCCCGGTCATGCGGTTGAAGGAAATGGCCAGTTCGGCGAGCTGGTCTTTGCCGCGTACTTCGATGCGATGCGAGAAGTCCCCTTCCATGATCCGGTGCGTGCCCTCATACAGGTGATGCACCGCGCCAGTGATATTGCGCGTCATGGTAATCCCGATCACCCAGCAGACGATTTCAACCAGGGCGAACACAACCACTCCGGCAATCAGGGCCAGTTCCAGGAGCTCCTGTCCAAGATCCGCCTTGCGATTGAAGACCGCGGATAGGACCGCCGACACGCGAGTCAACACGGCCAGCTCCAAATCCGAAGTTCGGCCGGGGGTACTCCAATCGAACGCCGGCACGGTGGCGAACCATACGACTTCGGTGTCGAACCGGTTGGCCGCGGGAGGCAATGCAGGTGCGGCCCGCGCCGTCTTCGATGGCGCCTCCGAAGGCTGATCGATTCCTACCAGACCGAGACTGGGAACGAGCCCCGCGAGATATTCGCGAGTCAACGGAACCGTAACGATCACGTCGCCCCGAGGAGTCTTCACGATCGAAAAGAGATAGAAGTTGCCCTCCCGCTGGAGCACTCCTCGCGCCGGGAATCCGCCGGCCGGCACGGGAAGCGTGGCGCCCGAGGCCGCCGTGATACCGTCAATGCGGCGGTCGAGCTCGGTGGTCACCAGGTAGGCTGCCAGTTGGTACACGAGCATATAGCCGGCCAGCGCGGCCAGCCCGATGATCAGCAGCAGCGGAACGCCTGCGATGAACAGGTAGGTCACCATCAGGCGGTGGCGCAATCGCCATAATGCTTGCCGCGCGACCAGCCGGAGGAGCCGGATCGCGAGCCAGAGGCCTGCTATTACGGTGGCAATTTCCAGGATCAGACCGAAGCCGCTGCGCGGTGCGATCCAGGTCGCCGCGGCGTCGGCCGCTAATAGCAAAAGCAATGCGACACCCGCGCCACCCAGCCAGCGAAACAGGAGGTCGATGCGGGGGCGCACGATGTTTTAAATGCGGGATTTGGCGATGTCCGGCGTTTCCGCCTGCGGCGTCAGGTAATACTTGGTGAGCCCGTCCTTGAGGATTTGGAAGGCGGTCTCGACATCGTCGGCGAATTGGAACAGGTTCAGATCGCGCGCGTCAATCATGCCGTGGCGCACCAGCGCGTCAAAGTTCAGGATCTCTTTCCAGAACGTGGTCCCGTACAGAACCACCACCATCTTTTTCACCAGTTTTTCGGTCTGCGTGAGCGTCAGGACCTCCATGAGCTCATCGAGCGTTCCGAAGCCTCCCGGGAACACCACCAGCGCCTTTGCCATGTAAGCGAACCAAAACTTCCGCATGAAGAAGTAGTGGAACTCGAAATTCAGAGCCGGCGTGATGAACGGATTGGGACGCTGCTCCATCGGCAGACCGATATTCAGCCCGATGGTTTTGCCCCCGGCCTCGGCGGCGCCGCGATTGGCCGCTTCCATGATGCCTGGACCACCGCCGGTGCACACGACGAAACGATGCCGTTCTTCCAGATTCATCGACCACTCGGTAATCCGATTCGCGAGCTGGCGGGCCTCCGTGTAGTAACGCCCGCTTGCACTGGCCTCGAAAGTTCGCGCGGAGCCGAAAAACACGATGGTGTCGCTGATCTTTTCCTTGCGGAGGTGCGAAAGCGGATAGAGGTACTCGCTCAGGATGCGTAGCGGGCGGGCATCGGGGGTATCGAGGAACTCCTCGTTCCGGTAGGCAGGCAGCAGGCGTGGCGAAAGATCCGTCGGGTCAGTCATGGGGGAAATGTTTCTCCAATTGTCGCATCCTCCTCAACATTTCCGGCAATTTCTGAAACGCGGTGATGGCGCGCAACCATTCGCGCGCGTCGAACGCAGGAGATCCGCTGACCGCGGCGCCGGCCGGAACGTCGTGTCCGATTCCGCTTTGCGCGTAGACCACCGCGCCGTCGTTTATCGTGAGGTGGCCGGAAACACCTACTTGGCCGGCCAAAAGAACTCCTTTGCCCAGAATGCTGGATCCGGCGAGACCGGTCTGGGCACAGATGATGTCGTCTTCGCCGACCACGCAGGCATGGCCGATCTGCACCAGACTATCGATCTTGGCGCCGCGGCGGACGCGCGTTTCGCCGACCGTGGCGCGATCCACGGAGGTGAGCGATTGAATCTCGACATCGTCTTCGATGATGGTGACGCCGCTCTGGACGATTTTTTCGTGGGTGCCATCGGCTCGTTTGGCGAAGCCGAAGCCGTCGCCGCCGACGACGACGCTGTTCTGGAGCGTGACACGATGACCGACGCGGCAGAATTCGCGCACCACGGCGTGCGAGTGCGCCAGAAAATCGTCGCCGATGTGCGCACCGTCGTAGATGACCACGTGGGGATGCAGAACCGCGTTTTTCCCGATCGATACATGTTCGCCGACTACCGCAAACGGGCCGATGGAGGCGTTCTCGCCAATGCGCGCGGAATCGGCCACCGATGCCGAGGGGTGGATGCCCAATATCGGACGCGGCGGCTGGTAGAACAACGCCAGCGCGCGAGCGAAATCAAGATACGGATTGCTGGAAATAAGCTGGGGAATGGGCAGTGCGGGAATGAGTTCGGCGACCAGGATCGCGCCGGCGCGGGTGTCTTTCACCTTGTGGGCGTACTTGGGGTTGGCCAGGAAGGTGAGCTGGCTGGAGCCGGCCTGCTCCATTCCGGCGACGCCCGCAATCGATATGGCGCCATCGCCAATAAGGCGGCAGCCCAGCCGCGCCGCGAGTTCAGACAAAAGAATGGGGACAGCCTGCATGTTTCCTGATTTCACCCTTTCGGAATCAGTATCCCCTGCCCACTCGCCACTGCGGTAGTCCGTGCAGATTCCGCCTTCGGACGGCCTCCCTTCCGGGCACGAAGCTTCCGTCCGAGTTCCGCCTCCATCCGCTCGACGAAGGCGTCTGTTCCCAAGGGCCTGCCGCTGTAGGTATTGAGACGAAGCGCCGCCTCGGCTTCACCGAAGGTCTCAGCCGCCAGAAAGTCCCTCCATTCCCGAGGAGTAAACCTCGACCGCCACAGGGCTAGATCGACCCACGGTGGCGACGCCTGCCGTCCAACGTGCACCGCCGCGCTCGACCAAGTCCAGTCTTCCGAAGCTGCACGCAGCCCCGCTCGCACGGGATTCCGCTCGACGTAGCGCAGCGCAGCCCACAGATGGGCATCGTCCAGGGCGCACGAATAGAAGCGGTTCTGCCAAAAGTGTCCGCTTCGCTGGAGCAGCGAGTTGCAATATTGGGCATAGCGGCCGTGAGCCCGGGCGAAGGTCTTCGTGAGCGATGCCAGTGATTCCGGCACCGCGATCCAGTGCACGTGGTTCGGCATCAGGCAGTAGCCCACCAGGGAGACGCCGAATTGCGTCGCTGCGCGTTGAACCAATTGAAGATAGACGTGGCGGTCGCGATCGGCGAAGAAGACGGCCTGGCGGTCGACGCCGCGCTGGGTAAGGTGATGGGCAACGCCAGGTAATACGGCTCGGGGCATACGGGGCATCACCAGGATTAGTGGTGGGACGGGGCCAAAATCTCGCCGGGAATATGGAAACATGCAGGCTGTCCCCCTTATGATTGTCAGGTGCTCTATTTGAACGAAACCGAAGTGAAGCAACTGCTGCCGATGGCGGCATGTATCGACATGATGCGCTACGCGTTTGAAGAAATGCGCGCGGGCCGCACGCGCAATCACCCGCGCCGCAGGCTGATTCTGGACACCGGATCCGTGCTGCACCAGATGGCTGGATCCTGCGGCAAGTACTTCGTCGCCAAGATCTATTCCAGCAACCGCAAGTACGGCCTGCTCCAGATGATCAACATCCTGTACGATGCCGAGACCGGGAAGCCGCTCGCGTACCTCGAGGCCAACAATCTGGGCTTGATCCGCACCGGCGCCGCCAGCGGCTACGCGGCCGATCTCCTTGCTGCGTCCGACGCCTCGGTTGTAGGCATGATCGGCAGCGGGTATCAGGCTCGCGGCCAGGTGGAGGCGATGCGCGCCATCCGGCCGATTAAAGAGATCCGCGTGTGGAGCCGGAAGCGGGAGAACGCCGAGGGGTTCGCTAAGGAGTTTAACTGCGTCGTGGCCGATTCGGCCGAAGCCGCGGTGCGTGACGCGCCCATCGTGGTCACGGCGACCTCTTCCAAGGATCCGGTGCTCGAATCCGCATGGATCAAGCCCGGCACCATGATCAACGCCATGGGATCGAACGTCGCGAACCGCCGCGAAATCCCGGCCGACCTGATGCGCGCCGCGGGCCGCGTGGTCGTCGACGACCTGGAACAGGCCAGGATCGAGGCGGGCGACATCATCCTGGCCGATAGCTGGGCGAACGTGGTGGAGCTTAAAGACGTCGAGCGCGGCCACGATCCTAATCACGTCACGATCTTCGAATCGCTGGGCATTGCTATCGAGGACGCCGCGGCCGCCGGCTACGTGTACGAACAGGCCGTGGCGAAGAAGATAGGCCGCCCATTTCCCTAGATGTTATCCTAGGCGTTTCGCGACCCCTGGAACAAAAGAGATGAAACATCGAATCGTACGTAATATCCAGCGCCCAGACGCTGAAGAAGTCAGGATTCTTGGCCGGCTCGGCGTAGCCACGGTCCATGAAGCGCAGAGCCGCACAGGCTTGATGTTGCCCTATATGCGTCCGATCTATAACTCGGCGCGGGTAGCCGGTCCGGCAGTCACGGTGCTGTGCCAGGCCGGCGACAATCTGATGATCCACGCAGCGGTCGAGCTGTGTAAGGCGGGCGACGTCCTGGTGGTGACAACCACTTCCGAATCGACCGATGGCATGTTCGGCGAGCTGCTGGCGACCTCGCTGCGAGCGCGCGGCGTATCCGGGCTGATCATCGACGCCGGATGCCGCGACGTCGCGGATCTCACCACCATGGATTTCCCGGTGTGGGCGAAAGCCATCTCGGCGCAGGGTACGGTGAAGGCTACCGCGGGCTCAGTCAACGTTCCGGTAACGTGCGGCGGGCAGCTGGTGCGGCCGGGAGACGCAATTATCGGCGATGTGGACGGCGTGGTCGTGGTTCCACGCGAGGATGTAAACGACGTGGTCATCGCCGGGCAGCAGCGAATCGCAAAAGAGGAAACGAATCGCGAGAAATTGCGCACGGGCGAAGCCGGACTCGATATGTACGGCCTGCGGGCCAAGCTCAAGGACCTGGGCGTGGTATACGTGGATCAAGAAGATTAGAGGAGCAAAGTTATGGGACAGATTGTTGGAGCCTGGGCGACGGTACACGCGCCACAGTTGTTCGTGCGGCCGCCTACGGAAGTTCCCGAACAGTTGGACGCCGACATTGCGGCGATGAAACTGATGGGCAAGGAGCTCGACGAGCTTAAGCCCGACGCGGTTATCGTCCTCGGCAGCGACCACCTGGAGACGTTCTTTCTGTCCTCGGTTCCCACCTTCGCGGTGATCGCGGGCGAAACGTCCCGGGCGCACTTCGCCACCAAAAGCTACAACATGAAGGTGCACCTGCCGCTGGCCGAGGACATCCTCGACAAACTGGTGCACGCGGACTTCGACATGGCCTATTCGCAGGATGCTCTGCTGGGGCACAGCTTCGCGGCGGTTTACGAGTGGATCATCGGAGACCGCGACATTCCAGTGGTGCCGATCTTCATCAACACCTATCTGCCTCCTCTTCCCTCGCCGCGCCGCTGCCATGCGCTGGGCAAGGCGATCGCCGACATCGTCAAGAGCCGTCCCGAGCGCGTCGTGATCGTCGCCAGCGGCGGCATGTCGCACTACCCCGGCACCTGGAAGTATCCGCAGCCGGCCTACGATTTCGATTACTGGGCCATCGCGCAGATGGAGCGCGGCAACCTGGATCCGATTCTGGCGCTCAGCTCCGAGCAACTCGACGAAGTCGGGAACACGGAGATGCTGCCGTGGTATCCGATGTTCGGCGCGATCGGCAACGTTCCGGGCGAGCTGATCACGTATCAGCCCACGTGGCATCACGGGCACGCCGTCATGCGGTTCCTGCCCAACAAGCGCAAGGGTCCGCCCACCGGCGAAGTCCCGCCCGCCTACAACTTCACCCAGGGCAGCTTCGAATTCTACAAGCATCCGCAGCCTTCGTCTTATGCGTTGAACAAGGTGCTGTATGAATTGCGGCTTTCGAGCGAGTTGCGCAAGCGTTTCTTCAAGGACACGCAAGCGGTGGCCAGGGAATACGGCCTGAACGCCAAGGAATCGGCGGCTCTCGAGACGATCAAGGACGAAAATATCGACTCGCTGCGGTCCCTGAAGCCGCATCCGCTGGTGGACGCAGGGGCGCACGCGCTGGGCATGCTGATGTGCCTGGTGGTAGTGCAGGCGGAACAACGGCGGCTGCGCGCTGCTGGAGAACTATAAGGTTCTCGCAGAACTTTGAGGAAAGAACAATCATGAAGATCGGTCTCGCCGGGCAAGGAGCCTTCGGCATCAAGCACCTGGAAGCCTGCGCCAAAATCCCCGGCATCGAAGTGATCACGCTCACGGGCGGCAATCAAGCCGCGACGGAAGAAGTCGCCAAGAGGTTCAAGATCCCGCATTTCACCAACGACCTGGCGGAAAGCCTGAAACAGCCCGGCCTGGAAGCGATGATCCTGGCGACGCCCACGCAGATGCACGCCAAGCAGGGCGAGCAGGTGATGCGCGCCGGCAAGCACGTGCAGATCGAGATCCCCATCGCGGACAATCTAGCCGATACCGAACGCCTGGTGAAGGCGCAGAAGGAAACCGGGGTGATCGCGATGGGCGGCCACACGCGCCGCTTCAATCCCAGCCACCAGTACATTCGCAAAAAGATCGTGGCGGGCGAGCTCAAGGTTCTGCAGATGAACGTGCAGACGTACTTTTTCCGGCGCACCAACATGAACGCGGCCGGCAAGCCCCGCAGCTGGACGGATCACCTGCTGTGGCACCACGCCTGCCACACGGTCGACCTGTTCCAGTATCAGACTGGCCAGACTGCTTCGGTGGCGCAGGCGGTGCAGGGTCCCATACATCCCGAGCTGAAGATCGCGATGGACATGGGCATCATCATGAAGACTCCCTCGGGGGCGGTTTGCACGCTGTCGCTCTCGTTCAACAACAAGGGACCCATCGGGACGTTCTTCCGCTATATCTGCGACAACGGCACCTACATCTGCTACTACGACGATCTGCTCGACGGCGACAACAACAAGATCGACATCTCGCAGGTGGACGTTTCGATGAACGGCATCGAGCTTCAGGATCGCGAGTTCTTCGCGGCGATCAAAGAGAAGCGCGAGCCCAACGCCAGCATTAGCCAGGTGTTCCCGGCCATGCAGACGCTCGACCGGCTCGAGAAGAGCTTAGCGTAACAGTCAGGCGTGAATCTCTCCTGCGGTTCGTAAGAGCCTCAATCTCGACTCCATTTTCCACTTCGCCAGTCTGTTGATCACGCCCTTCATGATCGGGGAGAGCGACCTGAGGAAGCCCCTGGGCCGCATTTCGGCGGAGATCACCACTCGCGTGTAGCGTCCCCACTGCACCAGCCGGTACTCAACATAGGCGGAAGCGGTGGGCGCCTCCACCACGTCCGGCTGCCAGCTCTTGACGTAATTCGGGTTCGTCACGATCTCGAAAATCTTCGAGGGCGGCGCTTCGATCTCGATGGTTGCCTTGTACATGTTCATACCTTAGGCCAACCGGCCCTGGCATTCACGCCTTCTTAGACGGACGGCCGCCGGCTACCGGCCAATGACGCCGCGCAAGGTGTGAGAAACATATCTCGTATAGACTACAAGGTGGGGATTTGAAGAGATCTTTCTTGAGGAGACAACACGAATGAAGATGAACACAATACGACGAGGTTTGCTTTCGGCAATCGCCCTCACGGCATCCTGTGCGATGGTCATGGCGCAGGGGCCGGGTAAAGGAAAAGGGAAAGGCGGCCCGCCGCGGCCGGCCCTTTCGGTCAGTTCGCCTGCATTTCCGGATGGCGGAGAGGTTCCCGCGAAATATACCTTCCGAGGCGAGAACAAGTCGCCGGAGTTCGAGTTCCATTGGATGCTAGGAACGAACCCGGGCTCCGCGCCGGCGGGTCTCGAAACCTACGCCGTTATTTTCCACGACATCGAGAATTCCTCGAACAAGACGACCGTGGACACGCTCCACTGGTCGGCGTTCAACATTCCCGGGACCGCCAAGGGCTTGCCGGAAGGACTGGGCGAAGGGGATTTGTCCGATGGGACGCGTAACGGTCCCGGCATTGCCGCGGGCAGGGGCACACCGGCTTATTTCGGACCGGGCGCAGGCCCCGGGCCATTCCATCACTACGTGTTCGAGTTCTACGCGCTGGATACGAAGCTGGATCTGCCGGCCAAGACCACGCGTGAAGATTTGATGAAGGCGATGGACGGCCACGTCATCGGCAAGGCGGCGTATGTCGGCCGCTACCACGCGCCTCCGCAGTAGATTCATGAAGAACGCAGGTGGCGGAAAGAAATGAAGCCATCATTCGGATCCGGCGTGTGGTGCGGAAGCGCGCCAACGGATCCACACCGCCACCAGCGTTCCCAAGAAAGCCAAAGCGGTTAACAGCCCACCCCAGTAAACCGACGCGGGAGCGTACCGGAGCACCACCCGGCTATGTCCTGGCGGCACGACCAAGCCTCGCAGGGCGCCATCCACGCGATAGATGGGCGCGGTTCGATCATCGATGGTGGCGCGCCAGCCGGGGTAGTAGTTTTCGCTCAAAACCAGGAGTCCGCGGCTCTGGACATCCACCTCCAATTCCATCCGGTTCGGCGTCAGCGCTGAGACTTGCGCGGATTCCCGCGCGCCCTCGGCGAGCGGTTCCAGGGTCAGGGGAACCTCTGTCATCGCGGTCCGGCGAGCGTCGAATCCGGGCTTCCCCAATTGATCCGCGGCGCGCTCGGCGGAGGGCTCGATCCTGGTTTCGTGCACGGTCCACGCCCGGGGATAGCCGCTCGGATTTTCGTAGACCTTCCAATAAGGATCCTGGTACAGCGCTCCTGGTTTCGGCTCGCTCGCGGGCGTCAGAAAATAACGGACATTCAGGAGATCGGTGAATCCCATGATGCGCATGTAATCGGTGGGAAGCGTCGCGCCGGCGCTCGACTGGAGAATGGGAACGCCGAACAGGTCGCCGATATTGGGTACCGGATCGGTCTGAACCTGCACGCGGAACGCGCCCGGCTGCGCCTTGAGGAATAGTGCCGCGCCGCGAGCGCTCCGGGCCCGATCCAGGTAGTCCGCGCCGGTCCTGGCCGCTGCGATGCGGTTCACGGCGGTCCAGTCCGCGGCGCTCAGATCGAACAGAATCAAGCCCACCAGGATGGCCCGCACCCAGCCGCCGCGATGGCCCAGTTCCATGTAACGGAACAGGCCGTAGGAGGCGAAGATCAGCAGAATCGAGAGAGAGTTCCAGGGATTGATATCGGGCTTTCCGAACATGGCCGGGACAAACAACGCGGCGGCGCACGCGATGACGATTCCGAGGAGCGTACGGTTCAACCCAACCCAGGCAGCGCTGGCTTTTCCCGCGGCCTCTACCACCAGGGCCTCCACGCCATAAGCGGCTAGAATCGTCAGGGCGAAATCCTCGACGAATACCATCCGGCTGGCCTCGCGCATGCTCCACAACTGGGGAACGACGGCGTAAAGGACGCCATGGAGCCACGAAAAGTTGCCCAGGGTAAACAGGAACGCGGCCACCGCCAGTCCGGCCAGGTACCGCACCCAGCGATTCCGCCAATATCTGCGAATGCCGATCACGGCGGCCAGCAGCGGGAATATTCCCATGTACGGGTTGATGCTTTCTCCCACTCCGGCACTTCCGTTGAAGGCGAAGTGCGCGAACAGAAGCGTGATGCCTTGCGGTAGGAACTCGTCGTTCATGTCGGCGTAGGGGATTCTCTGATCCGCGGGCAGGGCTCCCGCCGCGCCGAGGAAGCGGAATGCCCTGGTACTGTACTCGACCGAAGGGAACAACTGAACGGCTCCCGCGGCCAATCCGACTGCGCCTATCACGGCGATCACGATCGCCGTCCGGAAAACGATCGATCTTCGGGATTCGGTCTCCAGCCTGGAAGAGCAGGCGTTAAAAATGGCTGCGGAGGCGATGACCAGGGCTTCCATGAGAACCACATGGAGGCCGCCCGCGAGCACCGACAATCCAACCATGAACCCGCCGATGGAGGCGTCCACAATCGCGAACCGGGTGCTGGCGGCTCGCAGCGCTCGAAGAAAGAACAAGAATACGAGCGGCAGCCAAATGGAGCTTTCGAGCAAATGGGGCCAACCTACGCGGGCGACGAATCCTCCCATCGAGAAGCAGATACCGGCGACGAATGCGGAAAATCGGGACAGTCCTAATTCGCGGATGAGCGCGAACATAAAGCACGCGGCCAGGACATGCGTCACGGCGAACCAGATGTGGTAGGTCACCGGAGAAAGGACGGAGGCTCTATCGAATGGAACCAGCGCCAGCAGCAGATGAAGCGGATAAAACGCCGCCGTTTGCATTTCTCCCACGAAGCTGTGTCCGGCCAGAGTGTAGGGATCCCAGATCGGCAGGATGCCGTGCCGGATGCTGGTAATCACGAACTGCATCCAGGCGTACCCCTGGTTGACGGATTCTCTCTGGGTCAAGAGTGAAAACTGACGAGTCAGGAGGATCTTCCAATAGAACAACGTTGTCACAGGAAGAAACAGCAATAGCCAACCGATGGTCGCTCGTCTGTGCATCGGTCTGCTTAGCGGGCGGCCGGAAATGGGCGAGATGGCGCTGGATGATTCCCCATTGGGAACCAGTGTACCGCCTCGTGTGCGCGATTCGCGGCCGTTACTGGGTCACGGGAATGATGGTGGTCACCGCTCCGGTGGGATTGGAGAGCAATCCGAGGACGGTGAGCTGGGCCGTGCCGGCGTGGATCCGGAGAATTCCTTTGGTCCCCGGCAATGTCTGATACTTTTGCGTGGTAACGAAGGCCGTGTGGTGCATCGCCGGCAGAGGCACTGTATCCTTCACCAGCGGGCCATTGGATTGATCGTCAAACTCGATCGCAATGCTCAAGTCCGAACTGGTCGTATTCGCGAGTGCGAGTGAGGTGACGTATCCGGCGGTGTTATCGAATGGAACAAGGATAATGGGATCGGGCGGCGGGGGAAACGGAAAAATGCAGCCCGGCGTTCCGGATATGCTCAGCGGCACCACGGCCTCGGAGATCGTGCCATTCGGCAACAGGAAGCGAAACGAGCCTTGCCCTCGTACGGTGCCGCCGCTGACGCTCATGCTGGCCCAGCCCTGGACCGTCTGGGAATCCGAGCTCGAGAGTACAACGTTCTGGGCGCCGCTTGGCGGGAGCGTGAACATATAAGTGGAAACGTTCCCGCCGCCCTGGACCGGAGCGTTGAGTGGTGAGCCATCATCGCCGAAGAAGGAGAGGGTGACGTCGACCGGACTTGCCGAGCTCATGTTCATCAACGTGAACGTCGTCTGCCAGCTGCCGCCATAAGCAATCTGTCCGAAGGTGCCCTGCTGCCCGAACGCACCTGTTACGCAGAAGATGCTCAGCGCAAGAAATCGACGAATGAGTTTAGGCATGGAAGCCTCCCTATCTCATTTCTCTCGTCAGTTTCCCAGAAAACTTTAGCGGCCTGGCAGCCCTTTTCGAAGGCAGTCCCCAGTTTGCGCGAGGACCATTGCTGCCACGGGCTGCTAGCCGGCTTTCTCTTCCAGCTCCGCCCAGCGCGCGTATAGAGAGTCGACTTCCTGCTGCGAGGCTTCGATCTCTTTGTAGAGCTGTTCCAGTCGGCGCGGTTCGTTGAGCGCGACCCCTTCCACGGACATGTGCTTGGCGTGAAGGGCGTCCTCTAAGACAGCGATTCTTTTTTCGATCGATTCGTACTCGCGGCCTTCGAGGTAAGACAGCTTCTTCTTTGCTGCTGGAGCCGCTGGCGAGCGTTGTGCACCCGCTTTTGATTTCGCCGGGCGGGGCGCAGCCTGGTCAGATGCCCACTGGGAGTAGTCGGCGAAGGCCTGGGCTTTGCCGCTGCCGTCGAGACCCAGGACGATGGTCGAGACGCGATCGAGCAAATAGCGATCGTGCGTCACCAGAACCAGCGCGCCCTTGAATTCGAGCAGGCTCTCCTCCAGGATCTCGAGCGTGGGGATATCGAGATCGTTGGTCGGCTCGTCGAGGAGCAGCAGGTCGGCGGGCTCGAGCATCAGGTTGGCGATCAGGACGCGCGCGCGCTCGCCTCCCGAGAGTTTATTGACAGGCTGATCGAGCTGATCGCTGGTAAACAGGAAACGGGCGGCCCAGGAAGCGACGTGAATCACGCGGTCGCGATAGATCACCGAATCGCTATCGGGCGCGAGGGCCCGGCGAAGGCTCAGATCCGGATTGATCTGGCGTCGCTGATCGAAGTAGACGATGCGCAGATTCTCGGCGCGATCGATCTGACCTTGGAGCGGCGCGATATCGCCGCGCAGGAGCTGGAGCAGCGTGGTCTTGCCGCTGCCATTCGAGCCGACCAGCCCGACACGCATGCCGGCGGTGACGGTGAACGTGAGATTGTCAAAAAGATTTCTGCCGTCGAATCCAAACCCGACTTTTTCCAGATGGATCAGGCGCTTGGTCTTCTGGCCGGTGGCTACGAAATCGAAATTGGCGTCGGCCGTGCGGCTGCGGGACCTGAGGTCGGACAATTCGGCGATCAGTTCGCCGGCGTTGTCGATGCGCGCCTTGGCCTTGGTCGCGCGGGCCTTGGGACCTCGCCGCAGCCACTCCATTTCGATGCGCACGCGGTTCTCGAGGGCGCTTTGGTGCTGGGCCTGGGCGTGCAGGAACTCGCCCTTCTGCTCCAGAAAGGCGCTGTAGTTGCCGGCGACGTAGAACATCCCGTCGGGATAGACGCGGCTGAGCTCGGCCATGCGGGTCGGGACGTTTTCCAGGAAGTAGCGGTCGTGGCTGACGATCACGCAGGCGAAGGATGCACCTTGGAGGAATTTCTCCAGCCACTCGATGCCGGCCAGGTCCAGATGATTGGTGGGCTCGTCGAGCAGGACGATTTCCGGCTTCTGCACCAGCGCTTCGGCGATGGAGAGCCGCTTGCGCCAGCCTCCGGAAAGCGTCTCGGCTTCGGCATCGAAATCGCGGAAGCCGCAGCGGCCCAAGGTCTCGGCCTCGCGAGCCTGCCACTCCGATTCCGGGAGTCCGACTGAGCGCATGGCTCGCCGCATGACGCCGCGGATGGTCTCGCCCGGCTCGAAGTTCGAATCTTGGGGGACGTAGGCGAGACGCGTGTTGCCGCGAAGCACCAGATCGCCGGAGTCGGGCTCGATGCGCCCGGCGAGGATTTGGAGCAGCGTGGACTTGCCGGAGCCGTTGGGTCCGATCAGGCCGAGGCGGTCGCCTTCCTGGATGCTGAGGGAGACGCCACGGAACAATGGCGCCGCGCCGAAGGATTTCGAAATCTTGTTGGTGTTGAGTAAGAGCGCCAACTACTATTGTCCGACAGTTGAAAAGGGGGACAGAGTAGCCTGTCCCCTTTTTCTAGTTGTCGGAAGGCTTTTCCAGGCTGTCGACGACCATCACGTCGACGGGAGCCTTGGTATTTTCGAGCTTCAATCCCAGTTGCTGCTGAAATGCAGTGAAGATGTCCGGGGGCGCATCGGCATTGTCAGCCGGGGCCGGAGCGTTCGGCGGCGCGGGGCCGCCAATCTGCGACTGAGACGGATCGGGCGTCCACTTCAGGGTGAAGTCGTAGCGGGTGGTACCGAGTCCGGTTTGATCCACGACCGGCTGCTCCAGGATGTTGGCCTGCAAAATGTGCCCGAATTCCTCGATGGACGAGTTCCTGACAAGGAAGGTCCCTCGGCCCCCGCCATAGCCGGGAAGGTTGCCACCGCTTTCGTTCTTGGTGAGCTTCGGTCCGTTCTTGGCGACGGTGATTGCGTACACGGACAATTCTTTCTTCTCATTATGGAAGGCGAGCTGGAAACGCTCCTTCAATAGCTTCTGAACCATGATCTTCAACTGCTTGGGGTTGGGTATGCCGGGCGTGTCGGGCTTTGCCGTGATATCGTATTTTTCCGATTCGAGCCACGCCGGTCCTTTGGTGATCTGGCGCGGATGCAGGTCGTAGGCGAACTTAATCAGATCGGCCACCGTGGTGCTGGTGGTGTTCAGCATGCCGCTTCGATTCACCGTTAGGGAAAAACGCCCCTCCGGCCTGGCAGGCTTGATGGTGGCGACTTCAAATCCCGGATTCGCATCGGCAGCCATCGGCTTGGGCGGAGGAGGAGGTTCGGGAATGGTCCACGCGGTTTCGGGGGTGGCACGCACCAGGTTCAACGGCAGAGGCGCTCCCTGAGTCCAGGTCCCTTCGATCGAATTTCCATCTGCGCTCACCTTGCCCTCGTAGGTACCGTTGAGCGGGGTCACCGTCATCTTTACGATCGAACCGTTGCGGGTGAACGTGGTTGCAGGTATGGCCGGCGATTGCTGGTCGATGCTGTACATGACCGCAGTGAGCTTATCCGCGTCCGTGGTTGAGATCTTGAGCACGATCCGCAGCCCTCCGCCCCGTCCCTGCGGAGGTTGGATTGCACCCTGCCAGGTGCCGGTTATATTTTGGGCCGAGAGCTGAGAAAACGACGCAACTCCCGACAAAGCTGCCATAGCGAGAATCCATATCCACTTTTTCATGGCTATCTCCTGGAGAATTTTTCGATTCTCCGGTCAATACGTTAATAGAGGCGATAAAGTTCCCGCGAGACGGAGGCCTTTATCGCAGAGAGAGGCCCCGGGCGGCATCTCTGGTTCGTCACCTGTGGTTATTCTACTTGGTTTGGGGCCGCAAACAGTTGCCGCGTTATCGAACCTGCTCCCAGTGCAGTAGGATGGGGTGTTGCGCTCCTCCAAAGCCATTGCGCTGGCCTCCTTCGTTTTCACCTACCTATTCTTTTTTGAGTACATTCCTCCGGTCCGTTGGGTCCATATACCGTTCGATCTGAATGGGTTTCATTACCCGCTGGCCGACTATGCCTTCCAGCGCCTGCGCCACGGCCACTTTCCGCTATGGGACCCGACCATTTACGCCGGGATGAGTTTCGTGGCCAACATCCAGGCGGCGCTGTTCTATCCGCCGACCTGGATCATGTTTCTTTTCAACTGGGGACGGGAGCGGCTCTCCTATCAATCGATGGAAGACCTGCTGATCGCGCACGTCTGGCTGGGATTTTTTCTATGCTACCTGTGGCTGCGCGGGAAACGGCTGGCGGAATTGCCGTGCGCGCTGGGAGCGGGCGTGTTCGCCTTCAGCGGATACATGTGCACGCAGTTGCAGCACTTCGGCCTGGTGGCGGCTTATATCTGGATCCCGCTGGCTCTGTGGGGAATCGACCAGGCCGTGGAGCGGCGATCCTGGCTGCCTTTATGGAAGGTCGCGGCCGCCTCGGCGCTGGCCTTTCTGGCGGGATATCCGCCGACGTGGGTGGTGTTCGCCGCGGCGGTGGGCGTTTACTCGCTGGCGGGCGCATGGCGCTGGAAAGCGGCGGCGGGGACGTTCGCGGCCCTGGCCTTTTCGCTGGCGTTGTGCGCGATCCAGATCCTGCCGACCTGGGAAACCACGGCGCTGCGCGAGCCGGAACTGCGCTTCGGCCTGGGTATTAAAGGTTGGGACATCATCCTCTCCTATGCCTTGCCGAACTATTTCAATTTCGGACTGAAGATGCCGGTAGACACGAATCCGGACAAGGATTATTTCTATCTGGGAGTTCCGGCGCTGCTGGGGTTGATCTTTCTGATTCGCCGCCGCCGGTTTCGAGACTTGGCCCCGCCGGTGGCGATCCTGGCCGTGAGCTTGATCGTGGCGGGAAACCCGTACGATCTCGTCTGGAACGCGATCCGGCATTCCACGTTGTTGCCGGACCTGGTTCGCTCCTGGTACTTTCTGGCCGGAGTGACGCTGGCGTTCGCGCCGCTGACGGCATACGCCCTGGATGATTTTCTTTCCAGGAAGCGCAGTGTGCCTTCGTGGCTGGCGCCCGCCAGTGTGACGCTGATGGCGGTGTGGGCCGCCTACGAATTGTTTCGATGGGAACGTCAAAGCTTGGCCGCGGGATGGCGCAGCGGGATCAGTCTACTGATCACGATGGCGATCTTCCTGGCAGGGATGTACGCGTTCCGCGCCGGGCAGGGACGCAGGCGAATGTGGATGGCGGTCGCGCTGATTCTGTTTGTGGGCGCCGATTACAAGGCGTTCGGGACCAGCAAACGATTCGACGCGGGGAGCGGGGACGCACAGAGATGGTCGTCCACCTCGCTTCCCGGAATGAGCCCGGACGTGTACCAGCAACTTCTCGCCAACTCTGACTACCGCGTTGTTTCCGATTTCGATGCCGGGCCGCTTCCCGATGACTTCCGGCACATCGGCCTGACAACGCCGCAGGGATTCGATCCGCTGCTCACCACCGCGCTCCGGAAAATGGTGGAGACGTACGGGCGCTTTCGGACCGACCGGATGTTTGAGATCGATCCCGACAACTACGAAGCCATGCGCCTGTTCGGGGCGAAATACGTGATTAGTTCCGAATACAGCAAACAATTTTCCGAGCTGAAGGATAATCCACACTACCGGCTGTTGGGATCGCTGCCGACGTTTTACAAAGTGTACGAGTATCTGGATGCGCAGCCGCCGTACAGTTGGGAAGGAAGCGCCGGAGCTGAAGTGACGCGCCGGGCGTGGGAGCCGGAGAATCGAACGTTCCAGGTGCGCGCGCCGGCCGAAGGCAAGCTGGCTTTGCACGAGCAGTTTTTTCCCGGCTGGACGGCGACGATCGACGGGAAAAGTGCGGCTGTCGAGTCATGGGCGGGGGCATTCCAGGCCGTCGCGGTGCCGGCGGGCGAGCACACTGTGGAGTTTCGATATCGATCGCGGCTGCTTGGTTTGGGAGGCGGGATTAGCGCGGCTGCTCTGATTGGGTTGGGGTTCTGGATACTAGCGGGGGCTAAAGCCCCCGTTGCAGGCTGAAGCCCGCTCCACCTAATTCAAGAAGTAGGTCCGGTACAACGTATCGCGCTGTTTCGGGATGAAGCCGGCGTCACGGATCAGGCGGCGCAACTCTTCTTCGGTGGCCTGATGATGGGTGCCGGCGGCGCTCACCACGTTTTCTTCGATCATGATACTGCCGACGTCGTTGCCGCCGAAGCGCAGGCCGATCTGGCACGTCTTGAGCCCCGGAGTCACCCAGGAGGATTGAATGTTGAGGATGTTTTCGAGGTAAACCCGCGACAACGCCAGCATCTTCAGATACTCGACGGCGGTGGCTTCTTCCTTGACGAATCGCCCCAGCGAGGTGAGCTCGCGCTGGAAGCTCCAGGGGATGAAGGCGGTGAATCCGCCGGTATCTTCCTGGATCTGGCGGACGATGTCGAAGTGGTTCATGCGCTGCTCGATGGTTTCGCCGGTGCCGAACATCATGGTCGCCGTTGAGCGAAGCCCCACTGCGTGACACGTCCGGTGCACGTCGATCCAATCCTGGGTGCCGCACTTGAGGCGGCTGATGCGATGACGGACCTGTTCGTCGAGAATTTCCGCGCCGCCGCCGGGCAGGGAATCGAGGCCGGCATCGCGCAGCCGTGAGAGCGTGTCGTATAAGTTCAGACCGCTGACTTCGGCGATGTTCATGATCTCGGGCGCGGAAAAGCAGTGGCACCAGATGTCGAAACGCTTTTTGATGGAGCGCAGCAGGTCTTCATACCATTCGATCTTGAGATCGGGATGCAGGCCGCCCTGCATCAGGATGCCGGTGCCGCCCAGGTCGATGGTTTCCTGAATCTTGCTGAAGATGACTTCGTGGGGCAGGATGTAGCCTTCGGCGTGGCCCATGGGCCGGTAAAAGGCGCAGAAGCTGCAATATTCGGTGCAGAAATTGGTGTAGTTAATGTTGCGGTCGATGATGTAGCTGACCACGTTTTCCGGATGCAGCTTGCGGCGAACGGCGTCGGCGGCCATGCCGATACCGATCAGGTCGTCGCTCTGGAACATGTCGATGGCTTCGGCGCGGGTCATCATGCTGAGATACCTCCGGGTATCATAACGCGGTCCAGACGTAATGCGTGCTGGATGTAGAGGCGCATGCCTTCGTAGTCTTTTTCACCCAACTCGAACACGATGTGATGAGTGAGGTACCGGCGGACGACATCCGGGCTGAACTGCCGAGCGGGCGCTTCGGCGGCGACGATGTCGTCCATGTGCGCCAAGCCGTAGCGGCAGGATTCGAGGAAGATTTTGCCATAAGGTTCTCGAACGATCTCCTTGCGGCCGGCCCACACCGCGAAGACCATGGGGAGTCCGGTGAGCGCGATCCATTCTTCACCGAGGTCCAGTGTTTCAAAAGGCAGAGTAGCGGGATCGACACGCAGGGCGGCATCGCCGATGAGCAGGGCGGCGTCGGCCTTGCCTAACATTTCGGCGAGATCGGCGGGGTGCGAAAAGACCTGCGGGCGCACGCCGAACTTTTCCGCCAGGATCACCTGGGACAGCATGGCCGAGGTGCGCGAGCCGGAATCGGTCGCCAGCGTGCGGATCGCCTTAAATGGAACTTTCGATATTAAAAGGATGCTGCGGACGGGGCCGTGGCAGGCGATGCCGGTGCCGGGAAAGTAGTCGAGACCCTGACGGGCCATTTCGATCACCGGAACGATCCCGATGTCGGCCTGGCCGGAAGCAAGCTGATCGGCGCAAGCCGAGGGCAGCGCGAAGCGGAGATCGAAGGTATCGCGAAGGGCGGGTTCGGGGGAATGCTGTAGCCCCCAGACCAGCGGAACCGTATTCAGGTAGCTGACGGCGCACACACGGGGCTTGCGGGAAGAGAGGGGAGACGGATCCAAGCGTTCATTTTATCACTCCCGTCTGGATCGGAGCTTGCAAAGGCGCGAATGTCCAAACAAGCGGGATTGGCCCAGTACGGATGGTACATGTTACGAGTTTTCTCGCTGTGGTATCTTCTGGGGGAAGGGCGATTTCCCGCGTTCTGCCCTCTTCGGAGAATCCTGAAAATGAAGCTCTTATTCCGTTTTGTGTTGGTCGCGAGCGTTCCCGTTTGGGCCCAGGTCGTGCCCGTCTCGCCTGTCATTAACCAGGTGCCGTCGCGCGAGTTCGGGCAGGAGACCCTTCTGAACCCGCCGACATCGGGCGCGCCCAACCTGATCGAGGGCCGCGAGCTGAATACGCCCTTGGGAATAGCATTTGCTCCGTCGGGCGGTCCGATGTACGTGGCGGATTACAGCAACAACCGGATTCTGGCCTGGCGCAACCCGGCCAGCCTCACCAAGGGAAACCAGGCCGACCTGGTGATCGGGCAGCGTGACTTTTATTCGAACTTCCTGCAGGGACCGGGCCAGGACTTGTCCTCGGGCCTGACGCGTCCTTCGAGTTTGGCCGTGGATGCGGCCGGAAACCTCTACATTCTGGATACCGGAAATAACCGCATTGTGCGTTATCCCAACCCCTTCAACCAGACGACCAGCCCCCTTGCGATTGACTTGGTCATCGGGCAAAAGACGCAGAGCTCTGGGAACGCAGCCAACGAGGGAACGCCCCCACAGCCGACTAACCATAGTCTTTGGTTTACGGTCGGCACATTTCCGCGAGCAGGGATCGCACTGGATCCTCAGGGGAACCTGTGGGTGGCCGACGCTGGAAATAACCGGGTTTTGCGATTCCCGGCCAGCCAGTTGGTGGCCAATACGATCGAGCCGGCCGCCGATCGCGTGATCGGCCAGCCCGACTTCGTCTCGAATGGCGCTCCTAACTGCGGCAACAACCCCTGCCAGACCAATCTGACTATATTGCTTCAGCCACAGAGTCTGGCCTTTGATGGCAGCGGGGCTCTCTACGTGGCCGACGGCTACGCCCGCGTGTTGTACTATCCGACTCCCGATCAGGGGGGCGCCGCATCTAAAGTCCTGGGCGTGGTTCCACCGGTCTCAGGGCAGCAAGCGCCTCCGAACGACTACAGTCTGGGGAACAGTCTTCAGAGCGCCGCGTTAGGGGTGTTCGCGACGGGCAATGCCGTATTCGTAGCGGACGCGCAGGCGAATCGGGTGGTGCGCTACACCAGCGTGGATCAATTTGTCAGCTCGAACACGCAGCCATCGCCTAAGATTGCGAACGTGATCGGGCAAGCCGACATGTTTAGCGGAAAAGCCAACCGCGGGAAGGTTGAACCCGACGGCACCACGCTGTCTTTTCCCATCGGCGGGGCGTTCGATACAGCAGGCAATCTCTGGATCGCAGACGCAGGTAACAATCGGGTGATTTCCTACCCGGCCAGTGGATCCTTTGCCGACTCCTTCCTTACGGCGACGGTTGTCGTCGGCCAGACGGATTTTTCATTCAACGCTCCCAATCTGATCGAAGGCCGGGAAGTGTGGAATGCCGGCGCAATTACGGTGAACAACACTCTTCAAACTGTTGGCGGAGGAATCGTGGTGGACAAGCGTTCAAATCCTCCACACTTGTATATTGCCGATACCTTCAACAACCGTGTTTTGGGATTCCGGGATGCGCGAGCCGTGGGCGCGGATGCGCGATCGATTCTCACGCAGAAGGCCGATCTGGTGATCGGTCAGCCGGCCGGTGATTTCTTCCGGTCCATCGTGAATTATCCCAACGGCGACCATGACCTGCCCACCCAGACCGGACTCTACCGGCCGGTGGGTCTGGTCGTCGATGACAGCGGCAATCTGTGGGTGGCCGACTCCGGTAATGGGCGGGTGCTGCGTTTCCCCGCGCCTTTCGCCGTTGCGGCAGGAACTGTTCAGAAGGCCGATACTGTTCTGGGTCAAAGCAACTTTACCAACAAGGACCAGAGCGCCTCGGCGCAGACCATGAACACCCCGTACGGCTTGGCTCTTTTCCCGGGCGGGCACCTGGCGGTTTCCGATTTAGCCCTGAATCGCGTGCTGGTATTCCAGAAGCCCTCCAACGGAAGCTTTTCCAACGGACAATCCGCTTTCTCGGTGGTAGGGCAGCAGAGCTTCGCGGGGAGTGGGGCTTCCGGTTCTTCCGCCGGCCTGAGCAGCCCCCGCTATGTCGCCGCGGATACATCGGGTCGCCTCTATGTTTGCGATTTTGGAAACAACCGGGTTGTGGTTTTCGGCGATACCTCTAACATTCCCCAAACCGGCCCTACTCCGCCCTTCAATTTCGCCAATTTCAATCAGCCGCAGGGGATCGCGGTGAGCGCGATCAGCGGAGAGATGTGGGTCACCTCGGCCATAGGCAACCTCATTTATCACTTGCCCGAAGTGACCAAATTTCAGAGCACCAGCGCCTCTATCCAACAGATCGGGTCTTACGGCCCGTTGGCGATCGCATTGGACTCTTCCGAAAATCCGATTGTGACGGAATTGATTAACCGTGTCATCTTCTACTTTGCGCAGCTCGTGATCAGGAACGCCTTCAGCTTTACCTCGACCCGGGCGCTGACTCCCGGAATGTGGGTGCAAGCGGCCCCGATCGGCAAGACGTTCGCCGCGGACGACGAGGTGCACGAGAATCCGCCGTATCCAACGACTGCGGCAGGTCTCGAAATGCTGGTGAACGGAGTGCCCTCGGCAATCTACTCCTGGGAACAGAACTCCTATATGAATTTTGTGATCCCCTGGGAAGCTCCCACTTCCGGGACTGCGGAATACCTGCTGTTTAATCCCGCCACGAAAGAGATCGTGGCCGCTGGAAGCTCGCTCATGGCGATAGCCGATCCAGCCTTCAGAACGACAAATTTCCAAGGCTGGGGGCAGGTGATGGCCATCAATCTGAAACCAGATGGCACTGCATACGGCCTGAACGGCCCTCAAAACCCGATCAGCCGGGGAGACACGCTGCAACTCGCGCTCACTGGACAGGGCCCGGTGAACAATCCACCGGCGGACGGTTTTCCACCCTCGGGTCTGACGCCGACGAATCTGGCCGACCTCAAGGTATTTATAAACGGCGTAGACATTGGATCGGCAAACATTTTATCCTCGGACTTAGATCCCACCTATCCGGGATCGTGGACGGTTAATATCCGCATTCCCACCATCGCCCAGGGAGGTCCCCCTCCGTGCAACGCTGTTTCGATCCTAGTTTCCTTGCGGAGCGATTACTATAGCAACTACGGCTACGACCAGAACAACGGCTACAACGACACTCAGCTCCAGCTGGGGTCCAACACATGTCCAGCATTATCCGGTGGGAATGGACGGATTACCACGATCGCGGTGAAGTAGCGCGGCCGGCAAGAATGCCGGCCCTCAAGTGAGTAAGAAACTGTGTCCTCTCGAAGGTTGCCGCACGTCGAGATGAAATTCCTTGCGGATGACTTCGGCCAGCGCGGCGCCGGACGCGAGCTCGCCGTGGACCAGGAAGACTCGTTTGAGATGTGCCGCCATCGGGCGCATCCATTCGATCAGCTCGCCTTGGTCGGCGTGGCCGCTCAAGGCGTCCAGCGAAACCACTTCCGCGCGAAGCTGCATGGGCTCGCCGAAGATAGGAACTTCGCGGTCGCCGTTCAGGATCTTGCGGCCTGGCGTGTATTCGGCCTGATATCCGGTGAAGAGGACGGTATTGCGGGGATCTTCGATGTTGTTCCGCAAATGGTGCAGAATGCGTCCCCCTTCGCACATCCCGGAAGCGGACAGCACCAGGAACGGGCCATGCAGGCTGTTGAGGGCTTTGGACTCGTTGACGTCGCGGAGATAACACAGGCGGGAGAAGCCGAACGGGTCGTCGCCTTCGGTCAGAAATTTTCGCGTTTCTGCATCGTAGCACTCCGGGTGTTTGCGGAAAACCTCCGTGGCATTCACCGCCAAGGGACTGTCGACAAAGATGGAGATGGAGGGAATCCGGTGCGCGTCCATCAACTGGTGCAGGATCATCACCAGTTGCTGCGTGCGTCCGACCGCGAAGCTGGGGACGATGATTCTGCCGCCGCGCCCGGCTGTCCGATTGACCACGTCGGCGAGCGTCGAGGCGACGTCGGCGGAGAAGGCCAGGCGTACGCCATCGGCCTCGATCACCATTCGAGGTCGCGCCGAGCATGTGGCCAGCTTCATAAGTGCGGTAGCGGAGTCCGGGGGCTACTTCCTTGGTTTGGCCTAGCTCGACGGCAGAGAACAGGGGATTGACGTGTTCCGCGTCCTCGGGAAGATAGAGCGCTTCACACTCCCGATCATCGCGGCCGATGGCCCGGCGATGTTCCCGGCGGCGGTTGCAGAACTCGACGTCCTTCTGCTGGAGGAACGCGGAATCGGCCAGCATGGGAAGGCATAGGTCGATCGTGGCCGGTGTGGTGTAGATCGGTCCCGAGTAGCCGTTGTGAACCAGCGTGGGAAGATTCCCGCTGTGATCGATGTGGGCGTGAGAAAGAATCACGCCATCGATACTGGACACCGGGAACGGAAAATTGCTGTTTCGCTCAAACCATCGCGGCGCCGTCCCTGGTACAAACCACAGTCGAGAAGGAATCGCTTACCGGCCGCCTCGATGTGGTGCATGGACCCGGTGACCGTCTGGGCGGCACCCCAAAAGTGACTCTCATTAAACTTACAATCAGGATACGATGAGAACGGCAGTTTTGCTCCTCGCATGCATTTCTCTCGCGCAGGCGCAAAAGAAACCGATCACGCTCGAGACCCTGGACGAAGCCGCGCGGCTGACTCCGCAAGGTCCCGGGAATCCTGTGGCGTGGGCTCCGGACGGAAAGCACTTTCTATATCGCCAGGGCCGGAGACTGGTGATTTACGATCCGGCCACGGGATTGTCGAAAGACCTGATCGACACTGCGGCGATGGATTCAGCAGCGGAGCGACCGGTGACCGAGGAATCGCAACCGTTCGGGTGGGAGAACCGGCGTGTGCGCGAAACGCCGGTGCAATGGGCAGGCTCCGAGGTGCTGTATTCCACGGGCGGGGATGTGTTCGTCATCGAGGCCGACACGGGCAAGTGGACCCAGCTCACCAAGACCCCGATCGCCGAGCGTGATCCGAAGATTTCACCCGACGGGAAAACCGTGGCGTTCCGCAGGGACTGGGATTTGTATGCGCTCGACGTTGCCTCGAAGCGCGAGACTCGTCTGACCACGGGTGGTTCGGACACGCTGCGCGGCACGTTGCGCAACGGCGGCTTGGATTGGGTGTATCCGGAAGAACTCGAACTGGGGACGGCGTACTGGTGGTCGCCCGATTCTAAATCGATCGTCTATCTGCAATTCGATATCAGCCACGAGCCGCTTTATCCCCACGAGGACTTGCGCGGGCCGCGTCCGATCTATGAGCCGCAGCGGTATCCACAGGCCGGAGGGAACAATCCGGACGTTCGCGTGGGCGTTGTGAGCGCGCGCGGCGGAAGTACTCGCTGGATGGATGTGCGTGCCACGCACGACGACTTTCTGATCGCGCGCGCGGGCTGGACGCCGGATTCCAGGAACGTCTATGTGGTGCGCACCAATCGCGTGCAGAACAAGCTGGATTTATTTCTAGCCTCCGCCGGATCGGGGAAAGCGTCGCGGATTTTAGAAGAAGCCGACAAGTACTGGGTGAATGTGCCAGAGGATCCGGTATTCGTAAACGGCGGGCAACAATTCCTATGGCTGAGCGAGCGGGACGGTTTTCGGCACATGTACCTGCATTCCATTAACAGCGGACAGACGAGGCAACTGACGCAAGGCTTATGGGAAGTGACCGGGATCACCGGAGCGGATGAGTCCTCCGGGCGCGTTTACTACACATCGAGCGAGACCAGCCCGCTGGAACGGCAATTTTACAGCGTGGAATTAACGGGTGAGGGAAAGCAACGGCTCAGCTCCGGTTCCGGCACGCACAGTATCGCGATGGGGCCGGGCGGACACTTTTATCTCGATACGTTTTCGAGCGTGTCGTCGCCGCCGCGCACAACGGTTCATGCCGGGGACGGGCGTGAGCTGGGCGTGTATCGCGAACAGAATCAGCGCATCACCGAGGAGTATGAGATTCTGCCGACCGAGCTGGTGAGCTTCCTGACTCCGGACGGAACGTTGCTGTACGCGCGGCTGATCAAGCCTAAGGGATTCGAAGCGAGCAAGAAGTATCCGGCCGTGGTGCTGGTTTATGGCGGCCCGGATTCGCAGGGAGTGCGCAATGCCTGGATGGGGCCGGATCTGGACCAGGTGCTGGCGCACCAGGGATTCGTGGTGTGGCAAGTGGACAATCGCGGATCGTCGGGGCGCGGGCATGCGTTTGAGACGCCGGTGTTCCGCAAGCTCGGCTCGACGGAATTGGCCGATCAGGTGGCCGGGGTCGAATATCTGGTGTCGCTGGGATTTGTCGATCCTACGCGGGTGGGCATTCGCGGCTGGAGTTACGGCGGGTTCATGACGCTGAACGCGATGCTGAACGCGCCGGATGTATTTCGCGCGGGCATCGCGGGCGCGCCGGTCACGGACTGGGACAATTACGACACCATCTACACCGAGCGCTACATGGGTCTGCCCAAAGACAACCCGGACGGTTACAAGAACACTGCGCTGGCGCCGCAAGCGGAGAACCTCAGGGGGAGGCTGATGATCGCGCACAATGTGGAGGACGACAACGTGCTTTTTCAGAACACCGTGCAGATCATCGACGCCCTGGAGCGCGCGGGCAAGGTGTTCGAGATGCACGTCTATACGCAGAAGACTCACGCGGTGACGGGTGCCGAGGCGCGTCAGTTGAACGCCGCGATAGTGGAATTCTTCGAGCGGAATCTTCAGTAGCTTACCTGCAAGGCGCTTGCTCTGCAGGCCGGGGCAGGCCGCGCTATAATCAGGGCGACGTGCGGCCTGTAACAAAATCGCCGGCGCTTTTGCTACTCGCTATGGCGAGCAGTGGGTTGAGTCTTGCAGCGGCCCACGATCTTCCCAGCGCGCTGGATTTCCCGGCAGTATCAGGCTGGGTGCTTGCCGATCTCAATGGGGACCAGAACGTTGACATGGCTACGGCCCGATCCGGGCAGCGTGACGTCAACGGATACACTCAGGTGGTCCAAATCACACTGGGGGCTTTCCAGCAGACCTCTTTCCATTTCCTGAGCCCGGGCGCGACCATCGAGCTGAGCAGCCAGGACGTGGATGGCGACGATGACGGGGACCTGGTGGTATACGAGCCGTTATCGAGCCAGCCGATTGGCGTGTGGATCAACGACGGCGCCGGTTCCTTTCATGAAGGCCGTCTGGCAGACTTCCGGAAGCTCTGGAGCGAGCGGCCAGGATCGGCCTGGCGGGGCACTATTCAGCAACTTCCGTTATTCGCTATCTCCGATGAGCGGACCCAGTCCGTGGCGCCTGCCCCGGCGCTTGCCGCGCCGGAAACCGCGGTCGTAAACCGTTCCTGGCAGAATGAACACGCACGGCAAGACGTGCGCCGTTCCGATTCTCGCCCGCGCGCTCCTCCCTGCAAGTCCTGATCCCAGCTAAACTATCGTGAGCTGACCAGCCCTCATTCTCGAGCGGGGCTGGGAATTATCAGGAGGTGGGTTATTCCCGTGACGTTCCTTGCCGGTTTCCATCCGGACCTGCCAGGTTCGAATCCCAATTTTTTGCTCAAGCCCGAAATGTTCCTCACCTCCTCGCTCGAACTGAATGGGGATGGCGCCGCGAAACCGGTTCCCGCGAGCGCGGTGTTTACAGAAGACGGCAAGAGCTACGTGTTCGCGGTGATAAGCGACCGGCGCTTCGAGCGGCGCCAGATCGTCACCGCGTCCGACGCCGAGGGCCGCTTGAGGGTGACAAGCGGCCTCCGCGCCGGTGACCGGATGGTGGTGCTCCCAGCGCGCTATACGCTGGTCGAGCGGAGGTCTACACCCCGAGCAGATACGCCCGTGCTGGCAAGCCAGTCAGGCGATTGAGAGCGCTCGCGTACCACTGAAGCTGCCGCTGGTAGCGGTTGCCGTGGCCGGAGATATCGGCATCGGTCTTGAAGTCGACGATGATCCAGGTGTTGTCCTCGACAAACGCCAGATCGATGATGCCTTCCATGAGCCGTCCGTTGTCCACACGCAGCATAACGGGATATTCGCGATGCTTGCGCCTGGCGGCACGAGCGCGATCGAGAAGCGGATGAGCCAGAGCGGCCTCCACGCGGGAGCAAGCCGCCTCGACTTCTTCCGGAGGCGCGCCCACGATGCGTGCGTTGAGTTGGGCCCATTGGCGGATGACGGCGCGGCCGGCGTCGAGTGGAACATCACGGAGGACGGCGTGGACCAGCGTGCCGAAACGGCATCCAGTGGGATCGGGCGAGGCATGCCTCGCCCCTACGACATCGACCGAGACGGGGTCGGGCGGAGCATCGACAGCCTGGCTCGCGAGGAACACAGCGAATTCCGGGTGCGAGGCGGCCTCGATCGTTTTCGCACGTTGCTCCCGCCAGGATTGATATGCCGCCGAACTCGCGCCTCCGTCGTCTTTCAAAAGCTCGGCCTGACGCAGCCCGTGGTCGCTTTCCTCGCCCAATTTCAGTTTGGACGGATCCCACCAGACGACTTCGTGGGATCCCTGCTGCGGAGAAATGAGTCCGGGACGGACGGAGAACTCGGCTTCGCGATCGTAGTCCATGGGCCGCGCGACCACGCTCGAGTCGCCGAACTCCGGACATCCCGGCGCGGGTCGCGATTTCCGCCAGCCATCGCGCGACGGGTACAGAGCCTTGTTCAGGGGGCTCAGCCAATTGTCCTGCGGAAACGGCTCATCGCCACACGCCGGGACCACCAGCAGGTCGCGCGCGCGGGTCGCGGCCACGTAGGCGACGCGAACGCCTTCCGCACGCTCGCGAGCGGCTTCGTCGGCCTCGTGATCGAGCAATTCCCAGGGGGCGCAGCGCAGCAGGCGCGTGGCGCTGATTCGCTTGGTCCCGTCGACGTATTGATCCGGCTCGCGGGCGCAGAGATTCGCGGTGAGATCGGCGAGGATCACGACCGGAAACTCCAGGCCTTTTGCGCCGTGCACGGTCATTAACCGGACGCCATCGGAATCCTCTTCGAGCACGGGAGCTTCGGACGCTTCCGCCTTCTCCGCCTGCGCGGACAGTTCTTCGACGAATCCACGGAAGGAGACGCCTCCGGTCATCTCATATGTGCGAGCCAGATCCGCCACGCGGGCCACGTTCGCCAGAATCTGGTTGCCTCCGGGACGCAGCAGGAAACCAGCATGCGCGCGCGTGGCTTCGAGCAGCGCGTGGACGGTCGCGGCGAAAGGCTGGTTGTTGCGGGACCGATGCAGCTCTGCCAGAAGATTCAGCGCTTCTGCGATCGGAGGTTCGGCTCCCTCGCGGTGATAGGGATGGAGCCGCCCGTGCTTTTGCTTATGCACGAGAAGCATCTCGTCCGGAATCGCGAACAGAGAGCCTTTCAGTGTGGCGAAGACGCTCAGTTCGTCGTCCGGCCACTCGATGGCGGTCAGCGCGGCTCGCAACGTTTCGACTTCCTCGCGATGGTGAAACGATTTCGACCCGGCTAGCAGATGATCGACGTTGCGGGCTTCCAGAGCCCGCGCGTATTCGCGAGTGAGATCCTGGCCGCCTTGCGTCCGCCTACGGAACAGGATCGCGATATCCCTGGCTTTAAATCCCCAGCCGCTCTCCTGAATCAGCCACGCCACGAACGCGGCGATCGCATCGGGCAGCGACTTGTTCACGGCGTCTTTCGAGAGGCGCGTCTTGTAGGGACGCGGAACCGGCAGCGCGATCAGGCTCGGACGGCCATCGATTTCCTCGCGATGCCGCTCCAGGGGGATCCATTCGGCGTGACCATCACCGTCCATCTCTGTTTCAAACGAACTATTTACGAAATGTTGCAGGTTCGGAACGGAGCGGAAGCTTTTCCGCAGCGCGACCAGCCCGCACCCACGCTCGACCATGGCGTCCCGGATCTGCCGGTAGAGCAGGATGTCCGCCCGCCGGAACTTATAGATCGATTGCTTGGGATCGCCCACGACGAACAACTTTCCGGCGACTGGCCGGATCTTCAGCCAGTCCGATTCGGCGGGGTCGTCAGCGGCCAGCAGCAGCAGGATTTCGGCCTGAAGCGGGTCGGTGTCCTGGAATTCGTCGATGAAAAGGTGGCTGAAGCGTTTCTGCAGGTATTCGCGCACAGCTGGTTGATCTCGAACCAGATCTCGCGCGCAGACGAGCAGGTCCACGAAGTCCAGTTTGCCCTGGCGGCGCTTGCGCTGGTTGTACTCGTCGACCAGGCCGGACATCTCCTCGCGAAGCTCGGCCGCGAGATCCGCGTCGGCCCTGCGGCGGAAGTCCTCGATCCAGCGGAGCAGCTCATCGCGGCGGTTCAGGAGGTCTTCGCGGCTCACGCCGCCGCCGTATTCGCCGGAGCCTTTCTTGGTATCGCGGCGCAGGTCGCGGCCCAGCTTTAACACCGCAGCCTCGAGCGAATCCGGATCGTGCGCCGCCACACCCTGGACCATCAATCGCACGGGCTGGAGCCCGATATACAGGTTGTCGGTCACCCGCCGCGGGCGCGAGGACAGGTCGGCCAGCTCGCGAGACATGCGGAGCACGGTGCCGATCTCTTCGTCGCGCGCGAATGCCTCGCGGCGCCATGGGGCGGGGTAATCGCGCCACTCGACCAGTTTTCGGCCGGCGTACTGCAATTGTTCGAGGGGCGGGGAATCGTCCCAGGAATCGCGCCAAGCCAGCCGCGCGAATGCACGCCGCAATCCTGGCGATGGCTCGGCCAGCCTGCGTTCCAGCCATGTTCGGAATGATCGCTGATAGAGCCGGGAACTTTCCTGTTCGCTGAGTTCCTGGAAGGCCGGATCGACGCGAGCCTCGACGGGCCGCTCGCGCAGAAGCTGGGCGCAGAAGGAGTGGATGGTGCCGATGGAGGCTTCTTCGAGATGCTCCAGGGCCTGCTCCAAGGCATTTTTCGATTCGGAGCTCGCGCGTTTTTGCCGAGCCTTGTCCAGTTCCTCGCGCAAGCGAAGCTTCAACTCGCCTGCGGCTTTGTGGGTGAACGTCACCGCAGCGATTTTGTCGATGGTGGTTCGCCCGTTTTCGAGCACGGCGACGATACGGCCCACCAACGCCGTAGTTTTGCCGGTGCCCGCCGAAGCTTCTACGATGAGGCTTTCGTCGAGCGATTCCCGAATCCTGCGCCGCGCCTCGGCGTCGGATACGGTACGCGCCGACGTGCTCATGCCATGCCTCGGATCTCGGTCAGCGGCTCCAGCCGAACATCGTGGCGATCTTTCTTGCCGAGCCGCCGCTCTTCGTACGGTCCGCACACGATGCGGTATTCGCAGATTTCGCAGGCGTCTTTGGCCGGGGCGGGGGGCAGAAAACCGCCGGCAATCGATGCGTCGATATCGCCGAGCAGTTTCTGCAAGAAGAGCCGGGCGCGGTCGTCAAGCCTGATCTCGATGGGTGTGTATCCGCCGCGCTGCGTGGCATAGAGGAGCCGTCCCGATTCCACCGGCGATCCCAGTAATTGCTCCGCGGCGAGCCCATAGAGAAGCGGCTGCAAGCTCCGGCCGCCGCCGACCCAGCGAGGGATCGTCTCGGGACGCTTGCCGGTCTTGTGATCGGTTACTCTAAACACTTCCCGCGAAACGTGCTTCTCCACCAGATCAATGCGGCCCCGCAGATTCACGCCTTCTGCCAGAGCCAGCGGAGGATCGCCGAAGGCGAGCTCAAACTGGACCGGTTCCCAATCGTCATCATTGCGCGCCACGTGCTGGAGCCAGCCTCTTAAATCAGTACGCAGATCCTCGATCTCGGACTTCCACACGCGGGGAATCGCCGGAGCAAGCTTCTCCTGATACTTCGAGGCCACGCGGTCGAGCATTGCATCGGCGCGCTTCAAGGCTTCCGGCAGCCGGTCCTCGTTGACGGGAAGCAATGCCGAGCGCTGCAAATCCTGAAACAGCTCGAACTGGATTTCGTGAAACAGCGCGCCGCGCGTGCGAGGATCCAATTGTTCTAAAGGCACAGACTCATCGCGAGGCCGGAGCCCGTAGATTCCATGCAGCGCGAATTTATAGGGGCACACAGCGAAGTTTTCGAGCGCGGAGGGCGACCACGTCCGGGCTCCTAACTGCTGCGCTCGTAGCGCCGCCAGAGCGGCGGAATCTTCGGTGACCAAACCATCCGCCGGACGCCATTTGTGATGCCATCGAGCCCAGCGTGCACGCAGCGATCGCGCGGCGTGCGGATTTGCGTCCACGAGATAGTGAACGCCTCCGGGACGGTCGCGTGCGCCCGCGATGGCCACCAGATCGTACTCGGCGTCGTCGATCGCGTCGGCGGATTCTTTCGGAGCCGGCCAGTTCAGACGCGCGGGCGCGGCTTCGCGGGCGCGATCCTCGAAGGCCTTTAGCTCGGGAAGTGAACCCTCCACGGCGCGCGGCAGTTCCAGAGCGTAGAAGCTGGGTACGCGCGGACGCGCTTCGGCCACTTCCATGCGTGGATATGAAACCACCAGCCGGTCGCGTGCCGCTGCGACGGCGAGGTGCAAACGTAAACGTTCCTCCGTCACCCGGCCGCTGCGCGTCGGCAGATATTCGGAAACGGCTTGGCGGAGCTCGTCGAGCAGCAACGGGTCTTCAAGAGTCCTCTGCGGAAACAATCCCTCGGCGAGTCCCGGCAGGAACACGACGCCGAACTCGCGCCCGCGTGCTTCCTCGATCGATCCGACGAACACGCGTCCCCAGCGCTGGGCGGGCGGCTCGCGACGCAGGAATCGCAGGCGCTCGCTTAAGACTTCGGCGACCTCTTCGAGCCCAACGGGTCCGACGTCGCCCATCGGGGCCAGTTCCGCCAGGACCGCCAGTACCGGATCCGCGTCGCGCAGCCCCAAGCGCGCGAGTTCCGCCAAATGCTCCAGCCAGACACTCCAGACGGCCGCGGCCGGCAGCGCATCCAGCATCCCGATCAGAGGCAATGCGAACTGCTTCAGGTTATGCAACTGATCGAGCGGCTTCTCCTGAAGCGTGAATTCGGCCTCCAGGCCATTCAACCGGCGCTCCCACCGATCCTTCCCGCCGATGACAGCGGCATCGATCAGGAGCCTCTCCCACCGCCAAGGCGTCGGCCGGTCGGCTTCGGCGGCCGGCTCCGCCACCTGGTTGTCCAGCTCTTGATCTAGCGGGCCGAGGAGTTCGTCTTCAGGCGCAACCCATTTCGCAGCGCCAGGAGTTTCGGGAACCTGACCGAGCGACAGGTATTCCGCGAAGCGCGAGGCTGAGAGTCGTTCGCCGGCGCACAGCAACAGTGCGAGAAAGGCGCGGCCCGATGGATGCGGACGAGCCGTGCCCCGGCTGAACCAGGCCGGAATCTGCGCCCGCCGCAGCGCGTCCTCGATCATGGGCTGATAGCGGTCGGGATTTCGAAGCAGGATCGCGACTTGATCGAACGCTAGATCTTTTCGCACTAATCTTATGATCCTGCGAGCGATCTCGACGGCTTCCAGTCCTTCGCCGGGGGCGGAAAAGAACTCGAATTGTTGGTCGTTCCGCGAAAATCGCGACGGAGCCGGGGAAAACAGGAATTGCCTGAGATGTTCCAGCGAATTGGTAGCGACCGGGCTGGAGGCCGGTTCTACTGGGCCGAGTTCCGCCTCCAGGATTTCCGGGGCGCGCGCCGCGAGGCTGTTGAAAAACTCCCGGTGGGCGCGCGGTTCGAGATCGGCATCCAGCCGGGCTAGCGGCAACCCGACCCAAGGGTGCGCCCCGTTTGTCGCAGCCTCCGTGGCGAGCGCCAGCAAGCCTGGAAGATCGACCAGCGATCGCTCTTCGAGTTCGTCTTGGTATAGCTCCAGCAGGCGCGCCAGGTCGACCGCAGGCGCCCCAGCGGAAGGAAGCTGCTCCGGCGCGACCCGGGCTAACCTTAATTCCGCGATGGTGCGGGCCAATGCCCGTGCGAATCCCGGAAGGGCGGCTACCGGATGAAAATATGCAAGTTCGCCCTGCGCCAGGGCTTTCTGCGCGATCCTGGCGGCCACGGCCTCCCGGCCCAGGATGCTCAAAGGAGCCAGACCCCGCTCCGCCATCGCCGATCGGGCGAGTTCGCTAGCCGCTTGGATCAGGGTCACCCGATGGACTCCGGCCGATCCCTGGTGACCTGGAACCATGCCTTCCCCTGCCAAATGGCGGGGGCCGATGATTACAATTTCGGAAAAACGGGCGGCAAAGGACTCCACCGCCTGGAGTAATGCTCCGTTGGACCACGACCTGACCACATTGTCAGTCTACACGCAAATTTTTTGCGTTTCCGGTAACCATACGCCGGTCTGGAGCGTTTTACAGATAACTTAAATCCCCGTTACGACAGCGGGCGCTACTAACCCCTTTTCACCCAAAGCAGCGCCCGCTTTTCTCTTTCTGAATCCCTACTTCCTTAAGCCGGCCGTCCAGTTTAGTACCAACGCGATAGGCTCCTGGGCTGCGGCGTCTCCCCCCGTGGTGTTGATCAGGAAGCGCTGCCCATCGGCGGTGACGTCCAAGTTGTATCCGAATCCCTGGATGGCAGCAAACTGCACCGGGAAGAGCTGTTTGGGCTGGCCCGATTTAAAGACCGCACCGGGAGTGACCTCCACCGCCATCACACCTTGGGCTCTACGATAGATCAGTTCCTTGCCATCCCGGCGCCAGAGCGGGATGCTCCCGCCGCCGTTCGAGACCAGCCATTGGCCGGTCCGATCCGCCGAAGCCGGGAACGGCCGGACGTAAACCTCGTTCTGGCCGGACACATTGGAAACGTAAGCGAGCCAGTGCCCATCCGGGGACAGCTTGCCTCCGAACTCCTGAAATTCGGTCTGGAGGAACGCCGTGGCTTTGTGTTCTCCGTCCATCGTCAGGGACCACAAGTCGCCCTGCGTCTTCCTGCCGACCGCCGTGAAGAGCAGGAAGCGCCCATCGCGCGACCAGTCGCTGGGATACTTGGTTTCGCCCGACTTGAACAACTCCTCTTCGTTTCCCGCCAAATTCGAGAGTTTCTGATACAGGTTGAAACCGCCGCCGCGGCTGGAGGCGTACACCAGACGGCTCCCGTCCGGCGACCAAGCCGGCGCCGTCTCCGTGCCCGGATCGAAGGTAAACCGGTCGCTCTTTCCGCCGCTCTTGGATTCGATCAGCCACAGATCCGATCCGTTGCCGTCCCTGCGCTCCGCAGCCACGCGTGTTCCGTCCGGAGAAAGAGCCAGCGCGTTGTAGGACCCTCGTTGGCCAATGGTCTCCAGCGTCTTCCCCTGCCGATCGAACCAGGTGAGCTGGGTGGATCCCCCCTCGTTGCCGATCGAGTAGGCCAGCGCTCCGTTCAAGGAAGCGGTGAAGCGCCCAAACCCGTAGGTAGTGGTGCCGATGTGTTCCGCGCCGGGCACCGGCACCGGTTCGCCGGCCAGCGCCAGACGCGCGGCATCGAATGGCTGAGCCATGAGCATGTTGTCCCGGAGGAACAACAGATATCCGTGTTCTTTACTATCGGCAGGCGTGTACAACGCGGCGGCAGAGGTGGCGAGCAGGAGCCGCGAATCCTGCTGCTCGGGCTTGGCGTCGACCAAGCCGATGAAGACTCCGGTTTTCTCCGCGCTGCTGGACCGGCGCAAGTAGAGGAAGTGTTTGCCGTCCGGGAGGAAGGCGGGCAGCGCGTGCGAGGTTTCCTGGCTGGCCTGATCGAGGTTCGTGAGCGGAGTGGGAACGCCCCCTCCCGCTGAAACCTGCATCAAGCGGCCACCCCGGTCGCCGAAGACGATCACGCCATCTTTGCTCCACGCCCCGCCTCCGAACGCGGTGGGAGCGTCGCACAAGGTGGTCGGAGGGCCGCCTGCAACGTCCACCTTTCTGAGTTTCCCCTCCTGCTGGAACGCGATGAAGCGGCTGTCTGGCGACCAGAAGGGGACCGGGTTCTGGCTCCACGGAGCCACGACCCGCGCCTGCAGCGTATCCAGGGAACGAACCCACAGCTGGTTGCCGCCCTCGCCGCTGGTCGTGAACGCCAGCTTCCGGCCGTCGGGCGAGAGCCCCAGATAATTATTGAAAGTGGTCTTCTCCGGCGCGGGGATTTGGAAGCGCTGAAGCTCGGTCACCGGTGGCTGTTCGCGGAAGTGGAGGAAAGCGAGCGTGGCGGCGATGACCAGTAAAATTACCGATGCAATCCAAGGGATGAAACTCGTACGGCGGGGCTCGGCATCGACAGGCGACGAGATCGCCTGTCCTACCAACAACAGGTCCAGATCGCCGATATCGCGGAGCCGCTTTTTCGGATCTTTCTCCAGGCACTTTCGTAGGAGCGGCAGCAGATTCGCGGGAACTTGCTCCCAATCCGGCTGCCTGGTGGCGACGTCGATCAGCGTGTCGGCGATGGTGTCGCCGCCGAAGAGCCGGTCTCCGGTGAGCATTTCGTAGAGCACCACGCCGAAGGCCCAGATGTCGGCGCGCTTGTCCACTTTCTTGCCGCGCGCCTGTTCGGGGCTCATGTACGCCGCCGTTCCCAGGATCACGCCGGCTTGCGTCGCGGCCATGCTGAGCGTGGGGGAATTGTCCGACTGCGTTTCGGGCGCGTCGGCGATCTTCGCAAGTCCAAAATCGAGAACCTTGACCGTGCCGTCCGGCGTGATCTTGATGTTGGCAGGTTTTAGATCGCGATGAACGATGCCCTTGCCGTGCGCCTCTTCGAGCGCATCACCGATCTGCCTCGCGATACGCAAGGCTTCATCCGCTGGCAGGGGACCTTTTGGGGATTCGCCCTCTACCAGTTCCATGACGAGGTAATTCGGCCCGACGTCGTAGAGATGGCAAATGTTGGGATGGTTCAGCGACGCGACCGCGCGCACTTCGCGGTCGAAGCGTTCGTTGAATTGTACGGCGGAAATCTTGATCGCGACATCGCGACCCACACGAGGATCGCGGGCGCGATAGACCTCGCCCATGCCGCCTGCGCCGAGCAGGCCGAGAACCTCGTACGGTCCCAAATTCGTTCCGGGCGCGAGGGGCATCCTAGGATAGATTCTACATGAAAAACGGGGGACAGCCAGCCGATTTCGGGCGCCGGAGCGGACGGAGCAGGGCTCGTTCTTCGAAATCGGAGGCAGTCCCCGCGCTATTCCGTAAAGCCGTCGAAAAGCACTGAGCTAAGGTACCTCTCTCCGGAATCGGGCAGAATCACCACAAAAGTCTTGCCCTTCATCTCCGGCTCCCGGGCGATCCGCACGGCGGCTGTTACGGCCGCTCCGCAGGAGATGCCGGAAAGAATCCCTTCCTCGTTGGCCAAGCGCCGCGCCATCGCGATCGACTCTTCGTCGCTCGCCAGCTCCACGCGATCCAGCATCTTGAGGTCGAGCGTGTCGGGGATGAATCCCGCGCCGATGCCCTGAATCCCGGTGGGCCCGGGGTGTACCGGATCGCCGGCGCGCGTCTGCGTGATCACCGGACTGCTTTCGGGTTCCACGCCCACGGAAAGAATCTTCTGCTTTCTTTCCAGCTTGAAGTAGCGCGATATTCCAGTGATGGTGCCGCCGGTGCCGATCCCGGCGACCAGAACATCCACGTTGCCCTTGGTATCGTTCCAGATCTCGGGACCGGTGGTCTTGAAGTGAATCTCGGGATTCGCGGGGTTCTTGAACTGTTGCAAGAGCACGTAGTGATTGGGGTCCGACGCGACGATCTCCTCCGCACGCGCGATGGAGGCGGCCATCCCCTGCGAGCCGTCGGTAAGGATGAGTTTCGCGCCTAATGCTTTAAGAACTTTCCGACGCTCAATCGACATGGTTTCGGGCATCAGGAGGGTGACTTCGTAGCCGCGCGCTGCGCCGACGAACGCCAGCGCGATGCCGGTGTTACCGCTGGTGGGCTCGATCAGTTCCTTGCCGGGCTTGAGGATGCCGCGCCGCTCGGCGTCCCAGATCATGGATGCGCCGATCCTGCACTTCACCGAGAACGCAGGATTGCGAGCCTCGATCTTGGCCAGCATGGTGACCGGAGCTCCATCGGTGACGCGGTTCAGCCTCACCAGGGGCGTGTTTCCAATGCTCAGTGAATTATCGGAGAAGATCATCAGATATCCCAGTTGGGTACGAAGCGTGTCTGCGCTTCTTTCCAGCGGCGAGCAAGCTCGGCGAAGGTGGTAGTATCGACCAGCGCTCCGATGGCGGCGTCCACGCGTTTCCAAAGATCCGTGAATGCGTCGGGTCCGCGGCGGGTTTTCTTGCTTTGCTCGACGTACCTCAGGACCTGGCCCACGGTGATCTGGTCGGCCGGCCGCGCGAGGCGGTATCCACCCTCGGCGCCGCGGCGCGATTCGACGAATCCGCCTTGCTTGAGGCTCGATAGAATCAGCTCCAGGAATTTTTGGGGGATCTTTTGACGGCGGGCGATTTCGGCGATCTTCACCGGCTCGCCTTGCGGCTGGACGGCCAGATCGAAGATGGCGTGTAGGGCGTACTCGGTTTTGACCGAGATATTCATCGGGTATAGCGATTGTAGGAGACCCCGATGGACTTTGTCTAGTGGAGAATGGGAGATTGCCCCATGGGCTCTACTGCCCCGCGGTTCCCTTCAAATCATAGTGGATGGTCGAGTTGACGACCTCCTTTAGGCTCGCCAGGTCGATGGATCCCACCACGTGCACCACGGTCAGTTCCTTCGGCTCGGCCGAGATCAGGAGGAATCCAGCGGGCTTGCCGTCCTGACTCAGCATGTAAACCTCGGTGGCTTCGTGCTCTTCCTTGACGCTGAGGAGGCGCGACCAGCTGGATACCTGCTTGCGAATTGCATCCAGGTCGGTATCGGAATACTGCCCTGTCTGGGCGAATTCATAATGGCGGACCACCACGCGGGTCACATTCGCGACGGCGCCTTTGACCTTCTCCGGCGCCATCTGCAGCGCCTGCGCGAGCAGGGAACCTTCTAGCGTGATCTCGGCTTTCTCTTTGGCCTTGGCGGCCAGCGCGTCCAGATTCAAGTCGAGCGTCTGGGCGCTCGCCGAAGCAAGCATTGCCAGGCCCAATGCCGCAGTCAAAAGCATTTTCATTCTTGTTTCCCCTTTTTGTCAGGAATCCGTATCGCCGGAACCCCCAAGGCGCCAAGCTTCGACAAGTCCTTGAGATCGATGGTTCCTTCAATCGCCACCACCGTCAGTTCCTTCGGTTCCGCGTCGATGATCGCGAATCCGACCACTTTGCCTTGCTCGACTCGAGTGTAAATTTCGCTGAGTTCGTCCTTGCTTTGATCGGAGACGATCTTGCTCCATCCGGGAGTACGAAGCTGCGCGCGAATCGGTTCCAGATCTTCGATCCGATATTGACCGGTTTCCTTGAACTCGTAGTTCTTGACCGTGATCGCCTTGAGCCCGGCGAGCAGGGCCCTGATCTGATCGCCGTCTTTACCGTCTTTCCCTTTGCCTGCCAGAAAACCGCCGGCCATCTGCAACAGCGACGAATCCAGCGTGATGTCCACGGATTCCTTGGCTTTGGAGGCCAGGCCGTCGAGTCCGGTGATCCGTAGCTGCGCGGGCAACTGCGCCGCGGTCCAGCCGGAGATCAAAATCATCAAAAAGAGTTTTCGCATTTCAGTTCTCGATCCTCAGTACCTTCTCCCGGGTCATATTCAGCTTCTCCGCGGTGATCCGCAGCGCCAGCACAGCGTCGCTGGCTGCGCGCTCGGCTTTCATTTGCCGATACTCGTACGGGGCGGTAAACCCCACTGCGAGTATTGCGGCGATGGCCGCAGCCCACATCATGCGCGGCATCGACTTCTTCGGTTTGGCGCTGAATTTCGCCTGCGCAACCACCCGCCGGGCGAAATCCGGTGACGGATTGTCACGGCGCAGAGCCGATCTGAGTTCGTCATCTAAGTTCATAATCCAACTCCCTTGGTACGGGCTAACTTATCTCGCAGCTTGTCACGTAACAAAGCCAACGAACGCTGCAGATGGCTCTTGACGGTGGCGACCGGCATATCCAGAGCTCGTGCGATGTCCATCGGATCCAGGTCTTCCTGATAGCGCAGGATCATCACGACGCGTGCGTTTTCCGGCAGAGCGGCGACTAAATCGCGAAGCATATCGGAAAGCAGCGGATCGGCATTGTTCGTGGGGTCCGCGGCTGCCGGCTCCGGAGCCTCTTCCAGGGGCGATTGAGGCCGGCGCTTCTCCTGCCGTGAATGATCGATCAGACGGTGTGCCGTCACCCAGCGCAGCCAGTGAAGCACGTGCTCCGGCGATTCCAGCGTGGCCAGTTTCCGGTAGAGTTGCAAGAACACATCCTGCGCGATCTCTTCCGCCAGCGCCCGATTCCGCAAGTACCGGCAGGCCATGCTGAACACCATGGCCTGGTGTTCCCGCACCAGCTCCTCGAAACGATCCGGGTCGTCTGTCATGATTTGCGGGACGGCTGCGGCGATTCCCTGGGTCAACATGCGCTCAGTTGTT
>Ga0075522_10000010_pt1 | contig 116787 bp, 96 predicted proteins | sample NGEPerA_FD_74796 | JGI IMG/M metagenome (GOLD analysis project Ga0075522, IMG submission 74796) | Arctic peat soil microbial communities from the Barrow Environmental Observatory site, Barrow, Alaska, USA - NGEE PermafrostL2-A | ecosystem: Environmental > Terrestrial > Soil > Wetlands > Peat ... | reverse complement strand
GGGTATCGCTTCGTTTTCTTCGCAATATCGGCCATCCGGCCACGATTCGCTGGGGTCCACATCCCAAGCTTGAATCACGCCAAAAGCTTCAACACAATCCATTCTCAAACGGTCTCTAAGAAGATTTTTCCCCCCGACAAGCTATATGCGATCCGTTGCTCAGCAGTACAAACCTCGCCTTCTCGGAGCCGCTGGTCCAGCGCCAATACCCGCGTCCCTAGCTTAAGCCTCGCCACACAGCTGGTATTTCAATTAAAACGTGTGTCAGCCGGAGACTTTTGCGTCAAACGGCAATCTTCTCTGTCAGGCTACATGGCGCGCGAACCTTAAGCGTCCACGCTCGCCGACAGCGCGTTGTCCTGGATGAACAGGCGGCGCGGCTCGACCAATTCGCCCATCAGTTCGGCGAAGACGTTGTCGACTTCTTCGCCCTCCTTGATCTTGACCTGGAGCAGCGAGCGCACATTGACGTCGAGCGTGGTTTCCCAGAGCTGCTCCGGGTTCATCTCGCCGAGGCCTTTGTAGCGCTGCATGGTGATGCCCTTGCGCCCGGCATTGGTCAGCGCCTCGAACAGACCGACCGGCCCGTGGATCGGCGTTTCCTCGTCCTTGCGCCGCAAAACGGCTGGCGGCGTCGGACGCGGGAAGGTCTTCTGCAAGGCCGGCGCGAATTCGTCGAGCTTGCGGGCGTCGGCCGAGCCGAGCAGTGCCTGGTCGATGATCGCGACTTCCTTGACGCCGCGCACCGTGCGCTCGAAGTGGAAGCCTTCGGCGTCAAAGGCGCCGGTCCAGCCGCGCTCGGTCTCCTCGGCCAGCGCGTCCATCCGCTTGGCGATGTAATCGGCCGCCGCCGCCGCCGTTTTCGGATCGCCGGTCACTTCCGAGCGCATCACACCGGCAATGGCGGCCTGTTCGACCACCTTGCGGTTATAGCGGCTATGCAACCCGCCCAAGAGCCCGCGAATGGTGCGCGAATCCTCGACAAGTTTGTGCAGATCGGCGCCGGCGATTTCCTCGCCCGAGCCGAGCCGCAGCACGGCTTCCTCGATGCCGGTAGCGATCAGATAATCTTCCAGCGCGCGCTCGTCCTTGAGGTACTGCTCGGATTTGCCGCGGTTGACCTTATAGAGCGGCGGCTGCGCGATGTAGATGTGGCCGCGCTTGATCAGCTCTTCCATCTGCCGGAAGAAGAAGGTCAACAGCAACGTGCGGATGTGCGAGCCGTCGACGTCGGCGTCCGTCATGATGATGATCTTGTGGTAGCGCAGCTTGTCGGCGCTGAATTCGTCGCGGCCGATGCCGGTGCCGAGCGCGGTGATCAGCGTACCGATTTCCTGTGAGCCCAGCATCTTGTCGAAGCGCGCGCGTTCAACGTTGAGGATCTTGCCGCGCAGCGGCAGCACCGCCTGGAATGCGCGGTTGCGGCCCTGCTTGGCGGAGCCGCCGGCCGAATCGCCCTCGACGATGAAGAGTTCGGACTTGGCCGGATCGCGCTCCTGGCAGTCGGCGAGTTTGCCCGGCAGCGATGAAATATCGAGCGCGCCTTTGCGGCGCGTCAGATCGCGCGCCTTGCGCGCCGCTTCGCGCGCGGCCGCGGCTTCCACCACCTTGCCGACAATCACGCGCGCTTCCTGCGGATGGATTTCGAACCAGTCTTGCAGCGCCTGATTGACCACGTTCTCGACCACCGGCCGCACTTCCGAGGACACCAGCTTGTCCTTGGTCTGCGACGAGAACTTCGGGTCCGGCACCTTCACTGACAAGACGGCGGTCAGGCCTTCGCGGCAGTCGTCGCCAGTGAGCGCCACCTTTTCCTTTTTGGTAGTGCCGATGGTGTCGGCATATTGCGTGATCTGGCGCGTGAGCGCGCCGCGGAAACCGGCGAGATGCGTGCCGCCGTCGCGCTGCGGAATGTTGTTGGTGAAACACAAGACGCTCTCATGATAGGCGTCGTTCCACCACATCGCACATTCGACCGTGATGCCTTCGCGCTCGGCCTTGATCATCACCGGCTTGGGGATCAACGGCGTCTTGTTGCGGTCGAGGAATTTCACGAAGGCTTCGACGCCGCCTTCGTACATCATCTCCTCGCGCTTCTCGACCGCGTGGCGCATGTCGGACAGAATGATCGAGACGCCGGAGTTGAGAAACGCCAGTTCGCGCAGGCGATGCTCGAGCGTGGCGAAGTCGAACTCGACCATGGTGAAAGTTTTAGGCGAGGGGAAAAACGTCACCTGCGTGCCGCGCTTGCCGTTGGCCTCGCCAATCGCCTTGAGCGGCGCCACCGCGACGCCGTCGGCAAACTCCATGAAATGTTCTTTGCGGTCGCGCCAGATATTGAGCTTGAGCCAGCTCGACAGCGCGTTCACGACCGAGACGCCAACGCCGTGCAGGCCGCCGGACACCTTGTAGGAGTTCTGGTCGAATTTTCCGCCGGCGTGCAGCTGGGTCATGATGACCTCGGCCGCCGAGACGCCTTCGCCTTTGTGAATGTCGGTCGGGATGCCGCGGCCGTTGTCGGTCACGGTAACCGAGCCGTCCGGGTTGAGCGTCACCGTCACCCGGTCGGCATGGCCGGCGAGTGCTTCGTCGATGGCGTTGTCGACGACTTCGTAGACCATGTGGTGCAGGCCGGAGCCGTCATCGGTGTCGCCGATATACATGCCCGGCCGCTTGCGCACGGCGTCGAGGCCCTTGAGGACCTTGATCGACTCGGCGCCGTAATCGGTGTCATCGGAGCGGATATCTCGGGCCGGTTCAGCCATCGACTGCACCTTCTAGGAAGCGAAAAAAATGAATCAGATTGGGCGTTTGGTGTGACACGAAATTTTGCCCTCGTACAGAGCAAAGTAGATGGTAGTAATATATTGATTTGGCAGCGCTTTTTAAAGGGTAGGGGTCCCAAAAAGAGTCTCTTTTTGCACCTCCGAAAAGCTCAATTTGAGCCTTCTGACAGGCTCGATTCTGAGCCTCGGCGCGGCCATTGAAACGCCACGCCGCGTCTCCAGGCGGACGCTCCGAGCCGTCCGGCAAAACACGCTTGCGCGCGGCGCGCGTCTGGCCCACAGCAAGTTCTTGAGTCCCGCCGCTACCGAATCCCCCTATGCGCTGGTTCAACCGCAACCTTGAAGTTCCGCACCGCTTGCGTGCTTTGGTGCGCGCGCGCGAGAGCGGCATCATCGCGCTGGCGGCCTTGGCCGGGGCTCTCGCCGGGCTGGTGGTTGCCGCCATGGGCGCGCTGGTCGGCCTCATGCATTTGATCTTCTTTGGGCTCGATCGGGGCGAGCGCCTGTCCGGCGTCCACTCGCTCAATCCGCTCTACGCCTTTCTGGTGCCCTGCCTGGGCGGGCTCGCCTTCGGGCTCGCCTCGGCGGCGATTGCGCGCTGGCGCGGTGGCTCGGAGGTCGATCCGGTCGAGGCCAATGCGCTGCATGGCGGCCGCATGTCGATGCGCGGCAGCCTGATCGTGGCGGCGCAGACGGTGTGGTCGAGTGGCGTCGGCGCTTCGGTCGGCCTGGAGGCAGGCTATACCCAGCTTGCCTCAGGTATCGCCTCCAAGGTGGGCCAGGCTTTTCGCCTACGGCGCAGCGATATGCGCATGCTGGTCGGCTGCGGCGCTGCCGGCGCCATTGCCGGGGCCTTCGGCGCGCCGCTCGGCGGCGCCTTCTACGGTTTCGAATTGATCATCGGCAGCTACGCCATCGCCAGTCTGGCGCCGGTCGGCATGGCGGCGCTGATCGGCTATCTGACCGCGCAGACTTTCTCGCCCGACCGGCTCGGCATTGAAACCGGCACGGTGGCGAACCTGTCCGTGCACGACGTCGTCATCGCCGGCGGCCTTGGGCTTTTGGCCGCCGGCTTCGGCATTCTGCTGATGCGCGGGGTGGCGGCCTGCGAGGTTCTGTTTACCCGCGCGCGGGTGCGGCCGAGCCTCCGGCCGATGCTGGGTGGCGCGTTGGTCGGACTGTTGGCGATCGTTTCGCCGCAGGTGATGTCGTCCGGCCACGGCGCGCTGCATCTGACCGGCATTTTCAAACTGTCGCTCGCCACCATCGCGCTGATTTTCGTGTTGAAGGCTTTAGCCTCGATTATTTCGCTTGGGAGCGGCTTTCGCGGCGGACTGTTCTTCGCCTCGCTCCTGCTGGGCGCGCTCGGCGGTCAGTTGTTCGCAGTTTCGCTCAACATCTTGTTTCCGTCGCTGCATGCAAACCCCGACGCCTATGCCATCATCGGCATGAGCGCGCTCTCGGTCTCGGTGATCGGCGGGCCCTTGACCATGGTGTTCATCGCGCTCGAGACCACCGGCGATTTGTGGTTGACCACGGCGGTGCTGATCGCCGTCATTGTGTCGATGCAGGTGACGCGTGAATTCTTCGGCTACTCCTTCACCACCTGGCGCTTCCATCTGCGCGGCGAAACTATTCGCGGCGCCGCCGATGTCGGCTGGATCCGTGATCTGTCGGTGGCGCAGATGATGCGCGCCGACGTGCGCACCACCAAGGTGGAAGCACCGTTGACCGCCTTCCGCGAAATGTTTCCGCTCGGCTCGACCAATCAGGTGATCGCGATCGACGAAGAAGGCCGTTATGCCGGCATGATCCTGGTGGCGGAAGCGCATACGGCCGAGTTGCCCGCCACAACGCCGCTGCGCGCGATTCTGCGTCACGCCGATCACGTCATGTTGCCGCAGATGACCGCGCAGGACGCGATCCGCTGCTTTGAAAAGTGGGAAGCGGAAGCCCTCGCGGTCGTCGACAGCGAGGAACACCGCCAGGTCGTGGGTCTATTGAGCGAGGCGCATACCTTGCGGCGTTTTGCCGATGCCTCGGAACGCCAGCGCCGGGAATTGCTGGGCGAACTTTAACCGCGCTTTAACTCGAGCGCGGAGGCGGTAAGATGGCGCATATGCTGGAAGCCCGGTTCGTAGTCGGGAACCGGCTTGGTGAAGGCGGCCAGCGCCACCGACAGAATCTCGATGCGATCCAGTTCAACACGAATCCGTCCGAACGTGCGGTGGATTTCGCGCTTCATTCGATCGCCCGCGGTTTCAGGTTCCTTAGACATTGCTCCCTTCCTTTTTCCTGGTCTCTCCAGGGCTTAGGTAAAGGCATTACGGCGGCGATGGTTCCTGTTTTCCGACACTTCAAAATATCTCGATGAATGGAACGTTACGGGCCCGCGCCTGCACGTTTCAGTGCCGCGGTTCCACCTGGCCGCCGCGCACTTCGAATACCTGCGCACGTTCGATAATGTCGCCGAAAGCGACAGGGTCCGCGCCGGTCAGGAAGACCTGCGCGCCGAGCGCTGCCAGCGCGTCGTAGAGCGCCGCGCGCCGCACCGGATCGAGATGCGCCACCACTTCGTCGAGCAGCATGACGGGCGCCGCGCCGGTCATCTCCTTGATCAATTGCGAATGCGCCAGCACCAAACGGATGAGCAGTGCTTTCTGTTCGCCGGTCGAGGCGTCGGCGGCGGGAATGCCTTTGCCGGCATGCGTGACTTTGAAGTCGGAGCGATGTGGCCCGTCGAGCGTGCGGCCGGCGGCGGCGTCCTGGGCGCGGTTCTGCTTGAGCAGTTCGCGATAGCGGTCCTCGATCTCGCGCGCGCTGTGGTTCGGCAGCATTTTTTCCATCCAGCCGTCGAGCGCGATCTCCGGCATGGCGAAGACCGGCGCCTCGTTACGCGCCGCGTTGAGCGCGCCGGCCAGGCGGTTGACGGTCTCGGCGCGGCCCGCTGCGACGGCGACTGCCATTTCCGCCGTCTCGTGCTCGATGGCGTCGAGCCAATGGGCATCGCTGCGCGCATCTTCCAAGAGCCGGTTGCGCGAGCGCAGCGAGCGGTCGAGCGCATTGACGCGCGCGGAGTGCTGCGCATCGACCGCCAGCACCAATCGATCGAGGAAACGCCTACGGTCGGCGGCCGGCCCATTGAACAGCGGGTCCATCGATGGCGTCAGCCACACCACGCGCAGATGATCGGCGAAAGCCGCGGCCGACCCGACGTTCTCGCGGTCGATGCGGCATTTGCGGTTCGATGCGGGTTCGTCGGCGGCGGGTTTCTCGATGCCGGTGCCGAGCGTGGCGAGGCCCAGCATGCCCTCGATCTCGGCCGATACCGCCCACGAGCCGTCGCCTTCCGCAAAGGCGAGTTCGTCCATGGTGGCGCGCCGCAGGCCGCGCCCGGGCGCCAGCATCGAAATCGCCTCGATCAGGTTAGTCTTGCCGGCGCCATTGGCGCCGGTGAGCACCACCGGCCCCGCGCGGTCGAACGACACTTGCGCGGCGTGATAGCTGCGAAAGTTGGTCAGCGTCAGTCGGCGGATAAAGGCGGCGGTCATGTGAGCTATTTACTCGTCATGGCCGGGCTTGTCCCGGCCATCCACGTCTTGCTTCTTAGAGCCCAAAGACGTGGATGCCCGGCACAAGGCCGGGCATGACGATAATTAAATCCGCGCACCGATTTCTCACACCCGCATCGGCATCAGTACATACAGCGCGCCTTTGGCGTCGCGGTCCTGGATCAGCGTCGGCGAGCCGGGATCGGCGAGTTTTAATATCGCAACTTCGCCTTCGATCTGCGCCGCGATGTCGAGCAGGTAGCGTGAATTAAACCCGATATCGAGCGGGTCTGAGTCGTATTCGACCTCGATCTCTTCGGTGGCGCTGCCCGAATCCGGATTGGTCACCGACAGCACCAGCCGCCCGCCGGTGATCGAGAGCTTGACGGCGCGACCGCGCTCGCTCGACACAGTCGAGACGCGGTCGACCGCGGCCTCGAAATCCTTCTTGTCGACGATCAGGCTTTTGTCGTTATTGGCCGGGATGACGCGGCCATAATCCGGGAAGGTGCCGTCGATTAGCTTCGAGGTGAGCACGGCGTTGCCGATGCTGAAGCGGATTTTCCCGGCCGAGAGTTCGATCGCCACTTCGCCTTCGCTCGCTTCGATCAGGCGCTGCACCTCGGCCACCGTCTTGCGCGGCACGATGATGCCCGGCATGCCGGAAGCGCCTTCGGGCAGCGGCAGTTCGACCTGCGCAAGTCTATGACCATCGGTCGCCACCGCGCGCAAGGCCGGATTTTTGCCGGCCGGCACATGAATATAAATGCCATTGAGGTAGTAACGCGTCTCTTCCGTCGAGATCGCAAACTGGGTCTTGTCGATCAGCCGCTTGAGGTCGGCGGCCGGCACGCTGAACTTGTGCGTCATGTCGCCGGCGGCGAGATCGGGAAAGTCGCTTTCCGGCAAAGTCTGCAAGGTGAAACGCGAGCGGCCGGCGCGGATCGACAGCACCGCGCGGTCGCCGGAACCCTCGATCACGATCTGCGAGCCTTCCGGCAGCTTGCGCACGATGTCGTAGAACATGTGCGCCGGCACCGTGGTGGCGCCGCCCGGCTGCACTTCGGCCGAAATCGAATCGGTGACCTCGAGATCGAGATCGGTCGCCTTCAGGCTGAGCTTGCCCTTGTCGGCGCGGATCAGCACGTTGGCGAGAATAGGAATGGTGTTGCGCCGTTCCACCACCCGGTGGACGTGGCCCAGCGACTTCAGCAGTTCGGCACGCTCAACTGTAACTTTCATGGAAGACCCGCTTCGGCGCCTTTGAAATGAGCCCTTAAACCAGGCGCAACGGCAAGCCGGCCTTTTCGCTTATGGGCCGGGGAGCAAAGGTGGCAAGACAGCGGGATTTAAGCAAGGGCGGCGGCCCGGCGGGACAAAATTTCCTCAGGCGTCCACAGGCGGCTTCTCCCTCTGTCCGCCTGCGGCCGCTCAAAATTGCCCGAACTCGGGTAAACCCGAGTTCGGGTGTAAACGGGGAGAGGGAAGCATTACTCCTGCAACTGCCGCTTCAAAATCTCGATCTCCTCGGCCAGCGCCATGTCATTGCCGACCAGGCCCTCGATCTTGCGCACCGCATGGAGAACGGTGGTGTGGTCGCGGCCGCCGAAGCGGCGCCCGATCTCGGGCAGGGACCTCAGCGTCAGGGTCTTGGCCAGGTACATCGCGACCTGGCGCGGACGCACGACGTTCGCTGTCCGCCGCGAAGACAGTAAGTCCGAACGGCTCACATTGTACTGGCGCGCGACCACCCGTTGGATGTCCTCGATCTTGACGCGCTTGGGTTCCTGCGGCCGGATCAGGTCGCGCACCTCGCGCTCGGCCATCTCCAGCGTCACCGACTGGCCGGTGAGCTTGTTATGCGCCAGCAGGCGGTTGAGGGCGCCTTCCAGATCGCGGCCGTTATGGGTGACGGTCTTGGCGATATAGGCCAGCACCGGCAGCGGCACGTCGAAGCTCGGGTGATGTGCGCGCGCCTGCACCATGCGGGCTTTCAGAATTTCCAGCCGAAGTTCTTCGCCGAGCGTTCCCATTTCCACTACCAGCCCGCCGCCGAGCCGCGAGCGGACGCGGTCCTCGAAGCTTTCGAGATCGGACGGCGGCCGGTCGGAGGCGATGACGACCTGGCGGCCGGCATCGATGAGGGCATTGAGGGTGTGGCAGAACTCGGCTTGCGTCGATTTGCCTTGCAGGAACTGCAAGTCGTCGATCACCAGAACGCCGATGCCGCGCAGCGCCTCCTTGAAGGCGAGCGCCGTCTGCGTGCGCAGCGCCGACACAAAGCCGTACATGAACTTCTCGGCGGTGAGATAGAGCACCTTGCGCTCGCCGGCGGCATTGCCGGCCCAGGTGATCGCCTGCAACAGATGCGTTTTGCCCAGGCCGACGCCAGCGTGAATGTAGAGAGGGTTGAACATCACCGGATCATTGCGCTTGGCGGCGGCGACCTGTTTGGCGGCGGCCTGCGCCAGCGTGTTGGAACGGCCGACGACGAAACTGTCGAAAGTCAGCCGGGCGTCCAGCGGCGAACCGCCGAGCGCTTCGTGTCCGCCCGCATCGCCGCCCAGCACCGCCCGGCCATGGCCGTTCAGCGGCCGGCCGATGCCGTCACCATTTACGGCCATGATTTCCGCCTTCGGCTTCGGCTGCACCGTGGTCTTGAGCACCGCCGAGCGCACGATCAGTTCGACGCGGCTGACCGCGTTCTGTTCGGCCTGCCAGCAGGTCAGCACGTGCTCGGCGTAATGCGATTGAATCCAGCTTTTGAGAAACCGCGTCGGAACCGACAGCCGCACGGCGCCCTCGTCGTGGGCCTCCAGGTCCATGCGCGCAAACCAGCTCGAGAACACGTCGTCGCCGACTTCGGCGCGCAGCCGTGCCTTGACCCGTACCCAGCTCTCCTGATCCGCGTTCGTCATTTTCTTCTTCTCGTCTTGATATTGGTTTGAACGGACGCAAGTTGCTCGGCCTGGCGACATCATGCCGCCAACTCAGCCAGTCACAGGACGCAACCAAACTCGATAGTGTCGTGAAGGGCGTTTTCGTTCCGCAGGCGATCGATAAAAGCCGGCGGCGCTATTTTCTGCCGGTTCGAAGGCGTCGCGCCTTAGCCGATGCCCGGCGGCGGCATTCCTTGGATGACGGCAGTCACCGCGGAAGCGGCGCGGAAAGAAATGCGGCGATTACAGGCAATGGATAAGGATGCGTGGGATGGGCGACGGAATATCGCTTTCAACGCGCCGGAACGGCGTGGCGCCAAACCAGTTGCGCCGGCACTGCCAAACAGACCATATCCCGTTTTCTTCATAGAGCCCCCCTGTAACCCGATTGGGTTTCGCCACGACTGGTTCCTACCCAAGCCCCACGGTGCGTATCGAACTTTGTGCGTTGCAAGCTTTGCACTTGCCTTGCACCAGTCCAGTCAACTTTCGCTTCGCCGGCCTACTTCTCACCGCTCATCACCGTCGCGCAAAATTGAACTTGCAAGACGGAACAAACGTATCTGGCATCGTCAGCGGCCGCGTTTCGATCCTTTCGGACAAAGGACGGCCATGCTCACCTGCCAATGAGCGCAGATCGAATCCCTTTTTCTGAACGCGCCCGGGGTTTCCGTGCGCACTGATAAAAATACACAAGGACGGGGTCGCCGCAATTCTAATTTAGACAGCAGCACGCCTGCGCGCTTGCGCGGGCTGCCAAAAGCCTCCGACATGGTGAGATGAAAAGTCTTTTAAGTTTCTAACGTGTTGATGAGTCGTTAAGAATCCCGCACAGCCCGGCGCTGTGGCGGCCGTGTCAGCCGTTCGATTTTTTTAAATCCGCGGCCATCAAGAAACTCCTGCGGCATCGGTATTTCCGGGTCCTTGCCCGCGCTATCCACTTAAGTCGTTATATAACCGAAAATATTTGTGTTCGAATTGAGAGGGTAACTCCTCGGCGTAAGCGCCGTGCTTCGATTGGCAAGCTCGGCTTGCGTTACGATAAGTCCAGTAAAATTGTGGCGCGCAAATTTATATGTAAGTTTGAAGACGTTTCAATAACGCAAAGCACGCGCGGCGCTCGCTGTCGCGCCGGCCGTGCCGTCATTGTCGCGACTTTTTGCCGATGCGCCACGTAAATCTTGCGCGACGGTCCAGGCTTTACGCCCAGTCGTTGCATAATTTCGATTATTCTTGATTTTATTGTTCGGTGGGACGCTAGTTACGCCGCTGATCGCTTTTGCGTAAATTTTTATGCGCTTGCGCTACGCGGTTACTTGTTTTGCCGCAGTCTTGTGAGGTTAGGCGCTACTTGGCGAGCTTGGCGACGCGGTGTGCCAGGCGCGAAACTTTGCGGCTGGCGGTGTTCTTGTGAACGGTGCCGCGCTGCGCCGCGCGCATGATCGCCGGTTCCGCTTCCTTGATCGCCGACAATGCCGCGTTGCGGTCGCCGGAAGCAATCGCTTCCTCTACCTTGCGGACCGAATTGCGCAGCATGGTGCGGCGCGCTTTGTTGATTTCGGTCTTGCGCTCAATCTTGCGGGTCGCTTTACGGGCGGAACTTGTGTTGGCCATGTAACTCTCGTTCGTATCTGTCTGCGACTGGTGCTCGCCGGCGGATCAGCCCGCAAAAGCGACCGGTCTATGCATGAATATGCCGCGGTCTTCGAAATTCTCCGCCAAGGCGTGGCTTATAGTGAGCCCCCGCGCGGGCGTCAACGCTGCAAAAGCGGTCAATAAGCCCTCTAGGCGGCCCTTTTGGCCCGTATCGCGTCGTTGCCGCCGGTAATGGCCTCGCGGTCGGCGATTGAGACCGGTGCCAGCGGCGGCCGCACCCGCGCCAATGCCGGGTCGTTATGGATGTGGGCGAGCAAAGTCTTGACGCCCGGCACCAGCGGACGGCCGTCGAACAGCTTGCGGATCGCCACCGCCGCCTCGTACGCGGCGTTATCGCCACTCGCGAAGGCGCGCTGGCACAGATCGGCGTTGAGATTGGCGGTGGCCGAAATGCAGCCGGCGAATTCGCCTTTGCGGGCGTCGAGCAGACAGGCCTCGGTCGAAGGAAAAACGGCAAAATCTTTTCCAATTGCCGCGGCCGAACGCGCGAAGGCCATATCGCCGGAGGAATCCTTCAATCCGACGATCCGGGAAGGAAACGATTTTCGCAAACGCTCGATCAGCGGGATATGCCAGAGAATGCCGGTGAGCTGCGGGTAGTGATAGAGGTAGATCGGCAGCTTGCTCGCCTCGGTCGCTTTCACCAGCGCACCTATATAATTAGTAAGCCCATCGTCGGTGACGCCTTTATAATAAAATGGCGGCAGTACTAACGCACCGCCAAAGCCGAGTTCCGCCGCATGCCGCGTGAGCGCGATCGCATCGGATACCGACGCCGCGCCGGTGCCGACCATCAGCCGGTCGAGCGGCAATCCATTTTTCTTATAGGCGTCCATCACGGCCATTCGTTCATCCCGTGAAAACGACGTGGCCTCGCCGGTCGAGCCGAGCACGTTAAGGCCATCGCAGCCGTTGTCGAGCAGATAGCGGGCGAGATCGGTGGCGCGCTTCAAGTCGGGTGCGCCGGCCTCAGCGATCGGGGTAGCGACGGCGGCGATCACGCCGGATAGAATCTTGCTCAAAGCATTCCTCCAGATTTTGTAAGCTGCGGCGAACTCAGCCGCTCACATTATAAGCCGCCAGCGCCGCCATATTGACGATCTGAGTATCCTTGGCGCCAAGCTGCACGATCTGCACCGGCCGGTCGAGGCCGACCAGCAGCGGGCCGATCACGGTGGCGCCGCCGAGTTCCTGCAACATCTTGGTCGAGATCGAGGCCGAGTGGAACGCCGGCATGATCAGCACATTGGCCGGTCCCGACAGACGGCAGAACGGGTAGGACTGCGCCAGTTCCGAATTGAGCGCGACGTCGGCGGCCATGTCGCCGTCATATTCGAAATCGACGCGCTTGTGGTCGAGGATCTTGACCGCTTCGATCACGCGCGCCGAACGCTCGCCTTCCGGGTGCCCGAAGGTCGAGAAGGCGAGCATGGCGAGCCGCGGCTCGTAGCCGAGCCGGCGCGCGACGCCGGCTGCTTCCACGGCGATTTCGGCCAATTCCTCGGCCGTCGGCATCTCGGTGATGGCGGTGTCGGCGACGACCACCGTGCGGTCGCGCGCCACCACCAGCGAGACGCCGATGACGCGGTGGCCAGGCGTCGGATCGATCACTTTGCGCACATCCTCGAGCGCGACCGAGAAATTGCGGGTGACCCCGGTCACCATCGCATCGGCGTCGCCGAGCGCCACCATCAGCGACGCGAAATAATTGCGGTCGGTGTTGACCAGCCGCTGGCAGTCGCGCAGCAGATAGCCTTTGCGTTGCAGCCGCTCATAAAGATAGTTCAGATAGACCGTGTTGCGCGTCGACAGCCGCGCATTGATGATCTCGATGCCGTCATCAAGTTCGATGCCGGCTTCGTGCGCGGTCTCCTTCACGCGATCCTCGCGTCCGACCAGCAGCGCGGTGCCGAGGCCCTGATGCACGAAGCTGAGCGCCGCGCGGATCACCTGCTCCTCTTCGCCTTCGGCAAACACGACGCGCTTGGGCGAGCGCCGCAGCTTGGCGTAGACCTGTTCGAGCGTTCCGGCGATCGGATCGCGCCGCGCCGTGAGTTGCTGACGATAGGCGTCCATGTCGACGATCGGCTTGCGCGCGACGCCGGTATCCATCGCAGCCTTGGCGACGGCGGGCGGTATCGTCGAGATCAGGCGCGGATCGAACGGCGTCGGGATGATATAGTCGGGGCCGTAGCGCAGGCGTCCGCCGTAGGTGGCGGCCACTTCGTCGGGAACGTCCTCGCGCGCCAGTTGGGCGAGCGCATGGGCGGCCGCGATCTTCATTTCCATGTTGATGGTGGAGGCACGCACGTCGAGCGCGCCGCGAAAGATAAACGGGAAGCCGAGGACGTTGTTGACCTGATTGGGATAGTCGGAGCGCCCAGTCGCCATAATGGCGTCGTCGCGCACTTCCGCCACTTCCTCGGCGGTGATTTCCGGGTCGGGATTGGCCATGGCGAAGATGATGGGCTTGTCGGCCATCGACTTGACCATTTTCTTGGTCACCGCGCCCTTGACCGAGAGGCCGTAGAACACGTCGGCGCCCTTCATCGCTTCTTCCAGCGTGCGCGCCGAGGTCTTGACCGCGTAGCCCGACTTCCACTGGTTCATGCCGTCGGTGCGGCCCTGATAGATGACGCCCTTGGTGTCGCACAAAATGAGATTTTCCGGCGGAAAGCCGAGCGCCTTGAGAAGCTCAAGACAGGCAATGCCGGCCGCGCCGGCGCCGTTGCACACGAGCTTGGTATTCTTGATGTCGCGCCCGGTCAGATCGAGCGCGTTGATAAGACCGGCAGCCGAGATGATGGCGGTGCCGTGCTGGTCGTCGTGAAAGACAGGAATGTCCATCAGCTCGCGCAGGCGTTGTTCGATGATGAAGCACTCCGGCGCCTTGATGTCTTCCAGGTTGATTCCGCCCCAGCCGGCGCCGAGATATTTGACGCAGTTGATGAACTCGTCGGGGTCTTCGGTGGAGACTTCCAGATCGATCGAGTCGATATCGGCAAAGCGCTTGAACAGCACCGCCTTGCCTTCCATCACCGGTTTGGCGGCAAGCGCGCCGCGGTTGCCCAGCCCGAGGATGGCGGTGCCGTTGGTGATGACGGCGACGAAGTTGCCCTTGACCGTGTAGTCATAGGCCTTGCTCGGGTCTTCCGCGATCGCCAGCACGGGGATGGCGACGCCGGGCGAATAGGCCAGCGACAGGTCGCGCTGGGTCGCCATCGGCTTGGTGGCGACAACCTCAAGCTTGCCGGGCCGGCCGACTGAATGAAACAGCAGGGCTTCCTGGTCGGTAAAGGTCGGGCGGGCAGGGGGCTTGGACATTGTTACTCCAGGGCACAAGGCTGTAAGGTAGGTCCGGCTATTGCAGCGGGGCGGGACGTTAACCCGGACAAACGGTTAGGCAAGTTCCGGGGGCAAAGTCGGCAGCCGGACATGGTCTAGCGGAAGGGATAGCCCTGGCTCAAGGCAGACTGCTCCTTTACGCCAAGCAGGCGCTAGTTGAACCTAGGCGCGGCGCGGAGTAAGCGGTGGCGATTGCCAAGCCTAAATAGGCAAAGCCAAATCCACCCAGCCAAATTTCGCCGCTTTGAAACCATAAGCAGAGCCATGATCCGCTTTTTATTACGATTTATCGGCCTTATCGGCCTGGCCGCCGCCTTCATCCTGGTGATTTATGACGGCACCAAGTCGATCGCCGGCAACGAGCTTTTCCTCACCAGTGTCAGCACACTGTGGACGCTGATCAATGCCAATAGCCTGGCCAAGCTTCAGCCGCTGCTATCGCCTTATGCCAACGGCATTCTGTGGGATCCGATTGCCGTTGCCGTTTTGGCCGCGCCGGCATGGGCGGCGCTGGGCATCCTCGGCATTCTCTTTATTCTGCTCGGCCGCCGCAAAAAGCCGCTGATCGGCTACGCGCGCTAGGTCTTTTCACGCTCGCCTGTCTTACTCGTGATCGGTCCCGCCGTTTCGGACGCGGGGATGCACGGTTATATTGGGCGCAACAAGGGGAGAACCTCATCATGTTCGGATTCAAGAAGATGGCCTTGCCGACCAAAGAGCAGGCGCTGCCCGGCCGCGAACACGAAATCCGCACCGCGAAGGAGCATTTCGTCAATCACCATCCCCTCAAGGGGCCTTATCCGGAAGGCTCCGAGGAGGCCATATTCGGCCTCGGCTGTTTCTGGGGCTCCGAGAAGGCATTCTGGTCGCTTCCCGGCGTCTATGTCACCGCGGTCGGTTATGCCGGCGGCGTCACGCCGAACCCGATCTATGAAGAAGTCTGTTCCGGCCGCACCGGCCACAACGAAGTGGTGTTGGTGGTCTATGACCCGAAGAAGATTTCCTATGAGCAGCTTCTGAAGGCGTTCTGGGAAGGCCATGATCCGACACAGGGCATGCGCCAGGGCAACGATGTCGGCACGCAATATCGCTCCGGCATCTACACGTTCAGCGCGGCGCAGAAGCAGGCGGCCGAGGCCTCCAAGGCGATGTATGAGAAGGAACTGACGGCCAAGCGCTACGGGGCGATCACCACCGAGATTTTGGACGCTCCGCCGTTCTATTTCGCGGAGGACTATCACCAGCAATATCTGGCCAAGAACCCCTTCGGCTATTGCGGGCATGGAGGAACGGGCGTAAGTTGCGGAATTCATGAGAGAATTTCCTAGAGTTACACACGGCGTTCCACACTTTATAATGCAGTTCTGGCGTTAACCTATGGGCGGGCATTGACGGGCATAGAGCCTTGACTTTGGACCCATCGCTCAGCACTAAGAATGCAGAACGCCCGTGATCTCCCCACAGAGAGACGGCCCGGCAAGAGCCGGAGATATGGTGGCTCTTCGGTAGCCCGCTGAAATGTCTTGGGCCTCACACTGAGGCACCACCATGTCAGCATCACTAGAACCGCTCGCCTTGTCGCCCGCCGACGCGGCGAAATTCCTCTCGATCAGCAAACGCGCTCTTTCCCTCTTGATCGCCGACGGCGCCTTGCCCGCTCGCAAGTTCGGCCGCCGCACGCTGGTCGATGTCGTCGCCCTCAAAGCGTACTACGCGACGCTCGCACCGAAAACGAACACCGGCTCGCTGCCATGCGCCCCGGTGCCATCGTCGTCGGTGCGATCATGACCGCGCCGGAGATCAGCCGAGCCGGAGCCATGCGCCGGATCAAAGACAGTTTCAGCACTTTCCATCGCGACAGCTTGCCCGGCCTTCGTCAGTTGAAAGTCGGGGAGGTTTTCACTGTGCATCATCCCGAAGTCATAGTGACGATGGAAGTCGCGGACTGCGTGGACGATAGCTACATCGTGAAAATCGTCTCGGTGGATCAGCCGTCATGATCACGAATAGAGCCATCCCGCGCGCGGTGCTCGACAAGGCGATCTTTGAGCACCGAACTTTGTCCGCCAATCTCGCGAAGGAATGGGCGGAGTTCAACCGCGAAGTCAACGCGCTCGATCCGCTCGTGCTCGACGTGGACGACGTGTTCGATAGGTGGCGCGCTGAATTGATGAAGGCCCAAAACGAAGTCGATGCTCTCGGTCGCGACCTGAGACAATTTGGCGTGGAGATCGAGAGGAAGGCAATCGCACCGGGGCCGCCGACTAGGCAGTGACCGCCGACCAACGGCTCAATGAGCGTGCTGCTCCGCGTACTCGAATGCGCGCATGATCCAGCGCCGGTAGCCTGCGCAGTCGAAACGATTGCGGGGCCGCCGTGGTTTGGCGCGTGCGGGCTTCTTCGCTGGTCGAGTTTTTCGCATGACAAGCAACACTAGCAGGGGCCGCCGGAAGCCTGCGAACTTTTCAGGATTATTCCTACTTTTTCTATTTTTCGGCGGACGCAATTCAATTCGACGGCAAGCGGATGGAAAATGCCACACGCCTATTCTGCTTTTGACCCCGATTTTGGGACCTACCCCGTAGCTAGGATAGTATTCCTCTGACCCCGACTTTCCTCGACGGGGCTGGTCATGCTCTATTAACCGCCTTTGCACCCTTATTGGCACAGGTGGCGACCCAAAACGTGAACAAAATCAATAAGATAGCGCATAACATGTATTATGGAATATAAACCGGCTCCGGCAAGGAGCGTGCCAAGTCTAAAATCGCGCTTTGTTCTGTGACATGCGAGATCGGCATGGCCGGTTAATATCCACACAGTATAGGCAAGCAATCCTAGGGGATTGTAGTCTCATTCTACAACTGGAATACTTATTGCAGGTTGCAGACAACTCGATATATTAAGGTTGATCTTGACGTTGCTTCTGCTAACCTTTAAAATTCAGGTTAACGGCCGAATAGATAACAAACATGGTTAACGCCATACGTCATCACGCAAGATTATTACGTCAAACGGTCTGCACGCACAACTATAGTACGTTTCAGGCGTCATTTGCGCAACTAAATTACGTTTTCAGGATTTGTTATGGTTAACAGTAAAGGTTAACGGCCCTCGAAAACCTGATTTTCGCTCGATCCCGATGACCGTTGCAATAGTCGGCTATCGCATTCGCCGCATTATCAACTGGCGGTGTCTTGGCGTGTCTTGGTGTCTCACTATCGCATTCACGACCCGAGACACGCTTTTGTAGCCATATTCATTGGCTTAATCGAACATGTGTCTCGGTGTCTCACTCTACTTTCAATCAGATAGAAATATATTTGGGAGCGATAGGAAAGTGCCAAGACACAAGACACCAAGCACACGATCACCGTGCGGGCCGGGCGGCCGGTAAGCTCCCGCCGGTTGAGATCGCGACGCCTTGCACGGCGCACAACGGCCGGTAGACTTCGCTCATGAACCGCATCGCCGCCATCGTATTGTTGCTCATGATCTCGGCCCCGGCCGCCCCCGTGTTCGCTCAATCCGATCCGGTCGTCCATTGCAACGCGCCGCGCGATGACGAGGAACGCGCGTTGTGCCGCGACGTAGCGAACGACCCGGCCGCCCGCGTGCCCGGCTCCCGTGGCGCTCCGCCGGGCGCTTACCGGCCGTCTGCATCGGATTGCCCGGAAGGCAGGGCGCTACGTGCGGGGCGCGCTTGGCCTACGAACATGAGCGACTGCGATGTCCTTAAAGCGGTGAGGGATCGTGAGGAATTCAACCGCAACCTCCACAAAGACAATGAAGACCGGAGGGTCAAGGCCGAGCAGACCGAGCACGACAAGCGGCAGCACGAAATAGATGAAGACCAAAAGCTCGGCTACACGTCGATCTCATTCGAGGATTTTGTGCTCGACGGAAAAGACCTCGCAAAAACCGAGAAGAAAATCGCGCTCTTGGGCACCTACATCAAACTCGGCAATGTCGAGTACGTTTTCCCGTCGCAGATCGCCGCCATGATGGCGAACAACGGTACGGCAGCGGCGAATTCGATGCGCGTTGGCCTGCTCACCGACGATGCCCCGAGGGAATTGCGCGCCTATTATCTGCGCTGCAACAGTTCGCCTGCGTCGTCTGTCCAAGGATGCTGGACGAGGGTGCGAGGCCACGCGACGATCTGCAACCAAACGATGCTGCTCCACTCAGAGACCGTGCCGTGCTTGGTGGTCGAAGGTGGATGGAGCTTGGTGGCGCGCTGAATTCGGGAACGGCGACCGGCGGCTCAGGGCTTCTTGTTCATTTTCGAGCGAGCTTCGATCAGACGATCTAGGAATTTCTCAAATTCTTCTTTGGTCATCGCCTCTTTTGTCGTCGCTTCGACCTCGATGTCTTTGACCTTCACCCGAATTTTGCGGCCGGACCTCGCTTGCAGCCAAGCGCCGACAATACCTGCAATGACCGGCGCGGCAATCTGAGCAAGAGGGACGATGAATTCGCCAATGTAGCCGCCGCTTGCGTCAACGGCGTCCATGGTCATGAAGGGCGCGGCAACCTCAATACCCTTGTCGCGGAAGGCGCTGCGCACGTCTCTAAGCTCCGCCTGAGATGCGGCCGAAAAGAGCGGCGGGTCATCCGATGATCGCACGAGGGAAATTTTTACTTCCGGCGCACCCTTTCTCTCCGCATCCGAAAGCGCCTCTTGCATCGCCCTATTGGCGGCGACCGTCTTTTCGATCTCCGCGCGTTGCTCAGGTGTCAGCGTCATCTTGTCCCTGCCGCGCGCTTCGCATCGCTCAGCGCGCTTTCGTTGGCGTTGTCTTTCGCTTCCGTTTTATCATCATCGGCGAGGCGACGTTCCAGACTAGCGATGATCTGGCCCCAAGGCGACGCGGGGTCATATGAGATCGCTTCTTTTCCAGTGATCTTTATTTTAATTAGGTCATCAAACAATTTGTTAGAGGCGTCGTCTCGATCCTTCGTTCCGCCTGCATCCCATGCCACTTGCGCCAGATTAATGTCAGCCGCGATCTGCTTATCCTGACGCGTCGCGGCGACTTTTAAAAGGCTGATGATGGCGACGCGATTTTTCCTATTGGTTGCCTTTGACGTTTGCGTTGTCTGAAACGGTCGGCCGCCCGGCTCGAATTCCAAAACGAAATTGTGATTGTATAGATCGGAACTGACATAGTTCACGACCCATTCCCGGATGATCGGGCCTCCTTGCGTGATCGCCGAACCTCGCTGATCCCACGGTACTTCCGTGGCCTGCACAGGCTTGGCCGCGTCAACTGGCGCGGTCGTCGGTGAACTGTAGGCAAAAATAAAAACCGTCACGACAAGTGCCAATAGAACTAAAAAGGCTTTCATCGGCGCACCCCGAGCATTGAGGGCAGACATACCACGGCGGGGCGGTTCATGAAAACCCGGCGACGACTGGCATTGATGCGCATCGACATCCCGGCTCAACTCCGGGCCATGTCCGTTTGCCGTCGAGAAACATCCCCTTGCTGATCTCGAATATCTTTCCGTTCGCAGCGCGGTGAGCGGCGTCTTGTCGCTTGTCTTGGTCTGAGGGGGCCTTCGGATTTATTTTGCAAGGTGCGCCGGAGTAGAGCCACTTCGCTTGCGTGATACCGACCGCCGCTTGGCGCGTTCGCTGCATGAGCGCCGTGGCTTTATTATTCAGCAGGCGCGCGATGTCCTCCGCTCTACGTTTCGTCATGCCGCCGATGTTCATTTGCACGAGAGCACTATAGAGCACATGCAAATCTCGGCCTGCGGTTATCGACCGCAGCGCCGCGTCATAGACCTGATCGAAGTGATTTTTATCTATGTCCCCAAGAAGCAAAATGTTCTGCTTGAGATCAGCCTTCACCGCCTCAGTCACCATCGAAGCGTCAAACTTGACCGTAGGAATGCCGGGCATGGTGGCCGCCTCCCGAATATCTGCTCATTGCAGCCTATCCGTGCGACGGCGGCAAGGGTCTACGCTTTATCGCGCCCGCCTGTGCCGATGTGTTCCGGCGGATCGTCCGGCCGGTCACGACCAATGCCGGGCACAGGCAGCGAGGCGGTCGCGTTCGGCCCCGGCCGGGGTTGTCCGCCAGCGACGTGTGGCCGGGGGTTCTTTACGGCGGCGGCGACTTCGGCGTTCATGCGAGCGGCACGCGCGGCGCGATCCGGGAACGTGGGGTTTCCGTCACCGTCCACGCCGTTAGGCGCGGCGCGGCCCGGCGCGGTCGTGACCGGCGGAGGGGCGGGCGGCGGCGGCTCAGTCGGCACGATCCCGGCGGCGGCAAGGTCCTCGGCGTCGAGCCGCGCAAGTCTTTCCTCTTTCGTCTCGATCCGCCCCAATGGTTGCGGCGCGTCCGGTCGTTTTACTTGGCCGGGAAATGCAATGTGGGCAGCTTGTTCGGCCGCGTCTACATCTTCATCGAATTCGACCGGCTCGATGATGCGCTTGCCCCCGAAATCTTTCTCGTAGTCGGCTGTCGGCATTGGTTCCGTTGCCTCCACAACGATCACGCCAGCGCCGCACTCGCCTTCCGCCGGGGCATTGTCTTCAAGCGATGTGAAGTCGGCGTCGATAGGTTCTGACTTCGGCCCGGCGACGCGGCGCGGCTCGTTCGGGTTTGACTTGCCGGGAATGACGACAACGCCACCGGCTACGTTGACGTTCTGCGTAGTCGTGTCGCGGTAGTTCTTAAGATGCGCCGACAAGACCCGGAGCAGAACTTGAGACGACGGCGCGCGGCGGATGTAGAGCGGCACGAGGTTGCCATACTCGTCGCGCTTCAATCCATCGGCCGGGTATCCGAGAATATCCCACAAGGCCGGGTCTTCGCCGACGCAACGCTCGTCCTGCTCGAACATCGCCTTGCCCTGAAACACCACGCGCTCTTGAAACCCTTCCGATACCGTCTCGCGAACTTGGCTCTCTAAGATTGCGATGTTCATCTTGGCGGCGAGCTTCAAGTGGTTTGCGAATTGATCGGTGTAGTCAGCCCATTTCAGAATGAATTCTGGATCGCCTGCGTCGCTGCGCTGGATATAACGGAACAGCGTCGCCGGATTGATACCGACCGAGCGCGCGGCCGGTGCCAATGCTGGCCGAACGACAACGCGGTCAAGGATATCGGAGAGCAGTTCTTTCGAGAGCTTCATGTGAGCACCTTTAGGTTCAAGCTGACGGATCGCTATCGTCGAAGTCACCGGACGTAGCGCCGGGCTGATGCTCGGCCGCATAGACGGTCGCCATCTCGTGAGGCGTTTTATATTTTGCGAATTGTGCGCTGTCCTTACCGATGGCCCATGCGTGGATGCGCGGATCATTGCGCCCTCCGGTACGGATTTGACCAACCGAAACACCGTTGAACTTCCGCCGGAGCACGTCTTTGACGGTGGACGAGACGCGGCCGATCTTAAGGTGTCTAGGCAGTGCCTCGACGCATTCCTCAATCGTCACAAGCCGGTGACAGAACGGCGGAGCTTCCGCGTTCGCTATCATGTGGTGCTGCACATCGCCCGCGCTTGCCTCGATCATCTCAGCCTTGGCTACCGTGAACGGGGCGCTCGCTTGTGCGGTGTAGTTGCCAAGATCGCGATGCTCCAATTCCCACTTGATCGCACCGAGGGCAATCGGATCATCGAGCAAGGCAAAGAGCTTGACGTAATATGCCTTCTCCTTCGGTGTCGCCAACGTCTTTAAGACAAGGTAGCGACGGTCGCTGTCATCCATTGGGATCGCGTCGAATTTATTCGTCATGAGCAGGTACGCGATCACGTCGCGGATGGTGAGCGGCGGCATGTTCTTTTCATCGACCGGCAGCCATTCCTGCGTGATCGCGTCGTGCAACTTCTTGACAATGGCGTCGCGCGTGCTGGATGCGCGGATTTCCTCGACGGTGACGAGCTTCGTCTTCATCGCCCATCCGTTGTGCGGGAGTTCAAGAGTGATTTGGCTGACCGGCTTTCGATTGCTCTGCCCGATCAGTTCGGCGAGAACGTCGGCAATCCACGACTTGCCGGTGCCCTGTATCTCGCCCGCGATCACCAACGCGTGCTTAGGCTTCTTGCCGAGATGTTGCAGGACCCATGCGATCCAATTGAGCAGGTGAGTGCGGTCGGCTTCGCGAGGAAAGATGAATTTGAGATGATCGTTCCATAGCGACGTATCGCCTTCGGCCGCAATGATCTTGGGAGGCGTGTAGAGATTAAAGGCCCCACCGACGCGTAGCGGCTTGCCCGGCTCAAAGCAGAACGTATCGAAGCGCGGCAGACCTTGGCCGAACGGTCGAGAGAATGCCCACTTGCCGATGGTGGCACCTGTCGGCTTGTCGGCAATTCTCACATTGGCAAAATAATTGTTGAACGCCTCGACTTCGTACATGAGACCATCGCGAATTCGCACGAAGCGTTTTTGCTGGCCGATGTAAGCCCAACCGCTGCGCAGCGACGGCCATGTCTCCGCCTCCGGTTGCGGCTCGATACCAGCGCGACGACGCTCGGTCTCGGCAGCGCGCGCCGCTTCCTGTTCGGGCGTCAACGATGGCGACGCGATCACCGGCACCGGGTCGTTTGCGAAGTCAGCTTCCGCAGTACCGGCACCGGGCGCACGGATCGAAGAATACGAGTACGCGTTGTTGATTTTCTTCGCGAGGTCTGCGGCTTCCCATTCAGGATCGCAGGTGCCCGGCACGTTGTAGTATTGCATCATGAGGTCGAGACACTTCGGCTCGCTGATCCCATGGTCGCGCACGATGGCTGCAACGCCGAACGTCGTGCGTTCGCCGCCTTGTCCTTCAATCGCGCAAGGCGCATCGGCTTTCAAATACGAGATGGCCCATTCGACGTTGCCGGGCTTATCCCAATCGACGACGCTGACGGTCTGCGCTTCCGTCATCTCGCGCGGCTTTAGGAATTCGGAAAACCATTCTGGCGCGGGAATTACCGGCGTGTCGTCGATGGCTTCGTAGCTCGTGCCGTCCGCAAGTCTGCATCCGGGAATGAGCACGTAGTTCGGGCTGTCGATATCTTTGCCAAAGCCATGCTCACCGAGCGCAAAGACGTGAGGGCCGTCGAAGTAATAATGAAGGCCGCCGCTTGGTGTCGTTACCGTCTCAGTTTTCGGCCATCCGTATTCGAGATCGAGCGCGTCATAGGTTTGCTGCCCGACCTTGCCGGGCTTCGTGTCCACATCCGCGACGATCAGGTGGCTCATTCGTAGGGCCAAGCCCCAATTGCAGTCCGGGAATTGTTTCGACCACGCGCGGATTTGCGCCGGGTCATTGCTGGCGCGGTCAAGGTTGTCGGCAATGAGCGGCGGCGACTTCGCTCCCTTTTTAATGGGGAACAGGAAGCGTCCCGCGTCGGCCGCCACGTAGGCGAGCGCGAGGTCAAGGCTCTTGATTTTTGTTTGTGTTGACGCCATCTCACTCACCTTACTGCTTCCGATTGCGGCACTGATCCTGCCGTAGTCACTTCATCGGCCGCCCTAGTTGGCGGCCGTTGTCGTTTCAGGCTTGCGGGGCGAAGCCGATCATACGAATTTCCTCGTCGAGCTTCGCAGCTTTAGCCCGCCATTCCTTTGCAAGCGCCGTGGCGACTGCCGCGTCTTCGTTTTCAACCTCGTCCGATTGCTCGATGCACTTTGCGGCGTACCGCACGTAGCGAGCGGACGTTGCGCGGGCGATGTCGCGATCTACTTCGAGATCAGCCAAGGTGTTTGCGCTCATGACTTCACCAGCTTGTAAGAGCGCAGCCGGATCGGCGTGCCGGGTTCGTTCGGATCGTAGTTGACCCATGTTTCCTCGATCACAACCTCGCGGAATTGTGGATGCGAACGCGACCCATAGGGCTGCTGCCGCACGTGTTCGGCGCGGTAGTGCATTCGCGGCGATGCGTGAGTGCCGCCATTGTCGCCGGTATAGACGCGGCGCGGAATGGTCAGCACGATCTCAGATGTATCGTCGAATACGTCCGGCCGCTTCTTGCCGATGCCGAGCTTGTGAAGTTTCGACGGCTGGCGCGGCTCAATCTCAATCTTATGGGTCGCGCGGTCGTGCAGAAGAATTATTAGGACTTTGGCGACAAGGGGCGCAATCGCCCTATCGTCTGCGCTTTCGTTGCTGACATGATTGCAGACGTAATCGCCCTCCCACCAATAGGGTCCGTTGCCCCACCGAGCAGCGCACTCTTTCAGTATGCCTTGTCGATGATCGAGCGCGATCTGCGGAAAGCGACGACGCTCAAAGGTTCTCATTTTAGTGCAGGCGGTCCCGCGCATGTCGAAGTCATTAAATTCTTGATGGTCGTCATCCATAGCGCCGGGATAGCCGACGAGCGCGTCGCTTTTCACGCGGACAGTGTAGGCACCCCCGTTGTTCGGTAGGCTGTAACGTCCGGTCGAGGTCAAGCGGTCAATTTGCTTATTGACCTGCTCGACCGTGAACGATGCCCACAGGTCGTCAGTGATATGGTAGCGGAGCGCCGGAGTGGTCATGGAAAGGCCCTTTGAATGAAGCGACAAGCGCTAGCGAGTTCGGCGAGATGGCCTACCGGCCATTGATTTTGGTTTCTGGCCCTTCCGGGTGTCCCGGTGCCCGGCGGATGCATTCACGCGCTCCACGGGCTTCCCTGTGGCTCGAAATCTGGCCCGACCGCCCGGCTCCGGGCGCTTTATTCGAACGAGCAGCTTCTTTTCAGCCGCGACCGGCATCGGTCGCCGCTTCGACTTATGGGCGAATAGAAGCGCCAACGGCGGCAGCCGCAGACATTCGGCCCGCTTCGCCGCCGTCGCGGTGTCGCGATCAAGCAGCACTGACAACGTGCGATCCATCACCATGGTCCTTACCTCGACGATGGCAGACGGCGCACATTGCCGCCGCGCCGGAAGCTGAAAGGATCGTTGGCCCGGCCGCCGCTGCCCGGCTTCGTGTTTGCTATGAAGGTGTCGAGAGGCGAGCCGTTGACGCGCGTCGGTGCGACGACGTTGCCCGCTTCCTTGTGCTCGGCAAGTTTCTTGATGTGCTCTCTAAATACAGTGTTGGCGTCGCGTACCGGGAACGCCGCGCTCCAATTCCTGACGGCCTCAGCAAGCTTGCCGCGTGAGAGCTTCGCACGCTGGCGACTTGCGATTGTCTTCGCGCGTGCGGCGATCAACTCCGCTTCGGCTGCCGTCACGGCCGCCTCGGCTTCCTCGACACTGCCGGGCGCGATGACGACCTTGGCCACCGGCTCAGCTTCGGCAACGCGGCGGATCGCGCCACTAGCACGAACCTGCGCTCGCGTGAGCGGCCCGAATGTCGGCGCGAGTACCGAGAGCTTCACTTCGCCCTCGACCCATAGCGCGTCATCATCGTGATTGAGCGCACCGATAAATTCCTGCAATCGGGCAGTGAGAGTTGGATCAATCGTGTTTGCGGTCATGGTCTATTCCTTCCGTTTTAATTCTGAATTGGTGGCCCCGCGCCTCGACGATCTTGGGAGGTCACAACAAGACGCAGGGCCGTTCGGTCGATGCGATGCCGAGCTTCGACCGAATTAGTTGTTCTCGCGATACGCTTTCTGCGCAGCTTTGAGCGCGTCGAGGAAGCTGATCTTGGGTTTCAGCGAGAGCAGGTGCCGACCGGCCGCCTGCATTTCATCCTCGCAATCGCGCTCATACTTCTGGTCGGCGACAATCGCAGCCTCGTCGGCGGCGCATGTGGCGGCACAGGATCGGACCTGCTCGTAGCGTTCGCGCCGTTCAGGTGTCAGGGCCGCCAAGGTCTCAGGCGACAACTCGACAAGCTCGCACCTGCCGTTGAAAATTATGTTTGGAATGTCCGTCTGAATGTCACTCATGTTTTTCTCCCGGTGTGTTGATGGTCTCTGCGTTCATCGGCTTTGCTCCGGCTGAATGTCGAAGGCGTACAGGCCGCGCCCTTTGTGCGGTCTCCGCTTAGGGACGTAGGTCACGCGGTCGCCGCGCTCGATCCGACACGGCGCATTCTCCGGGATGTAGAAGCGCACGAGCGGCACTTCCGGCATGTCAGGCTCAATGAAACCGGCGCGCTTAAGCGCATCGTAGGTCATGACCTTGCCGCTCTCGCGTTCCACTTCGATCATAGCCGTGGCCCTACTATTGAGATGTCGCGCGCCTCGATCCTGTTTTCCAGTTTCCTATTCGAGACGCGGCGGAAGTTGACATGCTGGCCGGGCTTGGCCGGTGGCGACGGAAAGTCTGCGGCGGTAAAATAGACTTGCACGCCCTCGTCGCTCGGCTTGATGAAGCCATAGCCATACGTGCTGTAGAAAATGACTGTGCCCTGCATTGTCTTCATGGCTTCTACTTTCCGAGGGGGAGGACGCCCGAGCCGAATGGCGACGGCTCGGGCTAGACTGCGGTCGGCATTTCCCCACCTTCCGCAATTTTCGTTTTATTTCGTCGGGACCTTCTCGCCCGCTTTGTTCGGCGACTTCATCCCATGACCGGCCGGAGACGGTGCGAACTTTTGGCCGGTGCTCACGTCGCGCGTCTGTGAATTGCCGGTCGGCAATTCGCAAGCGGGCAGGAACCCGCTCGTGGTTTTCTGTCTGGGCAAGTCCGACGATGCGTTGGTCGCACCGTTGCGACCATAAGTATTCTCAGCTTTCATTTTGCTGCCGACGATGATTTCCGTCATGGTGTTGGTGTTCCTTCGTTGTGAAGTTTTCGATTGAGGGGAGTGGGGATTACTTGCGGCCGTCTGCCGCCTGAATGCTCTCGTCGAGAATACGAGCGCCAAGTTCTTTGTTGGCGGCGTGATCGTTCGGATGCGGCCGAGCTACAGCGGCACCATGAGGGTGCTGCGCATTGCGGACCATGCCCGGATTGATCTGGACATCGGTCAACTTCTTTTCGGCGTTGCCCGGATCACCGGATCGAACGGCAGGAACGCCGCTGAGCAATTCTTGTGACGCGGTGCGGCTCATGCCGACTGCGGTGGCGGTCACGCCATTGTGCGAGACCTTGTGCGACATACCGGGGTGAGTTTCCGGCGGTGAAGTGTTCTTCGGCTTGCCGCCGTCGCGTGCAATGTTCGTCATGGTCGTGATCTTCCTGCGTTGGTGAGTGTGAGGCTTAAGCGGTGCGCAGCTTTCGTCCGGCCAAGTCGGTGCCCGCTGACTTGGCAAGAGAGATCGCGCGGGCAGTCCCGGACTTGATGATGGCGATGCGGCGCTGCTCCGCATCCTTGCCGGAATAATGTTCGGACCACGGATTGCTCGTGGCCTTGACGACTTCACCGCCGACGATGACCCGCTTGCCATCGACCATCGCGACCTTGCCGCCGACGACGGTCCCGGCATCCTTCGCCTTCTTGCGAGGGTTCACGCCCGGCCGCTGCATTCCATGGTCGCCCTGATATTCGATCATCATGGCGCGGTAGTCGGCCTCGCCGTACTTCTCGACGTAGGCGCGGCGGGCCGGAAGCGTCGGCGGAATTTTCGATGTGCCAGCGGCGGCCTTAGCCATCCGATGCTTTTCGTCGGCGGCCGTGATCGCCTCGATTGCCGCACCGTTGTCCGCCGCGCTCTTGAACCAATGCGGCTTCTCGGTGCGCAGCGTGGCGATATATTCTTCGGCGGTTTTATTCGAGGCGATGAAGGCTTCGGTCTGCGCCGGGCTTTGCGCTTCGAGGATGGCAGTCGGCACGATGTCGGCGACGGCTGCGAGTTTGCCGATGAAGGTTCCGACCTTGACGGCGTTGTCGATGCTCATGACGTGGTTTCCTTTCGTTTGAAGTTGCGTGGCTCGCGCGGAGGCGTCGGCGGTTGCGACTTGATCCACGACAACAGTTCGTCGGCGGGCAGCACACTCACTTGCGTTCCGGGTATCTGGCGCGGCACCAATTCACCACGCCGGATGGCGAGGCGAATATGATAGGAGCGGATCGACAAAGCGGGTCCGGCCTCTTTGATTTTATAGGAGAGCTTCCAAAAATCCGGGTGATGCATGAGAGCGTCCATTTTGTCAGTGGCGACGTTGCAGTAAGGGTGCAATCGCGAAATGGCGGGTTTGTTTCAGTCACACAAGGCGCAAAATGCGGCGTGCGAACTCGCTACGGGCACTGACGGGCAAGGGCTTACGTCACGTTGTCGTGACAATATAAAAAACGGTCGATGCCGGATGACATCGACCGTTCGCTCAGGCTCGTCGCGGCGTGTGGTCCGTAGTCGAGATCGCCATGCTCCGGCCTGAATGGCAATTGATCGAAGGCGAGCCGAAGTTGCTCAATGTGTTTCCGCTGCGGCTCCGCGTCGCGGAAGTCATAGAGCGGATTGGCAAAGCGGGGCGTTACAAGGCCACGAAGACAGCGCCGCAGCCGTGGGATTAGAGCAAGCGCTAAGGCTGGCGCACTTTCACATTTACGGGCGCTCGACTTCGCTAGAAGCCGCGCCGAATAGCGCTCAGGGCGGGGTTGCCGCACCGCTTTATGTCATCCAGACTGCACCAATTGTCAGGGCCGGAAGGGGCAGCTTGTGTTTGAAAGGTTTCGGAAAAAATCCATTTTGCGAGCGATAGCTGACGGCCCCGGCGGCAAGATGCTCGGTCAAGTCGCTTTAGCTACTGCCGTAGCCGAGGCAACAGGAGAATATGTTCGATCTAGGAACGGGATTTCAATTATCAAAGATGAAAATGCAAGCGTCATAGAAACGTGGAAAGGAATACGCCTAGAGGTGATTTCCGAACTGTGGAGGCCCGGTGCTGCTCCCCTCGAAATTATCGTCGATCACACGAAGCATCCTAAGTTACTGAACGCAATTATCGAACGTTCAACTTCCCCTTTCCATCTACGGGCTAAAGAAAATCGGGGCGATGAGGTTGACGACACTATTTCAGCGATACTGCGCATCTATGATAACTTGGAAAAAATGGATTATGAAGTTTGTTCGCCCTATCTACAAGTCAGCAAGGAGAGCCTTGGGTACGTTTCGCGTTACGCTGGCTTTGTTGAGGAAATGAGAAAGTTGCATCTCAAGTGGCAAGGTTTTAGCTATGCGTTGAGCACTAAGGCTGATTTGCCAGCGCTACCCGACACGGTGTTTGTACTGCTTTGGCGAAACGTTACCTACAGGTCGAAAATAATCGCGCTATGTGCCCGGCTTGGACCAAGTTATCTCGCCAACTTTGCGGGGCTGAAGAAGGTGGTCTTGGAGAGCAATGAAAGTGTTGCAGGGCTGGACAATCTCATAGTGCGAATATTGTCGATTGATGATCCTGACCATTTCAATTCGCCATCCATACCTGCTTGAATTGAGGGCTAGGCCATCGCAGTCACGCATCAGACCGGGCGGCAACTTTGTCGCGGTGCTCAATTTCTCCGGTGAGCCAATCTAAAAGTGTGACTTGACGCCCGGCGCGGTCAAGGGCTTCGACTTGGGCAAGCACACGGTCGATTTGTTGGCACGTGAGCGCGGCGATGCGCTCGGCCTCGGCTATGAGTGCGACGTGATCCCTCATGGCGCGGGCAATTCTTTCGCCGATGCCGCCGGATCGTTCGTGCCCCATGGCTCGATGACAGGGCGCGGGATAGGGGCGATCAGAATTTGAACGCGACCGACGAACACCAGCCCGAAAAGGCAGACAGCAAGCGCGATGACTACGAATGCGGTCATGAGCGCACCGCCGGTCGCGTGACGGGATGCACGCGGACAAGCTCGTGACCATCCGTGCGGGCGTGCTGAGCGGCGCGCTCAGCCGCAGCGAGGCAGACCGGCTTGCAGAGGTTGATCCAGACACGGCCGGGATGGACAGCGCGGTCTGCAAACTGAAAACCGAGTGCGGCCTTGTGGCTCATGGCCGCATCGGCAAGATATTGCACGCAGTACATGGGGAAACCTTAGTTAATTTTCGATTGTAGCCGCAATTGGCGGGGCCAAAAGCAGCGGGGCGAGGGCTTTCCCGGTCGCGAATTCAGCCCACATTTCCATGATCGGCCGCCGTAGGTCGATCAGTTCGTCACGGTTGTATGCCTGAAAAGTTTTGCCGCCGACCGAGTGCGCCAAGCACAAATCGCGAAGCTCTTTAGAGACTTCACGCTTGGCCCAAAAGCCGGACGCCACCGATCTAAAGCCGTGAACAGTGCAGCCCGTGCGGAGCGTCTTAAGGCGCTCTTGCATCGCGTGGTCGTGCAGCGGCTTGCCGCGTTTGTTGGCGAACAGCGGAGCATTCGGTGCTCCGCGCTTGCCGAGAACAGCGATTGCTTCTGCCGTCAACGGCACCGTATGTTCTTTGCCTTCCTTCATTCGATCAGCACTGACCGTCCATATCTTATCGACAAGATTGATCTCGCCCCACGTCGCGCCGATCACTTCACCGGAGCGAGCGGCGGTCAAGATCGTGAACTGTAGCGCCTTGCACGTCGCGCTCCCGAGATCGTCAAGCTCGCCCATGAGATCGGGAACGTCGTCCGCTGGCAGCGCGGCGTAATGGACATGCTTGTCGGCGGCCTTCAATCCCAAATGCCGTTGCAGCTTGATCGTCGCCGGATTGTCACCGCTTCGCAATTCCGCCGCCGTTGCGTAGTCAAGGACGCGCTCGATCCGGCCGCGTATCTTTTCAGCCGTGCGCCGATGCTCGCCCTTCCACGGATCGAGCGCCTTGCTCACGGCGTTGGCGTCGATTGTGTGAAGGGGCAGCCGGGCGAATTCGTTGTCAGTCAGGGTGACGCGATACGCCTTGGCTTCAAGGCCATCGGCACCACCTTTCCAGTCGTGCGAATGGGTCGCGATGTAGCCGGGCAAATCGTCGAGGTCGCGCCGGTCCTTGAAGCCGAGCACCACGTCGCCGAACGTGACATCCGTGCGCCGGACGCGGGCCTTCTTAGGCCGCAATTGGATGCCGTCGCGTCGTGCCACCATGAACGCCTCGCGCGCTTGCCGAGCCGCTCTCGGTGTCACGTCGGCAGCGGAGCCAAGGCCCTTGCTGCGGATGGTGTCGCCATCCCGAAATTGGAGCACCCAAAAGCCATGGCCCCGGCGCGTCACGAGATACAGGTTGTTGCCATCCGCGATCTTGCGCGGCTTGTCGGCGTTCCTGCTTTCCTTGATGAACTTGGCGACTTGCTCGGGAGTGAGACGGGCGCGGATCATGCTGCCCTCCGCAGTGGGCGCGCGGGCACCGTGTCGAGATAGGCCGAGATCGCCTCTAGCGATGCCGTCATAACCCTCACTTCGGATGCGAACTTAGCTCCGCGCTCGGTGAGGTAGTAGCCGGTGATCTCCCACGAAACACCGAAGCCGCCGACCCAGTTATAGTCAGCACAGAGACGCAAGCCCCTTCGCGCGGCGTGCCGCCCAAGCTTTTCGATTGCAGTCAGCTTGCGACGCGGCGTTGACGGCGGCGGTCCCCAATAGCGGCCCGGCTGCGGCTGCGGTCGCGACCGGTATCTCGGGGCCGATGCGGGGGCCGCTGGCGCGCTGCTCTCGACGACGCGGGCAAGGTCATGGAGATCGAGCTTATCCGCTGCCAGCGTGCGGCGGAGCGCGGCTACGGCCGCTAAGACTTCACCGTCATGGTTCGATGCCAGCAGCCGAACGAAATTGCCGAGCTTAGGGTTCATGGGGGACGCTCCGGTTACACACTCAGTTCCACACAATTAGGCTCCCGCCCATGCCCGCGCCAGCCCGACTTGATAGCGTGGTGAAGGCCAAGTTACCCTTTAAAAATGGACACTTATGCCCGCTCGTGCCCGTCCATGCTTTGAGGACCTTTTGGCTATTGCGGCCATGGCGGCACTGGCGTGTCGTGCCCGATCGGCACCGGCGTGAAGGCGTCGGCGGCCACGGCATGACGCCGGCATCGACCCCTCTCGCTACCCTCCCCGTCTCAGGGGGAGGGAGACGAGACGCCAAGCATGGACCGCTTTGGTGAGGATTTCTTAACCATATAAAGCGTTAATCGGGCGTCAATTTCCGTCAACCGCCCGGATTCGCTGAATGCGGCAATCCCATATTTTAGTCGCCGTTTTGGCCGCCCTGGCGCTGGGCGGCTGCATGCAGCGGCACGTGCAGCCGACGGCCTACGTCATGGACCCGCAGACCGGCCAGATGATGCCGGTGGTCGCGCAGCAACGGCAATTCACCCAGCCGGTCTACCAACAGCAGGCAGCACCGGTCTATCAGCCGCAAGCCGCGCCGCAGGCTCTCTACTCATCGTCGCCGGCGGCCGTGCAGCAGTCTTACGGCGAGCCGGTCTACGCGCGGCCGCAATATGGCCAGCCGGCTTATGCACCGCCGCGCGCGGCGGCCAAGAGCGGCAGCCGCGGCCTGTTCACCTCGCCCCGCAGCGTGCCGCGTTACACCCAGCCGCAATACGCGCAGCCACAGTACGTTCAGCCGCAATATGCGCAGCCGCGATATGCCGCGCCCGCGGCCGGCGGTCCCTTCGTGCCGCCGCCCGCTTATGCCTCGACCAATTACGCGCCCACCTACACGCTCGACTCCGGCGATAAACTGCGCGTCGTGGTGTTCGGCCAGGACGGCATCACCAACTCTTACACGGTCGACGCCTCGGGCAACGTCACGCTGCCGCTCATCGGCACCGTCCCGGCGCGCGGCTATTCCACTCAACAATTGTCGAAGACAATCACCGAACGGCTCAAGCAAGGCTATGTGCGCGAGCCGCACGTCACGGTCGAGGTCGAAGCCTACCGGCCGTTCTTCATTCTCGGCGAAGTCACCAATCCCGGCCAGTACCCTTACGTCGCCAACATGACGGCGGAGACGGCGATCGCGATTGCCGGTGGCTTTGCCCCGCGCGCCAGCAAGGGCAAGGTCGAGGTGACGCGCAACAATTCGCAGCAGCAATTCCACGGCGACGTGCCGCTCAACTATCCGCTCCGCCCCGGCGATACGGTCGTGGTGAAGGAGCGTTGGTTTTAGAGATACACGGCAGCCGTAGTACGGCCCCATCCTTCGAGAGGCATCGCACCGTAGCCAAGTTTTACGCAGGCTACGCCTGCTCTGGCGATGCTCCTCAGGATGAGGCGGAGAGGGTTCGCGCCGCGCTATTTCATGTGCTTCTGTAAAAACTCATGCGTGCGCTTCCACGCCAGATCGGACGCCGGCTGGCGGTAACTTGCCCGCTCGTCGCAGCTAAAGCCGTGCGGCGCGTCAGGATACGTGTAAATCTCTGCCTGCGGCTGCTTCTTTTTGATGTCCGCCACCACGTCCATCGAAATGCCTTCGTCTTTTTCGCCGAAGTGCATCTGCATCGGGCATTTCGGCTTTTCGTCGGCGAACTTGCCGATCATGCCGCCATAAAATGACACCGCGGCGGCAAAGCCCGGCAGCCGGCAGGCCGCCAGAAACGAGGCGGTGCCGCCCATGCAGAAGCCGACCACGCCCAGGGGCCCAACGCCTTTCAGATCGCCTTGCGCGGCCGCGATGTCGGCCATCATGTGATCCCAGTTGAGGTTGCCCAAATAAGAGCGCGCATTGGCGATCTCGTCCGGCGTATAGCCGCATTCGAAATCGCGCACGAAGCGGTCGAACACGGCGGGCGCCACCGCCACGTAGCCGGCTTCGGCGAGGCGGTCGCAGACCGCGCGGATGTGATGATTGACGCCGAAAATCTCCTGCACCACGACCATGCCGCCTTTCGGCGTGCCCTTCGGATCGGCGCGATAAGCGCCGAGTTTATGCTGGTCGCTGGTTGTGAGTGAAAACTGCTTGCCCAAGATAGCCTCCCGTTTTGTCGTGACGCGAAATGGTTGTTGCTTTTGCCAATTTAGCACGGGAAGTTATAATGCAAACGCCCGCGCCAGCAACTCATACGAATGTTTACGCGCTTCGTGGTCAAAGATCATGGTCGTGACCATCACTTCCTGCGCCTGCGTCGCTGCGATCAGCGGTTTGAGTTTTTCCATCACCGTCTTGGGCGAACCGACCGCGAGCTTGGCGCGGTTCTGCGCGATGCGGGCGCGATCGACTGGCGCGTAGTCGTAGGTAAGCGCATCTTCCGGCGAAGCCAGTGGCGGCCTCTCGCCTTTGGCGCGCAGCGCGATGGTCAAGTCGACCGTCGCCGCTAGCCGGTTCGCTTCTTCGTCGGTGTCGGCGCAAACGACATGCGTGCCGAGAATGGCGTAAGGCTTGTCGTGCGAGGGCGAAGGCTTAAAGCTCTCGCGATAAAGCCGCATCGCCTCGTCCGCCGGAAAGGTCGCGAAGTGATGCGCAAAAGCGAACGCAGCACCAATTTGCCCGGCAAGTTGCGCGCTGTAGTCGGACGAGCCGAGCAGATAAATCGGCGGCAGCTTTACGTCGGACGGCATCGCCTGCACGGTCGAGAATGGATGTCCGGGCGGAAAGCCGCGCGCCTCCATCAGCATCAATTCGTTGAAGCGGTCGAGAAAATCGTCTTCCTCGCTGATGCCTTGCCGCCGCCGCAAGGCATAAGACGTCGCCTGGTCGGTGCCGGGCGCGCGGCCTAAGCCGAGATCAATGCGGCCGGGGAATAGCGCCTCCAGCACCTTGAAGCGTTCCGCCACCATGAGCGGCGCGTGGTTGGGCAACATGACGCCGCCGGAACCGACACGCATCTTGCTGGTGGCGGCGGCAATTTGCCCGATCATAATGTCGGGCGCCGAACTTGCGATCGACGCCATGTTGTGGTGCTCGGCCACCCAGTAGCGGGTAAAGCCGAGCCGGTCGGCCAGCCGCGCCAGATCGAGCGTATTGCGCAGCGCCTGGCTGCCGGTCGAACCGGCCGTCACCGGCGATAGATCGAGGATGGAGAGTGCGGTCATGGCAGGTAATTAGGCGTTGCGCGGTCGCGAGGCAATCTCGGTCACCCCTTCCCGCGAGGGGAAGGGGCAAAGAACAAAGGGCCCACCTTTTCTCAACCCCAGTGGCGTTCGCTATGATCCCGCCTATATTCAGGCGGCCTTCCCCCCACCCAAGGATCCCGCCTAAGGACCGCGTCATGGCTTCGTTGATCGAATGGAAAGTCCCGTCTGCCGCGCAGCCGCGCCCGGAGGATTATTCCTACGATCTCGAGCGCGCGCTTTCCGCCTTGGTCGGCCTGCATTCGATCATCCCGGCCGATGGTTTCACCGCTGAAACGCTGGGCGCCGAACGCGCCGGCAACGGCGTGCTGATCGGCGATGGCCTGGTTCTCACCGTCGGATACCTCATCACCGAAGCGGAAACGATCTGGCTGCATCTCGGCGACGGCAATGTCGTGCAGGGCCACGTGCTCGGCTTCGACCACGAGACTGGCTTCGGTCTGGTGCAGGCGCTCGGCCGCATCGATCTGCCGGCGCTCCAACTCGGTTCGTCAAAAGCCGCCGAGATCGGCGAGCGCGTCGTGGTCGGCGGCGCCGGCGGCCGCACCCGCTCTCTCGCCGGCCGCATCGCCGCCAAGCAGCCCTTCGCCGGCTATTGGGAGTATTACCTCGACGAAGCGATCTTCACTTTTCCGGCGCATCCGAATTGGGGCGGCACCGCGCTGATCTCGCCGCAAGGCGAACTGATCGGTATCGGCTCGCTGCAGATCGAACGCGCGACCGAGGGCAAAAGCAAAAGCGAACACCTCAACATGACGATCCCGATCGATTTGTTGAAGCCGATCCTCAACGATCTGAAAGCCTTTGGCCGCGTCAACAAGCCGGCGCGGCCCTGGCTCGGGGTCTATACCACCGAGATCGAAGATCGTCTGGTCGCGGTCGGCATCGCCGGCAAGGGCCCGGCCGCGCGCGCCGAGATCAAGACCGGCGACATCATCGTCGCGGTCAAGGGCGAGAAGGTGGCTTCGCTCGCCGCGCTGTATAAAAAGGTCTGGTCGCTCGGCGACGCCGGCGTCGAAGTGCCGCTGACACTACACCGCGAGGGCGTCACCTTCGACGTTCGGGTGAACTCCTCCGACCGGGCCAAATTTCTTAAAGCGCCGCGGATGCATTGAGCGTAATCGCTAAATCTTCTTCCCGAAAATCTTCCTGGCGCCGTGCCGGGCCAGCGTAACCACGATGAACCAACTCAGTAAGGTGCCGATGCCGAACACGGTGCGGCCGACGTCTTCGCCGACGGGGCCGGTGAACGGCCCGCTGATGCTGATAGGGCGGTCGCCATAACCGAAGGCGATCCAGGTGCCGATCGAGGCGAGCGACGCGGCCGCGATCACCGCCGTCAGCCAGTAGGTCACTAGTACCCATAGCGGCGCATCGGCCGGCAATTCGCTCTGCCGGTCGTCCATGCCAATGAGCCCGCGCAGCATCACCGATACGCCGGCGCATAAAAACGCCAGCCCGGCCGCGGCCGCCAGCCAGACCGGTCCGTTGATGCGGCTCGGCGGCGGCAACATGCCGACGCCAACCAGGCACATATAAAGCCCGAAGGCGCCGGTGATGGCGCCGACGATCAGCGTGCTGCGGCGGTCGTTCGACGATGCGTTAGCTTCGGCCATGCGCGCAATTGCCATTCGGATGATGGCGGCATCCTGCGTGCATGCGGTTGCAAAAAGCCTCAACGGCCCGCGTCATTTAACAAACGCGGTAAGCAAAGGATTAACGCTGTTTTTGTTTGCGCATGATCTTATCCGAAAGCCGGTTCCCATCCCCGATCATGCCGGGGACAGGCTTTTCGGATCATGAGCGTCAGCCTTCCTCGAACGTGACCTTGTCCGGATAAAAGGCCAGATGGTCCTTGATCTCGGCCATCGCCGGGTAGGGCTCCTGATAGCTCCACACCGCGTTGTCGGTGGTTTTGCCGCCGACGCTGATCGAAAATAGCTGGCAGCGCCTTTATAGGGACAATGCGTGGCGTGTTTGGTCGCCGTCATCACGCTCATGTCGGCGTCGGCGCGTGGAATGTAGTAAACGGCCGGGTAACTCGCCTCCTTCAGCGTCAGCGCGCGCGTCGTATCGGCAACCGTCTTGTCGCCGAAGCGCACGCGTATCCGCTTGCCGGCAGGCGAGATCGTGATCGGATGATCGGGGCCCGGAACTTTCATCGTTTTCCCGCCTCCATGGATACGGCAATTTTAGCGAACCGATAATGATCCCGCACGGAATTCGTTGCACGTCACAAAATGGCAATCGAGAATTGCAACAAATTGAAGGTTCCGGCTTAGCAAAATCACAGCGTTTTCTCGTTTACGATGGATCAGACCAGCGCGGGGGTTCCCAATCATCATGCCGAACAGACCGATCGATAAAGTCATCCAGGGTCTGAATATCCTGATCGTCGACGGCAATTCCTATATGCGCAAAGTCACGCGCATGATGCTGATGAATCTCGGCGCCAAGTCGGTGATCGAAGCGGCTGACGGCATTTCCGCGCTCGAAACCATCCGCACCTTCGACCCGGACGTCATGCTGCTCGACTGGGACATGCCGGTGCTCAACGGCATGGAAGTCATGCGCATCGTGCGTTCGCCCGGCGTTTTTCCGAATCCCAATCTGCCGATCATCATGCTGACCAGTCGCGGCCAGCGCTCGTCGGTGGTCGAAGCGATGCAGGCGGGTGCGCATGAATTCCTGGTCAAGCCGACCTCGACCAAGGCGCTGCGCGACCGCTTGACCTCGATCGTCGCGCATCCGCGCCCGATGGTGCAGGTTGGCGATGCTTACGTGCCGCAGCCACGCAATGTGCTGCCGGGCCTCGAAGTCGAACCGGCCGCCTGACGCGCTAAAAACTAGATCGCCGGAAAATCATAAAGTCTCGCCGGATTATCGGTGAGGATCGCGCGCTGCTTGGCGGCCTCGGGCGTCCACTCCAGAAACACATCGCGCAGGCGCGCCGCGTCCGGCACCGGACCTTCCGGGCGCGGATGCGGCCAATCGGTGCCCCACACCAAATTGGCGGGATTAGCGGCGACGAGCGCGTCGTGAAAGGGCTTTGCCTGCGCGTAGTCGGGCGGCGTCGCGCCCAGGCGATAGGTGCCCGAGAGCTTCGCCCATAGCTTGCCTTCGCCGACGCCGCGCAACAACGCCTGAAAGCCGGGATTGTGCGTGCCGTGATGGTACTCCAGCCGGCCCATGTGATCGACCGCCACCGGCATCGGAATGCGCGAAAGCGCATTCGCCATGTCGGGCAGATCGCGCGCATCGACCCACAGTTGGACATGCCAGCCGAGCTCGGCCATCAGCGGATAAAACGCCTCGATGTCTTTCAAGCCGACGCCGTTTTGATAATAGGGTTTGCCGTCGCGACGGAATTCATTGGCCCGCAGCGCCCGCACGCCGGCGGTGTGCCACTCTTTCATAAGCGCCGGCGTCAGTTCGGTTCCGCCGACCGCGACGCCCCGCAAACGGCACGGCTCGCGCGTGAGCGCGTCGATCATCGCCGCGTTGTCGCGGCCGTAGGCGGAAGGCTGCACCAGCACGCCACGGTCGAAGCCGAGCTTGTCGAGCAGCGCGATGTACGTCTCGACCGGCGCGTCGTCGGGCGTGTAGCTGCGCGGTTCCGCGTAGGGAAACCGCGCAGCCGGTCCGAACACATGGCAGTGACAGTCGCAGGCGCCTTGCGGCAACATCCGAATCATTTCGGGGTAATGCCCGCGAGCTTGGCCGCTTCCTTCATATTGGCGAAGTCGGCCTTGATGAAGGCGGCAAAGCCTTTCGAGGTCATCTGCTCGGGCGTGGCGATTTCCGCGCCGAGCTGCTTGAGCCGTTCGACCGCCGGTCCGCCTTGCAGGCCGTCGGCCACCGACTTTTGCAGTTGTGCCAGGACGGCGGGCGGCGTCTTCGCCGGCGCCATGATGCCGATATAGCTCTGCGCGGTGAAATCCTTCACGCCGCTTTCGATGAAGGTCGCAATGCTCGGCTCAAGCTCTGAGCGCTTAGCGGAAGCGACCGCCACGATATGCGCCTTGCCGCCTTTGTGCAGTTGCAGCGCGGTCGAGAATTCCGTCATCGCGCCACTCACGGTGCCGCTGATGAGGTCGGGCATCATGGCGCCGCCGCCGCGATAGGGCACGTGCGTGATGTTGGCGCCGGTCGCGGCCTTGAAGCGTTCGAGCGTCATGTGGCTGGCCGAGCCGACGCCGGAGGTGGCGATGGTCATCGGCGTCTTCTTCGAGGTGGCGACGAATTCGGCGATCGTTTTGGCTTCGGTCTTGTTGGCCAGAATGAGCGCGTGCGGCACGTAGCTCGTGAGCGCGACCGCGGCGAAATCCTTTTCCGGATCGTAACCGAGATTGGCGTGCATCAACGGGTTGATGGTCAAGGGGCCGTTCGAGCCGACCAGCAGCGTGTAGCCGTCGGGATCGGACTTCGCCACCGCCTGCGCGCCGACGCCGCCGCCCGCGCCGCCTTTGTTCTCGACCACCACCGTCTGCTTGAGTCCCTTGCTCATCTGGTCGCCGACCAGGCGGCCGACAATGTCGGCATTGCCGCCGGCCGCGAACGGCACGATCAGGTGGATCGGATGGTCGGGATAGGCGGCGAAGGCGGCGCGCGGCAGCAGCGTAATCGCCGGCAGCGCGCCAAGCCCGGCCAATAAAGTGCGGCGTGAAACGGTCATGGTTTCCTCCCAAGATTTTCGTTGTCATCAGGTCCAGCTTTGAGCGCCGGATCGCGAATGCGAGATGGTTGGATGGCCCCTCACATTGTGCCAGACGAGATTGGGCCAATTTCGCCGCCCGGACAAGGGCAACAGCCTTTACGGCGACAGCAGCCCGGCCTGTTCGATGATGGATTTGGCCGAAGGCGCGGCAATGAGATCAATCAGCTTCTGCGCGGCGTCGCTCGCCTGCGCCTTGGCATGCACCGCCGCGGCGAGCGGCAGATAATTCTGCAATTCGGCCGGAAACGGTCCGAGCACGTGCACGCCCGGCACCAGCATCAGTTCGGCCAGTTGCTGCACTGCCATCGCGCATTCGCCTGACGCCACCGCGTGCGCCACCACGCCGGCGCGGCGCGTGGTCTTGGCGGCGACCTCATCGGCGATGCCGAGTTGTTCGACGACTTTCAAAAAATGCGCCGCGCTCGGACTGCCGGTTTTCGGATCAGCATGGATGATCGACTTGGCGCGGAGCAGCGCCGCCTTGAATTCGTGCGGCGTGGCGATCGACGGCTTCGGTTCGTTCATGCCGACCGCGAGCCCCATCTGCATGCGGCACAAGACGCTGCCTTGCCCGGTCAAACCATCGCGCGCCAGCGTAGCGATGGCGTCCGGCGTCGATACAACGATGTCGGCTTCCTCGTTGTTGCGCACCATCTCGGCCGCCGCCGATGGCGGGCCATAGGTCATGACGACGTCGCGGCCGGTCGCGTCCTTGAACGCGGGCGCGAGCTTCTCGAATACCGCCTGCATGGCGACGGTGGTGATGATCTTGATCGGCGCGTTCATGCGAGAACTCGGAGCGGGACTGAGGAGAGCGAATAGCGCGCCGGTTCGAACGAAGTTCGAACAACCTAACAAGCAGGGCCGCCATTCCGCTAGGCATGGCGCGCCCGAGGGGATTTGAACCTCTGACCTTTGCCTTCGGAGGGCGATTTTCCCATATTTCCAGAGTTTACCGGAAATCGCCAGAGGTTACCTAGCTATTTGATACCATTAACGGATTTCTGCCTATTGTGATCTGGATGTGAACCGGTGTTCCCCCGGAATTACCACGAGGGCGCTACCCCGGTGCTACCCGGAGACGGCTGCGGCGCGGCCGATGGGCGGCAGCCACGCGTGTACCAGAACGCGTTGACATAGTGAAATAATTTCACTATACCTTCTTGTGCCAAAGCTGAAGCAGTTTCCCGCTTGCCGCATCGCGATCTATCCGCGCGATCATCGACCGCCGCATGTGCATGTCGAATTCCGCGATGGCGACCGCTGCACGGTGGAGATCGAAACGCTGTTGGTGGCGGGCACAGTGCGTCCGCCTAACAAGCTGAAAGAGCCGCTGGCGTGGATCGCAGCGAACCAGGTGGAGCTTTTAGCGAAATGGAAGGAGATCGTGCGATGAGCAAACCGCCTCTGGTCCGCGCTGTGAAGGCCAAGTCTCCGGCGGCACTGGAAATCACCTGGAGCACTGGCGAGACGCTCACGGTGGATGTCTCGCGCCTTATCAAGCGCTTCAAATTGTACGCGCCCCTCAAGAACGCGGCTCTGTTCGACAAGGCTAAAGCCGATCCTTGGGGCCATGCGGTGAACTGGCCCGGAGAGATCGATATGGGTGCCGATCAGCTCTACGAACTTGCGCGCGAGCAAGCGGGCGAATGGGGACCGGAACGTTTCTCCGCCTGGATGGAAGAGCACGGTCTTTCGCTAAACACGGCGGCGGATGCACTCGGGCTTTCACGGCGCATGATCGCACATTATCGCACGGGTTCCAGGCCGATCCCCCGCGTAGTGGCGCTTGCCTGCGAAGGATTGAGCACGCGCTGGAAGAAACGCGTAGCGTAAGCGCCTCGAAAATTTTCTTCTTTCCGGTGATTACCGGAGATCGCCTGACATTACCTAACTATTTTATTTTTCATTGAAAATACTGTTTTTCTTGATCTGTGCACGGAGCGGCGTTCGCCCAGAATTGCCGCCTGCATGCACCCGAACCGGTCAAGAGATGACAGCAAGGCGGCTCACGAAGCAGATCGTGGATGAACTCGTTCCGCGCGACACGGATTACGTCGTGTGGTGCGGGAAGGCGATCAGCGTTTCCATCCGTGTCCTCCGGCGTTTCTCAAGATAGATAGAAATAGGGAGATAACGGTAGTTCGCTTTCCTCGGAGCCGCCTTCGCACAAGCGAAGGAAGGCGGCGAGGAGGATAACTTCTTGAAAAATATGGCGCGCCCGAGGGGATTCGAACCTCTGACCTTTGCCTTCGGAGGGCAACGCTCTAAGGTCTGGCTCCGCCAAACTACAACGAAATCAAGGTCTTAGTATCGCCAGCTTTCGCCTGAGATCGCTGGATTTCGCCTCCGACTGTGCCAGATTTGTGCCAGAAATCCAAACGCTCGCTCACGATAGACTTAACGGGTTGCCAGGATAAGAATCCAGGGGATGGCGCATGGGATTTACGGATTTCATTTGACGAATTCGAAATCCAGTCCAGGATAAAAGTCACAGGCTTTGCGCCGCGTACAGCGAGTACGTTATCGCCCCTTAAAAGGATCGGTGCCGGACGTATCCGGCCGAGGTCGGACCTCTTGGAGGTGGACGCTCGCAAGCCGGCGGGGCGTTACAGTTTGATTACGCCTGTTCGCCTTCTGCGTGGGCAAGCGCAGCGGCATTCTCCTTCGTCGGAGGGTGCAAGTGCGTGCCCAGGCTTCAAATCGCGATACTCCGTTGTTGTACGACTACAAGCAGGCCGCTCAGAAGCTCTCGCTGACCGAGCAGGCCCTCAGAGACCTGGTCTGGAAAGGCCGCGGTCCGGTCGTTACCGAAATTGGTCGACGTAGGCTGTTCGCGCTTAGCGACCTCGAAGATTTCGTCGCGCGCCACCGCAGGCCTCTAGCCCCGCCAGACTAATTCGATGAAGCCTTTCCGCGCCGCCGACGGGTACGGCCTCCGACTACTGACGTTCAGGCGTTTCCGGATCGTCTCAATCCAAAAACCGAGGAGTAAAGATATGAGCGGCAAGTCAAATACTGCGCGTGCTCAGCAACTGGAACTTTTCGGATGGGCTAACCCGCCGAACAACTTTGTTGAAAAAGACGCCGAGATTCTGGCACTGCCGGCAATCGATGGGGTCGAATTCAAACTCGATGGTACTGGCTTCAACACGAAGATCGGATATTTGTACCGCGACGCGGATAACTACAAACAATTCAAAGCCGTTGTTCTCGAGGGCCGCCTGTCGCGAGCAAGCATAATCAGGATGTATAATGCTATATTTGGTTACAATCTATTCATCCCTAGCGATGTCGGTCTGCAAGACCTGCAACCGCTCTTCGAGAACGGTTGGGAAATCGAGGCCGACCATCCGTGGCACGAATTGCACGAAATTGCCTACGTCGATGATCCGGCGACTTCGGACGAACATCAGGACATAATGACAGTTACGGAGTTGGTCGCAAGATGGCCGACGACGGCGCAAGGTTGGGACAATCCCGGCGCCGAGGCGCGATTGATCGAAGCGATGGGTCTGTCCGCTGGGTCCAAAAGTTGACTGGTAGCGAGTCGTGATCGTCGCCTGCAACGGCCCGTGTTGGCGCCCATTCGGTTGCTCTGCAGAGCGATGATCCCCGTCATCATCCAGGATGATAGGCTGACTGTTCGGCCCGCTCACCACGCTTGATTATCGTCGCCTATTACGCTGGTCTGAAGAGCAGAGGTTTCCTAAACCGAAGGTCGGAGGTTCGACTCCTCTCGGGACCGCCATGAAATCAAATCATATCAATGCATTAACGCGCCGCTGGCGGGTTTTTCTTGTTATCGCGGTCCCGTGCAGCGTATTCCCTTCTATTTCTGAATCGTTTGAAGCGGTTACGGACATTCCTACCGTGCGGTCGCATCCGTTCCCAAATCTTCCACGGCCCAAAAATGGCCCAAAGGCATCCGCTCGAACTATTTAATGTCTAGACGTCGGCTCGGCATCGGGCTTCCGGCGTTTCGATCCGAATACAGCGGGCTCGCGCCGTTGTTTTCCGACAACCAGCGCTCATATCCTTCGAGTTCGGGCCCGCCCATGTTGATGGTTAGCTCCAATCCAAAGATAGCGAGCACAAAATACCATTCGTTCGTTGACGTCACGAGGAAGTCGAACTCATGCAGCACTTGGCCGAGGTCGACTCCTTCCTCGACTTGCGTGCTCTCAGGGTCGTAGATCGTGCGACTGTGAACAGGCCAACCTCTCAGCTTTCCACGGCGCGCATGGTCACGGAGGGGATCGAGTTGCTTTTCATCGCAGATGTAGTCGAGCCCCTCCTGCGAATAAGAGATGCGGTTCGCCATGGCTTCGAGCGCTACCTTCGCTACGAAGCGTGAAATCACGTTTTCAACTGGCGGCTTGCCAGACAGGGGAATGTAGAGGCTACCCGTTTTCGCGGATAAAAAATGTGGCACCGCTTCTGTGGGCACGCCGATGGAGAGTCCTGAGTCCGTCGATTCCCTCATCACATCAACCGCGAAGCCGGGTGACATAAAGCATCGAATCATCGGAATGCGGCCCTTTCGACTTTCGAGCCCTTGGTAAAATCGAAGTTGCTTTATCGCAGGTGCCTCCAAAAATGGTCGCTCAACCTCACGGGAAAAATAATTATTGCAAGCATCGCAGACGATTCCAGCACGCAAAACGTGCTTGGTGTTGCCCAACGAGTAAGGAATGATGTGTTCGACGCTACGCGACAAACTTGAGTCAGAGCGACAGAAGATACACCGCATGACGCCCTCTAGGTAATCCTAGCATCAAGGCTGCATTGCAGAAATTCGACTACGTTATCCAAGTCTACCGGCGCAACAATTTTAAGTGGCACTTGAACTGATCGACAGATGTCGCGGGCGTTCGCCAAAGCCGCTGCCTGAATTTTAGCAAGCACATCTACGTCCTTTGCCGGGCGCTCACGCGTGTGGTCGCCGGCGCGCCTGGCAACGATAGCACTAGGATCATCGTGCAAGAACAGCATGCCGCTAATTCCAATAGCTGAGAATACCTCGGCGCCAATCAGAACAAAGTCAGTATTCCGTTCTACCAAAGTATGCCCATCGAGGACAACGAGGCCGGTGGCGCTCCTCGCATGGGCCGCAAAGCCGTCGACTAACAGATGCTGGTTCTCGTCGAGGTCCACATAGCGCAATTGATCGTGGGAGACAGGGTAGCTCTGAAAGGTGTCGCGGGCGTCGCGGATTAACGCGCTCGCTTGCAGGTGCAAAAAATCTACTCGCCGAGCGACGGCTTTCAACAGCGTCGACTTTCCGACGCCCGACAAACCTGTTACCGCGATAGTGCATTTCATCATGCGCGGTATCCTAGGTTCAGGCGCGGCAACAGAGCGTCGACCCGTGCCCGTTCCAGTTCGAAAATAGATTGAGGCGGATGACCGTTGATAATCCCGAGATCACACAGCTCCGCGAGCGAGATTGCAGGTTCGATGTAGGCCGCAAGTAGGAAATTGATCACCTTGACTGGTTTCTCGGCGCTCGCCTGCCATTCCCCGAGCTCCTTTTCGCTGTAGACGGACCTTCCGCCAGTCAGCAGCATCAACTCCTTTGTGGACCTCGCAATATTGAGCTCTTCAAAAATGCCGACCGCGGTCATCGCCTGCGAGGGTGGATCACTCGATTTTCCCTTGTAGAACAAAAGCATTGAGCCCGGGAGACCGAGGTTAGACTGAGCTCGACAGAGGTATACTTTCCGAATCGTGTTTCCCGGACGTTTGGGGCCACGCTCGCCCATGAGTTCGAAGAGATCTGGCTCGATGGGATTGCGGAGATCGGGATAAAGCGTGTCGTGGTAGCTTTCCTTGATCGGAACACCAAAGGCGCGCACTGGCGCTACAGTAATCAAGCGCGGATAGTGAAGCCGGTCGAGTTCGAAGTTTGATACCCCAGCGGCCGGCATCAGTCTCTCCCGAGAAAACACCTTCTCGTAAATCAATTCGCCGTCCGTCTTCGTTGCCGTGTGGTGGAAACCGTAGTATTCCAGCAAATCGATAAGGGCCACGTGCGACTCGTAGACCGTGAGGTAAACAAGGTCATAGGCATTTGCCTGGGCAAACCAGAATACCTTTTTTAACAGCAACTCGCCCAGTTTCACGCCACGGCTTTCTGGCCGCACTTTGAAGGTGCAGATTTTAAGAACTTTCGGAAGTTTGTTCGTCGCATCGGTGTCCGCTGCTGTCTCGTCTTTACGCACGATGAGCCCAGCAAGTCCGTCATCAAACACCGCCCAACATTCTCGGTGTTGCGGAACACATTTATCCCGCCACCAAATGTCGAATTCTGGATAATCCTCGCGGAGGCTGTCGAAAATCTTGTCGTTGAGGTGGATTTCGTTCGCCCTGATCTCTTCGACGTAGCGGACCGGCGCCGCGATTGCCTCATACGTCGTCCTGAGAAGCTGAACGGCATCAGCCACAAACAATACGCGGCGACCTAGTTCGGGCGAAACGCGACGGGCTCGCTCGTGTAGGCCTCGATCCTCTGTAACCAAGAAGTCCGCCGCGTTCCGGCTCAGCGCGTCGAGTAGCGTGGCATCGACGATATCATTTGGACGGGTAAGGCGACCAAAGTTCTCCTCCAACTCTTGTTTGGTGAGGCCCCGAACCTTTCTAAGGAGTTGAAACTTATCGAGCTTACTATGCGATATTGCGCGACGCTTAGTGTCTTGATCGCGCTGAATGTCGTCGCGCGCAGCTTCGTGGACCATAATGGCCACCTTGTGCGCGGCGGCGACGCTGAGAAGGGCGGCAAAGGCTGGTTGAACGGCACGATTATCTTCGAGGCCGATGATAACGTTCGTATCAATCAGATACGTTTGGGTACTCATTTTGGAGCGCCGTTCGCAGCGAAGGAGTTGCGTATAAGAATGACTGTGGTGGCTCGAAGCCAAATCGCTTTCTTAGTTCTTCCAAATCTAGCGGGCGTCTAAATGGCTTTGCCTTTGCTATCTTCAACGCGAAGCCGTCGGAGACGCCAGAGAAGTAGTCGTCAAAATCGTTGCGAGATATTTGCGCCATTTTGCCGTAGGTCTTCCAAAGCGACTTCAGCGGCAACTTGATGACATCGTCAATCTGAGCCCGCCCAACCATGGCTCGCACAGGCGACGTAGAGTAGATGTAGGCCAACGTGCCGTGCGCGGCTGACACCGGAAATCGGCGGCGCAGTTCAATGGTCTTCGATCCGTCAAATATGCGGTCGGAGTGGACGGGATGGATACTCAGCACGACGTCGCGCTTAGGCTCCGGGCTTGCATGACCGAAAAGCGGGAATGCCAGTTGCTCGCCGTCTTTCAATTCGTACAAAAGCTTGCCGGATTGCTGGACCGGTCCTAAGGCCTTCGCGTCGAAGACGGCTTCGATGCGCAAAGTAGCCCCAATCGCTTCTACGTATTTTTGAAGCGAGGATAGCTGAACTTCCCCTCGATGTTCAATTTTGGAAATCGCAGCCTGTCCAACGTTGAGACGATCGGCAAGATCAGTTTGTGTCAGGCCAGCGGCGGCTCTAAGCGCACGTAATGAGTCTCCCACGACCCGGCTAAGATCGCGTTCTTGAATGCGAACGGCCTTTACGAGGTTGCGTGTCGGTTTTGGCATAGGATTCATGTCTTCCATTCTAAGTTGAAGCGATATTCCTTGCAAGGAATATTGATAGCATTTGTTTCTTAACGAAAATTCCGTGCCTTAAGCTTGAGCGAGTCGATATGAAGGTCGCCGGCAAGGCCCTTGCAACGAAGGCCTTCTTCCATTGCGGCCGCACGTCACGGTCTTTCCACGTTTCGCAATAGATGACGCGATCGGGATGAAGGCCGACGCGGGCAAGCGCAGGCGCGAAAAGATCGCGTCCTCGCAAACACCAGAGCACCGGCCCCGGCAGCCGCCCGAGAATGCCCGCCGCAAACAAGGTCGCGAGCGCCGCATGTGAACTGGCAGTGCCGCCCTCAAGCACTTCATGCAGGTGGCCTCGCTGAAGGCCTCCACCGGGTAGATGGCTGTCGACTTCGTCGACGCCGAAAAGCAGCGAGCCCGCATGCGCCGGCCCGTACGATTCCATCCGCGCAAGTAGGTGGCGTAATTCGGCGACGGCGATGTGCGGGCTGGCAAGAGCCATCCTGTATGGCCTCATAAAGTAGAACGAATGTTCTACATATGTTCTCGTTTCCCTGAGAGTCAACAGGGGCGTCAAAGCGGCCATTTTTCGGAGGTTTGGGACTATTCGAAGTGGGCGTTACGTCACGAAGGCGACAGCCGCCTTCACGACAGTGATTTTAGAACGTGTGATAGAGTTCCAACCAATTTCCGCAGCAGCATCAACTGACTGGCCTCCATGCCCGCCCCGGCTCACCTCGACTGGCTCGTAAACACGGGCAACACGATCACAACTGCCGATGGATATAACGTCGAGCTATGGGAGTTGAACCATGCCGGTGACGCAGCCGTGCTCTCCGCATGGGCGAAGCATTTCCGGGAGCATTACTGCGACGACGAAATGCTACCGGAGCTTGCTCACGGAACTGGTCTCTCTCACGGTGAATTCCTGACACAGATGAAATTTCCGGATTCCGCACCCGGAATGGGGCCAGGCGTCCGCTCGGGTGATTTCGCGGAAATCATCGTTGCTGATTATATCGAATACAAACTCGGGTATTGGTGCCCGCGGAGGCTTCGATACGACTTCAAATGGAATCGCGACGAGTCGACCAAGGGATGTGACGTCGTCGGCTTCAAATTTCAGCAGGATGGCGCGGTTAGTCCGCAGGACGAACTTTTCGTTTTTGAGTCCAAGGCGCAATTGGCGCTCAACGGACAGCCGCAAAACCGCTTGCAGGATGCGATCGACGACTCGAACAAGGACAAACTCCGCGAAGCAATGACGCTTAGTGCGCTAAAACAACGGTTTCTAGAGCGCCGCGATCGCGCGTCAGCCGACAAGGTTGAACGCTTCCAGCAAGAAACAGACAGGCCATTCAAACGGATCAGCGGTGCCGCCGCAGTTCATGATGTAACGACATTTGATCCGGCGCATATCGCGGCGGTAACGACGGCAGGGCATTTCAATGCACCAAACCTCAAGTTGATCGTCGTTACAGGCGCGGCAATGATGCAGCTTGTTCACGCACTTTATCAGAGAGCCGTCGATGAGGCCTGAACGCGCAGCTAACCGTCTTCTCGCCACGACCCGCTCGAAGGCGAAGATGTACGAATACGACGTGCCCGTGGAAGAGCACATCGAGCTTCCTCAATCACCGAACAAGCTGTTCTCGCTCGCTGTAGGTTTGTTGGGCGACGCCGCGGCGGCTATCGCAGATACCGCTGCCGTCAGCGTGCGCGATCAGGTTCAGCCGGCAACACTAACCTTCGCCGCAACGTTCTTTGATGCCTATCTGCAAAGCCAGCTCGACGATTTCGCCAACGGTGAATTCCCGATCCTTGCTTCCGCGAGCTATTACCTTGGTGGCAATCCGGGTAGTTCGAAGGTGCTCATCAATCAGGCCGAACCGCCTGAGCCGACTCTTGGAGCGGGCCTTGCACTGCTGACATATCGGCTCCTTCGCGGCGAATATGGCGCATTGCCGGACGGGCCCTATCAGCAACAGGGCACGTCTGCACTTTCGCGGTTGTCCGCCTATCTCAGCGGTGACGAAAGCGTAGAAGCTGTTTATGCTCCTTCAGCTTCCATTCGCCAAGACGCTTACGAGAGCGGTGACGGCCGAGAATTGCTCTATGCAGATTTAATCACCGCGATCATCACAAAGAAGATTGACGCCGCGGCCGTCACGATTTTGCCGGATGCGTCAGGCGTAGACATTGATGCATGGCGGCCGTTTCTCAGCCGCGATGGCTTCCCGCGCGAGCTATGGCCGTCGCAGCAACGGATATGCGAAGCGGGCGTCCTTTCCGGAAAGTCCGCGCTAATTCAGATGCCGACCAGTGCGGGAAAAACGCGGGCTACGGAACTCATCTTGCGAAGCGGGTTCCTTGCGGACCGGTTCTCGCTCGCGGTTATGGTCTGCCCGTTCCGGTCTCTCTGCCACGATATTCGGAGCGACATGGCCTACGCTTTTGCCGGCGACAATGTCGCCATTAATGAAGCGACCGATAGCTTTCAGGAGGATTTGACGCTCGGCGAACTGCTTGCTCAGAAGACCATCCTTATCGTCACGCCGGAAAAGCTTCTTTACCTTCTACGCCGAACGCCGGAGCTCGCCGAACAGATCGGCTTAGTGGTCTACGATGAGGGGCACCAATTTGACAGCGGCGCGCGGGGTGTAACCTACGAATTGCTGCTTACTTCCCTGAAATTGCTGCTTGCTCAGGATACACAAATAATCCTGATATCCGCCGTCATCGCAAACGCTCCGCGCATAGCCGAATGGCTTCTAGGCGATGCGGATTTGGTGGTGGACGGTACCGGCCTTTTGCCGACATCTCGCAGTATTGCGTTCGCAAGTTGGCGCAATCCGCTCGGCCGGCTTGAATATGTAGCTCCGCTCGACCCGGATGATGTGGAGTTTTTCGTCCCGCGCGTCATCGAAAAGGTCGCGCTTGCGCCGAGGCCGAAACAGGCCTCCGAATTTCCAATCGAAAAGAACGGTCCATCGGTCGGCCTCTATCTGGGCCTAAAGCTCGTTCCAAACGGCAGCGTGGCCTTGTTCTGTGGCCGCAAGGATACGGCTGCCAACCTGTGCGCCGCCGCCGCAGACTTGTTCGAGCGCACCGGAGAGTTCGACGCGCCGCTGGACGTTTCCAGTGCGGATGAGGTCGGGAAGATCGCCACCCTGTTTTCCCGTGAGTTCGGTGAAGCGACAGGCGCAGCGCGCTCCGCTGCTCTCGGGATTTTCCCTCACCACTCCAGCGTTCCTCATGGCCTGCGGCTTTCGATTGAACACGCGATGAAGGTCAGCTTGGTGCGTTTCGTTGTCTGCACCTCAACTCTCGCACAGGGCGTAAACCTGCCGATCAAGTACTTAATTGTAACAGGAGTTAATCAGGGCAAAGATCGAATTTTAGTCCGCGATTTTCACAATCTCATCGGCCGCGCTGGCCGTGCAGGCATGTACACCGAAGGAAGCGTAATCTTCGCAGATAACACGATCTTCGATGAAAAAGGGCAACGTAGCGGCCGCTGGCGATGGGCAAGCGCGAAGCAGCTGCTCGATTCCAGAAACTCCGAGCCGTCGGCCAGCAGCATCTCGATGATGTTCGAGCCATTCGCATACGGTCAACGTGCGGAGCAGGTCGTCCATATCGAAATCGATCAAATCCACCAGCTCCTGTTTGCCGACGATGATGCCTCGTTAGCAGCCCTGGCAGATATCGCCCGCACGCATAGCCCCAACGTGAAGCCGCGGGATTTCGTAAAATTCCTGCATGAGCGCGTCCGCATCGTGCATGGCATCGCATCCTTCCTGCTTGCGCATCTCGATTTTGGTCAGGACGGGTTGCTGGAGCGCGCCGTTGAATTAGCAAAGAATACGCTCGCGCATTTTCTAGCGGATGAACCGACACGACTTACCATCGAGAGCGTATTCCGCAACATCGCGACAAGTCTTCTCTCTGGCGCCACAACCGATGAGGTGCGGCAAGCGATGCGCCGGTCGCCTCTTGCTCCTCGATCCGTTGAAGCGTTGCGGGTGTGGCTGGCGGCAAACGCAGATGGGCTACAAGCGGCTGCGTTGTTCGGTGGGTTCGTTGGCGCTGTCATACCCACAATGCTCCAACACAATCGCCATTCGACCATTATTGCACTGTCGAGTCAGGACATCGTGCCCGCCCTGGTTGGAGCGTGGCTTGAGGGCGAAACCTTTGCCGCCATCCTCCGTCGCATGACGGACGCTGACATTCGAATTGGCGGAACACGTCGAAGGCCGAAAATAGAGGACGCGGTTGCGCTCTGTGAGGGCGGGTTCGCTTACGAAGGCGCGATGGTTATTGCGACGCTTGCGGACTTGGCGGACGGGATGGACGACGCAACCCGAAGCGCCTTCAAGCTCCTGCAACGTCAAATGAAGTCGGGCCTGACGACGGGGTCGGCGCTTGGCATGTACGAAGTCGGATTTGCAGACCGGGAGATTGCCAAGGACCTTTCAGCCACTTTTCCCCAAGTAACCGATTTTGCCACTGCGCGCGCTTGGGTGCGGGCGAATGGTGATCTCACTCGCGGCTTGATAGCGCTTTATCCTTCTTACTTTGGCACAGTTCTCGATGAGTTGCTGGCGTAGGTTTTATTGAATGTGCAACCTCTACTCCATTACTAAAGGCCAGGCGGCGATCAGCAGGCCTTAACCCAGGATTTCCCGGCTATGCCGCTCGACCATTTTGTTTCGCAAGTCCACTTACGCAATTTTGCCGCGCCGGAAATGGACGGCATGCTGCGGGCGATAAAGAAATCCGATTTGAAGACCTTTAATACTCGGTCGCAGGATGTCTGCCGAATTCAGAATGGCAATACCAACCCTTTTCTGCAACAGCCACGTGTCATTGAGGAGTTCCTCAAAGGCGTGGAGCCCTGTTACAACGAGTCAGTTCAGAAATTCAGAGACGACAAGATCGATCAAGCGGCCATCCATTGCGTTGCAGGTTTCGTTGCCTACGTGATCACATGCTCGCCCACGGCGATGCGGCTGAATTCAGGGCCACTTAAGGCGATGGTGAATGCGACCGCTGAGGTTCTGGACAGGAGCGGCAAGTTTTCGAAAGCGCCTGCGGGTTCGTTAGGCGGGAAATCACTTACCGAACTTCTTGCGGACGGAGCGGTCTCTTTCGACGTCGATCAAAAATATCCCCAAGCCATCGGAATCGACAATATCAAACACCATGTGTCGATGTTCGGAAATTCCAAATGGGAGGTTCTTCTAAATTTTAACGACGGCGACCCTTATTTCAGCAGCGATTACCCCGTCGCCGTCGAAACCTTCGATTTCAATACGCCGGTCAATCGCGTTGTGCCGCTCGCGCCCGATCTTGCTGTGCGTATCGTCCCGGACGCCGCACGGCGCGGCGCGCAGTCTGATCTGAGCTTTTCGAACTTTAACTACACCCGGCGCGCACAAAAGCGTCAGAGCGTCATTGCTCTCAATCGGTGCCTCGTCCAGTGCGCCGAGGACTTCGTATTCCACCGGGATAACGAATATTGGGTGAAGCCGTTCGTGACGAAAAACCAGCCGTTTCGCCTCGATTCCGTTAAGGAGAGAATTCAAATGGGAGGCCGGGTGGGATTAGCTATGTCGGTTCGCATCGTTGAAACTCCGAGTAGTCAACCCGCGCCACAAAGCCGAAGGTAGCGTCACCGGACAGCGCGCTCCGCATTGTCGACCGGACACCAAAGGACGGCAAAACCGTCTGGATGCTAACGTTTGGAGGCGATTGTCTTGCGGAGGGCTGTCGTATCATCGTGGTATTGCGGCGGCTTACCGTTCACGAGATTGCAGGCGACACGATAGAGCTCGTAGGTGCCGACTTTCGAGAAGCGCTCTTCGACCGGCTCGGTTCAGAAGCGGACCGCCGGAGAGCCCTGGCCGTGCCAGTAGTCTTGCAGGCGCTTGGCAAGCGCCATGGCACCCTTCTGGCTTAGCGTATCCGGATATGTTTTCCGTGTTGCCGGTCCGCCTGCCTTCCGCCCTCGACGCGTCCGAGTGACTACTGGAGTCCGTCGCTCTACCCATTGTATTCCCCCGTCTCGTGTTTTTGGTTATGGCGTGGTGACACAGCGCAGTGCAGGTAGCGTCTACTCAAATGGTCCGGCCGGGCGCTCTTGAGCACACAAACACGGGCAGGGCCCTGCTTCCGCGTTCACTCGGGCTCGCTCGGGGCGAGTCCTCATCGAACCTGGAAGTCCTTGGGAGAACGGCTATTGCGAAAGCTTTAACGGCAAACTGCGCGATGAGCTGCTCAACGGCGGGATCTTCTACACATTGAAAGAGGCCAAGATCGTGATCGAGGGCTGGCGACGCCACTACAACACCGTACGGCCTCACTCTTCGCCGGGATACCGGCCGCCGGCACCTGAGGCCCTGGTCTGGCCTCAACCAAATCCGGTGGCGCAAATGCAATCGCTAAACTAACATTCCAAACGGACCACTCAGCGGGGGCCGGTCAAGTGGTCCTCCCTGAAGTATGGTTTTGACCATGGTGCATTCTTGCGCGATGATCAAAATCGCATAGTGCCCAAGTGGCAAAATTACAATGCACAATACGCAACCCGGCGAACCGAGTGGATCGTCGATTTCAAAATCTCTCTATTTCCGCTTTCCGGATGCCGGATGCCGACGGCGTCGCGCGTCTGATAAAGGAGCCTTCCGATGATCGCAGCGACGCCTGCCTCTGAACTTCGATCGAAAAGGATCGCGACGTAATCGCCGTTCCGTAGTTCCGACCCAGGGTCTGCTAGGAAGATCGTCTGGCCTTGCTCAAATCGCGGCGCGAGCGAGTCGTCTGGCACAACATAGGGTGTGCAGCTTTCGAATTCTTCTTTGCGACGATCCGCTTCGCGTAGAATTAAAGGCTTTTGTTCGGCACCGGGCCCCTGCTTGGGCGCCTCGGCCGAGCCTCGCTCGAATTCGTAGTCCTTCGGACATTCCGCTTCCGCAGCCCAAAGCCGTGCGCATTCGGCGAGATAGGCGGTGGCCCCGCCGCCCGAATGCTTCGGCCCGCCCCAGCGTCCCTGGTCGCGGCTAGGCTGCACGCCCTTTCCCTCGATCAGTCCCGGCAGATCGATTCCTTGGCTTCTGCAAAGCGCGACGATCTGATCCGCGCGCAGAATGATCTTGCGGAGATGCACGGGCTCCAGAAGGATTCGAAGTTCTGCGGCTCGTTTTTCCCGTGGGTCTATTGCGGATGCCCATCGGACGAGATCGAGTCCTACCGCTTCGCGGATTTTCCTGGCGCGCAACCTTCGCACCGCCCAAACAAACGGGACGCTTGCCGTCTGCGGCACGATCGAGAAAAAAGCTTTTGCCAGCAAAGTCTCTTCGGCGTCGAGCCAGCGCTTTCCTCCGACGATGCGGGAAACTGCAGCGTTGTCGATTCCCAGATAGCTGGCGAGGCCAGAGCGCGGGAGGCCCGACCGGTCAAACTCCTTCTCAATCCATCTGTCGTGCATGACTTTTCAATTTGCGCCGCAAATCCGCGGAGGTGGGGCAGGAAGACTAAGGTCTTGCACTCCATTTCGGCAAAAATTTGTTAATTAGGCGTTAACCACCATCGCGGGAAACGCTGGCTTGGCTTCACGCATAGGCGCAAATAGTTTCGCAAATAATTGCGCGAGCAGTTCATGTACTTTGACTTTGGGTCCAAACGTTCCGGCGATTACCGCCGCGGTGGAGGCGCCATCTTCACCCGCCGTAGTCCGTCGCCACGGCGACGGACCGAATGCCGGCGCTCGGCCGAATTTACCGAGGTTACCAAGGGTAGCCCGAAAAACTCCGCCACGTTGTCGCATCTCCAAGTGCGCATGATGCGTTGGAAAGGGTTTTGATGCCTTCTGGTCAAGCCACGGAACTCAACACGCGCAACTCGGTGGCGGGCTCCGGCAGCCGGCCGCGGCGTACGCTATTCCAGACCACGCTCAAAATGTTGATCGAGGCGAGCGGCTTTACGCAGAAAGAGCTCGCCGACAAGGCGGGCATCGACAAGGGCCAGTTGAATCACTGGCTTGTCGGACGGAACACTCCGACGCCGCTTTGGCGGTGGGCAATCGATCGCTTGGCAGACGAACTCGGCGCCGAACGCACCGCGTTATGGGAAACCATCGAGCTCAAGAGCCGGTGGGGACATCCGAAGATCGGACGGTACGTCGGCATCGACGACCCAAGGCAGATCCGTCGCGAAGTGGTCCGCATGCTGACCCCCGCGCAGATGAATCTCCCGCAGGAGGAGTTTATCGCGACATATAAGGCCGCGAGAGGGAGGATGACGGAGCGCCGCGATCCCCTTATGACCGCCGTGACGCAATCGACCCCAGTTGCGAAGCCGCCGGACTATCCGGAGCACGTACTTGAGGACTTCGACCGCATCAGGAAGCTCTCGTCGGTGAACTCATGGCACGTGGGCCACGTGCTATTGCCCCTGAAGCAGCGAGCGCCTGGGGGGATCAGGATGCAGGAAAGGCGTATCGAACGTACGATGCGTTACGTATCCGGCGATCCGCGCGGTCCGCGCATGTCATGCGCCGACCTCTCGATCGGGCTGTTGCTCTTCCCTGACATCGTGCGTGCCGCCGTCGGGGCCAAGCAGGACCGCCTCAGCGAGATCACCGAACGTCTTTATCTCACGACCGAGGACGTCGACATGTTCCGCACGGGAAGAGATCTCGTCCAGCCGCCCACCGGTTATGTCTTTCAACACCGTGACAAGATGCTGAAGGAGCTCAAGCCGCTCGATCCCTATATCACGCGCGCGAGCCTGGCCAAGCTCAAGAAGGACTGGGAAGAGGGGTGCTGGCGGGCCGCCAAAACCTACGAGTCCTATATCGACGCCTACGGCCCGATCGCCGAGGTCGGGGTGGTCAACCGGAAGGTGCCTGTGGAGGGGATGATCGACAACGATGATCCGCTCCGCTTCCTTGACATCCTTAATGAGCGGATGGCTGAGGTTTTCTGGTCGATGCAGATGGGGACACCCGCATGGATCACCCACGCCGCGGACACCCTCATCGCCCGGATTGCCTCCGACACCGGCTTCCGCAACGAGACCTTCCACCAGTTGGACGTGAAGGACCTTACCGAGTGCACGGAGGGCTGGAAGCTGAATGTGCGACGGTTGAAGTTCAAGAACGGCGACGGTCCGTATTTCCGCCTGGGATCGGGCGCATTCCGCGACTTCGAGCGCGTCATCAGCGATGCGAACGGCATGGGCGATATCATCGAGACCTATTTCTCGCGCGCGCGGCCGGCATTGGCGGGGGCCTCCGGGAGCAAAGCCCTCTTCCTCACCCGGACTAAGGCCGACGCCGACAGGAAGACGGACTCCTGGCCGCGCCTCCAGCCCGAGCAGTTTGCGCGCCGCATGAAGGACGTTACCGAGCTCTACCTCTGTGGCGGCAGCGGCTTGTTCGAAGCCGTCGAAGGGGCCAACCCGTTCACGACGCATCAGTGCCGTGCGATCCTTTGTGCCGGCAAGCTGAAGCGCTTCTATGACAAGCTCGGCCCGCAGGAAGCTCTTCAACTCGCCGCCGACACCATCTGCGACGGCATTGCGGTAGCCGAACGATACTACGCCCGCTGGGACGCCAAGCAACGGGAGCGACGGCTCCGCGCCGCCAACTAAGAGCGGGGGCGCGGCGATGGTATGCGCCGCGCCGGCCGCCGGCCTTTTTCACGATCGACGGTCGTGAAATCCACCGTGAACCGCACATCGGCGCCCCGCCAGCCGTAGATGGCCTTTTGTTGATTTGGAGGCTCCAATACGGAAGTCTACGCCGCAGCCGGACGATCCCCCGTCCTGCAAGCTGCCTCGAACCGGTGGCGGATCGGTGCCGAGTGGCCGGGCTCAGTTGCTCTCGCCCGGCGGCCATGTGTTTAGGCCGGGCGTGAGGCCCGATCAAAAGGCCGACTGACGCCCACTGAGCTATATGTACACTTCCGAGGCTTTTGCGGGACCCGAGGCACCGCCGCCATCGCCGTTTCGGCGGCAGGAAAGGTGTCATTGCCGCCTGCGCCGGTCGCGGATTGTTCAAGGAACGGCCGCCGCCGAGCCCGAAGAGGGGCCTGATTCGCCGGCCCTTCCTTGAACAATCCGCGACGCGGCTCCGGCGAAGTAAAGTTGCCTAGACCATTAAGAACAAATCGACCGGGAAAAGCTTGCGGCAATCATGTCCTGGCGTCTTACATCGATGGACACTTGGTTGGGCGCTCCGTACCCGACTGGATGCCAAGGATCTCGACATAAAGGCAATCGAGGACATTGCGGGCCAGCGGCCAGATACTTTCAGGAAGATGAGCCGCTTCGAACTCGTTCGGGCCAAGCTGCAATCAATGCTAGTTTCGACTATGAAGAACCTGGGCATTTGGCATCCTTGATACTCGCTGCGCCGCCAACTGCCGCGGGCATTTCGTCGTTTCGCTAATGGCGGCTAGCTAGGTCTGGCGTAGTGCACCGTCTCCGCACTTTTATATAGCGGTCGTAGTGGATCTGCGGATTTTGCACGCGGCGGCAGTGCACAATTCCTGTTCACGGGCGTCTTCGACGCGACAGGCCACTACTGCGTCGCCGGTATGGTCATCATGACTGCGCAAGTGCGCGGGTTGGGGTTCATCGCCGCAACTCTCCGAAGTTGGCACAAACCGCAATAGCGACACTCACGTCGGCAGATGATGACTACGGGCCGCAAGACTGCGGCGGGATGAAGATTACCAAGTCATCATCCTATTCTAGGCCAGTTTTGCCGGCGCCGTCGATCAAGCAGTGCCCCTACGCTCAGCTGAGTGTTGGTGGTGCACTCGGCGGCGGGAGCAATCGTCGTTCCTGCGCGAGTCGCTTCAACGCTGTCCTGACGAGTGTCGCAACGTCTGCGCCCACACCTGCTACAACTTGAGCTGCAGATACAGCAGCTTCTGCCTGCGACCGGCGCACGCCCAGATGAGAAAGGGCCGAAATAGCATCTGCCGCACTTTGGGAAGCGTTCTGTATACCAGAATTCTCCGTTGGCTCGGGATCCGGTTCTGGATGCGCTTCCTCCGCAGCCTCATTAAAATGTGCTGGCCCGGGCTGTGGCTCCCGGCTCCTTTCTGCTTGAGCCGAGGGCCCACCTACATCGGAGATGTCGATGAGGTCAGGCGCGAGCGTCGGCGATGGCTCATTTTCCCGCGCCTCCTTCATCTTGGAGATGACCTCTGCGAGCTGAAGCTCGTCCAAGGTGCCCATCTGGAAATGGTAGGCCTCTCGGCGGAAGCAACCTCGCGTTTCCGGCCACCGGAAGTACGCCACAAGGTCGAGGAAGCGTTCCGGTAGCCATCTGTCGCGCCGGGCCATGTTGAGCGCCGTCAGGATCGGCATGCTCCATTCGAGCCGGCCGACCAAAGGATCGCTGCAGCCGTGGGAAATGACGATCAGGTTGATCCGGCCGAACCGCAGGCGATACCGCTCGATCGCCTTGACGATGAACTCGATCTCCGGGTCTGGCCGCTTTGCCAAAGCAGCAAAGAACTTCAGCGCGCCGGAGCCTGAAAACTGCTCGGTAGCCTCGACCTGCCGGAGCCACCGTCCGGGACGGCGCCGGTAGGTGAAGAGCGCCGATGCCAGCACCAGCAGTTCGGCAAGGGTGCCGAACGCCAGCGCGGCGTGGTCCTGCGGATCAAGCCCGTTCTTTTCGCCCTTGACGCTCCGGATGATGCGGGACGGCAACTCTACAAACGCCGTGCGTGCATCGCGGACGTCAGAAACGGCAACCCTCGTGGTCATCGCCGGCAGGCCGTCGATGCTATCGGCCATTCTGGTTGCGCTCTCGGCAATCTGTGGGTCTGGACAACGAAAGGTCTCCTTGACCCCCGGCTCTCGGCGCACATCGCCGTCGGTGCGGCTCCTTTCGCGCAGCGATTGGCTGATCGAACGAAGTGTTTGATCCTGCGTCGCGGCATGCGCGACGGCGACGGCATCGTTAGTTAGTCGCAGAACCGTGGCCGGGTCCGTGTGGGCGATCGATGGCAGCTTCTCAAGTGAAACGACGGCGCCATTGAGTCGATCACGGATTTCAGTCACTGACCGCTCAACCTCGGCAAAGCGAGCCGCGTCCGCGGTGCGGAAGCGCCGCCGCGGACCTTCGCCATTGCCGATGTTTTCGCAGGTAAAGCCCTTGCCGAATTCCGCCTTTGCCAAATCCGATGACCGTGCGTTGAGGGCGTGCGCTTGGCCCACGACGCTCGACAAGGTGTCCCGGGCTTTCATCATATCGCGGACTGCGTCATTGCGCTGTTCCTCGAATGCGCCCACGAGGACGGCCTCGCCACGGAGCACCCGGAACCAGAATGGCAGGGTGATGCTCCACGAGATCAGCAAAAAGATGGTCATCAGTAGAAACATTCCCCAGGATCCGGTCAGTCGCCATTCCCGCAAGCTGGCGGCCAGTCCGCCGTCAACACCAAAGACGAGCGCAGCCGCCAGCAGGCCGCCAACGATGCTGCCCAATACCGGCACGAAATAGGCCTGTAGACCATCGTAGCTAGCGAACATCAAAGCAACGACGCAGCCGAGATGCCCCAGAGCAAAAAACCTCTCGATTGTCATGATCCCGTCTCCATCAGGTTGAGCTTCGTCAAAGTGAATTTGAGCATCGCGGCCGCGATAGGCGCGGCGGTGCCGCTAGCGAAGACGTGGCCAAGCGGTCGACGATTGGATTGGGCCGTCACCAAGACGGCGAAGGCATAGGGTTGGCCTTTCGCGATGAAGCCGCCCACGACCCAGGTGGATCTGGTTAGCTTGTCGGGACCATCGGCGTTGGCGGTTCCGGTTTTGCCCCAGTGCGGCAAGCGCATGGCGCCGAAAACTGGTCCCAAGTGGCGGTGCAAAGTGCCGACCGGCGCGTCGATGGGCGCCTTTAGAACGTCTGCCATGAATTCCCTGCGCGCCGGAGTCAGTATGGCTTCGAGCTGCTCCGAGGGCAGAATGCTTGGCTTTATCGTGGCGATGTCGCCGGTTATCAGCCGGACCGAACTCACGGCGTGGGGCGAGGGCGTCGGACCCTGGATGCCGGCGAACTGTTTGGTTAGCGCGAGGGCCCCACGTAGCACCTCAGCGAACGTCTGCTCGTTGCCGCCGACGACGGCATGATGGCGCGCCGATTGTGCGGCCGGAACGGTCCAGCCAAAGGCGTGGAAGATGCGCTCAAGCTCTGCGTCGGAATGGGCCGCATGAAGTCGCGCCTCGATTGGGGGGCCATACGATCTTGCGAAGAAATTCCGAACGGCCGAGGCTGTCGTCGATCTCGAGAGCGCGGCGGCGGCGGTGATCTTGGCGATGCTGCCCATCGGCGCGAACGCTCGTTCCAGCGCACCATCCTGGTTGGAACCGAACGCCAGGATGCCGCCGTTGCGGTCGATGACCGCGCCGACCACCATCGCCGCGTCGGTGCCGGCCCACAGCGGGATGAGGAGGCGGCCTGCCATCCGTTTTTCGGCCTCATGCGCGGCTTCAATCATTACCGCAGTCGGGCTGGCTGCGCCGATCGGGATGCTGAGGCGGACGCGGCCGACGAGACGGTGCCATTCGGGCCCAAACTCGCGGGACAACTCGCCAGGCGCGTCCTTAAGGACAGCGCCAGCCAAGCGGTTCGCCCGACTAACGGGGTTCGACAGCATGCGCGTGCGTTCACGCGCATCCGCGGGCAAAAGCGCCAAGAACGATGGCGCAATCTGAGGCGCCGGAAGCTTCATCTCCTCAAGACGCCGTCGCGCTAGTTCACGCTCGGCCGGATCTCCGATGAGGTTGAGACAGGGCGCGACACGGCGCTTGATGGCGTTGAACGTCTTTAACGCATCGTCGGAATCCTTTGCCAGCCTGTCCGGCCGGATGGGCCGCCGCGGCGCGCCGGCAAGTAGCAGGATTTCAGCACTGTCAAGATCAGCTACGTCGCGCCCGAACAACGCCCGCGCGCCAAGTACGATGCCATGGACCCGAGCACCCATGCCGGTCGTGACCGGCAGATGCGTGGCGGCGGCGGCGGCGAGGTCGTCTTGCGTCGGAAACAGCCGTTCCATTGCCGGGCCGTCCGCCCAGGCCGCGAACTTTCGCGGCATCTCGTCGGCGAGCGGTGCCTTCGGATTTGGCTTGTCGCCATGCAAGCTGGTGGCCACCATCTGGCTAATGGTGCTTGCCCCCTGTCGGGCGGCTTTTCCGGAATACAATCGGCGCGGCCAACTGCCCAGCCAATAGGCGTAAGCGCTGACGAGGCGCTGAAAATCGACGCCTTGCCAGTGCAGCGGCGACTCGAACTGATGCGAGTCTTCGAGGCGCACCAGGCAGCGGTACCAAAGTGAGTTGCGGCCGGGCGCATACGGAACCGCCATGTGAGGCCCCGCATCCTGCCCGGTCAGTGCCGGAGAAAGGACGCCGATCCAGTGCCCGTGGACATCCTCGACTTCTATGACTTTACTGTTTTCGTGTGCGGTCTTCAGTTCGTCGAAGCGAGCGTCGATATCAACCTTGCCCCATCCGATCGCGAACAAGACGGTCGCGAACATTCCGATTAGGCCGACGCCGATGAGCGCCGCCGCCCACGGCGTAGCAATTGCCGAAAATCTGAAGCCATCGAGGCTCAGACCAAACAACGCAAAAAGCGCCGTGAGCGCCGCCTGCAGCGCCACCCACATGAGTGCGAACAGCCACAGCGCGATGCGAATGGGCAACGTGATCACCAGGGTGACCGCTGCGACGATGAGGTACATGATCATGGTGTCGCTCCACGCTACCGACGACCGCGCGTTCGGCCTGCTACTGCTGCCGCTTCCTGCGCTGCTTTAGGCTTAGGAAGATCACTGTGGTGACGACAGCGCCGGCGACGAGGCCCTGCGCGAACTGCGGTGTGGTGCTGAGCCTCCATCGCAGCATGCCTACGACGGTGGCTACGCCGTCGGGGCCGTGCTGGATGACCAGCCACAACCCAGCGACGGCCAGGATGCCGAGGGCTGCCGCCCTGAGCGCTGGCGACATGATGGCGGCTGTGAGCACAATCGCGGCGAGCGCAAAGCCGGCCTGGAACTGTACGTTCTGAATGATGTTCATCATTATCGTCACTCCCTGCGTTGCGGGTTTGATGAGCTAGCTAAAAGGACGTGCACTTTCGCGCGGCGAACTGTGCCGGCTGAGCGCGCGGAAGAATGAACTTGAGGTGCAGCGGCAGAACTTGACGCAGCCGGCCCAAGCGAGAACGCTCGGCGCTTTCTCGACTATGAAGTCCAGCGCTTCGGCTTCAGAGATGAATATGATCGCCTTGGCCGCGTCCGGTGTTAGCGTGACACATCCGTTCAACGCGGCAGCGACATAGCCATCATCGAACTCGATGACAACGATGGCCGGGATATTGGGGGCAAGGTGTTGATTTTCATGTTCGCATTTCTTACTTGTCTCAATACTGTTCGAGATATGGCTCGGGTGATCGACAATCCGAAATTCAGTGCCGCCGCCGCAGACGATGATCGGGTCCCAGACCACCAGCACATCAATGCTTGCCCCAGGATCTTTCTTTTGGGGTTCGCTAGAGTCTGTTTGCTTGGCGGGCTGTCGCTCTCGTTTCGTCATCGAAATGCTCTCCGTGCTTCTGTTCAGGCCGCCAAGCGCGTGTGTTCGATGACGTGACGTCGCGTCTCTGTCTGCGAGAGATGCCCAGGCTGACTGAGAAATCTTTGGCTGCGAATTTTCTCGGAGGCACTGAGGTACCGAAGAAGGCCAGCGTCGTTGGCTTCTGGGGACCTCGACAAGACTGCGGCAGCCCGCAGCCAAGTGCGCGGGTCGCCGGTGACGGCCACCGCGAATAATTTGCCGTTCCGCGCGGTGGCGACCAACAGCGGCACCAGTTCCGACTGATCGATAAAGGCCGCCCGGGCGCCCCAAGTAATTGCGGCTGCCACGAGCCCCCGCCGAACTGCCGGCTCCAGCCGAAGTTTCTGCTCCAGACGTTTGGAGGGCAGCGCCTGCTTGTCGAGCAGATAGGCACCGAGTTCATTAAAATTTTTGAATTTATTTTCACGATGTCCCGAGATGCTCGGGACGATGGGTGTAGCGAAGACAGTTGTCATGCCAGTGCTCCATTCATTGCCAACGCGCCCACGTCGTCGTGGTACGGCACGATGCTAGGCGAGCTGGCGTAGACCCAATGGGACTTGGCTGGACCGGACTGGACTTGTTTGGACCGGGAGGAAGGCCACACCAATGACTTCCCCATAAACTGTTGACAGAACTTGGTTATTTTCTCCAATTTCTGGAATCAGTTCAGCGCGTAGGCACCTCAATTCAACTAGGAAAAGCGAACGGGTCGCCCTAAACTTGGACGACTGGGGGGCAGATGGTTCGCGCTAAGGATGCAGGCAAAGGGAGGGTATTTGACGTGTCGCGAGATGCCACGCCAAATATAAGCAAAAGGAAGAATCCAAAGTATCAAGAAGCATTCAAAAGGCTCCGCGAGATAATGCGTGCGGAGCTCCAAGAGTACAATTTCAAGAATTTGAAAGATTACGTCAATGAAACCGTTCGCGAGAAAACGCTCTTCTCTTTGACTCCCGATGTCTTGGATAAAATTGTTGCAGGACAAGACGATTACCGAACGGAAGAGGTACTAATTATTTGTTCCGAGTATCTAAGAAATGCACTTATAAAACGAAACAAGAAAAGCAGACAATTTGACAATTGGGTGAAAGAGTACGCGTCTTCGGACGACGCGACTCCTACTATTGAAATAGCGGCAGGTGGACAGAAACCGCTCACCGGACATGAGCAAGTAGCGCCCGCAAACGGCTCATCTTTCGCCGTCAACGAAGAAGAGAGCGAACAATCGGGCGGCTCGGCCATTTCGTGGCTGTATCGTTATGAGCAGGACGGATCCACTGCCACCTCCGAAGTCTTGAATGGATGGCCGGTCTCGTTTGCAGCGGCTATTGGGCTTGATCGCACCGCGCAGACCGCGATTTGTGTAGGCTGTAACGCACGGACGTTGCTCAATGAGCTTCTCCGTGTGGAGGCGGTCCTGAAGTCGGTCGACAAGGCCGGCCAATTCACCTCGCGCACTTGGTCGGTCGAAAACGGTTGGCTCGCCGAGAGCGCTACCGAGGCAAGCATCATCGACCTTTCTGCTTCTGAGTTGATAAAAATCTCGAGGGACACCGTCGAGGGTGTCGTTCAACGCCATTTCGAACGGCACAGCGGCAATCCAGCATCTTCCATGGTGCTCATCATTCCCGCGAGCGCTGCTTCGGCGGCGCAACGGGTTGCTAACGTTCTCAGCGGTTCTGTTGGTCCCGAAGAATGTCTATCTGTTGATTTGTTAAGGTCCTTCAATCCGACAGTGAACGATCGAAATCTACGACGCGCCGACGCCGACTTTATGGGTTTGATTTTCGATGCAGATGCCATGAAGGATACATATCAGGTGCTCACTCGGGCGCGCACGCCGCGATTGCAAAATCTACTCCAATGGCTAAATGGGGAGACCTCGGACGAAAACTTTTTCGGACGCTTAACCTCGCGAGATCTGAGGCTTGTCATTTGTTCTGGCCGGCTTGGCTTGGGCAATGACAGGCCTTCGCCCAATGCCATTCATCGTTCGGTCGCGCTCATTAGAGCAGCGGCAGACAATCAGGATCTCTTATACGCGCTTGGCTCCCTTCCGGTTGAGCCGGAGATAGTCGAACAGTTGATCCGTTCGCCAATTCATGTGCGGGCGGTTGCAGGGTTGATCACCAAGGATGAGATGATGGCTGTTCCAGCGCCGTGGTTTCAAAAGCCGATCGATACTTGGCGGCACGGACGTGGGCTAAAAGTTCGGAGAGGGCAAAAGGGATGGGTGCAAGCAGTGTCCTGATCGACTGTCAAATAGCACGAACGCTCGGCAGTTCGCAAAGAGAGATCGAAGCATATACGGCGATTCGGTACGCTCTGCGATGTGATGGGTCGTCGGTCGGTCAGCTTTTAAGTGCTATCAAGGAACTCGAATTGATGCACTCCTGGGCTCGGATTGCATCGTTATCGGATCTGTGCCGTCTGAGCCGCGGTAAAATACCAGCAATTGCAAACGCCGTCCAAGAGTCAGTCTTCGGCGCGCTCCTGGAAGCGTGCCCCGAGCCAATGCGTCCAACACTCGCAAATTGTCTTGGCGAGCTTCCAGAAGGAAGTGCGGCCGACATCCTGAAGTACGTGAGAGAACTGATAGCGCTGCTTACGCTGGAAATTGCAAACGACGAGCCGGATCAGACGCTTTTTTCGCTCGAGCGGAACGAAATAGTCAGTCTACTACTGGCAATCTTTGAAATTCTTATCGCTGAGAGTTCTGAAGAAGTCTCAGAACTTCTCGCAAAACGTCCAGACATTGGGGCGGGGGGCGGTAGCCCTCTCGATTTTATAGATCGCTGTTTAGACGGTGACTTTGGGCGCACGCAACTTGTTCAAGCCGTAGACGTTTGCCTCGAGATGAACGAGCTCCATCGTGCACGGGCTGGCCTCAACGCAGTGAAGGGTAGCACTGAACGAGAAGTTGACCTGCTGCATCGTCACGCGCGTTTGGCATATCTTTCTAGTCCGGACGCCGCCAACGGAGACGTGGCTGCGTGGGCGGTCAAAGAACTTCAGCTGTTCAGCGCGCTGCAACATTTAGCCCGCAACACCCTAGAGAAAGATCCGCGCGCTGCCAAACTTGAAGCGATCGCTCTTTGGCAAGACGCAGTTATAGGCACCGCAAGCTTAATCTCTCATCGGCAGGTTGGCCCAGCGATAGGCAAGCTCTTCAAGCCACGCGTCATCCAGGTCCAAAGCTCGATCGTGCTGGCGCTTCCCGGCTGGCCAAATCATCCCAAGCTAACGGCGAGCCTCTATCGAGACTTGCTTTGGGAGGTCGGCGAAGACGTCGACGCCATACGTTTCGACCGAGCAGGTCTTCCGGCTTCCTTCGGAATTGCGCCTTGGTTCCACGCAGATAGGAAACGTATGCGGCCCAAGATGCCTTGGCTGCCTCATGCAGCCAGCCTCTTTGTCCGTATCGCTTCTTGGTCAGTCGCAGCATGCGAACTGCTAACGAGCAAGTCTCATTTTGACCCTGAGGATGAGGGGATAAGGTATCTGGGATACTATCTGCTTCACGCCTATCACTGGCTAGACGCACTCGAGCGAGCGTTTAGAAGAGGTCACGTAAATATTGAAGAAGGTATTTATCATGTCGCATCAGCTGCCCGCCTGATTGTGGAGCAGGTCGCGGGAGGTAGATATGAACATCCCTCTCCCGCCTTCTTTTTTCAGCTAACCAACTTAGCCGCGGAGAAAGGCTTCTTTTCGACCGACTCAATTGAAATTGATGTAGAGGGCATTTTTCGAAAACAGGATTCGATCGATCGCCAATTTGAAACGGCTCTAGTGCTAGCCCAACGGGCGTTAGCCGTTACTGAAGATGAACCACGCTCCGGACGATGGCTTGAGGATGCAGGTAACCTCTCCGACCAAGCGATTGTGTGGTTTGCTGGGCGAAAGCGCGTTCCCGTCAGAGCGCGTTATATCGCACGCTGCTTCAAGCGTTTCTTCGAGAAAGAGACGATGCCGGAAGACCTGCAGGAAAAAGATCCGCTGGACTCGGTTCATCGATCCGGAACGTGGACTTCCATTTATAGCGAGCACCGGGCCGTACTTTTGAAGGATGCGGTCAGCCACCTCAATTGGACGTGTGGCGAAAATCAAATACCGGTCGCCGACTCAGGATACGCCGCACCATTGACGGTTGCGGTTCAGCGGATTGTCGCCGCATCTTGCGATCCATCAACGCCCCCGGAGCTCCGCGACAATTGGATAGCAGACTTCAGGCGGTTGCTTGCTGCAGCCGTCGAACTTAAGGATTTTGACCGGTTTCTACAATGCCGGTTTGTCGAAGTGCTTCAGATGCGCTTCCTTCGCGGTGAAGTCGATCTCGCCTCAATGATAATTAGTAGACTGCTGGAGTTTGGTTCCAATTATACCTTCGCTGCACTCATTCATTGGCTTCAGAAGGACCCCGTGGAATCGGACTTCGACGCCAACCTGCGAATACAGATATTTGACACGCTGTCGCGGTATATTCGGGCCTTGGAGGCCGCGCGAGAACGCACAGAGGAGCCGCAGACTCCCGATTCCCGCGCTCGCCATACCGCTCGCGCTCGCGTCCTCGAGCGCCTCGCTGCTGCAAGTCTGATACCGCCCCCACAAGAGGGTCGGCCGGTGAACGCCGCGATCCTGGTTGCCGCTCGTGATAAACGTGACCTTGAGCTCGCAAGGTTACTTGAGGACCGTGGAACATCAATCCCTGTTGAAATCAATGATCGCGGCCTCACTCTGCCCATACCTCAGGAATATGCTGCACACGATCTCAGAACCGCGAACCTGGTGGCGTTCGACGCGACGCAACTAACGGTTAGGCGACTCGGTCCGCCGCAGAGTGGACCGGATGGGCATAACCTATTTGCCGGTGCATCACTAAATCCGAAATCCGGCCAGTCGTACCTCGGAATCGTTATTACTCCGAGTGAACCCGACACTAAGGTTGCGTTCGATGCAATATCGGAGGCTGTGGGGCCAGCCAATACTCCGCTTGCATTCCAGCAGGGCCAAATAATCTCCGCAGATTGCGAACTCATTAATCATAACCGGATTGTCTCCGCCGACATAAAGTCGGTTCGTGAGCTTGGGCAAGTCCACCGGATTGAGCGGTGGACAGTATCGGCTGCACCTCGCGCCGACTCCTTGGGTTTCGACTTTCGTGCGCGCAGCCTTAATGGGAAGGATGTGCGGCTTACCCAACAAACCGTAAATTTGCTAGCGGTATTCTCATTACTCCCGGAATTTGCCCCTTTCGACATAAGGTTTGCGGTTGACCGAGACAGCGAAAGAGGCACCCCAGTCATTGGTCGTTTTACCGATTTGTTGCTGGACGAGGCCGAGCAGTTCAACGCGAGCTTGGGCATCGTCCTGTGTCTTCGCTCGATCGTCAGAAGCGAACGTGGCACGATATCGGAAATCGAAGTTGAGACCTCACCTTACCGCTACTACCGACTGCGCCCTCAATCCGACCTGACGGATGCGACAGTCGGGGTACTCGAAACGACTTTCAGCGGATACGGAAGCGATGACGAGGTTACGGGACTATTCATCGCAATGCGTTTGGCCGTTGACGAAAAGGGGCCGCAGCTCTCGCTCTCGCCGGAAGGAAGCGCAATCCAGCCGCACTGGTCGACTACGGCACTGCACACTCCGTTTGATGATCGAAACCTGAGATGGCGAAACCTGTTTATCGCCCAGGCAAACGAAGATGAGGCATCAGATCTTCTCACAGAATCCTTGGAATGCGGCGTTCGGGAGGTTGGGCGCGATTATCTGGCCAAGCTCCCGGCCGGGGCGCACGTCGACGGATTTCCTCATTCGGCCATTATTCAATTTCCTTCCCGCCCCCGCAGCAGTTCGCTGATCCTGGCGATTGTTGATCGCGAGAGAGACGGTTCACCGTATACTGGCATGTTGTATGCGGACGAAGTTTCGGTCTCTAGCCTGGCGAAGCTCGATCCGGCCGCACTTAAGCGATTGGTCGAATGGCTCATCGATGGTGAACAAGAGCGGTCCTTTCGAATAAGGAGGTTCGTTAAAAATGTGTCACGTCTAGGGCTCGTACGGGCCTTTACGGCCGAAAATCTGTCGGTGCTGCTTCCGGCAGAATCCCTTTCGCTCATTCCTATCAAAGATTCGTTATCAAGTTCCGTTTGGGAAGTACGGGAAGCAATCGGTCGACCGCGATTTCGGCGATCCAACGCTTCTCCACGCTTTGACGTCGCGCATGTCCCTGAAGAGGCATTCGAAAGCGATATTGCACGTGGTGTTCTTACGAGCATTCCGCTCAAGGGCGATGCTCCATGTATCGTTGCTTGGCTGACGGGAGAGACCGTAGAGCAAAGATCACTTCTCATCGAGAACTTAGCTGAGGTTGGACGAAGACAATTAGATCTTGGGTCTCGAGTGACCGTCGACCGACGGTCGATGCCCCCGGTGTTGACTCTGGACGAGCCCCAAATTTCAGCCGAAGCCCTGTGGCAGATCTCCGATCCCGTTGGCTTAGCGGATCCAGCGACGTTCGTCGGCACGGCGCACATCGATGGTAGAGGACTGTGTGACCTCTTTGAGGTAGCGCCGGGCGATGTCACCTACGCTCCGGTTTCGTCGAGAGCCGATCCGGTATTCTCGCGTTTTTCTAATGCCCATCTGACCGAATGCTCGATCATCGGACTCACAGACTGGTCGGGTTCGCGGCCGCCTGACACATTTCGCCACGCTCCCGTATGGCGAGTTGCGTATGCAATTGAACGGGGACGTGGCTCAGATGCTAAACTCTGCGGCTTTAGCGCAACGAAACGGCATGCGACGGGCCATGTCCGCCTTACGGGTTATGAACTCGAAGTCGAAGTGATACGTTCGGCCGGTAAGGTCAGAATCAGACGTCGACTGCGTGCCCGCGCCGATGAAGGCAATCTTCGTTCGCATGTACCGGTGCAGGATTCATCGCCGCGCGTTCAAGTCAACGAAAGCGAAAGGCTGCAACGCGAGCGCGCTCGACTCCTGGCGCTTTGGCGTTCTGCGCCCTATGTCGAGGGGCACCACGACGAAGAACGAAACGTTTTCACACCGAGTGATCCCTTTGCACAGCGGCTCATTCCGGAAGGCGTCGCTATCGCGCCTTCCGGCTTCTCCCGTCGGTCGCCTTTTGGGCCGACGTCAGGATATTCGCGATACCGCGCAAGAATCTCGCTGCGAGAAAGTGATCCCCTTGTTGGATCTTACCTAGACATTCCCGCTGCCGGAATCGACGATTTGATTTTTGCCTTGGGCAATCCGCCGGAAGGGGCGGTTTCGAAGGTCGGTGAACTGGCCCTTTGCTATGTGGGGATAGATCAGTCCCCCGACGGAAAGATACTGCACCTGTTCGAATGGGGCTACGGCTGGTGGACAAGACTCGATCCCGAATTCTTACGGTACAAGGGGCGGCCGATAGAAGAAGGTGAACTGGTGTTGGCTTTTGGGGACTGGATCAAATCGGTCCGTCTCACAGTAGAGAATGACGCCACGATCATATCGATCGAGGACATCGATCTCGCTCCGTCGCACGTTCTTTATAAACAAGCCAAAGACAGAATTCTCCACGTTCTCCGTGTGTCGTCCGCCCCGAATGGAGATGTGAAGATTGTTGGGCTCGACGCGTTTGACAGTCGCCAGGCTACATCAATCATTCGGCCGTTCCATCACGTAGGGGCAGCCCTCGATCCGGAAACCGAACAGGAAATTGGCAAACTTCTGGCAGGCAAACCGATCAGCGAAGGACATCAGCAGACCGTCACGGTCTACGGCCGTATGGACCGGGACAAATTCAGGAATACCGGAGGAACTGAGATTGTCTATCGGGCAATACACACTGGCGCAAAGAGTAAAGGTGGGTTCGACAGGTTGCAGCCAGGAGATCGCATTTTTGTAAGGGCGAGCGCGACTAAGCCGATGCCAAACGACTTAGCGCTCAGGGTTTCTCCCCTGTCCAATGTCGAGTATGTGCGCGCGGACCCCAACGTAGGAGACCGAAAATCTCGCGAGGATGATTGGCTCGTAACCCGAAGGTTATTTTCTTACGACGAAAGCGCACTTGCGCGGATTACTTCTGGCACCGGTAATGAGTTGGAAAATAGAGTCCTTTTGGTTCGATTGGAAGCTGGTCGGCGAGGTCGGTTCAGCCTCTTTCATCTTGACGGTGCGCCCGCCCGAAGTTCGGACCTTCTGGATGGTTTGTTGGCACAAGCCCATGGCCGTCTCTTTTGTGTGTTTGCTGGGCATGGACGCGGCGAGGCGAAGGGCGCGGTTCTGCTTGAAGTCAGACCTGGTGCTCGCATCGAAATGGAGCGCCATAAGGTAGAATGGCCTGATGAGGCCCTCGAAATTGGTGACATCCTCCGGCTCGAGCGTCGAACAGAAAATACAGGCGCACCATATCGTGCGGTATTCGGCATCTTCAACGATCGTCGATATGCAAGGGCCCGGCGACCGGTTGTTGCGCTGCCGAAGAATCCTCTTCACTATTTAATACCGCCGTTTAAAGACGATAATGCAGTCAAAGAGGCGCTCGCAAATTTCGGAGCGGGTGACTTTAGACAGCTCTCGATCGCGCTGGATGTTAGCGGACCTGACGCCAGCGGGGTGGCTGTCGATGTCCTCGAAAGTTTCATGAAGCTTCCCCACCCGAAGCTTGCGTGGTTGCAGACTAAGGTTGTAGCTGAAGGGCGAGGACATTCGATCCTCAGTCCCGATTTTGGCAATAACATTCTCGCCGGTCGTTTAGAGTTCGATATGCCCGGCGAGGGAGCCTCGTCACAGGTCCCCCGGATTCGTGCAGTCTCGCTCAATACTGGCGGCGCAGAAATCGGACCGCTTCAGTGGTCGGAGAGTACTTTTGCGGATGCTTCAGCAAAGCAGATTTTGGAGAATGTTGCCAAGGCCGGGTGGCATTATCACGACAGGCAGACGATTGTCTGGCGACGCACATCTGACGATCGTGTCATGGCGGACCCGGTTCCGGTGGGAAGACATAGCGTCAAGACTGGGCCACTTTTTTTTGAACGCAACGGCGACGCGGCCACTCTTCGATTTCGGCCAGATCAGATTGAACGCCACCTGATCGGCTTCGCAAACCTGCGCGGTTCTCTTCCGCCAGCCAAACGACCGTCTGCACGGGGCGTTGTCGCCTACGCGGCGCCAGGTGGCGGACTATACGTTGAGTTCATCCCCGGACGGATCTACGAGGTGCCGTCTGCGTTGTGCAGTAGTGATGAGCAGGACTCGATTTCTCTGGACCGCCTGGACTGGAACGTCTTTGCGACGGGCGACAGGATTGGATTGAGGCGAGCCCCCGAGCAAGCCGGTCGTCACGGGCAAGAAGGGGTGCTGCTCTGGTGGGACCATGGCGTAAGGAATGCGATTGGGCCGCAAGGCGCGCTGATGCCACGTCGGCCGCTTGAACGGCAGCCGGACAGTGCCGTGTACGGCGCCGGACGCTTCATTGTCACTTTGCCTACAGATCCATCGGAGACCCTCCCCGATCTTGCGCTAGTTGGAGGCAAGGCGGCACTGCGGCCAATTGCGCCTTCTGACTCAATGGAAGATCGCAGGCGAATGCCTGTTCCCGGCACAACGGTATTGTTGAGTTTGCGAGACGGAAAGAATATTGAGATCGAAGGTCTGCCAGGATTCGGTCTCGCACCGGCTACCGAGACTGCCCGAGGAAAGCAGATCAATTGGCAAATGGATTCGCTCCTCCGCAACTCGATCTCGCATGAAAAGAATCGTCCCACGGTGCGTTGGGATCTTATTTTTGAAAGACTAAAGATCGTCGGAGGTACTCTTCCCGTCACACTTGAAGCAATCCATGACGACGACAACGGCAAAAAGTGCGTATTGTTTTCACGACGACACCAGAATTTAACGCTCCAGGAAGGAGCATACGCACGAGCCTCTGTCGTCGGGTTTATTGCAAAGGGAAATCTTGTCGTACTTGCGGTGGGCGGCAGACATCTCGAAACTCCGATCAGCCGTGTTATCGACGGAGCGCCGAAAGAAATGTGCTGCGAGATCGTTGAAGCCCTCGCTCGCGCCAATGCGAAAGTATGGTTGCGGCAAGTCGGGAATCGGTTTCATGTTGGCCTTAAGGACGAGACGTCAAACAATTTCGCAGTGCGAACCTTCGCGCGCATCTCATCGAAAGCAAATGAGTCGCAGAGTGGGACAGGTCTTGTTTGCGTTGGTACCATCAGTCGTCGATTGTACTGGCTTCCCGCGAGCGAAATTGGAGCGACCCGGCTTACGCCGGCGCAACTCGCCGTTGCCTTTCCTTTCAACGGACCGGCAATCAATGCATTGCGAGTGCCGGAGGTAGGCGGCATTTCGTTGATACGAGACACGCGTCTTAAAAATGAAATGAGAAGACTTCGACCCGGCGTCGTCACAAGTGTGCGAGCGATTTCCGACGCAATCGAACCTGCGTCATCTGCATTGCCGCAATTTATCGGGCCGACGCCTGGCAAGGCAACCTTAGCCCGGCTGACCGGCACCGGCCTCATGATTTCGCTCCTCCTCGAAGACGACGATGTTGCTAGTGATAGCCCAATATCAGTCGAAATCACGTGGCGGTGGCACGAGGGAGCAGCTCTAAGGATCACGGCGGTAAAGCGCGGCAAACGCAAAACTCGCTCCGATATCCCAGAAGTTCTCCTAAAGCCGGCTACTCATTTAGATCTAGCAACGGACATCATCTATTTCGGCAGCGGGAGCGAGGTAGGGAAAAAAGCCGATGCCTTCGGCAGTTCCGCTACAGAGGATTTAAACGAGAGGGCAGCTTCAATTCAGGGGGAGGAAGTCTGCAGCCTTCGGGCAGCACTCATTGTACTCAAGCGGCTTGGCGAGAATTCATCTGATGCCGCCTCCCAGAAAGCTTTTTGGATACTCGCCTCCGACATTGGAAAGCGAACCCTCCGCAGTTTTCATCTCGAGCCCCTCGCAAAACGGCATGCGGTTCTGTTGCGAAGGGGTCGGCAGGAAGATATGGCGCCGGGGCTAAACAAGCGAGTTGAAGAGTTGCTCGACATGGTAACGAGTTCCTCGGGCTCGGCGCCGGCCGATCAGATTTCGGAGAGGTTGGAGGCCTTGGTCCTGTTTGCCACACTTTACCCGCAGCCAGACCGGGCCACCCATTTTGTTCACGCCCTCTCCGCTGCGCTCGGGGGGGACCACGATTTAAACGTGTTGCTGGAGGGGTCTGGCACAATCCGTCAGGTGACGACGCTCCTGCGCCCCTTCGGGCTTCGCATGAGCACTTTGTCTCCTGCTCACCGGGAGAGATTGGTCGCTAGCACTGCTGCGGCTTGCGCAAAGATTGAGGAGCGTCTCGTCGAGGATGATTTTGATGTTCCTCTGCCGCGCGGCTTCACAATGTTTAGCCAATGATCGGGCATTGGTCGAGTCGTGGTAAATAATGCATTCTTGGCCCAATGAGCGGATATCCCTCCATAGCTCTGGTTGTGTTGGGTGTGTGCCGCTTGTGTGCCGATCGCGCGTCGAGTGAATGAAGCGGGCGAGGGAAGACCTATCGGATCAAGGACTTCCTATTTTTCGACTGACACGAAAAGCTTTATAAGTGTTGCCGTAGTCAGGCAACGCTCTGTCGTCTACCCAGCGTACTATTTGCGAGAGATTTAAAGAAGTACCGCGATCCCGGGCCGCCTTATCCTTGCCCTAGACGGCCTTACGAAGCGCGCGTGTTGAGATTTAACTTCTCAGGGCGATCGCTCAATTCCTGCGACTGATGGTAGGGACCGGAGTAGAACGTCGCGCTATTCGTGGCTGCAAAGTAAGCAGATCGCAGCCCGATCGCGAAGGCGAGACCTACAGCGGGACGATCCCATGAACAAAGCCGGTAGCTATCGCGGTAACTGCGGCAACTCCGAAAATGTTTAGCGGCTTTACGTTGTTCCGTTTGGCATCCGGCATAATAAAGAGATGCCTTACCAATATCGAGAGAACAATGGCGGACATAAGGGCGTAAGCGAAATAGATGCCGTAGGTCGCTAGTCCCCAAACGTACGGATATCCATCACAGCTAAACATGGGATACTGAAAATATGCGAGATGAGGGCAAACTACAGTCGCAACCAAGTCGCCTGGCAGATTCGCTAAAAACGTTGCGAAATAGGACGCAGCCAGAAGCGCTACCGTGAAGGCCCAGTTAGCAAGAAACGAAACGGCTCTTGCCTGAAAGCGTCTTTTGAATTCTTTTGCACCTCCCGCAAAGGCTAACAATCCAGACAAAAGCAAGATGCCGGCAACGCATAACACCGCCGCCGCTAAGGTCGGAAGCAAATCTCTCTTGGCAGGGCCGCCCGGTATTCGGGTTAAAATGAAATATTCTAGTGGGATTGCCAGCCAAAAAAGTCGCGCCAACCACTCTAATGCGTGGCGGTCTTGCGATATGATTTCAGATGGGAACTCCAAATATTGTTTGAAGCTCTGAATCTGCCGGTGGGCAATGGTGGTCATTTTCTCACCTCGCTCAATTCTGCCATCGAATGGTTAGCCGTTTCTTTCGACCCCCGGGCAATCGGTTAATAGAAAGTAAAGTTTGGTTCGGATGCCACGACACAAGTTGACCGGCTATTTCTGCGGCCCGCAGAAAAAATACAAAACGAGTAAAAACGGTCGACTTTGTCGGCACTGGCAGCGAAAAACCGAAGCAAGCGAGAGATCCGGCGCTTACATACGCGAGTTCGGACGAATATCCTGCTGTTTGATCCGGTTCTTGACGACGTAAAGAGAACGCCCTTACGAAACTTCCATCGGATCTGACCAAATGGTCGAAGCCATATTGAACTGACAGGGGGCCGACAAATTCTGGGTCATCGGTGCTGTGACAATCTTCGGAAGGCCGCGCCCTGCTAACGGGTAGGTGAAACTTATTTCGAAGGCCAAAATCTGTTCTCATTTCGTCGGAATGATGATCCAGATAGGTCTGCAGCCCGATATAATTGAAGGGGAATAGGTATACCGGTAGAATTGCGCCTTTGGTGCAGCTAGTAGCGACCGCGCCGCGGTTGACGTAGATGGCGTTAGCCCGGATATCTGAATTCGCGCTCGTCTGGCTTTTGATATTCCAAACGGTTTCATTATTGACGATCCGTGGCCTTCCTCCGGTTCCCGCCAAATAAAAAAATCGGGCGTTAGTTTCGTACACCAACGGTGGAGTTTGTTCGCCAACCGGTATCAAGCGCTTTTCAATATCTCGCGTTGGATAATAAATGAACAGACCCGCTCTGCCGCTGTCGGTAATCGCTCGGCATACGTCATCGTCAGCGACTTGGGCCACTACCGAGGCCGGTAGTGTTAGCGCGAAAACCGCTGCCAACGCCACGCATCTATTTACATTCGCCCCCATCGAAATATCCTCTTTTATACTTGGGCTCTCGTGACAAGTTCTTCGATCGTTTTTGGCGCGGCCCCAACGCTGGCGATACTTTCCATTACATATTCCCCGAGTGCACGATATGCCTCGAATTGGATTTCGCCGAACCATTGATTAGACGTGGATTCGTGTGGAAAATCGTCGTGTTGGTTTGCGTAACTGATTACCGAAGCTGGCCCTACGCCGTTATAGCCTGGCTTGATGTAAAGAAGCAGACCCGGCAACGCGGATGAATCTGGATAGACTATGTCAGCAACCGCGCAGTGGATGCCGCTAACAGGCGGCACCGCCCGTGCCTTAATATCTAGCTTTCTGAAGTGTATCTTGACACCAAAATCGAGGGCCGCGCGCCTAACAAAATTTCCCAGATCTTCGAATGTGCATTTCGGATCGGATCCGGCGTCGATTATAACGATGAAACGACAGCGTCGCCTGACCATTTCATACGCGCCGAGGTTTTCGAAGTGACCACCGTCTGAAAGATAGACGTAGCTGCGTTGGTCCGTGGTCCGGCCAAAGGCTTCGGTAAGCAGAGCCTTGGCCGCGCGCCTGGGGCTTTGCTCTTTGAACGTGCGGGCGCCGCGACGATTCGGGTTACCGTACCATCCTCCCAGGCGGACGTTAAAGAACGTAAGAATTAAGCTGAGCCACGGCGACGAGTGATAGCCCATGTTGGGACTCGCGGCTGCACCCGAAAGAGTCATTGCAGTACCCAACGACATGGCAGCACCATAAAATTCCGAGGGTCTGTAGGTCCCGCGCCGAGTTACGCCATTTTCGTCCTCCCATTCGAGGTCACCGCTTCCTATCCATTTTGGAGTAGCTGTAAATGAAATCGCCTTGCGTTCCTGCCAAGCAAGCTGTTTTGTAGCCACTACGTTGAGCGCCATATTGATGACGTGGATCGGTGGCAGGCCCTGTGCAGATGAGTCCGAGGACGCTGGCCATAATTCATGAAGTTTTAAATTGTCCCCATCGGAAAAATCGGTGAATGGATTAGGTTTTCTATTTAGGTTTGACGCTCCGAGGAAGCTTCTAATCAGCCGATTTCGATAGAGGTTGTGAAGAGAAAACTTATTGATATTGATACAGCGAGAAGCAATCAGGATAACCAGCACGAGCACTATGAAAAATTCGGCTGGTCGAAGCAGCCAATCGAAAACTGATACGTCGGAAGGGTTCAATCCGATTTCAGGCCGATAAAGCCAGTCATAGCCAGTCATTTTCTCATAGCCGAGTGCGTGCCCAAGCAGCAACTCGTCGAGAAACGCGGACGTCAGGATGACCGTCGTCGTGAGGAAGAAGACGGTCATGACCGCCAACAACACGTTAATCGATCGATCGGACCAACTGGTTGATAGCGTGGAGCGAGAAGACCCGGTTCTGGTCATGCGCCCCATAATCGCGGAGATGATGCCCGACACGATGCTCGAAAAAGCCGCTAGGCTTGTTAGCAGCGTTTTCGAATGCTCTCCCGTGACTGCAGGAAGTATTTTTTCAAGAACAAGAGGTGAGCCGATTAAAACCAGCGCGAATAGTCCGCAGAGGCCCAATGCAAACGCCATCGCGCTTCCACCGGCCCTGGCCAGCCATTCTCGCTCCGCGTCGCCCCAGGGGGTCGCGCTGTTAAATCCAATATAAAAAAGTTCAGCTATAAATAAAGCAATTACGAAGATGACCGGGCCGAAGCTAATCACAAATACCTCGCGCCAATGAGGAGCATCTGAAATGCGCAAGAGGGAAATCATGAACGCTATTAAAAGGCCAGTGATGGCTCCTGACCCTACGTAGCAAAAGCCAGCGCGTGCGACAGGCCACCACAGTTTGTTCTTAACTTGCGACTCGAAGTTTTCTTCCGTCGAGGGCGCCGCGTCCTCTTTTCCATCGACGGGCGGCAACTCAATTACGAAGGAGAAGATATATGCAAGGGCCCACGCTACAAGGTAGATTCCAACACCGACCCCCGCAAAGATGCTAAAATCTAAAGAACCCGATGTACTCTTTTCCCAATTCAGGCCGCTCGCCGCGCCCGCGCAGATGAATATAATTCCAACAAGAAGAGGAAGAAGTTCGTCCAAGAAATATCGATAGGGAGCCGAAGCGAGTTTCTCGAACCCGGGCCTGCGGCGAACGGATTGAAAGAGCGCATATCCGACGAACGAGATCCCTCCTACGAGCATGAAGGCAGCGGCAGGAGTCGGAAGCACTAGCACCACGCCGAAGAATATCTTCACGGCGAGAACGAGGGCGATGAAGAGCGGGACTATGATAGTCCAATTCAAAAGAAGGTTTCGAGCGAAAAGAGAAACGACAGTAAGTGAATCAGCTGACAGCAGTCCGCTGTGGGGAGTTAGATATCGGCTGTATCTCCGCAAATACGTGATCGGTGAATTCTGGGACGGTGCCGGTTCCGCTAAGCCAGCAAACGCTTTGTCAGCACCTTCTCGGCGAATCCAGGCGGTGAGCCAGCCGCCAATATACCCGCCACCCGAAACCGTCGAAAGATAGTCAAACTGAGAAAGGATGCCTCTCGCGGCAAGTGATTGAAGGACTCCAAGTCCGAAGGCGGCGCTGCGTATACCACCCCCAGAGAGACAAAGTGCTGAAAGGTCATTGATGTCGAGGGCCTCCCTCGAAGCTTGTGACCGCCGCTCGCGGATGGCCCGACGCTCGTCCTCAAGCATGGTGCCGACGTCGGTCGGTAGCTCTTCCACATCGACCCGATTTAGTAACCGCCACCGCATACGCTTACTCTTGCCATGAAGGCTGTAAGTATCTTGCAACCACAGCGTGCGCGCAAGCCATTTTAAGCTTCGCCAGATTATATTTTAAGCTTTAGTTCGCCCGAGCGCCGCAAAGCTCGAGCTGCCGGAATTTGCCACCGCAGCACCGTTATTGAAGCGGACGCTACCTATCCTCGTGTGAACGCCCGGGTGCGAAATCTCCCATTCAGGAGCTAAATGGTAGCGACATTCTCGCAAACCCGATCAGCAAAGACTGCCTGCGCATTAAAGTCGACGAGACATCGCCGATCGGCTGCAAGGTGCCGACTAGTTCAATGGGGCGGCCGACTAAGACCTCGTTTAAGGAGGCGGAGGATTGTCGTGCCTCAAGATGCTCACGGTCGCGGTGCCTCTGTTGTTAGCATAGAAATATGTGATCGGACCCCATGGAGTGGCGAGCAGCACGTCGTTTACGTACAAAAATAGCTCGCCGTCTTCACTGGCCACGAATTTGGAGACGAACTCGTTCTGGAACTTGTGCTTTGCGCGAATTTGGCTCGCCAAAGCAAGATCTTCGTCGGGAATCCGATAGCCTCCACCAGACTCCGGATCATTCTTGCCCTCGCTGTTTTTTCGAATTTCCGCGAGTCTTGTTGCGAAGTCCGGATCGGTAAAGAAGCGACCGTCGAATTTACTGCCTTCTCTATCGGTACCGGCAGGCAACGCCGTATCTCCAACGCTGGATATCAATTTCCAATGTGTGTCACCGTATATCCCGATGCGCGCGGCAGGCTGGAACCAATCTGCGGACCACCAACGGCGAAGAGGCAATCCGAGCAGATGCCGAAGAGATGTATCGCTGAAACCCGCGATATCGCTCATCATAGGGCTGTCGAAATAGGGCTCCTCCATGCGAAGGCGTAAAGTATAGGTACGACCCTTCTCCAATTTCCTGCCAGTCGCCCAACACGGATTTCTGGTGTCAAACTTCTCGGCCAGCACGACCGATTCACCCGGCACAAGAGGTTTCGCACCGACAGTTTCTTTGCACGTATTGCCGCGCCCCTCCGATACGCTAACCAAAGTGCGCGCGCCACCAACGAACAATGTAGAATAGATGACCATGATTCCGATCGCCGGCAACACGTAGGAGGCGACTGCGGTCGATAGGAAATTTGTGACGGCCGACGTCCGCATTACGCGGGCTATCGTGTTCGGCGGGTCTCCAGAGTTCGATCCCGAGGCAAGTTTCTTTTCGCGGCGCGCCGGAAACCAAGCCTGACGGGCGAGATCGGCTATGCGGTCTCTCAAGTAATTGTTTATGCGATACAGAGCGATAACGAGAACAAAGACTACTAGGCAAGTGATGGGAAGAGCAGTGACCGTTTTGACCCATGGTTCCGCGTACCCCGGAATGAATCCACCGACCAATGCCAATATGCTCGCCAATATCGCGGTAATAGCTCCCGCGGTTTCAACGAGGAATTGCCAGATGGAGTCCCACATTGTCTTGCTGTTGCCTGCATCGGCGATCGAGTCGCCGGTGTGGTGAATAGCGTCGGTAAAAGATGCTGCGGTCCACGGGAGTGACGCAGCTAAAATGACGACGAAAAGTAGTACAAAGTAAGCCACCCTGCGCCACCACACGCCGTCTCGGACCAAGGATACGATGCGACGATCCGGATCTCGGATCTCGCGGACGGCGGCCAGCGCCCGCGACATTGCGACATCCTCCTCGACCAACGTCTCTCGCAGTTCCTGTGCGAATCCGTGTATCGGGTGCGTCGAGCCGTTCGGGAGAAGCACTTTTGCCGTGCTCGGAAGAACGATCGGAGCGTATCCGTCGCATCCAAAGACCATCCTTTCGGCAACGGAGTGATGGATCACCGGCGCCCCACCGTCATTCTTTCCTTCGTGAATGACGCGCGGACCGTATCGATAAAACACACCAAGACCGTTGCGGGAGTCGTGGCGCGGGCCCACTGCCGATGCCGCTTCGCGGAACCCGTCGATCGCGCCGAGGGTGAACCGGATGTCGCCGGCATCGGCGGCATGATCGGCCATCCATACTAAAGGCACATGCTCCAGATCGGCGTCCGGATATCCGCCGCCGACGTCCGAATGTACGCCCGCGAACCACACTTCGCGGATGCGCTCCGTCGTCTCTCCCCTCATGTCGAAACGCAGCGGATGGAACGTCATGCGTTCGTCGTCGAGTGAAAGGGCGTGGAAAGCGTTTTCGACGCGCGGGCTGAGTTTGGCGTTGCTGAACGAAATCGGCCATATCGCCCAGTCGATGGCCCTTCTGAATTCTTCGACGGGGACACCGAATGCTTCAACGGTATCGAATAGACCGACGAATTTTACAGGCACAATGGAGCGGCTCTGCGCTACTGATTCGGCTTGCACTGCGCGATAGCTACGATGGCGGAAGAGGGTGTGAATGGTGCCGACGACGACATTCCTGATCAATCGAGTCAGCGGAATCAAGGGACTAACCCGCCACAAGCTATTGGAGATTGTTTTGGATCGATACGAGCGCCACGCTGCCATGACATTTCGGTGCATCTCGTCGCGCGAGACGGTCTCACCATTGATCTGTCGGGGAACTAAGCCCTCGTGGTGGATAAGGCCGATAAGCGTCCTGATGGTGAAGCTGCCTCGGCTGAATCCAAACATGCAAATTTGATCATCCGCCTTCCAATTCCAGCAAATGAACTCGTAGAGCTTGCGGACGTTAGCGGGGACGCCAACTCCAGTTGCTCCGTCTAGTAATGCAAATGGTCGGAAGCCAGAAGTGCCGACACCTTGGATATAATGGGCGATCTGATCGCCTTCGGACCGATCGAGCGCCTGATATAGACGCCAGACGTTTGACTCTTGAGTAGAAAATGCGTTGCCGGTGCCGTCGGCAAATAGCACTATACGTTTGGGTCGATCAGCTTCTGCTTTTGGCATCGTTTTGCGCCTTCGCCGTTTCTGCGTGGCTTTAATTTTCCTTGGGCGGACCGTAGTTCGAAACGGTCTTCGACGTGACAGAGGTGCCCGTGAGGGCGCCTGATTTGACAGGCTTCTTATCTTTGGCAGCCGCAGGTTTGCCGGCGGGCTTGAGGAGCCGACCGCTCGCAATGCCATCCAATAGGCCATTGCAGCGTTTTTGTTGCAGCAGCGGATTGATAGCTCCACCTCCGAGACGGGTGGGATCCCATTCGCTGATGCACGCCACTAGCAATGCCGTCACGGCGGCATCCTGGGAGGAAACGGCCTGAGCGCTCGATGAACCGGTGCCGGCGAGAGCGACCAACAGACCGCCGTACTGGCTGAGAATGAGAGCGTATGCGTCGTGACCGATGACGCCGTTCGCATAGGACTGACAGGCCGCATAGAGCCCGTCGCGTAACGCAAGCACGCCCGCCGTTCGTCCGGCCAGTTGCGTAGCCGCTTCGGTGGTGGCGGCGCTTACGGTGCCCGACACTGTCGGCCCGTTAGGCTGACTGAAGCTTCCCTGGCCCGATAGCGATGCTCCGAATGCTATCGCGGCGTCGGGGCTAGGCTCCGAGCACAATGTCGGCAACTTATCGTCGATCGCCGGGATGTATCGCGGGCGTTCAGTTACCAAACGTAAAGCTGGTCCCGTCACGAGTGTATCGCTAGTGCCGAGCCGCACTGCTGAAGGGGTTTTATTAGGATCGGCGCAACCGGTGAGCACCATCAAGAAAATAAATAAAACGGTAGCCCAACCGCGATTTTGCATCGCACCCCCCCGTTGCCCGGCGCGCGAGCGCCAATAATTCCCCGAGGCAATTAAAAGCAATGCAATCGAAGGTTGCCACTGCTATCGCGAGTTATAGCGGGTATCCACAGCCCATGAGGGAAGTGAGTTGACTAAAATAGAGTCACGGCCCGGGCTTCACCCCCAGTTCTAAACGCTAACACCGTCACGGCTTCTAACTTGGTGAATCCCGGCCCCATTCTACGCGCCACAGACTTAGTATCTCGTGATCCGGGCCCAAAAGTAGCGCCGTGCCACCCAAACTCACCGGCGACTCTTACTTGGCCTTATGACGCTTGGCGGCGCGCGCCCGGTAAGCCTCTCGACGTCGTTGATAGCGGACTGCAGTGTGTGTCCATGATACAGAGCGCCAGGCAGCGCTTTGGCCTGCAGCATGAACCGACCGCTAGGAGCGCGAGCGCCGCTGGTAGCAGCCAAAACCTTGACGCCAAACTCGTAGGCGCTCTAGCGGTAATCTCGCCGATGCATCCTACCTCCGGAGCGCAAGAGAATGTAGATTCCAGTCGAGTTGACGTTGCTGTTGCGAACGGATTTTGCCGGTGCGGGTAAGCGGTCGGCCGAACGCCCTCTCCAAGACCAGCTGGCCAGCGATGTCGCGGATGATATGGCTGGCAGCGTGCCGAGGATACGCAATTGTCGGCGACGGCAGTTGAACCATTTGGTGCGGGTACAGGGCTCCGTCATCTAGCGGCGTTTCTAGCTCCAAGGGTCGCGAATCTCTAGAAGCGCATTTGCGGTAACGCTGCATGACGCAGTCGACCCGAGTACATTCATGTTATTTTACACTCTTTGACCTGCGCGATGGAATTGCAGCGAGTGCATCCGCAAGATGTTTTTTACGAAGGTTGGTGTAGCGCTTCAGGCTCTTCGGGTCTCGGTGTGCAGATTGCGCCATCACTTGTGTATCCGACCAGCCTGCCTCGATGAGCGATGAGATCAGTTCGTGTCGGATATCGTGAAACCGGTAATGATCAAGCCCAAGTTTGTGCCGCGCCCGGTTGAATGCTGACTTCAGCGCATTTGCGGAGATCGGAAATACCCGGCCATCCAGTGAGCGCGGCAGGCTCTTCAAAATCTCAAGGGCCCGCGGCGACAGGCCGACGAGAACGTCAATGATTTCTTCCGGATTTCGCGAGTTTTTGACACCCCGGAGAAGAGCGCTGCGCCCCTTTAGATCGACGTCTTTCCAGATTAAGCGCAGAAGATTCCCACGCCGGGGTCCCACCTCAAACGCGAATTCGACGATCGGTCCGACCCACGAGTTCTTCGACCGATAGCACTCGGCAATCAACTCATCGATCTGGTTGTCTTCAAGCCGGACGTCACGCTCGTCGTTGACCACAGGGCGTTTCACATCTTCGGTGTTTACAGGATTGATCAGGAGGCCGAGCTTCCTCTTCTTGTAATCAAGGACCCGTTTGAGAAGCGTCAACTCGCGTTTCACCGTGCCGGGGGCCACCGTCTTTGGAGGTCTTGGCGGCGCCTTCGGCGGGGCTGCATTGGCGCGCGGGGTGCCATCTTTACGAACCCGGCCGGGTTTTGCTTTTTCGGGCTTGTAACGCCCGCGGCCGCCTGGTTTGCCGCGGGTTACGAATTGGGTAAGCCGTCGGTCACGATACGCCTCGAAGTGTTCGGGCTGGAGATGAGCCACGGCGTAAGCACACAACTTCGGCTCGTCTCGCATGAACCGGTCGAGTCTTGAACTTTCGGCCGCCCGCGAGGCTTCGCCTGGACGCTTGGCTGTCACCTCTTTCTTGTAGACCTCGATGCGCTCGCCAAGCGTCGTGCGTTCCGCCGCGGAACGATCGACAAAGATACCTCGGTCCATCTGCGACTCGACATTGCGCGCCCATGCCACGGCTTCTTTGCGCGTGGGCAGGGTCTCGGTGACAGGGGGCCACCCCGTCCGCCGAACCTGCGCGTGCCATTGCTCCGGTCCTTTATGCCGAATAGTCGCCATCGGTAATCTCCTCAGGCACGTTCAACTGTGCCAAATTTGTGCCAACGCATTGCGCCAACCGATCAGGATAATCGATTCGCGATCAAAAAACGTTGATTTTGTTGGAGATTATTGGCGCGCCCGAGGGGATTCGAACCTCTGACCTTTGCCTTCGGAGGGCAACGCTCTATCCAGCTGAGCTACGGGCGCGTGCGGTCATCCTTAAACCAAAGGCGATATGCCGGCAACGGCGCCCGGTACCCTAAAACCATCGCGGCATCGACGTGGGTGCAGCAAAAATATGAGCTTTCTGTGCTTAAGCCGCCTTGGCGCACGCAGGCAGCTTGCATTCGCCCACGAATCTCATAGTGGTCAAAGTGTCGCGCATTTTGCGCTCAAGGAGCAATTTAAAATGGCAGCAAAAGCAGCCGCCCCTGCGAAACCGAAGGCCAGCAAACCGGTCACCACCAAGCACCTCGCCTATACCCTGGCCGAGCAGCACCAGCTCACCAAGAAGCAGGGCGTGGAGATGCTGGAGCAACTGGTAGCCATGATTACCAAGCACCTGAAAAAGGGCGAGCGGGTCAAGATCGCGGGCCTCGGAATCCTGCAAGTGCGCAAGCGCGCCGCCCGCATGGGCCGCAATCCTGCGACCGGTGAGGCGATCAAGATCAAGGCGTCCCGGAAGGTCGCCTTCCGCGCCGCCAAGGATCTCAAGATGGCGATCTGATCGCCCGATCTCGTTCCATCGTTTTCGGATTGCGTTGCAAAGCCCCGCCGGCAAACTGGCGGGGTTTTTGTTAGGGAGTCGAGGCAAACTCCGGCCGGCCCCTGGTCGCAAAGAACGGGGCGATGAATCACGTCTGCTTTCTTATCCCCCTAAAGACGGGGAGGGATAGGTGGCTTGCCGCACCCCGCTTCGGTCTATAATGACCCCAAACGAAAACCTTAAAGGACGCTCCCAAGGAGGTTCCATGTCGCAAGCCGCCGAAAAGCGCGAGGGCAAACCAGCGATGCTGAAGGACAAGGACTTCCAGTGGGAAGACCCGCTCGGCATCGAATTCGAATTGACCGAGGAAGAGCGCATGGTGCGCGACACCGCGCGCGGCTTTGCGCAGGACTATCTGATGCCGCGCGTGCGCGAGGCCTATGAAAAAGAAAAGCACGATCCCAACAACCTGAAGGAAATGGGCAAGCTCGGCATGCTCGGGCCGACCATTCCGGAAGAATATGGCGGCGCCGGCCTAGGCTACGTCAGCTACGGCCTGATCGCGCGCGAGCTCGAGCGCGTCGACAGTGGCTACCGCTCCACCATGTCGGTGCAGTCTTCGCTCGTGATGTATCCGATCTATGCCTACGGCTCGGAGGCGCAGCGCCGCAAATATCTGCCCAAGCTCGCCACCGGCGAAATCGTCGGCTGCTTCGGCCTCACCGAACCCGACCACGGCTCCGATCCTGGCTCGATGGTCACGCGCGCCGAAAAAGTCGACGGCGGCTTCAAGCTCAACGGCGCTAAGACCTGGATTTCGAACGCGCCGCTCGCTGACGTGGCGGTGGTGTGGGCCAAGCTCGACAACGTCATTCGCGGTTTCATTGTCGAGCGCGGCACAAAGGGCTTCTCGACGCCGAAGATCGAAGGCAAGCTTTCCTTGCGCGCCTCGATCACCGGCGAGATAGTGCTGGAAGATTGCGTCATTCCGGAAGAGAATTTGCTGCCGAACGCCAGGGGCCTCGCCGGTCCTTTCGGCTGTCTCAACAATGCGCGCTTCGGCATTTCATGGGGCGTGATGGGCGCGGCCGAATTCTGCTGGCACGCCGCGCGCCAGTACACGCTCGACCGCAAGCAGTTCAACCGTCCGCTCGCCGCCAATCAGCTGATCCAGAAAAAACTCGCCGACATGCAGACCGAAATCGCGCTCGGTCTGGCAGGCGCGTTACGATTGGGCAGGATGTTGGAGCAAGGTCGCGCCGCGCCGCCCTCGATCTCGCTGATGAAGCGCAACAATTGCGGCAAGGCGCTCGACATCGCGCGGCTGGCGCGCGACATGCACGGCGGCAACGGCATCTCCGGCGAGTACCACGTCATGCGTGTGCTTTCGAACCTGGAGACCGTCAACACCTACGAAGGCACGCATGACGTCCACGCGCTTATCCTCGGCCGCGCGCAAACGGGGATACAGGCGTTTTTCTAAATCTTGTCCCGGACGCCGCGCAGCGCTCTTGCGGTGCGCCGCAGATCCGGAACCTTTCCAACAGCGGGGCCCGTAACGATCCCGGGTCTGCATCGCATCGTTTTACGCTGCGATGCAGACCTGGGAAAAGCATCGAAGCTTCTCGCCTCTGCTAGGAAGTGTTCATGGACCCCATCCACATCGCTCTTCTCGTCGTCACCGGCGCCGCCGCCGGCATCATCGCCACGATTGTCGGCGGTGCGGCTGTCGTTGTCTATCCGGCGCTGATCGCCTCCGGGGTCTCGCCGCAATTAGCTGCCATCTGCAATCTCACCGCGCTGATGCCGGCGACTATGCTCGCCGCGCTCTCCGACTACACGCAACTGCCGCCCTTCAATCGCGCTTTTGTCGGCCTGGCGTTGACCTCGATTGTCGGCGCCGGCATCGGCGCGTCGTTATTGCTGTTGACGCCGGAGCGCATGTTTTCAATTTTCGTGCCGCTGCTACTCGGCTTCGCCACCGTGCTGTTCGCCTACGCCGACCGCATCAGCCAATGGCTTCGCACGCGCGCCGCCGACCGCGGCCACGAACTGGCGTTCAATCTCGCCAGCCTAAAACTGCTGCTGCCGGTTTCGTTCTACGGCGGTTATTTCGGCGCCGGCGTCGGCATTCTGATGCTCGGCGTCTTCACGGTCGCGACCGGCGGCGACTACCGCTCCGCCAACGTCACCAAGAATTTCGTTTCCGGCCTGAACGGCCTGGTCGCGACCATCATCTTTATCTCGCAGGGCGTGGTGATATGGCCGCAGACTCTGGCGCTGATGGCCGGCACCATTATCGGCGGCCAGATCGGCGCCCGCATCGCCCGTGTCATCCCGCACAAGGTTGTGCGCGTGCTGATCGTACTGGTCGGCGCTGCGCTGACGGTCGCTTTCGCCAAACGCTATTGGTTCGATTAAAGCGCGATGCCGGCAACCTGCCTGGCCAGTTCCACCACGCGCGTGGTCATGGCGCTCGCCGGGTCGGTGAGGGGGTCGAGCACGGTGAAATGATTGGCGTCCGCGATTTCCTCATAGCGCGTTTGCGCCATGCCCTGTCGCCAGGCTTCCACGATGATCCGGCTCTGGCGCAGGAACTCGCTCGACTCGATGCCGCCGACGACGGCGTCGAGAATGCGCCCGGGCGGCACCTGCCAGTACAAAGGCGAGACGTCATGCGCCGATTTCTCGGTCAGCCGCAGATCGGCGTTCTGCGACACCTGCGTGAGCGGGGCGAGATCGAATACGCCCGAGATCGCGTAGGCCGCGGGCACCAGATCGGATGGCGCGCTCGGCTCAAGCGTCTTCCAGTCGGTCGCTGCCATGCAGGCGGCCAGATGCCCGCCGGCGGAATGGCCATAGACCATCACGCGCTTCTTGTGGCTGCGCCACAGATGCAGCACCGCCGCGCGCATTTGCTCGATGATGGTCGTGATCGTCACCTGCGGACACAGATCGTAACCGGCCAGCGCGACCGTCACGCCGCGCGCGTTCGGCCCTTTGGCCATCTGGCTGAACATGGAAGGATCAAGCGAGCGCCACCAGCCGCCATGAATGAACAGCGCCAGCGGCGCCGAGGCGTCTTGTGCGGGAAACAGGTCAGTCGTCTGTCGCTTCGACGGGCCGTACGAAATGCCGAACGTCGCGCCCGGCGAGGCGGCGCGGTGGGCCTCGGCCTCGGCGTCCCAGCGCTTGAAGATTTCCGGGTGTTCCGGCACCCGGGCGCGGTTGTCGTATTCTTTTTCGTAGTCGGTTGTCATGCGTCGTCTCCCGCGCGCAAGAGTGGCGCATGACCGGGCCGCGAGCAAGGTGGGACGACATGAGGGAAAAAGTTCGCTATTTGTGGTCGCATGAAAATAGACGGCAAGCCCACCCGCACCATTTGGGTTGAACCCGACGGCCAAAGCGTCGGCATCATCGACCAGACGCAATTGCCGCATCGATTTGTCACGCAGCGGCTGACGACGCTGGCGGAAGCCGCCCACGCGATTAAGTCGATGCAGGTGCGCGGCGCGCCGCTGATCGGGGCCGCCGCCGCTTACGGGGTGTGGCTGGCCATGCGGGAAGACGCGTCCGACGAAAATCTCGAGCGCGCCTGTCAGCTTTTCGCCGCCACCCGCCCGACCGCCATCAACTTAAAATGGGCGCTCGACGAAATGCTCGGAGCTTTGCGCAACCGCCCGCGCAGCGAGCGCGCCGAGGCGGCGCTCAAGCGCGCCAATGAAATCGCCGAAGAGGATGTAGCGATCAACCAAGCCATCGGCCGCCACGGCCTGAAACTCATCGAGGCCGCCGCCGACAAGAAAAACGGTGGGCCTGTCAACGTGCTCACCCATTGCAACGCCGGATGGCTGGCGGCGGTCGATTGGGGCACCGCGTTGGCGCCGGTCTATGCGGCGCACGACAGCGGCGTGGCGGTTCACATCTATGCCGACGAGACGCGCCCGCGTAATCAGGGCGCTTCGCTCACAGCCTGGGAGCTAGGCAAGCATGGCGTGCCGCATACCGTGATCCCGGACAATACCGGCGGCCACTTGATGCAACATGGCCTGGTCGATCTCGTCATCGTCGGCACCGACCGCGTCACCGCGCAAGGCGACGTCTGCAACAAGATCGGCACTTATTTAAAAGCGCTCGCCGCCCACGACAACAACGTGCCGTTCTATGTCGCGCTGCCGTCGCCTACCATCGACTTCACGGTGAGCGACGGCGTCGCCGAAATTCCGATCGAGCAGCGCGGGCCGGAGGAGGTGGCTTCGATCAGCGGCAAGACGCAAGACGGCACAATCGTGTCGGTTCAGATCGTACCGGATGGGTCTCCTGTGGCCAACTATGCCTTCGACGTGACGCCGGCGCGCCTCGTCACCGGGTTGATCACCGAACGCGGCGTGCTCAAGGCCGAACGCGCGACGTTGGCAAAAGCCTTTCCCGAGCGGGCGCGCATGATCCCGAAAAGTGGGAACTGGTTTTCGGATTAGATCATGCGCAATAAAAAGTAATAAGCTATAATCGGGCGCGAGGTTATTTCGATGCCCATCGCCGCAAAGCCACTCGAACTCCCCGCCGACGGCCGCCAGTCGGAAAATGCGCTGCGCATTGCGCGCGGCACCGCGCGACTGTTGCATGCGCATGGCTTCTGCGTGGTGAGCGAACTCCCGCTGCCCTCCGGCCGTCGCGCCGACCTGGTCGCGCTCGACAGTGGCGGCGAAATCTGGATCGTCGAAATCAAATCCTCGGTGGCGGATTTTCGCGCCGATCAAAAGTGGCAAGACTACCGCGCTCATTGCGACCGGCTGTTCTTCGCCACCTCGCAGGAGGTGCCGTGCGAAATCTTTCCGCCCGACACCGGCCTCATCGTAGCGGACCATTTCGGCGCTGAATTCCAATGCGAGGCGCCCGAACACAAACTCCCCGCCGCCACGCGCAAATCGATGCTGCTGTTGATCGCGCGCGCGGCGGCCTTGCGGCTGCAATCGCTCGTTGACCCGAACGGACCGTATGAAAATCTGGGTTAGCGCGGCGCGCACATTTTCGTTAAGACGGTCTCCGCTAGCGCGGAGCCCTTTTGGCCAAGATGCGCTGTAGCGTCCGCCGGTGCATGTTCAGCCGGCGCGCCGTTTCCGAAACATTGCGGTCGCACAGTTCATAAATGCGCTGGATGTGCTCCCAGCGCACACGATCCGCCGACATCGGATTTTCCGGCGGCTCGATTTTTGGATTTTCGTGCGCCAGCAGCGCGGCCACCACATCGTCGGCATCGACCGGCTTGGCCAGATAATCGACCGCGCCGAGTTTCACCGCGTTCACGGCCGTCGCGATATTGCCGTAGCCGGTAAGAATGATGCCGCGCGCTTCCGGCTTGCGGCGCTTGAGCGCCGAAATCACGTCAAGGCCGTTGCCGTCGCCGAGCCGCATATCCACCACGGCGAAGGCGGGCGCGGATTTTTCCACCTGCGACAATCCATCGGCGACTGATTCCGCAGTGGTGACTGTGAAGCCGCGCTGTTCCAGTGCTTTTGCCAGCCGCTGCAAAAACGAGCGATCGTCTTCGACGACCAGGACGGTGCGTTCGCCAACGGCATCGATCGGCGCCGGCGTTTCGGCAATGTCATTCATGGCAATACCCACGCTTCTACCCTTAATGCCCGTGTGCTTTCGTCGTGCGTTGCTTATCCTAACGCGTGAAATATCATATAACAAATAGTGATCGATTGATCTTAATCAAGTTGGCGCAAAGCTCAACATGCGCTCGAAATCGCTTCTGCTCCAGCGCAGCGTAACAATCGCGCCGCGCTGCGGCTGCGAGCGATTTGAAAAATTCAGTATCGCGCCGGACCGTTCGAGCAATGTCTTGGCGATGAAAAATCCGAGACCCAATCCGGTCGGTTGATCTTCATCGCTGCCCGCTTTGCGGCGCCGGCTGGTAACATAAGGCTCGCCAATGCGGTCGAGAATGTCGGGCGCAAAGCCCGGCCCGTCGTCGCTAATCGCGACCTCGACGGTTTCTTCGTTCCATTGCATCGCAACATCGACATGTTCGCGCGCGAAGTCGACCGCGTTCTCGACCAGATTGCCGAGCCCGTATAAAATCGCCGGATTGCGCGCGCCGACCGGTTCCGGGGTTCCACCGCGCGGAGCGCTCACGGCGATGGCGACGCCGAAATCGCGGTGCGGCGCCACCACTTCCTCGATCAGCGACGTAAGCGGCGTACGGTCGAAAGGTTCGCCGGCCGACGACAATTCGGTGAGCTTGGCGAGAATGTCACGACAGCGCGTCGCCTGCGAGCGCAACAGCCGCACATCCTCGCCATGCGGCGCGTCGGCGGGTATGGCGTTCTCCAGCTCCTTGGCGATCACTGAGATAGTCGAGAGCGGTGTGCCGAGCTCGTGCGCGGCGGCGGCGGCGAGTCCATCGAGCTGGCTGAGATGTTGCTCGCGCGTCAGCACCAGTTCGGTCGCCGCCAGCGCATCGGCGAGCTGGCGCGATTCTTCCGTGATCTGCCAAGCGTAGACGCCGATGAAGCCGATCGCCAGCAGGATCGAAAGCCAGACGCCCATCATATAAATAGGCGGCAGAGAGAGCGGATCGTCATTGTCCCACGGCAGCGGGTAATGCACGAACACCAGCACGGTGGCGCAGGCGACCGCGAAGATGCCGAGCGCGATGGTGAAGCGCGGCGGCAACGCCGTCGCCGATAAAAGGACTGGCCCGAGAAAAAGGAACGCGAAAGGGTTCTGCAAGCCGCCGGTCAAAAAGATGAGCACAGCCAGCTCGGCGATGTCGAAGGCCAAGAGCCATGCGGCGCGGTCGGGCTCGAGTCGCTGCGTCAGATGAAAGCGTAAGCGCAGCGCGACATTGAGCCAGGCCGACAACGCGATCACGGCGAGACAGGCCCAAATCGGCAGCGGGAAATCGAGCCCGAGATAGACCGTCAGCACGGCGGTGCTCTGGCCGATCACCGCGAGCCAGCGCAGCCGCACCAGCGTGTCGAGGCGCACGTTGCGGCGCGGATGGTTGTCGGCAAGGCCAAATGCGGGCATGGCGGGCAGTGTAGGCGTTGCGGGTGCCGCGTTGAAGAGCATTCGCTGGACCGGGACTTGCGCTTCCTGTGGCGGAGCGTCACATCTTGCCGTTATGGACGCACAAAGCCCTTCCGCCATCGCCGTCGAAGCGCTGGTCAAGCGCTATAAGAACACGCTGGCCGTGGACGGCATTTCGTTCCGGCTGCCGCGCGGCGCGATCGTCGGGCTGCTCGGCGGTAACGGCGCCGGCAAGACCACGACCATCGCCATGATCATGGGGCTGGTTACGCCCACCGCCGGCACGGTCTCGGTGCTCGGCTTTGAGATGCCACGCCAGCGCTACCAGGTGCTGCACCGGATGAATTTCGAAAGCCCTTATGTCGACATGCCGATGCGGCTGACGGTACGGCAAAATCTTTCCGTCTTCGCGCAGCTTTATGCCGTGCCGGATGTGGCCGATCGCATCGCCACGCTCGCTTCCGAACTCGACCTTACCGAATTCCTTGACCGCCCGACCGGCAAGCTCTCGGCCGGGCAGAAGACGCGCGTGTCACTTGCCAAGTCGTTGCTCAACCGCCCGGATGTGTTGCTGCTCGACGAACCGACCGCCTCGCTCGATCCCGACACGGCGGATTTGGTACGGGCGCGGCTCGAACGCTATCGCAGCGAATTCGGCGCCACCATCCTGCTGGCCTCGCATAACATGAACGAGGTCGAGCGCCTGTGCGAACGCGTCATCATTATGAAGAAGGGCCGCATCGAGGACGACGATACGCCGGCGCGGTTGCTGGCGCGCTACGGCCGCGTGACGCTTGAAGAAGTCTTCCTTGATGTCGCGCGCGGGCAAGGCGAAAGACACGAGGTGGCGGAGTGAACGACATGTTCGACTCCGGCTTTGAATTCTCCGTCAACCGCACCACCGCGATGGTGCGGCGCTATTGGTATCTGCTGGTGTCGTCCTGGCCGCGCCTCTTGGATCTCGTCTATTGGCCGACCGTGCAGATGCTGATGTGGGGTTTTCTCCAGCTCTACGTCTCGCAGAAGTCCGGTTATTTCGCCGGCGCCGCTGGCGTATTCATCGGCGCGGTGCTGCTGTGGGATATTCTGTTTCGCGGTCAGCTCGGTTTTTCTATCTCCTTCCTGGAGGAAATGTGGGCGCGCAATCTCGGCAACCTGATGATGTCGCCGCTGCGCCCAGCCGAATTCATCTCGGCGCTGATGATCATGAGCATCGTGCGGCTGATGATCGGCATGATCCCGGTCACTTTGCTCGCCGTTCTGTTCTTCGGCTTTAACCTGTGGACGCTCGGCCTCGCGCTCGCCGCCTTCTTCGTCAATCTCATTTTGACCAGCTGGGCAATCGGCATATTTGTGGCCGGACTTCTCCTGCGCAACGGCATGGGCGCCGAGAGCATGGCTTGGACCATCATGTTTCTGTTTCTGCCGCTTACCTGCGTCTATTATCCGGTGTCGATATTGCCGCACTGGCTGCAATACGTCTCCTGGTCGCTGCCGCCGACTTACGTGTTTGAAGGCATGCGCGCGCTGTTGATCGAGCACACCTTCCGCGCCGATCTGATGCTGGAAGCCTTCGCCTTCAACATCGTGCTGTTTTCCGCCGCCGCCTTTGCCTTCACGAAATTGCTGGCAAGTGCGCGCGAGCACGGGTCGCTCTTGCAGGGCGGTGAATAAGTCCGCGACAGCTCGTAATACTTTGGTTTATGAGGCTTTTTGGGGTGTAAACGGGTTTCGAACGACTTATCTCTATGTTGACCCCATGACTGAAAAACGACAGTCTCCCGCGGTGCAGCAAGCGCCGGAATCCAAGCCAATGCCAATCGGTGAATTCGACGGAGCAGCGGCTTTGTCCGGCGAAAGCAGCGCCTTGATGGCGACACCGATGTACTGGCTCTACGAGATGGGCCAGGCCGCGCTCGACCCCTCGCGCGCGCTCGCCGATGCCACGCGGCTGTTTTTCAAAAATCCGGTCAACCCGTTCGCGCACACGACCTACGGCAAGTCGATGGCGGCGGCGGCGGAATTGTTCGAGCGCAGCACGCGCCGCTATGGCCGCCCGGAATGGCGAATCGAGGACACCGTCGCCGGCGGCGAACACATCCCCGTTCATATCAACACGGTGTGGGAGCGGCCATTTTGCCGCTTGCTGCATTTCGAACGCGCCTTCACGCAGGCACCGCGCCGTCCGCAGCCGAAAATTCTCATCGTTGCGCCGATGTCAGGCCACTACGCCACATTGCTGCGCGGCACGGTCGAAGCTTTCCTGCCCAATCACGACGTGTACATCACCGATTGGCGCAACGCGCGCTCGGTGCCGGTGGCGCAAGGTCGTTTCGATCTCGACGACTACATCGACTATGTGATCGCGATACTGCATTTCCTCGGCGGCGATGCGCATGTGATCGCGGTCTGCCAGCCCTCGGTGCCCGTGTTGGCCGCAGTCGCGCTGATGGAGGCCGATGACGATCCCAACGTGCCGCATTCAATGGTGCTGATGGGCGGGCCGATCGATACCCGCATCAATCCAAACGGCGTCAACAGACTGGCGGAACAGCGCGGCCTCGATTGGTTCCATAACCACGTTATCACCAAGGTGCCGTTTCCGCATCCGGGCGTCATGCGCGATGTCTATCCGGGCTTTCTTCAGCTCTCCGGCTTCATGACCATGAACCTCGACCGCCATCTCGAAGCGCACCGCAACCTGTTCATGCATCTGGTCAAGGGCGACGGCGATTCCGTGCAGAAGCACAAAGAGTTCTATGACGAATATCTCTCGGTCATGGACCTCTCGGCCGAGTTCTATCTGCAAACGGTCGACACGGTTTTCATCCGCCACGCCTTGCCGAAAGGCGAAATGATGCATCGCGGCCGCCCGGTTGACCCTTCCAAAATCCGCCGCGTCGCACTGATGACGGTGGAAGGCGAGCACGACGATATTTCCGGCGTCGGGCAAACCGAGGCAACGCATGCGCTTTGCCCGAACATTCCGCCCGAGGACAAGGTGCACTACTTGCAGCCCGGCGTCGGTCATTACGGCGTGTTCAACGGCTCGCGTTTCCGCTCCGAAATCCAGCCGCGCATCGCCGATTTCGCGCTCTCGCATAATGGCGGGGTCGGCGGCGGCCAGAAGCGCGATTATGTGAAGGTCGCTTCGGTCAAGCCTTGAGCGGCCGTTTGTGGCACAGTGCCGGCGTTGATTCTGGTTTCCCGCTTGAGGCCGATCATGTCGTTACCGCTCCGCGCTCTGTTCTCCCGCCGCGCCAGCGAACCCGCGGTTATTACTGTCGCGTTCGAGCGCGACGTCTTTCTCGTTCAGTTGCGCCGCAACCGCCAGGCGCGCCGCTATACGCTGCGCATTCATTCGGCCAGCCGCGAAGTGGTGCTGACGCTGCCGCCGCGCGGCAGCCTGAAGCAGGCGCGCGAATTCGCCCAGAAGCACGGCGCCTGGATCGCGGCGCGGCTGAAGCGCCTGCCGCAACCGGTGCCGTTTATGGACGGCGCGCTGGTGCCGCTGCGCGGCGTTGAGCATAAAATCGTTCATCGCCCCGACGCGCGTGGCACGGTCTGGGTCGAAGCGGGCGACCTGCCCGCGCTTTGTGTAGCTGGCGATGGGCCACATCTGGCGCGCCGCCTGCGAGACTATTTCAAGAAAGAAGCCAAGCGCGATTTGGAACTCGCCAGCAAGCGCGCCGCCGCCGCGCTCGGCGCAAGTCTCAAGCGCGTGTCGATCCGCGATCAGGCGAGCCGCTGGGGTTCCTGCTCGACCACCGGCGTTTTGTCGTATTCTTGGCGGCTGATCCTGGCGCCGCCATATGTCCTCGATTATCTCGCCGCGCATGAAGCCGCCCACCTGATCGAAATGAACCACTCGCGCGCTTTCTGGCGGCAGGTCGCGCGCATTTGCCCGGAGTTCAAACGCGCGAAGACTTGGCTCGATGCGCATGGCGCAGACCTGCATCGCTATGGCATGAACGACTAGCGCACTGCGCCGCGCTGGGCTAGGCACGAGGCTAAACTGCCCTCGCGCGGAATTTCACCACATGGCAACGCTGCGCCCCGGCACTTTCGCGCTCACGGCCCTGCTGGCGGCGTTGAGCGCGGTCGGCCCGCTCACCACCGACATGTATCTGCCGTCGCTGCCCGACATCGCGCAGCGGCTGTCCGCTTCGACGACGCAAGTGCAATTCACCATCTCGTCTTACCTGATTGGCTTTGCGCTCGGACAGATATTCTACGGACCCTTGTCAGACCGGCACGGCCGCAAGCCGGTGCTGCTCGCCGCCTTGGGCATCTATTGCGTGGCGTCGCTGGCCTGCGCGCTCGCCACTTCGATCGAGATGCTGATCGTGGCGCGCGCCTTGCAGGCGATCGGCGGTTGCGGCGGCATCGTGCTGGCCCGCGCGGTGGTGCGCGATCTTTTCTCCGGCAACCGCGCCAGCCGCGAAATGTCGTTGATCAGCGCGGTGATGGCGTTGGCGCCGGTCTTCGCGCCGATTTTCGGCGGCGTCGTGCAGACGGCCTTCGGCTGGCGCGGTGTGTTCTTCACGCTCGTTGTCGCTGCCATCGGCGGCATCGCCGCGGTCTGGCTGTTGCTGCCGGAAACGCTGAAAGAGCGTGCGGCCGAGCGGATTTCGCTTGGCTCCATCATGGCGTCTTACCGTATCGTCGCGCGTAACCCGGTTTATCTCGCTTATCTCGGCATGGCCTCGACCGTTTACGCCGGGCTGTTTGCCTGGATTTCCGGCGCTTCCTTCGTGCTGCAAGGCCTCTATGGCCTGACGCCGTTTCATTTCGGTCTCGTTTTTGCGCTCGGGTCGAGCGGCTTCTTGCTTGGCTCCTACATCGCCGCGCGTATCGTTCGAAAAGTCGGTCTCGACGGCGTCATCGGCGTCGGCGCCGGCGCGGTCACCCTCGGCGGGCTCGGCATGCTGGTTTCGGTTGCGATCGGCTTCACCTCGTCGTTGTCGATTGTGCTGCCGATGTCGATTTATCTCGCTGGCCTCGGCATGGTGCTGCCGCAGTCGATTGCCGGCGCAATGACGCCGTTTCCCGAGCGCGCGGGCGCGGCCTCGTCGCTGTTCGGGTTCGTCCAGCAAAGTGTCGCCGCCGTCTGCGGCGCCGGCGTCGGCTGGCTTACCGGCAATAACGCCTGGCCGATGGCCGGCGCCATCGCCTTGATGGGGATCACGACTTTATCGATCTGGATGGCGACGCACTCGCTCCGCCGCAAAGCGGCATCCGCGCACGGCTAGTCGCGCCGCCGACCGAACAGATTATCGATCATGAAGCCGTCGAGGCTGGCGGTGCCGGTGTTCTGGCGCTGTTGCACCGGCGGCTGAATAGACGCCGGCGGCCTCGGCGCTTGCGATGGCGCTTGCGACGCCGCCTGACCTCCGCCGCCGAACAGCCCGGAGAACAATCCGCCGAGCGTCGCGCCCGTCGGCAGGCTGGCGACCGGTACGCCCTGATGGGCGTCGCGCATGAAGCGGCTCCAGATTTCCACCGGCAGACCGCCGCCGGTGACTTTCTTGGTCGGCGAATTGTCGTCGTTGCCGAGCCAGACGCCGGTCACCAGATGCGCGGTGTAGCCGATAAACCAGGCATCGCGAAAATCCTGTGAGGTGCCGGTCTTGCCGGCCGCCCGCCAGCCCGGCAGCGACGCCTTGTGCGCCGTGCCGATGGTGAGTGTTTCTTCCATCATCTGGTTCATCATGCCGGCGTAGCGCGCCTCGATGATGCGGCCGAGCGGCTGCGCATTGCGCGCATAAAGCACCTTGCCTTCGGCGGTGCTGACGCGCTCGATCACATGCGGGATGACGGCATAGCCGCCGTTTGCAAGGGTCGCATAAGCCCCGACCAGTTCGAGCGGCGAGACCTCCGAGGTGCCGAGCGCGATCGACGCATTCGGCTCGAGCTTCGATGCGATGCCGAGCCGGTGCGCGGTGCGAATGACCGCCATCGGCGTGACCTCCATCGTCAGCCGCACCGACACGGTATTGAGCGAAAGCGCCAGCGCCTTGGTCAGCGTCACCGGCCCGTAATATTCGTGCCCGTAATTTTCCGGCTGCCAGCCTTTGATCTTGACCGGCCCGTCGATGCGCACCGTATCGGGCGTGAGGCCGTGTTCGAGCGCAGTCAGATAGACGAAGGGCTTGAAGGCGGAGCCGGGTTGGCGCTTGGCAGCGACCGCGCGGTTGAACTGGCTTTCGGCGTAATCGCGGCCGCCGACCAAAGCGCGCACGGCGCCGTCCGGCGTCATCGCAACAAGCGCGCCTTGTCCAACGCTTGCTTTCGCGGCTTTGGCGGCCAGTGTCTCGGTGAGCGATTTCTCCGCGTTTGCCTGCAAGGCGCCGTCAATCGACGTCTGCACGATAATATCTTCATCGATATGGCCGAGCACGTCGTTGAGCGCGTCCATCACCCAGTCGGCGACATAATTGACCGCGCCATTCGCCGCCTGCGCCACGATGCGCGGCGGCCGCGCGATCGCGATCTTTTCCTGCGCCGGGCTGATGAAGTGCAATTCGGCCATGGCGGCGAGCACGGCTTTGGCGCGCTGCTCGGCGGCGTTGAAATCGCGCGTGGGCGCCAGACGCGATGGCGATTTGACCAGGCCGGCGAGCAAAGCCGCTTCCGCGAGCGTCAGGTGGCGCGCCGACTTTCCGAAATAACGTAGCGCCGCCTGCTCGATGCCATAGGCACCGGCGCCGAAATAAACGCGGTTGAGATAAAGTTCGAGGATCTGCGTCTTGGAGAATTTGCGCTCCAGCCAGATCGCCAACAGCACTTCTTGCAGCTTGCGCGTAATGGTGCGCTCCTGCGTCAGAAACAGATTCTTGGCGAGTTGTTGCGTGATGGTGGAGCCGCCTTGCGCCACGCCGCGGTGCAGAATATTGGCGACCGCCGCGCGCCCGATGCCGTAAGGATCGACGCCGTAATGCTCATAGAAGCGGCGGTCCTCGATGGCGACGAAAGCCTTCGGGACGTAAGCGGGCATCTCCTTCAGCGTCAGCACCTCGCCGGCCATGTCGCCGCGTCGCGCCAGCGCGCGACCGGCTACGTCGAGGATCTGGATCGAGGGCGGGCGCTTGGGAATTTCGAGCGACTGGATCGGCGGTAGATGCGCGCCGACATAAGCGACGCCGCAGACGCCGCCGATGGCGACCCAAAGCCCGAGCACCAGTGGCCAGTAAATCAGCCGGACGATCAACGGGCGCTTCGGTTTTGAGCTACGCGCGACGCGCCGTTTTTTAGGACGACGCGCCGGCGGCCGGGCCGGTCCATTGCGGAAAGACGGCTCGGCGCGCAAATCGGGCGTGGCGCCGAAAACCGGCTCGCGGCGGCCGTCCGAATGTCCCCGTCCCCAGGCCATCACGCAATCCACACCGATGCCAACGGCAATACGCGCCGCCGTTCCCCTTAACGGTCACGCTAAGGCGCGCGCTTTAAGAGGCCGTTAAGCGGGGATTTCGCGCTGGCGTCCGGCGCGAAAAAGGTTCCCGGTCCAAATTTCTTAACCATCACCGCGCCCAATCTGTGCCTGCTGGCGCGCCACTGCCCCGGCTATCGAAATCGTTATGTTTTAAGAGCTACCGCTAGGACGGTCGGCGCGTTTGCGCGCGCATAAGTATGCCGGAGGTGGAATGGCGGCGGACCTGAATACGGCGCTACTCACGATAACGTTGCCGCCCGGCGGCGTATTCGTCGCGTTGATCGGAGCCGCCTGCGCCGGCGTCATTTTCTTTATCGTCAAAGCGGCCGGCCGGATGCGTAAGCCCGTGCACCACCAAGCCGTCAATTTCAACGCGGCGCTCGACAGCATGTCGCAAGGTCTGGTGATGTTCGATGCGTCCGAACGCGTGCTGCTTTGGAATCGGCGCTATCTGGAGATCGCCGGACTCTCCCCCGGATTCATGAAGCCGGGACTCACCTTGCGCGAATTGTTACAGGCGCGGAATGCGAAAGGCACGTTGCCATTCGAAGTCGAGAATTACCGCAAGGAGCTTTTCGAAATCCTGAAGCGGGGCGAGAAAAAAAGCATCGTTTATGAAATCGGCAATGGCCACAGCGGTCATGTCATCATCGTGCCGATGGCCAGCGGCGGATGGATCACCACGCACGAAGACATTACCGAGCAGATCGCCGCCAAGCGGGTGATCGAGGAGCAGCGGCTCCGTCTCGATGCGGCGGTTTCGAACATGCCGCAAGGCCTCTGCATGTTCGACAAGGACCAGCGGCTGATCATCTGCAATCAGCAATATGCCGATCTATATAATTTGACCGAGGATCTGAAAAAGCCCGGCACGACGTTGCGCCAAATTCTCACGCACTGGGCGCCGACGACCTGCGAGCCCGGCGAACTCGAGAGCTATATCAAGAGCCGGACCGCTTCCGCTGGCAGTCCGGTATCTTATCAGATCATCAACCGGCTGCGCGACGGCCGCTTCATCTCGGTCGTGCATCGTCCGATGCTGGGCGGCGGCTGGGTATCGACGCACGAAGATGTCACCGAAGCCAAACTTCGGGAAGATTCGTTCCGGCTATTGTTTGAATACAGCCCAATGGCGATGTGGGTGATGGACCGGGAAAGCCACCGGTTCTTGGCCGTCAATGATGCCGTTGTTGCGCGCTATGGCTTTAGCCGCGAACAATTCATGTCGATGACGGTGCCGGACCTGAAAGCGCCGGAAGAGCGGGAAGGATTCGCCGCGCATTTGCGGGACCTGCCTCATACCCAACTTGATGTCCGCGTCGGAACCCATCGAAAGGCCGATGGTACCGAAATGATCGTCGAGGCCTATTCGCGCGCCTTGACCTATAATGGACACGCCGCCCGCCTGACCGTGATCCACGACATTACCAAAACCAAGCAGGCTAATGACGAACTGAACCGCACCAAGAAATTTCTCGACGCGGTCATCGAACACGTACCGGTGCCGCTGGTGGTACGCGACGTCAAGGGCCTGGAAAAGGACGCGCGCAGCGCTCGTTTCCACCTGTTCAACCGAGCCTACGAGGAACTCACCGGGGATGACCGGCGGCAACTGACCGGAAAAACCGCCGACGAAATATATCCGCAAGAGCGCGCCGACCTTGTCATAACCGCCGACAACGAGGCGATGCAATCGGGGCGGGCGGTTGAGGTTCCAGAACACTATATTCAAACGACCGGCAAAGGCCTGCGCCTGGTGACCGGCAAGAAGACCGTAATCCGCGACGACGACGGCAAGCCGGAATATCTGCTGACCGTGCTCGACGACGTCACCGAGCGGCGGCAGGCGGAGGCACGCATCGCTTACCTAGCGCGCAACGACTCTCTGACGGATCTGCCAAATCGGGGGACCTTCGTCGACTATCTCGACCAAACGCTAGCGCAGTCGCAAAAGAGCGGCGAGGGCTTCGCCATTTTGTGCGTCGACCTCGATTGCTTCAAGGAAGCCAACGACGTCTACGGCCACCTGGTCGGCGACCAGTTGTTGCGCGAAGCCGCGCGCCGCCTCGCCGCCGCCGCCGGCGAAACATTCCTCGCTCGCGTCGGCGGCGATGAATTTACGCTGGTCGCTACCGGCTGCGCCAACGTGCCGAGCGCCGTGGCGCTGAGCGAAAAGCTGCTCGCCGCCTTCCATCCGATGTTCGAGGTCAACGGCCAGCGCTTGTCGCTGGGCCTAAGCATTGGCGGCGCGATCTATCCGACCGACGGCAAGGACGCCACCATGCTGATCGCCAATGCCGACGCCGCGCTCTATCAGGCCAAGGCCGAATCGCGCGGCTCACTGCGTCTGTTCGACGCCACCCTGGCGGCGCAATTGCACGACCGCCGCGAAATGCAAATGGATTTGCAAAACGCGATCGCACGCGGCGAATTCTTCCTACACTATCAGCCGCAGGAAAAATTGGCGGACGGCGAGATTGCCGGCTTCGAATCGCTGGTGCGCTGGCAATGCCCGCGCCGCGGCGTGGTCGCGCCTGGCGACTTTATCTCGATCGTGGAGGAGACCGGGCTGATCGTTCCGCTCGGCGCCTGGATTTTGCACGAAGCCTGCCGCGAGGCGGCGTCGTGGCCAAAGCCGTTAAAAATCGCGGTGAACATCTCTCCGATCCAGTTTCACTCCGGCGATCTCGCCGCCCAGGTTCACATGGTCCTGCTGGAGACCGGCTTGGCGCCGAGCCGGCTGGAATTGGAAATCACCGAAGGCGTCATGATCGACGATTTCTCGCGCGCGGTCTCGATCCTGCGCAAGCTCAAATCGCTCGGCGTGCAGATCGCGATGGACGATTTCGGCTCCGGCTATTCGTCGCTGTCGTATCTGCACTCATTCGCCTTCGACAAGATCAAGATCGACCGCAGTTTTATCGGCGACTTGGAGGAGAACCATCACTCGATGGCGATCGTGCGCGCCATCGTCACGCTCGGCCACAGTCTCGGCGTGCCGGTTTTGGCCGAAGGCGTCGAAACGCCTGCGCAGCGCGAATTCCTGGTGGCGGAAGGCTGCGACGGCGCGCAGGGCTATCTGCTCGGCCGGCCGCAGCCGATCGCGGCCTATGCCGGCATGATCGGCCGCGACGGCGAAGCGCGGCCGGAAGACAAGCCGTTGCCACAGGGCAAATCGCCGCCAGAAAGCAAACCGCGGCGGCATTCGCGGCGGCCTGCCCGACCGACGAATGGCCCGCGGCGCAAGCGAGCCGTGCGGTGAAAAGGCCATGAACACAGGCGCATGCGCGCGCGATAAAGCCGCATCTGCATCTAGATATTTGGCCCTATCATCCCCATATGCTGTGGATATCTCGCTAATTGCTCAGGCTGCCCGGAAACACCGTCAAATGGCGCTTCGAGCGGCCCGATTTTTGCTGGTTTTGAGAAGGAGTTGATAAAATGGCGAGCGATACCCGTACCCCCGAAAGCGCCGAAGCGCGGCAAAAGAAGAAGGCGCTGCAATTGGTCGAGGGCCAGAAAGCTATGCTCGAATACGAAGCCGGCTTACGCTCGATGCGCGAGAAGACCGAGCGCCTGCGTGCGCTGCGGCTCGCGCATCAGGAAGCGGAAGCCAAGCGCGCCGCCGAAGCGCCGCCGCCCGTCAAGAAGAAAACCAAGAAGGCCGCCGCCAACTAGAGCCTTTCCGGCTTTGATGGAATCAAAGCCGAGGCTCTAGCTTTTACATTATCGCGTTTTCTTCACGCGAACCGGTACCCACTTCGCTCGAAAACGCTCTAGCGCTTCGCTTATGGCTTGGGCGGACTGCCGCCCCCCGGCTCCCCAGTAGCCGCCGTCTCGAACCGATCGGCATCGATCTCAAGCGTGCCGATGATTGTCGGCATTACCAGCCGCGCCGGCGCCGCCAGGTCGGTCGAAGCGATGGGGGCAAACCAGATCTCCATGCCGCGCTGGCCACTGACATATTTCACCAGCATGCTGTCGGCGCGATGGCCGGCAATCGGTCGCAGCATGACCGCGCAGACCAGCACCGGACCGGCATAACCGCGTTCGATTTTCAGTTTGTCGACGCGCTTGAACGACAGCGCGAGATTATAGCGCCGCTGTCCGTCGAAGATCGCCACCACCCGGTCGCAATTCTGCGCCGCCAGCAAGTCGCCGGCCGGCGCGGCAATGGTCATGCCGCTGAGCGGATCGGTGACGCCGCGCATGTCGGCCTCGGTCACCGGAACGCGTCCTTCTTTGCCGTCGTTCTTGCGCAAGGCCGCGTCGCTGCGCAGCGTTTTGACCGAGCCGTTTTCGAACGTCATTTGCAGGCCGGTGGTTTCGCCATCCTCGGTGACATTGGAGGTGAAAATGCCAGGCGTCGGCTGGCCATCAACCAGCGTGCCGCGAGCGGCGACGCGGCCTTCGCCGTTCACCAGCACGCTGAGCGGGCCGCTCGCCTTGCCATTGGCCGAGGCGCGATAGACGCCGGTGACGGTAGCGACATCGATCGTCCAGGTGAGTTGCCCGACAGACACCCCGGTCATCGAAATCGCGTAATGCGCGATGAGCCTAGTATCGGCCAGGGCTTGCGCCGCGGGCAAGCCGAATGCCAGGAAAGCGCTCAGCCAAAATAGCGTGCCGCGATTCGCTGCGATCATGCGGGCGACTATAGCGTTTTGCACCGTGAATAGGCAGCCGTGCCTAACCGGCGCTTTTGCCCGATTTCGCTTCGCCGCGAGCGAACAGGCCGATCAGGGCGCGTTTGATCGCCGCCTGCCGGGTCGGCGAGGTGATCTGCGCGCCCAGCAAATCGACCACGTAGAACACGTCGACGGCGCGTTCGCCGAAGGTGGCGACGTGAGCGGAGGCGATGTTGAGGTTCAGCTTCGACAGCGTGCCGGTCATCTCATACAGAAGTCCGGTACGGTCCAGCCCGGTCACCTCGACCATGGTATAGCGGTGCGACCACTGGTTATTGATGGTGACGGAAGGCTCGACCACGAAGGCCTTGATGCGGCCTTTCGGCGGCGCGCGCTTGGTTACGACGTCAGGCAGGCGCAATTCGCCGCGCAGCGCCTTCTCGATCGTTTCGGCGATACGGTTGGCGCGCCGCTGCTCGTCCTCATCGCGCTCGAATTCGCGCGACAGCGAAATGGTGTCGAGCGCGCGTCCGTCGGTGGTGGTGTAGATCTGCGCGTCGACGATATTGGCGCCGGTCATCGAACAGGCGCCGGCGATGATCGACAACAGCCAGGGATGGTCGGGCGCCAGCACGGACAGTTCGATAACGGCGCGATTGGCGTCGAAGCTGATGCTGGTGGCGAGATTTTTTTTGGCGTCCTCGGCGACGCGCACGAAATGCGCATGTTCGATCTTGTGCGCCAGATCGACCTTGAGCCAATAGGCCGGATAAAGATGCGCGATATAGGTTTCCAGCCGTTCGGGCGGCCACTGCTTTTCCTGCATGGCCTGACGGAATTCGTTCTGCGCGCTGGCGACGCGTTGCGCGCGGTTGACCTCGGAGAAGCCACCGGTCAGCACCGGTTCGGTTTCGAAATAAAGCGTGCGAATGAGCTGCGCCTTCCAGCCGTTCCACACGCCGGGGCCGACCGCGCGGATGTCGGCGGTGGTGAGGATGCTCAACAGCTTGAGGCGCTCGACAGACTGCGCCACGGCGGCGAAATTCTCGATCGTTTTGCGATCTGACAGATCGCGCGACTGCGCGACCGACGACATAGTGAGGTGTTGCTCGATCAGCCAAGCCACGGTGTCGGTCTCGGTCGCGGTGAAACCGAGCCGGGGGCAGAAGCGGCGCGCCACGCGCGCGCCGGCGATTGAATGATCCTCCGGGCGCCCTTTGGCGATGTCGTGCAGAAACATGGCGACATAGAGCAGCTTGCGGCTGCCCGGCCGCAGCTTGTGGATCAGTTCATTGGCGAGCGGCGTCGTCTTGTTGGTGCCGTTCTCGATTTCGGTCAGGATGCCGATGCAGCGCAGCAGATGCTCGTCCACCGTATAGTGGTGGTACATGTTGAACTGCATCATCGCTACCACCTTGCCGAAGGCGGGTACGAATTTGCCGAGTACGCCGGCTTCGTTCATGCGACGCAGCACCGTCTCCGGATCTTTCTTCGAGGTGACGATTTCGAGGAACAGCGCATTGGCTTCCTCGTTGTCGCGCAATTTGGCGTCGATCAGCTTGAGCGAGCGCGTCATCGCGCGCATGGCGTCCGGGTGGAAGGCGAGGTTATGTTTCTGCGCCAGATGGAAAATGCGGATCAGGTTGACGGGGTCGCGCTTGATGACGCCAGCATTGGCGAAGCGGATGCGGTTCTTCTCGACGATGAAGGCGCCATCGTCGCCGAGCGTGCGGCTTTTGACCGGACGCAGCTTGTCCATCACGCGCGAGAGCACCGGCACGGTCTTGGCCTGGCTTCCTTCCAGATCGGCGCAGACGATGGCCGTGAGGTCGCCGACATCCTTGGCGATCAGGAAGTAGTGCTTCATGAAGCGCTCGACGTCCTGCTGGCCGGGATGTTCGGTATAGCCGAGCCGCACCGCGATTTCGCGCTGGATGTCGAAAGACAAGCGCTCCTCGGCGCGGCCGGTGACAAAATGCAGATGGCAGCGCACCGACCAGAGGAAATCCTCGCAGCGGCGAAACAGTTGGTATTCTTCTTTATTGAAGACGCCGCGCTTGATCAGTTCGTCCGGCTCGCGCACCCGATAGACATATTTCGCGATCCAGAACAGCGTGTGCAGGTCGCGCAGGCCGCCTTTGCCATCCTTCACGTTCGGCTCGACCAGATAGCGCGACTGCCCGGCGCGGCGCACGCGGTCCTCGCGCTCGGTGAGCTTGGCGGCGACAAATTGCGCGGCGGTGTTGCGCACGATGTTCTGGTCGAAGCGCGTCACCAGCTGATCGAACAGCGCGCGGTCGCCGAGTAGAAAGCGCGCCTCAAGGATCGCGGTGCGGATGGTCATGTCCGCCTTGGCCTGACGGATGCACTCATCGACCGAGCGCGTGGCGTGTCCGACTTTCAGGCCGGTGTCCCACAGCGCGTAGAGAATCGTTTCGGCGACCTGCTCGCCCCAGGCGGTCTGCTTGTAAGGCAGGAGGAACAACAGATCGATGTCGGAGCCGGGCGCTTGCAGCCCGCGGCCATAGCCACCGGTCGCGACCACCGCCATGTGCTCGGTCTCTGACGGATTTTCCGACGGATAAAGATGCTTGCGCACGAAGTCGAATAGGATGCGGATGATCTCGTCTTCCATCCGGCACAGCCGTTCGGCGCAGCGGCGGCCGTGACGATCCTTCAGCAGTAATTGCTCGGCCTTGGCGCGGCCCTCGATCAGCGCGGCCTTGAGGCGCTGCGCCAACTCAGAGCGCAGTTCGACGTCATTGCCTTTGTGCGACTTGGCGAGCTTTTCCAACTCGGCGACGATGGCGCGGCTGTCGATCAGGTCGCCGGTCGCCCGGGTCGGGGGCGCTGCCGGAGGGCGCTGTTCGCGGTCGAGAGCTAAAGAGGCCATGGGGACAACCGGATAGCGGAGGCGGGCGCGCAAGTCACCGCCCCGGCGTCAAATATTCAGGCAAACCATCAGTTCAGGGGCAACGGGCCGGATTCCGGCATCGTTTTCCTGTTGTCTGGCCTCCGGCTGTCCATTCCGCGGGCAGGCGGGCGAATTCGAGCCTGTTGCCGGTATGGCTATGCTCGATCCGGCGGGTGTGGTGGCACGGCGGTGACCGCGTTATGGTCGCCACAAACCGGTGAGAAAATATCGCGGGAGGTGTCCGAATATGCGCATGCGTAGCTTTCAAGTCTGCCGTTGCGGCGAGCCGCTCCAGGTCGCCGAAAAGGAGGCGCCGGAACCGAAGGGCAGCGAGGTTCTCCTCAAGACGCTGGCCGCCGGGGTCTGCCACAGCGATATCCATATCTGGGAAGGCTATTACGAACTGGGCGGCGGCAAGCGCCTCCAGCTTTTGGAGCGCGGCATCAAACTGCCGCTCACTATGGGCCACGAAAATGTCGGCGAGGTTGTCGCGGTCGGGCCGGAGGTGAAGGGCGTCAAGGTCGGCGACATTCGGCTTGCCAATCCCTGGATCGGCTGCGGCGAATGCGCGGTCTGCAAACGCGGCGAAGAAAATTTGTGTAAGACGCCGCGCAATCTCGGCGTCTTCACCGACGGCGGCTACGCCACGCACGTGATGGTGCCGCATTCGCGCCATCTGTTCGACATCGGAAAACTGACGCCGGTGCAGGCCGCGCCTCTTGCCTGCTCGGGCATCACCACGTTCAGCGCGCTCAAGAAAATTGGTTCGATAATCAAGGATGAGCCGGTGGTGATCATGGGCGCCGGCGGGCTCGGACTGATGGCGATTGCCTTGCACAAAGCGATGGGCGGCAAGAGCGTCGTGATGGTCGACATCGATCCGGTCAAGCGCGAAGCGGCGCTGAAAGCCGGGGCGGTCGCGGCAATCGACGGCCGCGCGCCCGATGCGGCCAAACAAATTCAGGCCGCCACCAATGGTGGCGCCTGGTCGGTGATCGATTTCGTCGGCTCCTCCGACACGGTCAAGCTGGCGATCGATTCGCTCACGACCAAAGGCGGCAAGATCGTCGTGGTTGGCCTGTTCGGCGGCGACGTCACGGTGTCGACGCCGTTTTTCCCGATGCGCGCCATGACCATCCAGGGCTCTTATGTCGGTTCGCTGCCGGAGATGAAGGAATTGCTCGAACTGGTCGGCCGCACCGGCGTACCCTCGGTGCCGCTGCACGAGCGCCCGCTCGAGGACGCCAACGCCGCGCTCAACGATTTGAAAGCGGGCAAGGTGGTCGGCCGCGTCGTGCTGACGCCTTAATCCCTCCCCTGAAAGGGGAGGGTGGCGAGCCTTAAGCGCGTCTTTGACGCGCTATGGCGAGCCGGGTGGGGTATGCCATCCGTCGCGCGCCATTCCCCCACCCGACCGCGCTACGCGCGGCCGCCCTCCCCCTGCGGGGAGGGATAAGATCGAATTCGAGTATAAGAATCATCAATGCCCCCCGACCTCTATTTCGCCCTCGTCCTCATCGTGAAAATGGCCGTCACCGCCGCCTTCGTGCTGGCGGCGACGGTGACGGCCGAGCGCGCGGGCCCGCTGGTCGGCGGACTGGTGGCGACGCTGCCGCTCGGCGCCGGCCCTGTTTATATCTTTCTCGCGCTTGATCACGGCGCACATTTCATCGGCGAAAGCGCGATCAACTCGCTCGCCATCAACTGCGTCAATGTCATCTTCGCGATGACTTACGCGCTGCTGGCGCAGAGGCGGACGCTTGCCGTCAGTCTGCCGCTCGCGCTGGGGCTGTGGGCCGTGCTGGCCATCGGCGTGCATGAGGTTCACTGGACGCTCATGTCGGCGGCGCTGCTCAATGTCGTGGTCTTAAGCGCCTGTATCGTGTTGGCGCGGCCGCTGCGCCACGTCCGCTTTCCGCGCATGCGCGTTTACTGGTACGACCTCGCCTTGCGCGCGGTCATGGTGGCGCTGCTGGTCGGCATCACGGTGACTTTAAGCTTCCGTATCGGGCCAGATGGCAGCGGCATTCTGGCGGTGTTTCCGATCATCCTCATCAGCATCATGCTGATCCTGCATCGCCGCGTCGGCGGCAAGCCGACGGCGGCCGTGATGGCCAACGCGGTCACCGGGCTGGTCGGCTTTGCCTTTGCCTGCATCGTGCTGCATCTCACCGCCGACGCCTTCGGCGCGGCCATCGGACTTTCGCTCGCGCTCGCGACTTCGATTGCGTGGGGTTTGACGGTATTCAATCTGCGCCGGCGCGGAGTGGATATATGAGTGCGATTGCGGCGCTGCCGTCGATCTTCTGGCTCGGGCTGCTGCTCAAGATCGCGATGACGGCGTCCATCGTGGTCGCGGCCTCGGTCGTGGTCGAGCGCTCCGGGCCGTTTATCGGCTCGCTGATCGCCTCGCTGCCGACGGCGGGCGGCGCTGCCATGATCATCCTGGCGGTTGAGCATTCGCCCGCCTTCATCGCGCAAAGCGCGGTCGGCAGCATGGTGGCGAACGCGGTCTGCGCCTTGTTCGCGCTCACTTACGCCGCGCTGGCGCAACGCAACGGACTTGTCATTAGCCTCGGTGGCGCTTTCGTGGTGTGGCTGTCGGGGGCATTTTTGTCGCGCTTGATCGACTGGAGCGCGGCGACCGCGCTCCTCGCCAATGCCATTGTCTATCCGCTCACCATCTATGCTTCGTTGCGTTTCCTCGGCGACGGCAAGCCGACCCCGCGCGTCAAACTCACCGCCGGCGACGTCGCCTGGCGCGCCGGCGTGGTGACCTTGTGCGTTATCGTGGTGACCGCGCTGAGTTCGTCCATCGGTTCGTATTTCTCCGGCGTCTTCGCGTTCTTCCCGGTCGCCATGGGGTCGTTTTTCGTCATCCTGCACCCGCGCGTCGGCGGGCCGGCGGCGGCAAGCGTCGCGGCCCATGTGCAGGCGCCGCTGGTCGGTCTGTGCTTCGGTCTGTTGGCCGTGCATTTTCTGGCCGAGCCACTCGGCGTCTGGTGGTCTTATGCCATCGGCCTGTCTATCGGCTTAAGCTGGAACGCCGGGCTGTGGCTGTGGCGGCAACAGCGCAAACGCGCCTTGATTACCGAATGATGCCTTGCTCCAGCGCCTTGATCTGGATGGCCAGATAACGCGAGAAAATGCGGCATTGCGCCAGCGAACCGGCGGTGAACCAGAGTCCCGGTTGCGCCGTGCGTACCCACATGTTGCGCAGCTCGAAGCCACTGCCATAGCCCCAGACCGGGCCGATCCTGTCGGCGATCGCGTCGCCGAGATAGGCGCGCACGGTGTCCTGCTGGTTCCTGTAGCCGGTCGCCAGCACCAGAAGCTCGGCTTCCTGCACCGAGCCGTCGCGCATCAACGCGCCGTTGGAAACGAATTTATCGATATCTGCGAATTGAACGAGACCGATCTCGCCTTTGATAATCAATTCCGAACAGCCGACATTGAAATAATAGCCGCCGCCGCGCCGCAGATACATCATCTGGAAGCCGGTCTCGTCCTCGCCGAAATGCAGCTTGAAGTCGCGTTTGGCGAGCGCGGCGAGCAGCGTCTTGTCGACCTCGCGGCCCTTGGCGGTCGAGAGTTGATACGAGCGTTGCAGCATCGGATAGGGGAACGAGGTGGCGAGCAGGTCGCAATCGTCGAACGGAATGCCTTCCGAATAGATCGCATAGACGCTTTGCGCTTCCTGTAGCGAGACGACATAAGTCGGGCTGCGCTGGATCATGGTGACGTGAGCGCCATGCGCGGTGAGTTCCTGCGCCACGTCATGCCCGCTGGTGCCTGAACCGAGTACGAGTGCCTTCTTGCCGCGCCATGCTTCCGCATTTTCAAATGAACCGGAATGCATTTTCGTTCCGGCAAAATCCTTCAAACCCGACAGATCTGGCGTCATCGGAATGCTGCTGACGCCGGTGGCGAAAATCAGATGGCGCGGATGCATGATGCGCTCACTGCCGTCACTATGTCGCAGTGTCACGTTCCATCGCTTGTTGGCGTCGTCATAATCTGCCGAGTTAAGCCCCGTTCCGGTCCAAACATTCAACTCCATCGCTTCGACATAAGACTCGAACCAGTTCGCTAGCTTGTCCTTCGGAATATAAGTCGGGAAGGTGGGCGGGAATGGCATATAGGGCAGGTGGTTGACGTGTACTTCATTGTGCAGCGTCAGCGAGTGGTAGCGCTTGCGCCAATTGTCGCCGACGCGGCTGTGGCGGTCGACGATCAAAGTATCAACGCCGAGTTGATGTAGCCGCGCCGCGATTGATAGGCCCGCCTGTCCGCCGCCAACCACGATCACCGTCGGATCGCGATCTTTATAGGCGCGTTGTTGTTTCAGGCGGTCGAGCCAGTTGGCGGCACCGAAGTCGCGCGCGGCATTATCGGCCTGCGCGTCGCGATGTCTGAAGCGCTCCTCGTGCCCGCGCAGTTCCTGCAAATTGGTATTGAGCGTCCAGGCGCGCAAGGCGCCGTCACTGTCAGTCACCAGCCGCACGACGCCGTGGCATGGCCCGAAGGCGGTTTCGAATTCCAGAATGGCCTCGATGCAATCGCGTCCGGCGCGCGAAACCCAGCGCGGCGCGGTGCGCTTGCCGGGAAAATGAAACCGTGCCGGTCGCGTGCGCGCCAATGTCTCGCGCAAAGCTTCTTCAATCGCCGTGCGACCTTGCACGGTTTGAATTGTCCAGGTGAAGGCCAGCACGTCGCGCCACAGCCCGTCGGCGATGAACATTGCCGCCGCCGCCTGCGCGTCGTTGGCCGACAGCGCCGCGCCGAATTTGTCGAGCCAGCGTTGTGCGTCGGCCTGCGCGCTCGCCTTGTTGTCGGCGATGTTCATTCCGGCATTTCCTCCGCGAAGCTTACTTCTTGTCTGTCTCTTTGAGCTTCGCCTTCAGCGTATAGATCGCCTCCATCGCCTCGCGCGGCGACATCTCGTCCGGATTGAGCGCGACGACGGCGGCGATGACCAGTTCGTGCGCTGGGACCTGCACTCCCTGCGGCGCCTTGTAAGGGGCGGCGAACAGCGGTAGGTCCTCGAAGCCCTTCGGCGCGGCGCGGTCTTCCTGCTCAAGTTTGGTGAGCACAAGTTTCGCGCGCTCGATCACGCTCGAAGGCAGGCCTGCGAGCTTCGCCACCGCGATGCCGTAGGAGCGGTCGGCCGCGCCGGGCGCGACCTCGTGCAGGAACACGACGTCGCCCTTCCATTCCTTCACCTTGACGGTGACATTGTGCAGCCGGCTGAGGCGCGCCGCCAGCGCGGTCAGTTCGTGGAAATGCGTCGCAAACAGCGCGCGGCATTGATTGACGTCGTGCAGGTGTTCGACCGTGGCCCAAGCAATCGATAATCCGTCGAAAGTGGCGGTGCCGCGTCCGATCTCGTCAAGGATCACCAGTGAGCGTGCCCCCGCTTGATTGAGGATGGCGGCGGTCTCCACCATCTCGACCATGAAGGTCGAGCGCCCGCGCGCCAGATCGTCGGCGGCGCCGACGCGCGAGAACAGCCGGTCGACGACGCCGATGTGCGCCGACTTCGCCGGCACATAGGAGCCCATCTGCGCCATGATCGCGATCAGCGCGTTCTGGCGCAGGAAGGTCGATTTGCCTGCCATATTGGGGCCGGTGATCAGCCAGATGCGGCCGGCTTCCATCTCGGGCGGGGGCGACAGATCACTGTCGTTCGCCACAAAAGGCGTGCCGTCGCGCGCCAGCGCCGCCTCGACTACCGGATGGCGGCCGCCTTCGATGGCGAAAGCCAGACTATCGTCGACGGTCGGGCGTGTGTAATCGCGTTCGGTGGCCAGCGCACCCAAAGCGCTCGCCACATCGAGCCGCGCCAAAGCCTCGGCGCATTCCTTGATCGCCGCGCCCTGTTCGATCACCGCGCCGGCAAGCTTTTCGAACAGCTCCAGTTCCAACCCGAGCGCGCGCTCGCCCGCGCTGGCGATCTTGGCTTCCAGTTCGCCCAGTTCGGTCGAGGTGAAACGAACCTGGCCGGCCAGTGTCTGGCGGTGGATGAAGGTCGCGTTGAGCGGCGCTACCGTGAGCTTGTCGGCGTGCTGCGCGGTGACTTCGACAAAATATCCAAGCACGTTGTTGTGCCGGATCTTGAGGCCCTTGACCCCGGTCTCGTCGGCATAGCGCGCCTGTAATGCTGCGACTACGCGGCGCGATTCGTCGCGCAGCGCGCGGTTTTCGTCGAGCGTTGAGTCATAACCTTCGCGCACGAAACCGCCGTCGCGCTTGATCAGCGGCAGTTCGTCGCCGAGCGCGGCTTTCAGTTCCAGCGCGAGCGCGGCGTCCGGCTTGCGGCATGACGAAAGAGCTTCGCCGATCTCGGCCGGGACTTCCTTCAGTCTGCCGAGCGTTTGCGCGAGTTCGCCGGCGGCGACGATACCGTCGTGGATGGCGGCCAAATCGCGCGGGCCGCCGCGTTGCAGCGCCAGCCGCGACAAAGCGCGCGCCAGATCGGGCGCCGCCTGCAGCCGCGCGCGCGTATCGGCGCGCACGACGACGTCATCGGTAAAACAGGCGACCGCATCGAGCCTGCGCGCAATGGCTTTCACGTCGGTCAACGGCGCCGACAGCCGCTGCGCCAGCAGCCGCGAACCGGCCGACGTCACAGAGCGGTCGATGCAGTCGAGCAGCGAGCCGCGCCGTTCGCCCGACAGTGTACGCATCAGTTCGAGATTGCCGCGCGTTGCCTGGTCGATCGCCATCGAGGCGGAAGCGGCTTCACGTAATGGCGGCGACAGCGCCGGGCGTTGGCCGATCTGGGTGCGCTCGACATAAGTGACGCAAGCGGCTGCTGCCGTCAGTTCCAACCGCGACAACAGCCCGAAGGCGTCGCTGGTCGCGACCGCAAAAAAGGATGTGAGCCGCCGTTCGGCGGTGGCCGAATCGAACACGTCGCGCGGCAGCGGCGTCACCGCCGGCAATTCGCGCCAGGTCGGCACCAGTTCGGCGTCGGCATAAAGCGCGTCGGAAACGATGATCTCGCTCGGCTCCAGCCGCGCGATCTCGGCGGACAGCATCACACGGTCGCATTCGGTGATGCGGAATTCGCCGGTGGAAATGTCGATCCAGGCGAGGCCGAATCGTGCCTCGCGCTCGACCGATGACGGCCGCGCCCGCGCGATGGCGAGCAGATAGTTATTGCGTTTGGCATCGAGCAGTGTGTCTTCGGTCAGTGTGCCGGGCGTCACCAGACGCACCACGTCGCGCCGCACCACGCTCTTGGAGCCGCGCTTTTTCGCTTCGGCCGGGTCTTCCAGCTGTTCGCACACCGCGACCTTATGGCCGAGCGCGATGAGGCGATGCAGATATTCGTCCGAGCGGTGGATCGGCACCCCGCACATCGGGATGTCCTGGCCCTGATGCTTGCCTCGTTTGGTCAGCACGATGCCGAGCGCGCGGCTCGCCACTTCGGCGTCCGCGAAGAACAATTCGTAGAAATCGCCCATCCGGTAGAACAGCAGGCTGTCGGGATTGGCAGTCTTGATTTCGATGTACTGCTCCAGCATCGGACTTAGGCGTCCGGCTTCGCCGGCCGCGCTGGAACTGAGCTTGCCGTTGCCGTCATGGGCCGGCGTCGGGCCGCCGTTTTCGAGCGGCGCGTCAGGTTCGGAAAGGCCGATGGGATGGATCAGGGACATGGGGGGAAGGTTAGCAGAGATGGGGCGTTTAATTCCATCCGCTGGCGTAGGCTACACACACCGGTGTCATCATCCGCGAAGGCGGATGATCCAGCATTTCCGGCATTTCTCCATGCATAAGGGCTGGATGCCAGCCTTCGCTGGCATGACGGCGTCAGGTAATCTCATTCGCCCGCTTCAGCCCCGAAATCATCGAGGTATTGAGCAGATGCTGGCGCGCCCGCGCCGGGTCGTTGGCGACCGCGACCATTTCCTGTAAATGCGCGCGCTGCACCGCCGGGTCGCGTTCTTCCATGATCTGCTTGTTGCGAATCGACATCGCCTGCACCTGCTCGACGGTAGCCGCGCGGCGCTGGCGCGAATAAAGATCGAGTAATTCCTCGCTTTCGCCATGCCAATGGCGTGCGAGCTTGTCGCTGAGATTGATGGCATCGTGGATGCCGCTGTTGAGGCCGAAGCCGCCGAGCGGATTGTTCAGATGGGCGGCGTCGCCGGCGAGCAGCACGCGGCCGAGATGGAACGCGCCGGCGACGCGCTGGTGCACGCGATAGGTACTTTTGTAGCGGATGTCGTACGTGCCTGGTTTCTCGAACAGCCGTTGCAACGCTTCTTCGACCCGTTCCGGCGTCAGCAGCGCCTCATCGCTTTCGTCTGGGTCGACCGGATAAGCCAGCCGCCATAATCCGGGCGGCCCTTCGTCCGGCAGCTTGAACAGCGCGCCCCATTCGACTGGGTCGACAATGTAGCAATTCTGCGCAAAACCATGCCGCGCGAAATCGTAAGGCGTGCTGGCGACCACGAATAATTCGGGCCAGGTGAAGCCTTCGAACTCGACATCGAGCACCTTGCGCACCGCGCCGCGGCCGCCATCGGCGCCGATCAGCCACGAGCCCTTGAATTCGCGCGCGCCGTTGGGGCCTTCGGTCGTCACGGTGACGCCGCCGGCCTCTTGCGTGAAGCCGGTGACGGCATGCCCGAAATGAATCTCGGCGCCGCCTTCCGCGCGCAACAGGTCGAGTTGAATCGGCGTCAGCCGGTGCTGCTCAAGATGCAGCCGGTAAGGGTAGGGCGTCACATCGGCGAGCAGATTGAGATCGAATTGCGCGATGAGGTCGTCCGGCTTGTTGCGGATTTGCCAGTGCCGCACTTTCAGCCCGGTCTCCTGGATCTTCGCCGTGATGCCGTAGCGCGCCATCATCTCCAGCGTCGGCGGATGGAACGAGCCGGCGCGCAGGTCGTGCGTCAGGTCCGGCTCGGCCTCCAGCAACACGACCGGAATATCCTGCGCGCGCAAGGCGAGCGCGCACATCAGCCCGGTCGGGCCGGCGCCGGCAATGATGACGGGATTGCGCTCACTCATCGGCACAAAACTAACCTTGCTGAGGAGCGCGAGGACGTTATCGCAAACTCGGCCTGTTCCCTCCCCCTTGTGGGGGAGGGTTAGGGAGG
>Ga0075522_10000009_pt1 | contig 119459 bp, 121 predicted proteins | sample NGEPerA_FD_74796 | JGI IMG/M metagenome (GOLD analysis project Ga0075522, IMG submission 74796) | Arctic peat soil microbial communities from the Barrow Environmental Observatory site, Barrow, Alaska, USA - NGEE PermafrostL2-A | ecosystem: Environmental > Terrestrial > Soil > Wetlands > Peat ... | reverse complement strand
GGGCCCGGTCACCGGACCGAACGCCGCCTTCGGCGCGCAGCTCAAGAACGGCGCTGAGCAGGCGGTCAAGGACATCAATGCCGCCGGCGGCATCATGAAGCAGCAGATCAGCCTCGAGTTCGGCGACGATGTCTCCGATCCGAAGCAGGGCGTGTCGGTCGCCAACAAGTTCTCTGGCGACGGCGTCAAGTTCGTGGTCGGCGCTTTCAACTCCGGCGTCACCATGCCGTCGTCCGAGGTTTTCCAGGAAAACGGCATTCTGCAAATCACGCCGGCCTCCACCAATCCGCAGATCACCGAGCGCGGCATGTGGAACATCTTCCGCACCTGCGGCCGTGACGATCAGCAGGGTTCGGTCGCCGGTGCCTATATCGTTAAACACTTCAAGGGCAAGAAAGTCGCCGTGGTCGACGACAAGACCACCTACGGCAAAGGTCTCGCCGACGAAACGGTCAAGGCGATGGCGAAAGGCGGCGTCAAACCGATACTGCGTGAAGGCATCAACACCGGCGAAAAGGACTTCTCGGCGCTGGTGTCGAAGATCAAGGCGTCCGGCGCCGATCTCGTCTACTGGGGCGGACTGCACACCGAAGGCGGCCTGATCGTACGACAGATGCGCGATCAGGGCATCAAGGCGCCGCTGATGGGCGCGGACGGCATCACCTCCGACGAGTTCGCCTCGATCGGCGGCCCCGGCGTCGAAGGCACGCTGATGACTTACGGCCCCGATCCGCGCAATACGCCAGCGGCGAAAGACGCGGTGGCAAAATTCCGCGCCGCCAAGTTCGAGCCGGAAGCCTATACGCTCTATAGCTATGCCGCCGTGCAGATCATCAAGCAGGCGGCGGAAGCGGCCAAATCGCTCGACCCGAAAAAGGTCGCCGAGAAAATGCACTCCGGCATGAAGTTCAAGACCGTGATCGGCGACATTTCCTATGACAAGAAAGGCGACCGCACCAACCTCGACTACGTGATGTATATCTGGAAGAAAAACAAGGAAGGCAAGATCACGTATCTTGAGTGCCCGGGCAATGATTGCAGCAAGGTGAAATAAGACTCGGCTGCTCGTCGATAAACGGAAAGCCCGCCACCGCAAGTCAGCTATAGCTGACTTGCGCAACTAAAATGCCGATCTCGGGTAAACCCGAGATCGGTTGGCGGGTTTTTTGTTGCCCTCACCCAATCGTCCCCAAACCCGGAAACATCTCGAGCAGCCACACACTCATCTGGTTGATGCTGCCGGTGAGAAACGCGATGCCGGTCAGCACCAGCAAGCCGCCCATCACCTGCTCGACGCGATGCAGGTGGCGCTTGAAACGCGACAGAAACGCCGCGAAGGGCTCGATCGCAAAGGCGGCGACGATGAACGGAATTCCCAACCCGAGCGAATAGATCGCCAGCAGGCTTGCGCCCTTGCTCACCGTCTGCTCGGACGCCGCCACCGCCAGAATGGCAGCAAGGATTGGCCCGATGCAGGGCGTCCAGCCGAACGCAAAGGCAAGTCCCATCACATAAGCGCCCCACAGACCGACGGGCTTTGCCACCTGCGCGCGTTTCTCGCGCATCAGGAAGGCGAGCCGCGTTACGCCTAGAAAATGCAGCCCCATGACGATGATAAGGATACCGGCAACGGTCGAAAGTGGACCGGAATAAGCGCGGATGATCGAACCGACCGCGCTGGCGCTGGCACCCAGCGAGACGAACACGGTGGAAAATCCGAGCACGAATAAAACCGCCGCGATTACAGTCTCGCGTTTTACCCGCGGCTCCGGCTCCTGGTCGGCTAGACGCTCAAGCGAGGCGCCCGCCAGATAGACCAGATAAGGCGGCACCAGCGGCAGCACGCAGGGGGAGAGAAAGGAGACCAGGCCCGCGATCAGGGCGGCCAGATAGGAAACGTCATGCATGGGGCCGCATATGCCCCGGGTATTATGGCGCTGGCAAGGTCCTGTGACCTTCATGGCGCTGATGTGATATGCGGGTGAAGCAGGAGAAGCGGCCGCATGTCCGAAATGCGCAATCTCATCACCGATGTCCCCGGTGTCCGCGTCGGCCATGCCGGCGGGCAAAAGCTCGGCTCCGGCACCACGGTCATAATCTTCGACCATCCGGTGGCGGCAAGCGTCGATGTGCGCGGCGGTGGGCCCGGCACGCGCGAGACCGCCCTGCTCGATCCGGCGCAGACCGTCGAAGGCGTCGATGCCATCGTGCTCTCAGGCGGCTCCGCCTTCGGGCTCGATGCCGCTTCCGGCACGCAGGCCTATCTGCGCGAGACCGGCCGCGGCTTCAGAGTGCGCGAGGCGCAGGTGCCGATCGTGCCGGCGGCGATTTTGTTCGATCTCCTCTCAGGCGGCGACAAAAACTGGGGCCGTTATCCTCCCTATCGCGAATTCGGCTATGACGCGGCCACAACCGCGAGCAACGACGAGTTTGCGCTCGGCAGCGTCGGGGCAGGCCTCGGCGCGACGACCGTGAACCTGAAAGGCGGCATCGGCTCGGCCTCGGCGCGCACCTCGAGCGGCCACATTGTCGGCGCGCTCGCGGCCGTCAACGCCGCCGGCAGCGTCACGGTCGGTAACAGTCCGCATTTCTGGGCGGCGCCGTTCGAGCAAGGCGATGAATTCGGCGGCCGCGGCGTCTCGCCCGCGTTCGGGCCGGACGCCTTCGAGATGCGAACCAAGGGCGCGCCCGGCCAGAACACCACGCTGGCGGTAATCGCGACCGACGCCAAATTGTCCAAGGCGCAATGCAAGCGGCTGGCCGTGATGGCGCAGACCGGCATGGCCCGCGCAATTTACCCGGTGCATACGCCACTCGACGGCGATATCGTCTTTGCCGCCGCCACCGGCTTTAAAGAATTGGGCGACAAGGACCTTGAAAATCCGATCTATGACCTCACCGAACTCGGCATGGTAGCGGCCAACGTGCTGGCGCGCGCCATTGCGCGCGGCGTCTACGAAGCGCGCCCGCTCAATTTTCCGGCCGCGCTGGCAAGCTGGATGGACTGTCACGGGCACTAAACGGGCATCGAGAATTTAATCGAGCCCGGCCACTTGCCGTATCAAAGCGCGCGGGTCGGCCGGCGCGGCGTCGCCGGTCCAGGCGATGAACTGGTCGGGCCGCACCAGCACCATGCCCTTGCCATAGGCTTCGCGGCCGCCGGCGAAACTATCCTCGATCAGCTTCAACGGAATTGACAGCGCCGTGGCCGCATCGGCCATCGCGCGCGCGTTCCCGTCCGGCGCGCCGAAAGCGAGAAGCGTAAAGCCGCCGCCCAATTCCTCGTAGACATTGCGTCCGGACGACAAAACTTGCGGCGCGAGATGATGTCCCGCGCGCGCGTCAAACCGGTGTTCGCCGAAGCCGCTGGTCGTGCCGCCCGGCGGGCCCACCACCACCGGCGAGCCCTCGTAATTCGGCTCATAGGACCGCACGCGCGTGCCGAGATCGGTTTTGCGCGTCTCCCAGGCCGTCTCAAAATCGGCGCGGTCGCGCGCCGGATTATGGCGCGCGAAAAAAGCCGCATCGTCACGAATGCGCGCGGCGATGAAATTATCCGCGACGTCGCGAAACACCGGGCGGCGTTCCGCGCTGTATGATTGCAGCAGTGCCTCGCCGCCCCAGCCTTGCAGCTTCGCCGACATTTTCCAGGCCAGATTGGCGGCGTCCTCCAGCCCGTTATTGAGCCCGTAGCCGCCATAAGGCGGGTGCGTATGGGCGGCATCGCCGGCAATGAAAATCCGGTCTTTCCGGTACGTCTCGGCGACGGCATTGCGCAATTCCCAAAAGCCCGTGTAGTCGAATTCGACCGCGGCATCGCGGCCGATGGCGCGGCGCAAAGGCGCGTGAAAATCGAAACCGTCTTGCACGGTGTCGCGCGCAACCGGTGCGTGGAAAAAGAAGCTTTCGCCGACATCGATGCGGCCGAAAAATTGCCAGAAGCCTTCAAAATCCGGATGCATCACGCGATAGGTCGAGCGGTCCGGAAACCGCTTGAGCAATTCGTGAAGTTCGCGCGAGCGGAACACCATCAGCACCATCAGCCGGTCGAAATCGGTGCCGCTGCGCACAACACCGATCGCCTCGCGCACCAGCGAGCGCGCGCCGTCGCATCCGGCAAGATAGTCACCAGTCAGCGCCGCGCGTCCGCCGCCCTCTTCCTCGGCGATATCCGCGCGCACGCCATGCTCGTCCTGCGCGACCGCCTGCGCGGTCCAGCCGTAAAACGTATCGACGCATGTGACCGTCGCGAGCTTTTTTCGCAGCACCGCTTCCATCTGGTATTGCGGCATGCGGTCGATGTCCTGGAAATAATAAGGCCGCACCAGTTCGCGCCCGGCCGGCGCATGCCAATACTGGCCGAGTAATTCGCCATAAGCCGTGATCTCACCGATCGGATGGCCGCGCGGCATCAGCCGCGCCGCGCGCAATTCCTCGGTGATGCCCCAGAAGTAAAAATGCTCAAGCGTGCGCTGGGTGAGATTCTGTCCTTTCGGAATGCGGTGCAGGCCGGCGCGGCTTTCGATCAGTGCGCAGGAAATGCCGCGCAATCCGAGGTTGACGGCAAGCGCGACGCCGACCGGCCCGCCGCCGACAATGATGACCTGATAGCGCTTTTCCACCATACTGTTCCGATGCTAGGAGAGGCCGGGGCGATCCGGTCAAATCAAGATTGCGCGGCAGACAATTCGATTTCGCGCCATAACACAAGGGATGGAAACGTGACCAGCAATTCATCGATGACCCGGCGCGCGTTTGGCGCAGCCGTCATGACTGCCGCGGTCATCAGCTTCGCCTTCGCGCCTGAAGCCTTCGCAGCCGATTCCTATCCGAGCCGCGTCATTCACATCGTGGTGCCGTTTGCGCCGGGCGGGCTCAACGACAATGTCGCGCGCATCGTGCAGCCTTACATGCAACAAAAACTTGGGCAGAGCATTGTCATCGACAATCGCCCCGGCGCCAGCGGCATGATCGGCAGCGAGGCCGTCGCAAAGGCGGAGCCGGACGGTTACACGCTGCTGGTGGTCGCCTCCTCGCATACCGTTATCCCGGCGACCGAAAAGACCATGCGCTACGACGCCGATAAAAGTTTCGCCGCCGTCGGCTTGATGGTGCGCGATCCGCTTTTGTTCGTCGTCGGCAGCGGCGTGCCGGCCAAAACCTTGGCCGAATTCGTTGCGCTCGCCAAGGCGCAGCCCGGCAAACTCAATTACGCCACGCCCGGCAGTTCCAGCCAGTCGCATTTCGTGACCGAGCTGTTTGACAGCAAAGCCGGCATCAAGATGACGGAGGTGCCCTATCGCGGCGGCGCGCCGGCGGCATTGTCTTTGATCATGGGCGAGACCCAGTTCGCCGTGCTCTCGACCCAGCTTTCGGTGCCGCAGATCAAGGCCGGAAAAATCCGTGCGCTCGCCGCCGGCGGCAAAACGCGCAGCAGCCATTTGCCCGATCTGCCGACCTTGAGCGAAGCCGGTTTCCCCGGCATGGAGGCCCTGCAATGGGTCGGCATGCTGGCGCCGGCCGGTACGCCCAGGGACGTCATCGGCAAACTCAACAAAGCGCTCGACGAAACGCTTGCTATGCCGGAGGTCGCCGCCAAGCTCGGTGCCACCGGCATGACCGGCGCGCCGACATCGCCGGACGAATTCCAGGCTCTGCTGACATCGGAAGTCAAACAATGGCGCGAGGTCGGCCAGAAAGCCGGCATCGCAATGCATTGAGGCGCGCGGTCGCGTTCGCAAGCTTACCGGACCGCCACGCACAATCGGCGCGAACCAAGTCACGACGCCGGCGTTGTGGCTGCATGCCATCAAGCGTCATCCAGTCCATCGCCTACGAGTTGGAACATAGCCGGTTGACGGTGACGTTCACGAGCGGGCGTGTCTATGAATACTACATGGTGCCGCCAAGCGTCGCGGCGGCATTCAGATCGGCATTTTCAAAGGGAACATTTTTCAATTTGGAAATCCGCGATTGTTATGCCTGTCGGGAAGTGACGCCAAGTTCGTAATATTCACATAAACCGCTCGGCCGCGTAAGGCGCGGGATCGCAGAACGGCGTTTCGCCAGCCATCATCTCAGCGATCAGCCGGCCGGTGACGGGCCCGAGCGTCAGGCCCCAGTGCGAGTGGCCGATGGCGAGCCACATTCCTTTCTGGCCCGGCGCGCGTCCGATCACCGGCCGCGAATCCGGAAACGATGGCCGCGAGCCCATCCAGGTCTTGTCGTCGGCGGGCTCACCGATCGGAAATAGTTTGCGCAAGCGCGGCATCAGCCGGTCGATCTGCGCCGGCGTCGGCTTGGCATCGCGCGCGGCGAATTCGACGCCAGTGGTCAGCCGTATGCCCTGCTCCATCGGCGTAATGAGATAGCCGCCCGACACATCGACCACCGGGCGCGCCTGCGCAGCGTTGCCCTCGCCCTTGAAGTGGCGGTGATAGCCGCGCTTGACCGCCATCGGCAACTTGATGCCGAGCGGCTCCAGCACGTCCGGCGCCCAGGGCCCGAGCGCGACAATGACGTTCGGTGAATCGAGCCCGCCCTCGTCCGTCTCGACCCGCCAGCCCGAGCCGGAACGATGCAGCGAACGCGCGTCGCCGGTGAGCGTCACGCCGCCGAGCGCGCCGAAACGCTTGGCATAGGCGCGCGTCAGCGCCAGCGGATTGCTGATGCTGGCGGCCGCCGGCCAGAACACCGCGCGCTCGAACACCGGATTGAGCGACGGCTCCAGCTTGCGTGCACCCTCGGTATCGAGCAGTTCGAACGGCAGGCCGAATTCCTTCGCCAGTTCGAATTCCAGTTCCAGCCCGCGCACCGCGCTGACGCTGCGGTACAATTTCATCCAGCCGGTCTTGCGCAACAGCCGGGTGGCGCCGGATTCCAGCATGAGGACCTCGTGCTCGCCGAGCGCGCGCGCAAACAGCGGCCGGTTGAGCCGCGCGGTCTCGGCAATGCGTTTGGGCTGCGAGGCGGCGCGGAAGGCCCAGAGCCAGGGCGCTACCTTGGGCAGAAAACTCAAATGGTAATTGGCATCGCTGGCACGTTTGAGCGCCACCCGCATCAGCGCTCCAAGCCCTGGCGGAAAGGCCGGCGGCAGGATGGTCGACCCCTCGATCACGCCGGAATTGCCATAAGAGGTCTGCTCACCAATACCGGCGCGGTCGACCAGCGCGACGCTTAATCCCCGCTTGACGAGGTGCAGCGCCACCGAGGTGCCGACAATGCCGGCGCCGAGAACGATCGCATCGGTGCGTGCCATAAACCCTCCGTGTGAGCCCTCACCCGGACGCGGGACAGGGCTTCCTCCTTTATATGGATCAACGCCGACGAAGGCGCTATCAAGGCGCGCGCCAATCCGTGCCGCCGGGGACATGCCTGCAATGAAATTTCTGCAACTATTAGCGGCGGCGCTCGCCTGGCTCGGCCGCCAGGGCACGCGCGCGCTCGCGGTCTCGGTCTTCTTTGGCCTGGCGCTGCCGCAGCTCGCCGCTTACGTGAAGCCATTTCTCGGCGTGATTGTCTTCGTGTTGCTGCTGTTCTCGTACCTGCGAACCGACCCGAGCGCTTTCAGCCGCTATATCAAAGCCCCCGGCCTCACCATCCTCGCCGCGCTCTGGGTCATGGTGGCGGTGCCGCTTCTGTTTGGCACCGCTTACGTGCTGACCGGCCTGCGAGAGAGCATGCCAGCGCTCTACACCATCATGATCCTGCAAGGCGCGATTACGCCGATTACCTCGCTCGCCGCCTTCGCGGCCCTGATGGGGCTCGACGTCGCCTTCGCGCTGACGGCGCTGATCGTTTCCAACGCGCTGTCGCCGCTCACCACCGTCGCCTTCAGCTATTTGTTTCTCGGCTCGTCGCTGTTTTCGCCGATCGACCTCGGTGTCAAACTGTTTTTCTTTTTCGCCGGCGCTGGCGCGGTCGCCTATGCCATCCGCCGCTTCGCCGGTCAGAAACGGATCGAGCGGCAGAAGGAAGTCATCGACGGCCTTAACGTGCTGGCGGTCTTCGTCTTCGCCATCGCGGCGATGGAGAGCGTGCCGCGCAACGTGATGGCCGACCCGCTGTTCGCGCTCGAACTCCTGGCCTTCATCATGGTGCTGAGCGTGGCGCTGATCGGCCTAAGCGTGCTGGTGTTCTGGCGCGCCGGCCGCGACCGCGGCCTGGTGGTCGGCCTACTCTCGGCCTTCCGCAACATCGGCGTCATCATGGCGGCGCTCGGAACGAGCCTGCCCGACCTGGCATGGTTTTATTTCGCGATGGTGCAGTTTCCGATCTATCTGCTGCCGGCGGTGCTCAAGCCGCTGGCGCGCCGATTCAAGAAAAGCGCCTAGACGATAAGAAACAGAAAAAGCCCGTCCGGAATTTCTTTCCGGGCCGGGCCCAAGGACGAATCGCGTCCGACTACTCGTTACGCGAAGGCCGACATGGTCGATGTCGCCACGCTCAGCACCTGCGACTGCAGCTTGATCAGCTGCTCAAGCAGATTGCTCGTGCTCTTGTTGCCGCTCGTACCACCACCCGACGCGTCGCCACCGGAAGCCGCCGGCGTCGTCATGTCGACCTTGCTGCCGTCGGCATAGGAGATCGTCGTGGTGGTCGAACCGTCGGCATTGGTCGCGCTTTGGGTGGTGGCGCCGTCGGCGCCCGTTCCCGAGATCAGCGCGTCGAGGGCGCTTTGCCCCGATGCGCCGCCGCCGCCACCGCCGCCAACGCGATGATGGTGATGGCCGCCGCCATGATCGGCTTTCGTCAGTTCGCTTTGGCTCACCGAGCCATCGCTGTCACCGTCGATCTTGGCAAAGACCGCATCGGCCATATCCTTACTCGCGCCGGCTTTGGTCGCCGCGTTCTCGAATTCGGATTGGCTGATTTGACCATCGCCGTCGCTGTCGAGCTTGGAAAACAGCGGCGAAGGTTGCTGCGTTTGCTGGCTTTGCAGCGAGATCAGAGTCGACAGCATGTCCGCCCCGAAAGGCGGAGGGCTTGAGCCCGTCGCGGCGTTTGACGACGCGGCGGTCCCCGTTTGAGCGGAGGACGAGCCGTCCCCCGTGTCTTGCAGCAGCATCGATAGTGGGTCGGAAGCATTGCTGGCGTCCGCGGCCCCCGCACTGCCTTGTTGCAACAACTGCTGCAAATAGGCCAATGCGTTGGACGAAGAGGCGCCCACAGACATGGACATCACTCAACTCCCGGTATTCCGCCGGATGTGCCCGGCGGACATCGCTCCCGGAGCCGGAGTTGCAAGAGCCGCGCCAGCGCTCGCGCCCGTTCGAAAAGGCGCGTCACGCTTGGCTTGTCCACAATTTCGACGCCTTCGGCAGGCGGCGAATCCGGTCAACGCACCGGCATTTTCTGCCGGGTCACGTGCCGGAAATGCCGGCCGGGCGGGCCTTCGCGCGTTGCCCCGCCTGCCCCGGCATGGTAGGCGAACGGCGTTTCCGGAGAACTCTGAATGTCCCGCCCGCTCATCATCGCGCCGTCGATTCTCGCGGCCGACTTCGCCAAATTGGGCGACGAGGTGCGCGCTATCGATGCCGCCGGCGCCGACTGGATCCATGTCGATGTCATGGACGGACACTTCGTCCCTAACATCTCGTTCGGCCCGGACGTGATGAAATCAGTGCGCGGCATCTCCAAAAAAATCTTCGACGTGCATCTGATGATCGCACCCTGCGATCCTTATCTTGAAGCCTTCGCCAAGGCCGGCGCCGACATCATCACCGTGCATGTCGAATCCGGCCCGCACGTGCATCGCTCCTTGCAGGCGATCCGCGCGCTCGGCAAGAAAGCCGGCGTCACCATGAACCCCGGCACGCCGACCTCGAGTGTCGAGCACCTCATCGATCTGGTCGATCTCATACTGGTGATGTCGGTCAATCCCGGGTTCGGCGGGCAAACTTTCATTCCCTCCGCACTCGACAAAATCCGCGACCTGCGCACGATGGCCGACGCGCGGCCGATCGACATCGAGGTCGATGGCGGCATCACCGCCGCCAACGCTGCCGACGTGGTGCGCGCTGGCGCCAATGTGCTGGTCGCAGGCTCCGCTGTGTTCAAGGGCGGCAATTACAAGGAAAACATCGCCACCATCCGGCAGGCGGGCGCAATGGCACGCGGAGAAGCGGCTTAAATGATCCCTCGTTATTCCCGCCCCGACATGGTCACGATCTGGTCGCCGGAAACCAAATTCCGCATCTGGTTCGAGATCGAGGCGCATGCCGCCGATGCGATGGCCGAGCTTGGTGTGATCCCGAAAGAAGCCGCCAAGACCATCTGGGAAAAAGGCGGCAAGGCGCAATTTGACGTTGCCCGCATCGATGCCATCGAAGCCGAGGTCAAGCACGACGTCATTGCCTTCCTCACACATGTGTCGGAAATCGTCGGGCCGGACGCGCGCTACATGCATTCCGGCATGACCTCCTCGGACGTGCTCGACACCTGCTTCAACGTACAGCTCGTGCGCGCCGCCGATATTCTGCTGGCCGATCTCGACAAGCTACTGGAAGCGCTCAAGCGGCGCGCCTTCGAACACAAGATGACGCCGACGGTCGGGCGTTCGCACGGCATCCATGCCGAACCCACGACGTTCGGTCTGAAGCTGGCGCAGGCTTACGCCGAATTTTCGCGCGGACGCGAGCGGCTGGTGGCGGCGCGCAAGGAAGTCGCCACCTGCGCGATTTCCGGCGCGGTCGGTACCTTCGCGCAGGTCGATCCGCGCGTCGAAGCGCATGTGGCGAAGGCCATGGGCCTGACGCCGGAGCCGGTCTCGACCCAAATCATCCCGCGCGATCGCCATGCGATGTATTTCGCCACTTTGGGCGTGATCGCTTCGTCAATCGAACGTTTGGCCATCGAGGTGCGCCACCTGCAACGCACCGAAGTGCTGGAAGCGGAAGAATTCTTCTCGGAGAAGCAGAAGGGCTCCTCCGCCATGCCGCACAAGCGCAACCCGGTACTGTCGGAAAACATCACCGGCCTGGCGCGTCTGGTGCGCGGCTATGCCCTGCCCGCGATGGAAAACGTCGCGCTCTGGCACGAACGCGATATTTCGCATTCGTCGGTCGAACGCGTGATCGGACCCGACGCCACCGTCACGCTCGATTTCGCGCTGGCGCGGCTGGCCGGCATCGTCGACAAGTGGCTGATCTATCCCGCCAACATGCAGAAGAATCTCGACAGGCTAGGCGGCCTCATCCACTCGCAGCGCATTCTGATCGCGCTCACGCAAAAAGGCGTCGCGCGCGAGGACGCCTATCGCCTCGTACAGCGCAACGCCATGAAAGTCTGGGGCGGCGAGAGCAACGATTTCCTCGGCCTACTGAAGGCCGATCCCGACATACGCAAAGCGCTGAGCGAAAAAGAACTCGAAGCTAATTTCGATCTGGCGCACCACTTCAAGCACGTCGATACGATTTTCAAGCGGGTGTTTGGCGAAGCATAAATCATGTTGGACGCCACCGCCGATTGCGATTTCCTTATCCTCCCCGGCCTTGGCAATTCCGGCGTCGATCATTGGCAGTCCTACTGGTGCCTGTCGTTTCGTAACGCCACGCGCGTCTTGCAGGACGATTGGGAAGCGCCGGTCCTGTCGGACTGGCTGGCGCGGCTCGACGCGGCGATCGAAAACGGTACGCGCCCGGCGGTGCTGATCTGCCATAGCCTGTCCTGTTCGCTCGCCGCGCATTGGGCATCGCGCAACAAGCCAAGCCGCGTCGTCGCGGCGCTCCTGGTCGCGCCGACCGACGTGGAAAATCGCATGCACCTGCCGGAAAATATCCTCGGCTTCGATCCGATGCCGCTCGCGCGCTTTCCCGTCCCCGCGCTGGCGGTGACCAGCAGCAACGACCCTTATGTGAGCGTCGCTCGCGCGCAACGGTTTGCCGAGGGCTGGGGCGCCGATTTCTGCAACGCTGGCGAACTTGGTCATATCAATTCTGCCTCACGGCTGGAATTCTGGCCGCAAGGCCTGCTGCTGCTCGGGCAATTGCTGGCGCGCATCGGCCGCTGAACATCCCGGCTGCGACCTATTGTCACCTGCGCTAAGACATGGCTTATGCTCTGCGCTCATCGTGAATATCCCTATGCCGATTCTAAACAACCGTTCAGAAAACGCCGCGCCAGTCATCCTGATTTTCGATTCCGGTGTCGGCGGCCTCACCGTGTTCCGCGAAGTCGTGCGCGCGCGACCCGATGCCCGCTATGTCTATGTCGCCGACGATGCAGGATTTCCTTACGGCAATCAGCCGGAAGCGGCGCTGATTGCGCGCATTGTCGAGGTGATCGGTAAAGCGATAGCGGCGCACGCACCTGATCTTGTGGTCATCGCCTGCAATACAGCTTCGACTTTGGCGCTCGCCGATTTGCGCGCGCGTTATTCGGTGCCCTTCGTCGGCACCGTACCGGCAATCAAGCCGGCCTGCGCGCAATCGCAGAGCAAACGTATCGCCGTGCTCGGAACGTTAGCGACCGTGTCGCGCGAATATACCCACGCGCTCATCCGCGAATTCGCCGGCGATTGCGAGGTCGACCTGGTCGGCTCGCCCAATCTCGCGACGATTGCCGAACGTGAGTTGTCCGGCGCCCCGGCTCCCGATGCCGAGATTGCGAACGAAATCGCCACCTGCTTTGTCGATAGCGGTGGCCGCCGCACCGACACGGTGGTGCTCGCCTGCACGCATTATCCACTGCTGACCGAGCGCTTCGGCAAGCTCGCGCCCTGGCCGGTCGAGTGGCTTGATCCGGCGCCGGCGATTGCGCGCCGCGTCGCCGACCTGTTGCGCGACAAGCCGGCCACCGCCGGCGCGGCCGCGCCGGAAATTCATTTCACCTCCGGCCGCGTGCCGCCGCCCGCGCTGGCAAGCGCGCTGCGAAAATTCGGCTTCTAACCCAACAAATTCGGCCACACCTCCAGCGCGCCGCGCCAGATCATGTCAAAGGCCACATAGACGATGATGGCAAGACCGACGTAAGCGATCCAGCGATGCTTGGTCAGAAGTCTGGCGATGAAATTCGCCGCCACGCCCATCAGCACGATCGACAATGCAAGCCCGAACACCAGCGCGTCGATGTGGTCGCGCGCAGCGCCCGCCACCGCCAGCACATTGTCGAGCGACATCGAAACGTCGGCGATCACGATCTGCCAGGCGGCCTGCGCGAAAGTCTTCTGCCGCGCCCTGGTCTCTGCCTCGGCAATAACCGCGTCGGCGTCGGCATGGCGCTGGCCGCGCAATTCGCGCCACATCTTCCACGAAACCCACAACAGCAAAATGCCGCCGGCCAGCAACAGCCCGATGATGCCGAGCAATTGCACGGCGAAAACCGCAAACAGAATGCGCAACGCCGTCGCCGCGACGATGCCAACCAGAATGGCGCGGGTGCGCTGCGCCGCTGGCAGGCCAGCGGCAGCAAGTCCGATGACGACGGCATTGTCGCCCGCCAGCACGAGGTCGATCATGATGACCTGCGCAAAGGCGGAAAGCGCGTCGGGCGTGAAAGTGAGAAATTGGCTCATGGCGGCGCTCTTACCCCTCCGGTTTAGTCAGTCCGACATCGCAGCCATGTGGTTGCCAGAGGGGCCCGGCCTGATGAAATCGAAAATGGGGTGAAAAAGTCCTCCCGGCAAGACAAAAGCGGGCCAAAACAGGCAAAAAACTCGCCGGCTGGTACTTCGATACGACTGGCTTCCGGGCAGCCTTTGTTTGACAGTTGACCCTCGCGCCCCTAAAACCCCGCCACCTTCCGGGGCATTTCGAGCCCGGATAGGCGTTTCGCGACCCGTGGTCTCCCCTTACGCTTTAAGGGCTGGCCTGTCGGTTTCGGGGTGACCCGGGACAGAGGAGGGCGCGGTTCCTCACCCCTATCGAATTGAACTTATGAGGACGCGATGACCAAGCGTATGGAATCCAAATACAAGCTCGACCGCCGGATGGGCCAGAATATCTGGGGCCGTCCGAAAAGCCCGGTCAACCGGCGCGAATACGGTCCCGGCCAGCACGGCCAGCGTCGCAAGTCCAAGCTCTCCGACTACGGCGTGCAGCTCAAGGCCAAGCAGAAACTGCGCGGCTATTACGGCAACATCTCCGAACGCCAGTTCCACGGCATCTATTTCGAAGCCATCCGCATGAAGGGTGACTCGGGCGCCAACATGATCGGTCTCCTCGAGCGCCGTCTCGATGCGGTGATCTACCGTGCCAAGTTCGTGCCGACCGTGTTCGCTGCGCGTCAGTTCATCAACCACGGCCACATCAAGGTGAACGGCAAGCGCGTCAACATTTCGAGCTATCGTGTCAAAATCGGCGACGTGGTCGAGGTCAAGGAAGCGTCCAAGCAGATGAACCTGGTGCTGGAAGCGCAGCAACTCGCCGAGCGCGACGTGCCCGACTATATCGATGTCGATACCGGCAAGCTCACCGCCAAGCTGTCGCGCGTGCCCGTCTTCACCGATGTGCCCTACCCGGTTCAGATGGAGCCGCATCTGGTGGTGGAATATTATTCGCGCTGATTGTTCGGCGCTTTTACATTCGCAAATGCCAGATCCCCTGCCCATAAGGCGGGGGATTTGCTATTCAGGGGTCTGAATGTATCCGGAGACCCGTGCCATGAGTGAACTCACCCGCCGCGCGCTGCTCGCCTCGACCGCCGCCGCCGTGGCGGCGCAAGCCCTGCCCGCTCTGGCCGCGCCGCACAGTTTCAAACATGGCGACTTCGACATCATGATCGTAAGCGACGGGCACCTTGTGCTGCCGACCAGCTTTCTCGCGCCCGGCTCCAGTCCGGACGAGCGCGCGCTGCTGCTCAAGGCGGCGGGGCAAACCGGCGACACGTACAATTCCCCGACCAATGTCACGCTGATCCGTACTGGCACCGACCTTATCCTGATCGACATGGGTTCCGGCGACCGCTTCATGCCGAGCGCCGGCAAACTCTGGGACAATCTCAAAGCGGCCGGCATCGACAAGAGCAAGATCACCAAGGTGATCTTCACCCACGGCCATCCCGACCACCTCTGGGGCTCAGTCGACGAACTCGACGACTTGATGCTGCCGAAGGCGGCGTTCTACGTCGGCTCCGCCGAATGGGATTTCTGGCACGGCGATAACGCCACCCGCGGCCTGCCGTCCGGACGCGCCGGATCCGTCACCGGCGCGCGACGCAACTACGCGGCGCTCAAGAGCCACGTGAAAATGTTCAAGCCAGGTGACGAGATCGTGACCGGCTTGCAAGTTCTCGCCACGCCCGGGCACATCCAGGGCCATGTCTCACTGGCGCTCAAAGGCAAAAACGATTTGGGCGGCGATGGGCTGATTGTCGGCGGCGACGTACTCACCCACCCACTGATCTCCTTCATGCACCCGGAATGGCGCCCGGTCGCCGATCATGTGCCGGACCAGGCGGTCACGACGCGCAAGATGCTGCTTGATCGCCTCGCCAGCGACCGCTCAAAGCTGATCGGCTTCCATCTGCCCTATCCGGGTCTCGGCCATGTCGAGCGCGTAGGCTTGGCGTACCGTTTTACCAGCGCGGGTTAAGTCCGAATCCAAGCGGTTATCCCCCGCTATTAGCATGCTGCACCGCACATATAGTGAGCATTGCGCCACATTTTTCTACATGTGGTGACCGAGCTGCGCTAGTTTTTGGGCGTCCTCGATTCGGGAGGGCAAGCCAGGGAGAATCTGCGATGAAAGGGATTGATGCGATCAAAGGCTGGGTTGGGGCGCTGACTGAACTGGCCCTCATGTTGCTGGCGTTAGCAATTGTTCTCGCAGTGCTGATCGGTTCGAACCTGCCGTTCTTCGGCGGCGTCACGGCCAATATCATGGCTATGGTCAAGGACCTCGGTGCCAACGGCCTGGTTGGGCTGATTGCGCTCGGGATCATCCTCTGGCTGTTTTCAAGCCGCAAAATAGCCTGAGCCTGGTTCGCCCCGTCTGAGCTGACGGGCGAGCTTCGCCTGCATCAAAAACATGGGTGGGGCCAGTTCCCCACCCGCAAAGAAATGTCCGCGTTTAGCGAGGTTTTGCACGATGTGGAAATTCGTCGCTGCCGCGAAGCAGGCTTTGTGGGAATTCGTAGAACTCGGATTCCTCGCCGTGCTCGCGCTAATTCTGATTCATCTCATGCTCGGTGCGGGGGCCGGCGCCTATATCACGTCGGTCGTCGACAACGTGACGAAGTTCACGACAGCTGCGAGTTCCGGCCTGCTCGGCATCGTCCTCGTGCTGGCGATCGTCTATCTGGTGCTACGCCGCGCCAGTTGGTCGGCCGACCGACCCGCCGCCAAGTCGCCGGCGGCAAGCCGCAGCAAATAGCCAACAGAGCAATAATCGGGAATTATCGGCCGCGGCTCTCTTGCCGCGGCCGAATGCTTTAGCCTCAGGCCTGCTCGTCCGCTTGAGCCGCGACGCCCTTTTCCTTCAGCGTCGCCTGCAATTCGCCGGCCTGGAACATCTCGCGCACGATGTCGCAACCGCCGATGAACTCGCCCTTGACGTAAAGCTGCGGGATCGTCGGCCAGTTCGAATAGGCCTTGATGCCGTCGCGCAGGTCGACGGATTCCAAAACATTGAGGCCTTTATAGGCGACGCCGAGATGGTCGAGTATCTGCACGACCTGGCCGGAGAAGCCGCATTGCGGAAACTGCGGCGTGCCCTTCATGAACAGCACCACGTCGTTGGCCTTCACTTCGTTCTCGATGAACTGCTCGATACCCATGGAGTTTAATTCCCTTTGGTCCGGTTTGGGCGGCGCCGCGCGCTTTCGCGCAGGCTCGGCCGCCTTTCCAAGTTTGGCTTGGCAAGCTTCCTTGAACATATATGTAGCCTGAAACCACTCACCACCCCAAGCGGCCACTGCGGCAGCCGTCTAAAATATTGTTAATTCGGCCATTTTTGCGGCCACCCGGATGACGGCAGGACGCCTGCCGCGGCCCGCCCGGTCAACCGCCCGGCGTGCCGGTCTGCAGCGCCAGCGCATGCAACACGCCGCCCATCTGGCCTTTGAGCGCCTGATAGACAAGTTGATGCTGCTGCACGCGCGATTTGCCGGCGAACGAAGCGGCGAGCACGGTGGCGGCATAATGATTGCCGTCGCCAGCGAGGTCGCGGATCGTCACCTGCGCGTCCGGAATGCCTTCCTTGATCAGCCGCTCGATCTCGCCCGCATCCATCGCCATCGCAATCACTCCTTCGCAGCGAAGGTTACGTCAACTACGTCCATTCGCGCAGCCCCGGAAACCTCTTTGCACCCAAAAATGTCTATCTGAGGTCGCTGGTTGCGATAAAATAATTAAACCGTGACGAAAGGCGCAACTTTCCGCTCGTAAACGGCCTAAACACTGCCCGCCATATAAGCGGGCAGCCAGCCTTCCGAGCGCTCGCTCAGATGCGCGATCGCGATCGCGCGCTCGCCTAAAATTGCGAGCGCGTCGCCGCCGGTTTCGCCGATGCGCCAGACCGGGATGCTGGCCTCGCGCGCACGCGCCATCACCGCCTCGGCCTTTTCGGTGGGCACCGTGACGATGTAGCGCGCCTGATCCTCGCCGAACCAATAGGCGTGCGCCGGTACGTCGTCGGGCGCGGCTTCCAGTTTCGCGCCGATGCAGGACGCCATTGCCATCTCGGCCAGCGCCACCAGCAATCCGCCGTCCGACAGGTCGTGCACGGCGCTCGCCGTGCCGTCGAGAATGAGCGAGCGCACAAAGTCCCCGTTTTCGCGTTCCTCGATCAGATCGACCGGCGGTGGCGCGCCCTCTTCGCGCGCGCAAATCTCGCGCAGATAGATCGACTGTCCGAGCCAGCCGGTCGTCTCGCCGACGACGAGGATGACGTCGCCCTCGCGCTTGAAAGCGAGCGTCGCGCTTTTTCGGAAGTCGGCGATCACGCCGACGCCGCCGATCGAAGGCGTCGGCAAAATCGCCTTGCCATTGGTCTCGTTGTAAAGCGACACGTTGCCGGACACGACCGGAAAGTCGAGCGCCTTGCAGGCTTCCGCGATGCCGCGCACGCAGCCGACAAATTGGCCCATGATTTCGGGCCGCTCCGGATTGCCGAAATTGAGATTGTCGGTAATGGCGAGCGGCGTCGCGCCGACGGCGGTGAGATTGCGCCAGCATTCGGCCACGGCCTGCTTGCCGCCCTCGAACGGATTGGCCTCGCAATAGCGCGGCGTCACGTCGGTGGTGAGGGCGAGGCCTTTCGGCCCGTCTTCCACGCGGACCACAGCGGCGTCGCCGCCGGGGCGCTGCACCGTGTTGCCGCCAATGATATGATCGTATTGCTCCCAGACCCAGCGCTTCGAACACAGGTCCGGCGCCGCGATCAGCCGTTCGAGCGCCTCGACAATGCCGACCGGCGCGGCCACCGTCTCGGCATCGAGCACCTTCGGCTTTTCCAGATTGACGAACGCCCGTTTGTATTCCGGCGCACTGTCGCCCAGTTCCTTGATCGGCAGATCGGCCATCACCTGCCCGCGATGGCGCACGATGAAACGCTTCGAGGACGTGGTCTCACCCACCACCGCGAAATCGAGCCCCCATTTGCGGAAAATCGCCTCGGCCTCTTTTTCCTTGTCGGGCTTGAGTACCATCAGCATGCGCTCTTGCGATTCCGACAGCATCATCTCATAGGCGCTCATGTTCTCTTCGCGGCACGGCACCTTGTCGAGATCGAGCGTGACGCCAAGATTGCCTTTGGCGCCCATTTCGGTCGCCGATGAGGTGAGGCCCGCCGCGCCCATATCCTGAATGGCGATGACGCAGCCTTTTGCCATTATCTCGAGACAAGCTTCGAGCAGTAGCTTTTCGGAAAACGGATCGCCGACCTGAACGGTCGGACGCTTCTCGTCCGAGTCGTCGTCGAATTCGGCGGAGGCCATCGAGGCGCCGTGAATGCCGTCGCGACCGGTTTTCGAACCGAGATAGACAATCGGCATGCCGACACCGGACGCGGCGGCGTAAAAAATTTTATCTTTCTCAGCCAGCCCCACTGCCATGGCGTTAACCAGGATGTTGCCGTCATAGCGCGTATGAAAGCGTACCGAGCCGCCGACCGTTGGCACGCCGAAGGAGTTTCCATAGCCGCCGATGCCGGCAACGACACCGGATACGAGATGCCGCGTTTTCGGATGCTCGGGCGCGCCAAAGCTCAACGCGTTGAGGCACGCAATCGGCCGCGCGCCCATGGTGAACACGTCGCGCAAGATGCCGCCGACCCCGGTCGCGGCGCCCTGATAGGGCTCGATGTAGCTCGGGTGATTGTGGCTTTCCATCTTGAACACGCAAGCGAGACCATCGCCGATGTCGATGACACCGGCATTCTCGCCCGGCCCCTGGATGACATGCGGACCCTTGGTCGGCAGTCCACGCAAATGAACCTTCGAGGACTTGTAGGAGCAATGCTCATTCCACATCGCCGAGAAAATGCCGAGCTCGGTCAGCGTCGGCTCGCGCCCGATCAGGTCGAGCACACGCTGATATTCGTCGGGCTTGAGCCCGTGTTCGGCGACGAGTTCGGGGGTGATTTTGGTGGCGGCGATATTCACGGGCTAGGCCGCCTTTTCCAGCGCCTCGGTCAGTCCGGCGAACAGCCCGCGTCCGTCGGTGCGGCCGACCTCAGCTTCGACATGGTTTTCCGGATGCGGCATCATGCCGAGCACATTGCCGCGCTCATTGACGATGCCGGCGATGGCGTTGATGGCGCCGTTATGGTTCCAGTCCGGATCGATCATGCCGTCCGGCGACGAGTAACGGAAAATTACCCGGCCTTCGCCTTCCAGCTTGGCAATCGTTTCGCCATCGGCGATGTAATTGCCTTCGCCATGCGCGATCGGCACGCGGATCACTTGTCCCGCGTTATAGCCGCGCGTAAACGGCGTATCGGAGCGCTCGACTTTCAAATAAACGTCGCGGCAGATGAAGCGCAGGTTTTCGTTACGCATCAGCACGCCGGGCAGCAAACCGCTCTCGCACAAAATCTGGAAGCCGTTGCAGACGCCGAGCACCAACCCGCCGTGCCCCGCGAACTTGCGCACCGCGTCCATGACCGGCGAACGTGCCGCGATGGCGCCGCAGCGCAGATAGTCGCCATAGGAAAACCCGCCCGGTATCACGACCAGATCGGTGCCGCCCGGTAGGTCGTATTCGCCGTGCCAGACCATCGCCGGTGCGCTGCCCGACACAAGCTTGAGCGTGCGCGCGATGTCACGCTCGCGATTGATGCCGGGGAATACGAGGACGGCGGCTTTCACGGAGCGGATGCCGGGGAATCGATAATTCCAAGGCGCCTATCAATTCGATCAAGCCGATTTTCATGCCGTGCCAGTGTCAACTGAATTCCATTCAGTTGCTGGTGAATGCCCACCATCTCGGTCCGGATCGCCTGGGTCTCGTGCTTAAGTTCATCGACTTTGCCATCGACCTGCTCAAGCCGCACCTGAACTGCCTTTAGAACCTCGTACATGAGCTCATTGGTGACTTCGGCCATCGGTCAGCTCCTCAGCCAACAACCTGGACATGATAATTCTCGATCACGGTATTCGCCAGTAGCTTGTCGGCCGCCTCTTTTAAAACCGCCTCGGCCTTTTTCGAGTCGCCGCCTTCAAGTTCGATATCGAACACCTTGCCCTGCCGCACCGAGGCCACACCTTCAACACCGAGCGAACGCAAGGCGCCCTCAATGGCCTTGCCTTGCGGGTCAAGAATGCCGGTTTTAAGGGTGACCGTGACGCGGGCTTTCATGAACTGCGGCTTATCACATGAGTCGCGGACCTTGGCCGGAAAAACTCATGCCGTCCCCGCTAAACTAGGGACGACAATGCCCGGGACAAGGTTTCCTTGGCCCGGGCACCGGATATTTCACACCTAAATCGCAGCAGCCGCCTAACCCTTGACCAGGACCGGGCCGGCGCCGCGCGGCGGTTCGCCCTCGTTCATGATGCCCAGGCGCTTGGCCACCTCGGTATAGGCCTCGACCAGCCCGCCGAGGTCGCGGCGGAACCGGTCCTTGTCGAGTTTCTCGTTCGACTTGATATCCCACAACCGGCAGCTATCGGGCGAAATCTCGTCCGCCACGACGATGCGCATGATGTCGTTTTCCCACAGCCGGCCGGTTTCCATCTTGAAATCGACCAGCCGAATGCCGACGCCGAGGAACAGGCCGGAGAGGAAGTCGTTGACGCGGATCGCCAGCGCCATGATGTCGTCGATTTCCTGCGGGCTCGCCCAGCCGAAGGCGGTGATGTGCTCTTCCGACACCATCGGATCGTTGAGCGCGTCGTTCTTGTAATAGAACTCGATGATAGAACGCGGCAGTTGCGTGCCCTCGTCGATCCCTAAGCGCGTCGCTAGCGAACCGGCCGCGACATTGCGCACCACCACTTCGAGCGGAATGATCTCGACTTCGCGGATCAACTGCTCGCGCATGTTGAGCCGGCGAATGAAATGCGTCGGCACGCCGATGTCGTTCAGGTGCTGGAAGACGTATTCCGAGATGCGGTTGTTCAGCACGCCTTTGCCTTCGATCACTTCGTGCTTCTTGGCGTTGAAGGCGGTGGCGTCGTCCTTGAAATGCTGAATCAGCGTTCCCGGCTCGGGGCCCTCATAGAGGACCTTCGCCTTGCCTTCGTAAATGCGGCGACGGCGGCTCATCGGGATGTACCGTGGTTTTTGAAAGTCCATGGGATGCCGTGGTTCCTTGTCGTGAGAAATTTAAGATCCGCGGCGGCGGGACCGGACTGTTGAGCGTTTTGCGTTTTGGCTTGCGTTCGGCATCGCACGCTTGCGCTAAAACGGCCCGGGCACAAGGTCAACCTAGCCGATCGGTTCGGGCAGCACAATCGAGCCACCCTGGCGTTTTCCACTTGGTTATCGCCGGCAATTTTTCCTTAATTTCGCACCGCCGTGTTGCCTTGACCGGTACAGGGCGATATGCAAGGCGCAGCACAACTGTGTCAACAATGAGGGGCGGCATGAGCACGTTCGACAAGCGCGAGGAAGGCTTCGAAAAGAAGTTCGCGCATGACGAGGAACTGCGTTTCAAGGCGACGGCCCGCCGCAACAAGCTGCTCGGCCTCTGGGCCGCCGCCTTGCTCGGAAAAATGGGGCCGGATGCCGACGCCTACGCCAAAGAGGTCGTCATGGCCGATTTCGAGGAGGCCGGCGAAGAAGACGTTTTTCGCAAAGTTGCTAAGGATTTGGCGGACAAAGGCGTGAGCGAGCAGCAAATTCGCACGCAGATGAACGAATTGCTGGCGCAGGCGGTGGCGCAAATTCAGGCGGGTTCCTGACGTGACCGCCTTCGCGCTCGCGCGGCGGCTACGCGCTGGCGAAACCGTTTATTCCGGCTGGTGCATGATGGGAAGCCCGATCGTGGCCGAGACCATCGCGCGCGAGGGCTTCGCTTCGGTCGTGCTCGATGCGCAGCACGGGCTGTGGGACACCGCCTCGATTTTCGCCGGCGTCGGCGCCGTGCACCACGCAAGCGCCGCGCCGATAGTGCGGATACCGCTTAACGATTTCGGCATGGTCAGCCGGGCGCTCGATTTCGGCGCCGAAGGTATTGTCGCGCCGATGATCAATACCAGAGACGACGCGCGCGAGTTCGCCGCCGCCGCCAAATACCCGCCACTCGGCGAGCGCTCTTTCGGGCCACCGCGCGCGATGATGCTGCAAGGCCAGATGGCAGCCACCGATTATCTGCCGGCCGCCAATGACGGCACGCTCACCTTTGCGATGATCGAAACGCCGCAGGCGCTCGAAAACGTCGACACAATCGCGGGTACGCCCGGTATCGATGCGCTGTTCATCGGACCATATGACCTGTCGACCTCGCTGTCGGCAGGCAAAGCGCAGGACATCAACGCGCCGGAAGTCGACAAGGCGATCGACAAGATTTGCGCCGCCGTCGTGAAGGCCGGCAAAATTCCCGGCATCTATTGCCGTGACGCCACGCGGGCGCTGGCCATGAGTAAACGCGGATTCAGATTTATTACCGTCGGCAGCGATTTCAGTCTTGTGCGCGAGAGCGTAGCAGCGAGCTTGAAAACACTGGCGGTGAAGCCGTCCGGCGACCGCGACGCTTTTTAAAAAACAATGGCTGTCATAGCCGAGCTTGTCCCGGCCATCCCGCTTAGGAAAGCAATGCTCACCTAAACGGGATCACCGGGACTTGCCGTTTCGCGTCGGCCCGGTGATGACAGCTAAAAGATCATCCAGCGCTTGCTTCACATCGGCCTCGACGTCTTCCGCCTTTATCTCGATCACTTTGTATTGATGGTCGACCAACCACATCCGTCGGCTGGCGCGTGATTGCACGCCTGCCTCCGCCTCATTCCGCGGCACAAGATCGAGCACGCACTTCAACGGAAACGACACGAAATCGGTGATATGCGGCCCTAGCGGCACCTGACGCTTGAAGCCTAAGCCCGCAAAGCGGCGGTCGCTGGTGATCGCGCGCCACAAGGTGCGTTCGGCTTCGGTCGGATTACGCCGCAGCAGCCGCGCGAGGCCACGCACCGGCGCGCGGTCTTCCAGCACCCTGCCGGCGCCGTGATCGGCAATCATGTCGCGCAGGTTCTGCGCTTCCGAGGGATCGAGCACGCCCCCGCGCGCCGGACCCTTGCGCCCCTGCGCGATCGCCATGATGACGCCGTGCAGCGTGCGCATGTCCTGCTGCGTCGCTTCGAGGCGATGAAAAATATTGCGCAAGTTCACCACCATCGTGCCGCGCTTTTCCTCCGGCCGGAAAAATTCGACCTTTTCCAGTTCGCGCTCCAAGTCAGCAAAGAAGGCCGCGATTTGCTGCTTGGCCGCCGGCGGCGAGCGGCGCGAGGCCGGCTCGCGCGTCGCGCCCTTGCCGGTCTGCTTGAACCACTCGTAAGCGACAATCACCACCGCCTGCGCCAGATTGAGCGAAGCGAACGCCGGATTGACCGGCAATGTCACGATGCGGTCGGCCATGCCGACTTCATGGTTTTCCAGTCCGTTGCGCTCGCGCCCGAAAACAAGCGCCACCGTCTCGCCCGAAGCCACACGTGGCGCCATCTCGGCGGCCGCCTGCACCGCATCGATGATGGGTTTGTGCTGGTCGTGGTTGCGCGCGGTGGTGGTGAGCACGAAAGAGCAGTCCGCCACCGCCTGTTCCAACGTATCGTACAGTACGGCGTTTTCGAGAATGCGATCGGCGCCCGCCGCCATCACCACGGCGCGCTCGTTCGGCCAAGCCTGCTTCGGCGCGACCAGCCGCAAGCGCGCCAGCCCGAAATTCGCCATAGCGCGCGCCGCCGCCCCGATATTTTCGCCGAGTTGCGGCTCGACCAGCACCACCACGGGGGCGGGCTGCTCGATCCAGCGTTTGGTCTTGTCGGTCCCGGCGCCGGGCATTTAGTCCTCCGTTGCGGGCGGTATAGCCGTCCGGACGCGCTTGTGAAAGCGCCGCAAAAGCCCGCTTCCGTGAGCCGGATGGGGATGCTATAGGCCAGCCGCCGGCACCCTTTCTCCCGCTGTCCGCGCGTTTATTCAGAAGGTTTACCCGACAATGGCGAAGATCAAAGTGGCTAATCCCGTCGTCGAAATGGACGGCGATGAGATGACCCGCATCATCTGGCAGCTTATCAAGGACAAGCTCATCCACCCCTACCTCGATATCGATCTTTTGTATTATGACCTGTCGGTCGAGAAGCGCGACGAGACCAACGACCAGATCACGATCGACTCGGCCGAGATGACCAAGAAGGTCGGCGTCGCCGTCAAATGCGCCACCATCACGCCGGACGAAGGCCGCGTGAAGGAATTCAGTCTGAAGGAAATGTGGCGCTCGCCCAACGGAACCATCCGCAACATTCTCGGCGGCACGATTTTCCGCGAGCCGATCATCTGCAAGAACATCCCACGCCTGGTGCCGGGCTGGACCAAGCCGATCATCATCGGCCGCCACGCTTTCGGCGACCAGTACCGCGCCACCGATTTCAAATTCCCGACCGCCGGCACGCTGTCGATCAAGTTCACCGGCAACGATGGCAAGGTGATCGAGCGCGAAGTGTTCAAGGCGCCCGGTTCCGGCGTCACCATGGCGATGTACAATCTCGACGAATCGATCCGCGACTTCGCGCGCGCTTCGTTCAACTACGGCCTAAACCGCAATTACTCGGTTTATTTGTCGACCAAAAACACCATCCTGAAACAATATGACGGCCGCTTCATGGAGCTGTTCCAGGAAATTTTCGACAAGGAGTTCAAGGCCGAGTTCGACAAGAAGAAGCTGACCTATGAGCACCGGCTGATCGACGACATGGTGGCGGCCGCGATGAAGTGGTCGGGCGGCTATGTCTGGGCCTGCAAGAACTACGACGGCGATGTGCAGTCGGATGTGGTGGCCCAAGGGTTCGGTTCGCTCGGCCTGATGACCTCGGTGTTGATGACGCCGGACGGCAAGGTGGTCGAAGCGGAAGCGGCGCACGGCACCGTGACCCGCCATTACCGCGAGCACCAAAAAGGCAAAGAGACCTCGACCAATTCGATCGCCTCGATCTTTGCCTGGACACGGGGCCTCGCCCATCGCGCCAAGCTCGACAACAACACCGCGCTGGCAAAGTTTGCTTCCACGCTCGAGAAGGTCTGCGTCGACACGGTCGAGGCCGGTTTCATGACCAAGGATTTGGCGCTTTTGGTCGGCGCCGATCAGAAGTGGCTCTCGACCACCGGCTTCCTCGACAAGATCGATGAGAACTTGAAGAAGGCGATGGCGTAAAGCGCCCCCGCCGCTCTGAATTGCAAAACGGCGCGACTTCGGTCGCGCCGTTTTATTATTCAGGGCTTCCCGTGTCCGCTCGTCCCCGCGAAAGCGGGGCCCAGATTAAGCGCAAGAACTGGATTCCCGCCTTCGTGGGAATGAGCGGAGTATGTCGCTCCCACCGAATGATGTTTGACTACTTCACCTCAATATGCGCCGTCTTGATGACCGGCCACCAGCGCGCGGCCTCTACCTTCTGGAAATCATGCAGCGCCTGCGGCGTCTGCGCGCCGGTGTTAATTTGAATGCCGAGCTGCTTGAAGCGCTCCTGCACCGTAGGCAGCGTCAGCACCTTCACCATCGTGGCGTTGAGCTTCGTCTCGATCTCCTTCGGTGTGCCTTTCGGCACCCACAGCCCGTACCAGAGCGAGGCGGTAAATCCCGGCAGACCCGCTTCCGCCGTGGTCGGCACCTCCGGCATCGAGGTGGTGCGCGCGGCGGCGGTCACGGCGAAGGGTTTGATCGTGCCGGACTTGATCTGGCCGAGGAAATTCGACGCCGGCTCCAGCATGAAATCGATCTGGCCGCCGACCAGATCCTTCAGCGCCGGGCCGTTGCCGCGATAAGGCACGAACAGATATTGCGTGCCGGTCTCCTTCTGGAACGACAGTCCGGCCACATGCCCGGTGGCGCCGACGCCGGCGATCCCGGACGAAGCCTTGCCCGGATTTGTCTTTAGCCAGGCGATCAATTCCTTCAGATTATTCGGCGGCAGGTCCTTCTTGCCGACGAACAGCAGCGGCTCGCTGCCGATCAGAACGATCGGGTCGAGATCGCTCAGCAGATCGTAGGGCAATTGGTAGAGTCCGCCGGTCAGCATGTGCGTGGTCGAGGTGCCGATCGACAGCGTGTAGCCGTCCGGCGCAGAGCGTACGGCTTTTTGGACGGCAATACGTCCGGCCGCGCCGCCAATGTCTTCAATCACGACCGGTTGCCCGAGCAAATCGCTCATATGCTGGCCGAGAAAGCGCGCGAGCGTGTCGGTGGCGCCACCGGCTGGGAACGGCACGATCATGCTGATCGGCCGCGACGGATAAGTTTCCGCTGCTGCGTGGGCAATGCCGGCCAGCAAAGCGCAGGCGGCGAGCGCCGCGGTGATGATTTTGTTCATGAAAATCCTCCCCAAGAATGGGCCACAACGCGAAATACCGGCCTGTTCGACGGCGACCGTTGTTGTTGGGAGCCTAGCGCATTGGGCAGCCGCCCGTCATCCGTGCACAAGCCGAAATCGCTAGTCGGCGAGACGCCGCTCCATGCTCACATAGGGCGTGCGACCAGGATCCTGTCCCTGCCCGGTGACGACGAAACCCAAACGCTCTAAATATCTTTGATTGTCCGGCAGAGTGACCCGCACGCGCAATGTCAGCCGGCAGGCGCCGGCCGCGCGCGCTTCGGCTTCGGCGTCCGCCAATAGCGTGCTGCCGACGCCGCGCCTACGCCAGGCCGGCAAGGTCGCCAGCCGGGTCAGATAAAGTGCATCGTCAACCGGCACGCAAAAGAGACTGCCGACCAGCGCGCCGTCCGCTTGAGCGATCAATATGGGGCCCGCCCGATATCGCCGCCGCATGTCGTCGATGGTTTCCGACAGAACGCCGGACGGCGGCTCGAAGCCGCCAAACGCCGCGTGCACCAGCGCGAGAATTTCATTGAGCCGCGTGCCATCGGTGAGACGCGACGTGCGAATGTCGGCCGGCTCGCTCAATCTCAGTCTCCGAGCGCCGCCTCGACCGCCTTGAGCGCCGCATCGGCCTTGCCGCCATCCGGGCCGCCGGCCTGCGCCATGTCGGGCTTGCCGCCACCGCCTTTGCCGCCCAATACCTCCGAGGCCCTGCGCACCAGATCGACGGCGGAGATGCGCGCGGTGAGGTCGGTGGTGACGCCGATCACGATCGAGGCCTTTCCGTCTTCGCTTACCGCCACCAGCGCCACCACGCCGGAGCCGATCTGTTTCTTGCCCTCGTCGGCGAGGCTCTTCAAATCCTTGATGTCAACGCCGCTGACCGTGCGCGCCAAAAGCTTGACGTCGCCGACGCTGCGGATGTCGCTAGCCGCGCCGGAAGCCGAACCACTACCGCCGCCCATCGCCAGTTTCTTGCGCGCGTCGGTCAAGTCACGTTCGAGCTTCTTGCGTTCGTCGAGCAAGGCAGCGACGCGCGCCGGCATCTCTTCGAGCGGCGATTTCATTTCTGCCGCCGCCGCGCGCACGGTCTGCAATTGCTTGTTCATGGCGTGACGCGCGACGTTGCCGGTGAGCGCTTCGAGCCGGCGCACGCCGGAGGCGACCCCTGAGTCGCTTAAAGATGAGATCAAGCCGATATCGCCAGTGCGCTTGACATGCGTGCCGCCGCACAATTCGACCGACCAGCCGAGCGTATTGCCGCTACCCTCGCCCATCGACACCACGCGCACTTCGTCGCCGTATTTCTCGCCGAACAGCGCTCGCGCGCCGGAGGTGCGGGCGTCGTCGAGCGCCATCAACCGCGTGGTCACCGGCGCATTCTGCAACACGATGTCGTTGGCGATGTCTTCGACGCGCGCCAGTTCGTCCGCCGTCACCGGCTTGGGGTGTGAGAAATCGAAGCGCAAGCGGTCGGGCGCGACCAGCGAGCCCTTCTGCGCGACGTGATCGCCCAGCACCTGCCGCAAGGCTTCGTGCAGCAAATGAGTGGCGGAATGGTTCTGCCTTATCGCGGCGCGGCGCGCGTGATCGACTTCCAGCAGCAGCGGATCGCCCAGTTTGACCGCGCCCTGCTCCACCTTGACCGAATGCGCAAAAAGGTCGCCGGCTTTCTTTAGCGTGTCGGAAACGGAAAGCTTGACGCCCTCGCGTCGCATCTCGCCGGTGTCGCCGGTCTGGCCGCCCGACTCGGCATAAAACGGCGTCTGGTTCATCACGACAACGCCGCTGTCGCCGTTTCTGAGTTCGCGGACTTCCTTGCCGTCCTTGACCAGCGCGGCGACGATGCCCTCGGCGGCTTCGGTCTCGTAGCCGAGAAATTCGGTTGAGCCCAAGCGTTCGCGCAGGGGAAACCAGATCGCCTCGCTCGCGGCTTCGCCGGAGCCTTTCCAGCTTTCGCGCGCCTTAGCGCGCTGGCGCTCCATCGCGTCATTGAAAGATGCTTGGTCGACCGAAATGCCGCGCGAGCGCAACGCGTCCTGCGTGAGGTCGAGCGGGAAGCCATACGTGTCGTAGAGCGTGAACGCTGTCTCGCCGTCGAACATGTCGCCTTTCTTCAGCGACTTACTCTTGTCGTCGAGGATGGCGAGGCCGCGTTCAAGTGTATTGCGAAAGCGCGTTTCTTCCAGCTTGAGCGTCTCGCCGATCAGCGCCTCGGCGCGGATTAATTCGGGGAACGCCTGGCCCATCTCGCGCGTCAGCGAAGGCACCAGCTTCCACATCAGCGGCTCTTTGGCGCCGAGCAACTCGGCATGCCGCATGGCGCGCCGCATGATCCGGCGCAGCACATAGCCGCGGCCTTCGTTCGACGGCAGCACGCCGTCGGCGATCAGGAAGGACGAGGCGCGCAAATGGTCGGCGATGACGCGGTGCGAATTCTTCTGCGGCCCGTCGGCCGCGACCTTGGTGAAGTCGGCGACCGCCTGGATGAGCGTGCGGAATAGATCGATATCGTAATTGTCATGTGTGCCCTGCATCACGGCGGCGATGCGCTCCAGCCCCATGCCGGTGTCGATCGAGGGCCGCGGCAGGTTCGTCCGCTCGCCGCCGGCGCGCTGGTCGAACTGCATGAACACGAGATTCCAGATTTCGATGAACCGGTCGCCGTCGGCGTCGGCCGAGCCGGGCGGCCCGCCCGGAATATGGGGACCGTGATCGTAGAAAATTTCCGAGCACGGCCCGCATGGGCCGGTGTCGCCCATAGCCCAAAAATTATCGGAACCGGCGATACGCAAGATCTTGCTGTCGGGCAGACCGGCGATTTTCTTCCACAGCGCGAAAGCGTCGTCGTCGTCGATATAGACCGTGACCAGAAGCTTCTCGACCGGCAGGCCGAATTCCTTGGTGATCAGGTTCCAGGCGAGTTCGATGGCGCGTTCCTTGAAATAATCGCCAAACGAGAAATTTCCCAGCATCTCGAAGAAAGTATGGTGGCGCGCGGTGTAGCCGACATTGTCGAGGTCGTTGTGCTTGCCGCCGGCGCGCACGCATTTCTGCGACGAGACCGCGCGCACAAAGGGAAGCTTTTCGACGCCGGTAAAGACGTTCTTGAACTGCACCATGCCGGCATTGGTGAACATCAGCGTCGGGTCGTTGCGCGGCACCAGCGCCGAGGACGGCACCACCTGGTGCTCGTTCCTGGCGAAGTAATCCAGGAAGCTTTTACGGATTTCGTTGACGCCGCTCATGAATGAAGGCCGTTCGCCGTTTTAAAAGGTGCCGGGTGCGTCCCGCTGGGGGCCTTAAGCACGCCTCGGCCGGGGTGCTTAAAGCCCCGTCCGGCTTGATGTTTTCGGACCGTCTATTTAGCGGCGGGGGGTGGCGGAGTCTAGGCGAGGCGCCTGTTTCCTTCTCCCCGCGTGCACCCAAACTCGGGTTTACCCGAGTTCGGCATTGTAAACGACCGAAGTCGGATAAATCCGACTTCGGCCAAGAAGGTGGCGAAGACCGTCAGGGCCGAGCCGGACGAGGGGCATGCCGCTTTTCGGAAAACGGCAAAGTCCCCCTCACCCGACAGTCCGTGCTCCGCACGGGACTGTCGACCTCTCCCCGCTAGCGCCTTTCCGGCTTTGATGGAATCAAAGCCGAGGCTCTAGCTTTTACTTTTTCGCGTTTTCTTCACGCGAACCGGTACCCACTTCGCTCGAAAACGCTCTAGCGGGGAGAGGTAAAGGCAAAAACGCCTTCGCCCCCGTCCTCGGTGGCGGCCGCTTTACGCAACCGGGTGCCGACGGGGGCGAAATGCGTGTGGACGCATTACTGGAGACGCTGCGCGACCGATCAGGCCGCCGACTTGCTCTTTTTAGCCTTCCGCGCTGCTTTGGCTTTCTGGCGCTCGACCTTGGCCTTGGCCTTTTTCTCGGCCTTTGCCTTTTCAATCACCTCGGACTTCGCCTTTGCCGTGGTATCCGGCGTGGTCCCGTCCTCGGTGTCTTCCTTGCTGTCGCTTTTGGCGAACTTCGCCTTGGCGCGTTCCTTGTAGTTCTTGCGCTTCTCCGGCTTGGCGCGAACGGTCACCAGATCGTTCGCCCGCGCGGCAACCGGAGTTTCGGCCGCCTTCGCGTCCCTGATGCGGCCGGCCAGCGCAATCACTGCGCCTGCCGCATCGGCCGCAACTTCGGTTTCCACCTCCGCTCCATTCGTCGGCTCGGCCGTCCCGTTGGTCGGCTCTTTGACCGCCTTATGGGTCTGCTTGTTAGTCTGCTTGGTCTCTTTGGGCGCTTCAGGCTGCATCGTGATGCTGGCCTGTGCCGGTTCTTCTGCGAAGGAAACGTCTCCCGTCACGGAGGGCTTGCCTTTGCCAAGACCGGCGCCGGGCGCTGGTGCGAATTCACCAGTCGCCGGCGTGCCCGGAGCTTTTCAAGCTTCGGCGGCGGCTTCGTCGTCGTCCTTGTCGGGCTCCTCACCCGCCAAAATCGCTTCCGCGATCAAGCCGGAATTGGCGCGCACCTGCGCCTCAATTTTATTGGCGATGTCGGGATTGTCCTTGAGAAACACCTTAGCGTTCTCGCGGCCCTGGCCGATGCGCTGGCTGTCATATGAGTACCAGGCGCCGGATTTCTCCACCACGCCGGCCTTGACGCCGAGGTCGATCAGCTCGCCGACCTTGGAAACGCCGGCGCCGTACATGATGTCGAATTCAACCTGCTTGAACGGCGGCGCCAGCTTGTTCTTGACCACCTTGACGCGGGTCTGGTTGCCGATCACCTCGTCACGTTCCTTGATGGCGCCGATGCGGCGGATATCGAGGCGCACCGAGGCGTAGAACTTCAGCGCATTGCCGCCCGAGGTGGTCTCAGGGCTGCCGTACATCACGCCGATCTTCATGCGGATCTGATTGATGAAAATCACCATGGTGCGCGATTTCGAAATCGAGGCGGTGAGTTTGCGCAGCGCCTGGCTCATCAGGCGCGCCTGCGCGCCCGGCTGCACGTCGCCCATCTCACCTTCCAGTTCCGAGCGCGGCACCAGCGCCGCGACCGAGTCGACCACCAGCACGTCGACCGCGCCGGAGCGCACCAGCGTGTCGGCGATCTCGAGCGCCTGCTCGCCGGCGTCCGGCTGCGAAATCAACAGCTCGTCGACATTGACGCCGAGCTTGCGCGCATAAATCGGATCGAGCGCATGCTCGACATCGACAAAGGCGCAGATACCGCCGAGCTTCTGGGCTTCGGCGATGGTGTGCAGCGACAGCGTGGTCTTGCCGGACGACTCCGGCCCGTAAATCTCCACCACCCGCCCGCGCGGCAGGCCGCCGACGCCGAGCGCGATATCGAGCCCGAGCGAGCCGGTCGACACGGTCTCGATGTCCATCGACTTGTCGTTCTTGCCGAGCTTCATGACCGAGCCCTTGCCGAACTGGCGCTCGATCTGGCTGAGCGCGGCCGACAGGGCTTTGGACTTATCCATGGACGATCCTTCGACGAGACGCAGGGCAGGCTGACTCATGTGTCGCTCCTTATGGCCTTAGATTCGACCCCCGACAACGCGGCGCTCCACCTGGCGGCTGATTACCGGCTTGGCTGCCCACGGCCTTGATCGACTGTGGAGGCAGTGTACACCATTTGTTCTAGGTTCGCAATATGTTCTTTTTTTAATTGGATCCAATTTTCCCCTGGAATCCCTTAGCTAGAATCCGAATGTGTCCCGAGCCGCTGGGCTTAGAGGCCCCAGGCACACCCCCAAAGCTCAGCGGTCTTCTCCAAAAAGGGGACTTATCGACTCGATTCCATCCGGTATATCCCGGTACCGTGATGGAGCCCGTCTGCATGTCGAATACCGAGCCGATGCCCGCGGCCATCGACCGCTTCCAGCAGGGCGCGGACCGGTTCCGGCCCCACTCGCCCGCACAGGCGCGGCGCGCACCCTTCCCGCCGCTGATCGAGCAGGCGATTCTATTCGGCTTCTTCGCCGGCGGCGCCGCCTTCTGGATGGCGGTGATCTGGTGGATTTTGCGCTAATTCATGGCGCATGATCTGATCCGAAAACCGGTATCCACTTTTCGGGATCATGCGCTAATTCATGGCCCATGATCCTGATCCGAAAACCGGTATCCACTTTTCGGGATCATGCGCTGAATACGCGAGACCGCGCGGCAGCCTGCCCGCCGTCAGTTCGGCACTTCGCTCAGCATCGCCTTGAGCGCGGCTTTGCCGGCGCGGTTAGCCTCCGACATCGACTCGAAATAGATCTGGCTGTGCTCGATCGGGCTGGTGCGGCCGGCGCGATAAATCTCCCAGCGCCACGGCTTGGGCGGGTTGGCGCGGTTCTTCACAACGACGGAAAAGTCTTCATGGTCGATCATGGAAAGGCACTCTAGCGGCTAAATCCCGTGAGCGGGCGTTTTTCTTGAGTGCCGAAACTAGCCGCCAACCATTACCGAAACTTGCCGCGCCCCGCGAAATAGCATGCGGCCCATGCGCGGCGCCTCTCCCATTGCCACGATACCGCCGCAGCTGCGCCGTCAGGTGGGCGCGGGTTTCACCCTATCGATTTACTGCGTTGGCAAGCGGCAATAGCCCCGGTCCCAACGAGTAATTAGGGCCGCGACAAGGCAGACGAACCTTGGAGCGGGCATGCGCGGACAGCTATTGGGGGCAGCTATGGTGGATCAATGCGTGCGTCTGGGCATGGCGATTATCATCATCGCCCTGATCTCGCTCGCACTCTATCAGTTCTCCGGCCGCGCCGGCGCCAGCGCCCCGGTCGCGCTTCCCATCGGCAGCACGCATTAACGCGCCGCCCTCTGGCGAAAAAATGTGGTCTTACCGGCGGGCTAAAACGGCCGGTTACTGATTACCAGTGTGATGCCCATCACTGCGCTCACCAGCGCGGTCAGGGCATAAATCTGTCCGACAAACCAGACTTTGAGGAACCGCGCGGGTTCAACGCCCGCCGGTCGCGCCACCAGCACCATGACAAGCGTAACGGCGATCAGAACAAATCCCAGTCCAAACGTCATGGCAGCCCCCGGCGTGGCGAAATCCTGGCCGGATGCTAGCGATCACGCATCCCGGTGGCTCCTAAAATGACCGTAAAAAAACGATCGAGACACGTCGCACCACCTCGGCACCTCCTCTGATAGAAATATACAATATACACAACCAAGTGTTTGATCTGTCTGAAAATATTACAAAAGCGCTCGGTTAATTGGGTGACATCCGGCACGACATCCCGCCGGTTTATTCACTCCAGCGAAATAGAGGATCTGAAATGAAGTCGGCTGTCCTAAAGCGCTCCATTGAATTGCACGGGCATAAAACCAGCGTTTCGCTCGAAGACGGATTTTGGAATGGTCTGCGCGAGATCGCCGCGGCGACCAATACTTCACTGCAAGACCTGTTGCGAAATATCGACTCTGCCCGCGACAGCGCCAATTTGTCTTCGGCGATCCGTGTGTTTGTCTTTACCTATTATCGCGACCGCCAAGCGCCGGAACTGCCGAACGTTGACCTTCCTGCTCACGCACAAAGCTCACCGCCGGTCTTGCAATGTTAGTCCGCGGCGGCGGGGGCTAAGGCCGCGGAGGCGCGGCGGACGGAAGGGCACGGAGCTGCCGGCGACGCACCGGCAGGCCCCTAATGGCTTCATAAAAATCGTTGGAACTTTTTGCCGGACGCCGCGTTTATTCGCGGTTGCTGAAAACGCGTGGTGGCACTTGTACTTAGTCGGGGCTGGAAGTTAGGGGGCGGCAATGAAATCGAGCGTCGCAAAGCGCTCCGTCGTTATCGGCGGACACAAAACCAGCGTCAGCCTGGAAGAGCCGTTCTGGCAGGCAGTGCGGGAGATCACCGACTCTCGCGCCATCACCGTTTCCGAGCTGTTGCGCGAGATCGACCGCGACCGCCACGACGCCAATCTATCCTCGGCGGTGCGCGTCTTTGTGCTCGAAAATGCCCGCCAGCGCGCCGAAGCGGCGCGCCAGAGCCGCCAGCCCTCTGCTACCTTGCCGCCAGCGCGCTGAACCGGGGCGGCAAATCCGGTTTCCTAGGCGCACTCCATGCGTTAGTGTTTGCGCGCGCAACTGGAATCAGTGCCGTGACCGAAACCGCCCTCTCCGCCGCCACTCAGCGTGGCGTCCCCAGCACCGTGGTGTCGCCGCTGCGCTGGCGCTACGTGTTGTTTGCCGCCTTCGCCTTCGCGGCGATGTTCGCGGCGATCATCGGCGACAATCTCTGGTTTCTTAATTTCGTGCACGTCATGACCGGCGCCTTGTGGACCGGCATCGATCTGTTCATGGGCTTCATCGTCGGGCCGGTGCTGCGCGCGGTTTCATTCGAGACCCGCCGCGCCATCATCGCCGGGCTGATGCCGCGCACGCTCATCCTGATGCCATCGCTCTCGACCATCACATCGACCGCCGGCTGGTTCATGGCGGTGCGGCTCGGCTTTCTCGATCTTGGGCTTCCGCAATTCTGGTGGGTGATCGCCGCGCTCGCCATCGTCACCGTGCTGACCGTGCAGGGACTCGGCTACCTTTTGCCGATGAACCTCAAGCTCTATTTCGAGACGCTGAAGGAAAACCCCGACCACGACAAGCTCAAGCGCTGGATGCGCACTTACGTGCGCGTGGTCGCGGTGCAGGGCGCGATGCAGGTCGCCATCATCGTGGTGATGGCGCGCTTTGCCACCGGGTTTTAAGCGCTTGACCGCGCGCGTAGCCGCCCGGCAAAGTATCGGCGCCGCCCCTCAAGCATGGCCGGAACCGGCATGACACGACAACCCAATGCGGTCGATTTCTGGCGCGGCTTCGCGCTGATCACGATCTTTATCGACCACATCCCCGGCCTGTTTTACGCGCGCTACACGCTGGTCAATGTCTCGATCGCGGACGCGGCCGACCTGTTCGTCTTTCTCGCCGGCTGGTCGATCCGGCTGATGGCGGAAGGCCGCGCCATGTCGACGCGCGACCTGATGCTGCGCCTGCTCGCGCGCGCGCTTGAGCTTTACGCCGCGCAGGTACTCATCACCATGCTGGCGATCGCCATGCTGGCTGGGACCGCGATCAAATTGTCCAACCCGCTGCTGCTCGAGTGGCATAACGCAGCCTCCGTGTTCAACGATCCGGTGCCGACCCATATCGGACTGGCGGCGCTCACCCACCAGCTCGGCTATTTCGATATCCTGCCTCTCTACGTCGTGCTGATGCTGATGGCGCCCTTGTTCGCGCTGATCGACCGCGTCGCCGCCAATTGGCTACTGCCGCTCTCGCTCGGCTTCTATGTCATCGTGCTGGTGTTCCGGCTGCAATTGCCGACCTGGCCGGTGGAGGGCACCTGGTTCTTCAATCCGCTTGCCTGGCAGGTGCTGCTGGTGCTCGGCTTCGTGATGGCGAAGGACAATGCCGGCCCCGGCCTCTGGGTGCGCCGCCACATCGTCGCGATCCGTACCGCGGCCATCCCGATCGTCATCCTCGGCGCCTTCGTCGTGCTGCTCGACTGGTGGCCGGACCCGACCGACGTCCCTAACCCGAAACTATTCTTCATCGTCGACAAGACCTTCGTCACGCCAATCCGCCTGATCCAGTTCCTGGCGGTGGTGGCGGTGTTTTCGCTCGCCTTCCGTTACATCCGCCGCGCGGCCGAATGGCCCTATCTCGGTGCTGTCGTCGGCAGCCTGATCGGCATGTTCGCCATGCTCGGCCGCAATTCGCTTTACGTCTTCTGCGTCGGCTCGCTGTTAAGCCTGTCGGCGCAGATCGTCCGCTTCGACCTGCGCGGCACTGTCGGCATCGACACCGCCGTGGTAGTCCTTGGCATCGTCATCATGGCGCTCACCGCATGGATAGCCGAATCGCGACAACGCTCACGGCCCGCTGCATCGCCGCAGCGCTCGTAAGCCTCGGCCTTATGGCCGGCGCGGCGCGGGCGCAAAGCCCGTCGCCGCCGGCCGACAGCGCGCCGGCATCGTCGGTATCGAAGGCGTGCCAGCCGGGTTCCGTCGCGCTGGCGGAAGAATCGGCGCTGCCGAACGTCGCGGTCGCGCTCGCCACCCGCAAGAAGCTGCGCATTCTGGCCTTCGGCGCCGCGCCCGGCCGCGTCACCGCGCGCGGCGGCGGCTATACCGCGCTGATCGAGCAGATGCTGGAACGCGCGCTCAAAGGCACCGACGTCACCATGGTCAATCGCGGCGTCTCCGGCGAACTCGCCGCCAGCGCCGCCGTGCGCATGAAGACACAAGTGGCGCTGGAGGAGCCCGACCTGGTGCTCTGGCAGGTGGGCACCAACGACGCGCTCGCCTCGGTGCCGTCCGACGAATTCGCCCTCACCATCAAGGACCAGATCGATTGGCTCAAGCGCCACAAGGTCGACGTCGTGCTGGTCGGCCTGCAGTTCGCCAACCAGATGCTGCGCGACGCCCATTACATCGAGGTGCGCGAAACCTTGCGCCGCGTCGCCGCGCAGGAAAACGTCATCGTCATACGCTTTTTCGAGGCGATGCAGATCATCAACCGGGTCGAAGCGCGCGGCGGCCCGGCCATCGAACCCGATGAAGTTGAGCAATCCGACGCCGGATATAACTGCCTGGCGCAATATGTCGCGCGCGCCATCACACTCGGGGTCTTTGCCAAGAACATGCCGAAGCGGCCGGCGGTGCAGTAATTTCCCGCCATTCCGGCGGGCGAGCGGAGCGAGCGAACCCGGAATACGAAAGCTTACACCCCCAGATAGCGCTGCAGCACGTCCGGGTTGGCCTTGATCTCGGCGGCCGAGCCCTCATGCGCGATGTGGCCGTTGTTGATGATGTAGACCCGGCTCGCCAGCGCCAGCGTCGCCGCCAAATTCTGCTCGACCAGCACGATGGTCTGCCCGGCCGCCGCCAGATCGCGGCAGGCGTTCAGCAGATCGCGCACGATCACCGGCGCCAGCCCCTCGAACGGCTCGTCGAGCAGGATGATCTTCGGGTCGCGCACCAGCGCGCGCGCTATCGCCAGCATCTGTTGCTCGCCGCCCGACAGATCGGTGCCGCGGCTGCCGCGCCGTTCCTTCAGGCGCGGGAACATCTCGTAGATGCGGTCGAGCGGCCATTTGTTCGGCGCCGTCAGCCCGGCGAGCACGATGTTTTCCTCGACATTGAGGCTGCCGAAAATGCGGCGATCCTCCGGCACCAGTTGCATGCCGGCCTGCGCGATCTTGTGCGCCTTGACGCCGGCGAGATTCGCGCCGTCGAGAATGACCTTGCCACTCCGCGGCGTGACCACGCCCATCAGGCTTTTCAGCGTGGTCGACTTGCCGGCGCCGTTGCGGCCGATCAGCGCCACCACTTCGTTCTTTTCGACGCGCAAATCGACATCGAAGAGGATATGCGAATCCGCGTAATAGCTATTGAGACCCCGGACCTCGAGCAGGCTCATCAATGCACCTCCTCGTGGAGGCCGCCGAGATAGGCGTCCTGTACCGCCGCGTTGCCTTTGATCTCTTCGGGCGTGCCCTCGACCAGAACCGAGCCCTCGCGCAGCACCGTGATTTTCTCGGCCAATTCGAAGATCGCGTCCATGTCATGATCGATCACGATCATGGTGCGACCGCGTGCAATCGTCTTGAGGAGTTTTACCGTCTCCACCCGCTCACGCGGGCTCATGCCAGCGAGCGGCTCGTCGAGCAACAGCAGCGTCGGCGAGGTGGCGAGCGCGAGACCGATCTCCACCCGCCGCTTCTCGCCATAGGCGAGATCGGAAACGGCCGTATCGGCGCGCTTGGTCAGGCGCACCAGCGCCATCGTTTCTTCCACCCGCTGCGCCAGCCCTTCCACTTTCGAGATATTGCGCAGCAGGTCGAGCTTGAAGTCGCCGCGCTTCTGCGCCAGCGCCGCGATGGTGATGTTTTCGCGCACGGTCAGGCGGGTGAACAGCTGGTTCACCTGATAGCTCTTGGTCAGCCCGAGCTGACATACGCGCGTGACGTTAAAGCCGGTGATGTCCTGGCCTTCGAACTCAATGGTACCCGTGGTCGGAGGAATTTCGCAGGTCAGCATCTTGAAGAACGTTGATTTGCCGGCGCCGTTCGGGCCGATCACGCCGCGCAATTCGCCGCGCCTGACCGCGAAGTCGATGTTGTCGTTGGCGACAATGCCGCCATAGCGCTTGCTCAGGCCGCTCGCTTGCAGGATCACGTCCCCGCCCGCCGCCACGCCCGAACTGAGCGAGGCCGGCGTGGCATATGCGCCGACGCCGCCGTTACCGGTGTCATCCACGTCCACGGCCGCTTCTTCCGGCTCGTGCTTGCGACGGCCGAAGCGAACAAGCCGATAAACATCGATCAGCCCGCCGACGATGCCACGGCGCAGGAAGCAGATCAGCAGCACGAATACGATTCCGAGCACCAACCGCCAGGTGGCGCCCAGATGCAGTGTGTTCTGAAAGAAGTCGCTGAGATAAAGCCACACGGCGGCGCCGACCAGCGGACCGAACAAGGTGCCGGCGCCGCCGATCGCGGTCTGCATCACCAGTTGGCCCGAGGTGTCGAACATGAAGGCGTCCGGCGGCATGAAGCCCTGCATCAGGCCCAGAAGGCCGCCGGCAAAGCCGGCATAGGCGGCCGCAATGACAAAGGCCGCCAGCTTGTAACTGTGGATGTTGTGGCCGAGCGCGGCGGCCCGCAACGGATTGTCGCGGATCGCGGACAGGATCGCGCCGACCGGCGAACGAACGATGCGCACCGCCAGCACCAGCCCGACGAAGTACCAGAAGGCGAGAAACATATAGACTTCGAAGTCGGTGTTGAAATGCAGCGTCGTGAAGCCGAGCGCGACGCTGGGCTTGGGGACGCCCGGCAGGCCATTCTCGCCGCCGGTAAAAGCCGACAATGGATTGAATTCGACGAAGAAAAACACCTCCGCGATCGCCACCGTAATCATCGCGAAGTAGATGCCGGTGCGGCGCAACGCGATCAGGCCGATAAAGTAGCCGACCACGGCGGCAACGACCGCGCCTGTTACGACAGAAAACATAACGTAGGGAATATTCATCCGCGTCATCATATACGCGGCGAACATCCCGCCCGTGCCGAAGAACGCCGACTGGCCGAACGAGAGAAGCCCGGTGTAGCCGAACAGGATATCGAAGCCGAGGCCGAACAGGCCCCAGATCAGGATGCGGTTGACCGTGTTCGGCGAGAAGCCCAAATAAGGGAGCACGAACGGCGCCGCGATCAGCGCGATGGCTGTGAGGATTTCGACAAGGAATGGACGTTGCGTGCGCATCAGGTTGACGTACTCATTCGCGGCCCGCGGTGCCGAGCAGGCCATAAGGCCGCAGCACCAGCACTAACGTCATCGCCACGAACAGCATGACGTAGGCGTAACCGGGGTTGAACATGGAGGTGATGCTGATGATCTCGCCGGCGATCAGGCCGCCAAGCACCGCACCGGGGAACGAACCGACGCCGCCGATCACCACCACGACGAAGGTTTGCACCAGGATCGCCTCGCCGACGTCGGGCGCAATCGAGACGACCGGCGCGTTGACGATGCCGGCGAAGCCCGCCGCCATCGCGCCGATGCCGAACACCAGCATGAAGACCTTGTAGACGTCGATGCCGAGCACGTCGACCATCACCGCGTCCTCGATGCCGGCGCGCACGATCATGCCGATGCGGGTCTTGTAGAGCACGATGAACAGTGCGATGAGCGCCACCGCGATGATGCCGAGCAGCGCGATGCGATAGGTCGGATAGAACATGAAGCCGAGATTCATGATGCCGACGAAGGCCGGCGGCGGCGGCACCATCTTCGACAGGCTGCCGAAGAAGAAGCGGATGGCCTCGACAAACACGATGCTGAGGCCGAAGGTCACGAGCAACTGATCCTCGTGGGGGCGCGTGTAGAAGTGACGGATGATGCCGCGCTCCATCACGATGCCGACCACCATGACGAACAGCGAGCCGGCGATTACCGCGACGATGTATGAACCGGTGTAACTGAAGGCGACCCAGCCGGCGTAACCGCCGAGCATGAACATCGCGCCATGCGCGAGGTTGAGGACGCCGAGCGTGCCATAGATGATCGTCAGGCCGGAGGAGATCAGCGCAAGCAGCGCGCCGAGCACCAGCCCGTTAAAGCATTGCGATATGAAGTTGCCCCAGTTGATCACTGTGTCGTCCCATTCATGCCCGGCTTCGTCTTGCCCGACCTGACGGGCGGCCTCAACGACTTTCTTTTACGGCAAACAAGCGCGTTCACGGCCGGAACAAAGGACCGGGCCGGCCATAAAGGCCGGCCCCGGTTTACCCAGGCTTGATGCGCGAAACCCACCCCCGCCCAGAGGCGGAGGTGGGTTGGTTTTGTCAGGTGTAGTCGCCGGGATTACAGCCGAACGCATCCGGCTTTTGCATCAACGGCGCGCCCGGAAGAACTTCGAGAACTTCCCAGAAGTCTTCCTTGTTCTTCATGTCCTTCACGGCCTTGCCCTTGACGATGACGACCGGGCGAACGCACTGGTGATCCTGCGGACGGTAGTGCACATCACCGAGCAGCGACGGGATGGTCTCACCCTTCTCGTACTGCTTGATGACGTCCGGCGGATAGAAGCTGTTTGCTTCCGTGACCATGCGCGCCCAGTGCGCGAAGCTCACGTAGGCATTCTCCGCGCCCCATTCCGGCTTGTAGCCGTACTTCGCCGAGAAGGCGTCGTTGAACATCTTGGCAAGCGGATACTTGTCTTCGAGTGTCCACCAATAGTCGGTCGCGGCGAAGACGCCTTCCATCAGTTCCGCACCCGCTTCCTTGGCGAGGAACGGAATCTGATACGGGATCACCATCTTCATCTTCGGAGTCAGGCCGAACTGCTTGCATTGCTGCACGGACAGCACCGCGTCACGGCCCCAGTTCACGTTGATGATGAACTCGGCGCCGGAGTTGGCGATGTTGGTGATGTACTGGCTGAAGTCCTGAGTGCCGAGCGGCGACACCTGGTCGGTGACCTGCGTCCAGCCACCGTTCTTGGTCAGGTAATCATTCACCGACTTGGTGACGGTGTGGCCGTAGGTGTAGTCCGGCGTCATGAACGCCGCCTTGCGGTTCTTGCCGTAGGCCTTGACCAGCACCGGCCCGATCGCGTTCGCCGCGGTCTCGCCGTAGAAGTTCTGGCGGAAGCCGTAACGCACACAATCCTTGCCGGTGGTGTCGTTCGAGCCGGAGATGCCGGCGACGTAGAGCACCTTCTCGCGCTGGGCGAACTTGTTGAGCGCCACCGCGACCGCCGACGAGGTCGAGCCGGTCATCAAGATGACTTTGTTCTGGTTGATAAAGGTCTGCTCTTCCTGCACCGCCTGGTTCGGCTTGGCGCCGGAGTCGGCGACGACGAGGTTGACCTTCTTGCCGTTCACGCCTTTGTTGACCTTGGGCGCGATCTTTTTCATCAGCGCGTGGTTGGTGTTGATGTGCTCGACGGCAAGCTGCCAGCCCTTGAGCTCATCTTCGCCCTGCACCGCATAGGTGCCGGTGCGCGGAACGGCGGCGCCGATATTGACGGTGTCGCCCTGCGAGCCGGCCGGATAGGTGCCGATGGCCGGCTTATCGGCCGCGAAAGCCGGCATCATCAGGCCGCCCGGCAGCATAACGCCGCCGGCAAGACCCGCGCCGGCGGTCAGAACGTTACGGCGCGAAAGGCCGTCTTTGTCGAATAATGTCATTTCGTTTCCTCCGATTGTTGTTGAGTTTCTGAAGCCCCGAGTCGCCCCCCGGTTCTTTTACCCAGCTCTTACCCAGGTCTGATTGTGCTCGCTTTTCTTATCGTTGCCGTGTCGTTGCCGCCGCGTGCTGGCCGTCGCGCGCACGGTTGCTGTGCAGCTTGACGGACAATACGGGTTGCCTCGGCGGTGCGCCTTTGCCTGCGCGCGCCGAATTCACATCGTCGAATATACATGGCGTATGGAAACGGCGTCTACGTCAATGCCACTTTCGTTTAGGCGCGCAGTGCACACCTCTCCTTGCTCGATGCGGCGCGGAAAATTAATCCAGCGGGCGCGTTTTCTTGTTGCGCCACAGGCGCTGCGGCAATGCGTCGCGCACCGGAATATATGGAATACGACCAAAGTTCCGTGGCACTGCCTGTTTTGCACCGCACAAATTTCGCACCGCACAATTCACGATTCAAAATATGACGCGGGCAAGCGATCTCCTAGCCGAGATTCCACTCTTTAAAAAAGTCATTGCCCTTGTCGTCGATGACGATGAAGGCCGGGAAATTCTCCACCTCGATGCGCCAGATCGCTTCCATGCCGAGTTCGGCATATTCCTGCACCTCGACCTTTTTGATGCAGTCCTGCGCGACATTGGCCGCGGTGCCGCCGATGGTGGCGAGATAGAAGCCGCCGTGCTTTTTGCAGGCCTCGCGCACCTGCGATGAGCGGTTGCCCTTGGCGAGCGAGATCATCGAGCCGCCCGCTGCCTGAAACTGATCGATATAGCTATCCATGCGCCCCGCCGTGGTCGGTCCGAACGCGCCCGACGCATAGCCCGCCGGCGTTTTTGCCGGGCCGGCATAATAGACCGGATGGTTTTTGAAATAATCCGGCAGCCCCTGCCCGGCTTCCAGCCGTTCGCGCAATTTGGCGTGCGCCAAATCGCGCGCGACGACGAGCGTGCCGGTGAGCGAGAGCCGCGTCTTCGGCGGATAGGCCGAGAGCTGCGCCAGAATATCCTTCATCGGCCTATTGAGATCGACCTTGACCACCGCGCCACCCAGCTTCTCCTGATCGACGTCGGGCAGATATTGCGCCGGATGCTCTTCGAGTTGCTCGAGGAACACGCCGTCCTTCGTGATCTTGCCGAGCGCCTGCCGGTCGGCCGAGCACGACACGCCCAGACCAATGGGAAGCGACGCGCCGTGACGCGGCAGACGGATGACGCGCACGTCGTGGCAGAAATATTTGCCGCCGAACTGCGCGCCGACGCCGGACGACTGCGTCATCTTCAACACTTCCTGCTCCATCTCGAGATCGCGGAAGGCGTGGCCGTCCTCCGATCCCTTGGTCGGCAGGGTGTCGTAATATTTGGTGGAGGCGAGCTTCACCGTCTTCATGGTGAGTTCGGCCGAAGTGCCGCCGATCACGATCGCCAGATGATAAGGCGGACACGCGGCGGTGCCGAGCGTCATGATCTTCTCTTTCAGATACGCTGCGAGCCGCTCGCGCGTCAGGATCGAGGGCGTCGCCTGAAACAGAAAGGCCTTGTTGGCCGAGCCGCCGCCTTTGGCAATGAACAGAAATTTGTAGGCGTCCTCGGCTTCGCGCGCCCCTTGGGCATAGATCTCGACCTGCGCCGGCATATTGTTCTTGGTGTTCGTCTCCTCAAACATCGACAAAGGCGCGAGCTGTGAATAGCGCAGGTTACGCCGCAAGTAAGCGTCGCGCGCGCCCTCGGCCAGAGCGCCCTCGTCGCTGCCGTCGGTGAACACCAGCCGGCCTTTCTTGCCCATGATGATCGCGGTGCCGGTGTCCTGGCACATCGGCAGCACGCCGCCGGCCGCGATGTTGGCGTTCTTCAAAAAGTCGTAGGCGACGAACTTGTCGTTGTCGCTCGCTTCCGGGTCGTCGAGAATCTTCCGCAGTTGCTTCAAGTGCGCCGGCCGCAGCAGATGATTGATGTCGGTGAAGGCGGCCTCCGACAGCGCGCGGATCGCCTCGCGCTCGATCACCAGCATGTCCTGACCCATGACCTTCTCCGTGCGCACGCCCTGCGACGAGATTTTCCGATAGGCGGTCTCGTCCTTACCGAGTGGAAACAGCGGCGTGTGGTGATAGGGCGGCAAGGCCGGGGCGTCGGCGGAGGGCGGAGGTACGGGGGCGTTCATTTGTAACCTAAATGTTGGGAGGCGCGGATTTGCATTGTAGTAAGTTTACACGGTTTCGGTCACTATCTTTTGCAACTACCAAGAGCCAGGACCCCATGGAGCATTTCCTAGGTTATCATAACGCAGTCGATGGCGGACCCTACTTTCGCGATGAAAAGAGCAAGCATGCCGAGATCGAAAATTTCTTCACCGCAAAACCTTTTAGGCCGGACACCCTTATCGGTAATAAGCTTTGGGTAATTGAAGGCCGTGACACACCACGACAATATCGGATCGTTTCCACCGGCACTATCACGGCAGCAGTTTGGGAAAAGCGTCCTGAAATCTATCGAACATCAGAACAAGAAGATGGCTTGAGTATCGAATTCAGCGTTAACGAGTCCAATGATCCAATAGAGGTCACCAATTTAAGCTGGTTTAGGAAATTAAAAGATAGCTATCAGAATTTTAGCATTGGCTTCACTCGTATAACCGATCCAGAGATCGTCAAAGAGATCGAATCTGCTTGGGAAAGCCGTGGAACAATCGATTCTAGCAACGCCATGGCCGACGTCCAGAATATCTTAACCGACGCCGAAACCGGCATCACAACAAAAAAACGCTTGATAGACGCGCGCCTAGGCCAAGGACGCTTCCGCGATCAGTTGGAGATTCGATGGGGAAATGCGTGCGCGATAACAGGATGTAAAATTCCGGCAGCATTGCGCGCATCACATATCAAGGCATGGAGACATTCGAATAACGATGAAAGACTGGATCCGAACAACGGGCTTTTGCTAGCGGCCCACGTCGACGCGCTTTTTGACACCGGACTTGTCACGTTCCTGGACAACGGAAAAATGCTGCTTTCAAAACAAATAACCGCCAATGATCAGATGATTCTTCGGCTGAGTGGTTCGCTATCAAAACTATTGACACTCGGTGAAAAGAACTTCTTGCGTCACCATCGACAGTTCGTATTTCAGGACAACAAGAAAGCTGATACATAACCCGGATGAGCGCAGCGAAATCCAGGATTCTTGTCGGCCTCCATCTCGCATTCCGTCTTCGCGCTACAGCGGACAAGTCGCTGCATGCGGGTGGCGCGCCGCGCACAACCTCTCCCTGCCTTATCCTGAGCCCGTAGGGCGGATTAGCGCAGCGTAATCCGCCATCCCCCTATCGGCGCGTTACGCTGCGCTAACGCGCCTACGTACTCGTCCCCGGAAACTTTTCCGGATCGAAGCCCCAATGACCCCGCGCGGCGCGCAAAAGACCGCCGACTGGGCCACCAGCCAGCCCGAACATAACCCGCCTTCGCACGTTATCGGCCCGGGCAGAGGAACGCAGCGCATGGCCAAAACAACCGTCCGCGAAGAACAGCGCTTCTGGAATGGCGTCGCGCTTGTTGCGTTCGTTGCGCTATGCGCGCTCTCGGTCTGGCTGGTCGCGCGCTACGGCGTCTTCGATCCCGCCGCGCTCGGTGTGCTCGATGTTGCGCTGCTCGGGCTCGCGGTCTTCCGCACCATTCACCTGCTCACCTACGATAAGATCTTCGAGGTGGTGCGCACCGCCTTCATGGATGTCGAAGGCACGCGGCTCAAGATCGCCGAGCGCGGCTGGCGCCGTCTGGTCTGCGAATTCATCCAGTGCATCTGGTGCACCGGCATGTGGTCGGCCGTGATCGTGGCAACGGTCTATTTCCTCGGCCCCTGGGGCCGCTTCGCGGTGCTGGTGCTGGCGGTCGCCGGCCTCGGCTCGCTGTTACAGATCGTGTCGAAGGCGCTCTCCGCGCAGACGTGAGGAGAAAAAAGGTGACCGTTGCAAATCAAAACGCGCAACCTGCCATCGAAACCTACATTCCCGCCCGTCCCGACCGCCTGCCCTGGTCGCGCTTTCACTGGCTGATCGTCATCGCGCTCGGCGTGACCTGGATCCTCGATGGCCTCGAAGTCACGCTCAAGGGCGCGATCTCCGGCGTGTTGCAGGAGCCGGGCACGCTGCATCTCACCCCCGCCGAGATCGGCGCCATCGCCTCGTTTTATCTCACCGGCGCGGTCCTGGGCTCGCTCTTTTTCGGCTGGCTCACCGACCGGTTCGGGCGGCGGCTGATGTTCTTCGTCACGCTCGGCGTTTATCTTAGCGGCGCGCTGCTCACCGCCTTCTCGTGGGATTTCTGGAGCTTCTGCCTGTTCCGCGTCATTACCGGCGCCGGCATCGGCGGCGAATATGCCGCCATCAATTCCGCGATCGACGAACTGATTCCGGCGCGCCTGCGCGGCCGCATCGACATTTTCATCAACGGTTCGTACTGGGTCGGCGCCGCGCTCGGTTCCGGCTCGACGCTCATTCTGCTCAACACCAATATCTTCTCCGTCGATGTCGGCTGGCGCGTCGGCCTTGGCGTCGGCGCCGTGCTCGGGCTATTCATATTATTGGTACGCCGGCACGTACCGGAAAGCCCGCGCTGGCTGTTGACGCATGGCTACGAGGACGAAGCCGAGCGCGCCGTCGGCGAAATCGAGGCGCGCGTTCAAGCAGACACCGGCCGCGGCGCTGCCGCCTTACGACAGGAACGACGCCATTATCATCCATCCGCGACAGGTCTTCGGCTTCGGCGTGGTGGTGCACACCATTTTCGGCGAATATCGCAAGCGCTCGCTGGTGGGCTTTGCGCTGATGGTGTCGCAAGCGTTTCTCTATAATGCGATTTTCTTCACCTACGCGCTGGTGCTCACACGCTTTTATAATGTGCCGCCGGGCGAAACCGGGCTTTATCTGCTGCCCTTCGCCATCGGCAATTTCGCCGGCGTCATGGCGCTCGGGCACCTGTTCGATACTATCGGGCGCAAACAAATGATCTCGCTCACTTACATCATCTCCGCTGTGCTGCTGGCGATGACCGGCTGGCTGTTCGCACTCGGCCAGTTGACCGCGATGACGCAGACGGCGCTGTGGACCGCGATTTTCTTCATCGCCTCGCCGGCGGCGAGCTCGGCCTACCTGACGGTGAGCGAAATCTTCCCGCTCGAGACGCGCGCGCTCGCCATCTCGTTCTTCTATTCGATCGGCACCGGCGCGGGCGGCATCGCCGCGCCCTGGTTATTCGGCACGCTGATCGGCACCGGCTCCGCCTGGAATGTATTCTACGGCTATCTGTTCGCGGATTTTCTGATGTTGGCGGCGGCCATCATCGAAATCATGTTCGGCGTCGCCGCCGAGGGGCAATGTCTTGAAAAGATCGCCATCCCATTATCGGCGACCAAGCGATGATCACAGCACCCGGCACTTCCCCGGCTCTCCCATCGCACACTCCAACGCGCCGCGATCCCACTTCGCCAGATTGGCCGCCGCCTCGTAAGTGCTCACCAGAAATTCCATCAGCGTTACGTCGGGATCGGCCGCCGTTCGCACCGCGTCATAGGGCAATAGAAACTCGCCGAGAATTTTGGAGAAAAAGGCTTGCGCCGGTTTCACTTTAGCCTCGGCAAAGCCTTCCGGCGCCGGATAGGCATAAGAATAAAACGCCGGATAATCGACCGCGCCGCCGCCGCCCGGCCAGAAGCCGGCACTGGAGACCTCGTGCGAATAGGCCTCGCGCGCCATCGAATTCGGCAAATGCGGAATGCCGCCGGGATGCTGTGGGGCCTTGCGCCCGGAAAAGCGCGTGACCGCGAGATCGAACGAGCCCCAGAAAAAATGCACCGGGCTCGATTTGCCGAGAAAGCCGGTGCGGAAGCGGCTCATGACGTCGTTGGCCGCGAGCAACACGCGCCAGAAACGATTGACTGAGTCCGCGTCATAGGAGCGATGAATGGCGTCCTTCTCGAACGGAATGCATTCGGCGAGTTCGCACGGCATCGTGTTGATCGCGACCGCAAGTCCAAGTTCGCGCAGCGCGATCATCACCTCGCTATAGAATTCGTTGACGCGCACCGGACGCAGCATGATTTGTCTGTAATGCCCGCCGCTGGTGCGCAGCCACAGCACATGGTCGATGAAGTCGAAATCGATCTGGAAGCTGCGCCCCTCGTAAGGAATGGGCCCTGTGGTGAGCCCGCGCGCATTGACATAAAGCGTCACGTGCCAGGAATGGTTCAGCCACGGCGTTTTAGCGAGGCGGATCTTGCCCACGATCTGCGTCCACAGTTGCAGCGTCGCGGCGGTATCCTTCCAGGCGCCATAAGGCAGTTCGGGCCAGCGGGGGGAGTCGGGCATCGGGCGCGGTCCTTGAGGCAACAGACGGCGAGCTTAACCCGTCAGCGCTCCTTGAGATAGCGCCAGCAAATGCCCGCCGCGATCGCCGCCAGCGCGCACAGCACGATGGCGAAGACTAAATCGGCAACGCCCGCCCCGCTCGCCGCGGTCAGAACCCCGATGCCGATCACCGGCAGCGACAGGCCGCCGTAACAAATGACCAGCAGCGAAGAGACAACCGCTGCGCGGCGGCCGGCCGGCGCGATTTCGTTGACGACCTGCAAGCTGCCGCAGAAACCGAGCGCGCCGGAAGCGCCGCCGATGGCGCTCGCGGCAAGGAGCAGCGCGAGCGATCCGAAGTGCTGGGCGGCCACGAGCAGCGCGACGCCGGGCGGAATCAAGGCGAGCCCGAGATAGGTCGACACCCTGCTCGACCACATCAGGCTCAACGCGATGGCGATCGTGCCGCAGACGAACATGAAGAATATAACAGCGCCGCCGGCGGCGTGGCTCTCAATGTGCAAGCTGTTAGCCAGCAGCGACGGGATCAACGCCGAGTAGAACCCCATCATCGAAAAGGCGACAAAGCCGGTCGCCGCCAGAGCGCCGAACAGGATCGCGATATCGGAGGGAACGCTGAGTTGCGGCGTCAGCGGCACCGACGTGAGTGGCCTTTTATGTTTGACCGTCTCGTGCACGGTCCACACCACCAGCGCCGGCGGAATGAGACCGACGAGATAGATGAGAAACGGCAGCCGCAATGGATACGGCGCGAACTCGGCGACCAAGCCGGCAATCAGCGGGCCGAGGCCCAGCCCCATCATGGTGGCGGCGGTGGTCATGCGCGCGGCCGCGCCCTGGTCGCCCTGCGGCTGCAACTCGGCGATCCAGGCAACGCAAGCCGTGCCGGTCAGGCCGACCGACAGCCCCGTCACAATACGCGCGGCGAACAGCGTGGTGACGTTGAAGGTGAACAGGAAGATCAGCGTGCCAAGCGCCGCCAGCGCGATGCCGGCAAACAGTACGGGGCGGCGGCCGACATAGTCCGACACCTTGCCCAAAAAGGTCATGGCGGCGATCGAGCCCACCACATAGACCGCGAAGACGAGCGTCAGCGTAAGCTCGGAAAAGCCGAATCGCTGCTTGTAAACGACGTAAAGCGGCGCCGGCAGATTGGCGGCGTTGAGCACCAGCGCCAACACCACGGCCGCCGCCGCCATGGCGGTGCCGTGATGCAGCCGGATGCCCGGCGCTTTGTCGAGCGGGTGAATGTCGCTGCGGATCCGGAACAGGCTCATGTCCCATCAACGGCGCAGGCCGTGGATGGTTGCCTTAAAGACCGCACAGTTCCATTGACGCGCGCGCTTGCATCTGCAATCTCGACGCCTGCTTTCCCGACTGGAATCGTCCAGAGCCGACAGGACCAATGCCCGCAAGACACTTTCGCCTCGGCCGCTCCCGCACCGGCCTCGGCGTCTTCGCCACCAGGCCGATCCGGAAGCGCACGCGCATCGCCGAATATAAAGGCCGACGGCTCAACGTCGACCAGGCGCTCAAGGCGGAAAATCGCGGCAACCGCTACCTCTACGAAGTCAACAGCAAGTGGACCATCGACGGCACCGGCCATAACAACATCGCGCGCTATTTCAACCATTCCTGCAATCCAAACGCCGACACTTTCATCAAGCAGGGCCGCATTTTCATCCGCACCTTGCGCAACATCAAACCGGGCCAGGAAATCGTCTACGACTACGGCCGCGATTATCTTAAGAACGTCATCGGACTTTCAAATTGCCAATGCTCACGCTGCCGCAAGCGGCGCGCCAAGCGCGCGGTCGAATTGCGCGAGAAACGAAAGCGCAAGGCCGCGCGGCTCGCCGGCAAGAAGAAAACATTGCGCAAGAAATCGCGCAAAACAGTGCGCAAGAAATCTGGCAAGCGCGCGCGTTAAATTTTATGGCTGGCACGGCGAAGAAAAAATCCGGCAATGGATTTTATCGCATCGGCCGCTCCGATATCGGGCTCGGCCTGTTCGCCGCCCGGCCGATCGCCGAACGCGCACTGATCGTCGAATATTCGGGCCGCCGTATTCCGACCAAAATGGCGCAGGCGTTCGACCGCCGCCGCGGCAATAAATACCTGTTCGAGATCGATCGGCGCTGGACCATCGATGGACGCACGCGAACCAACATGGCGCGCTACGTCAATCATTCCTGCGATCCCAATGCGGAAGCCGAATCCAACCGTGGCCGTCTGATGTATCGTGCCATCAAGGACATCGCGGAAGACGAAGAGATCACCGTCGATTACGGCGAAGAACATATGGCGCTTTATTTCGGAAATGGCTGCCTCTGCCCGCTGTGCAAGCCGACCAAAGCGAAGGCGAAGCGGACGAAAAAGACAGCGCGGTGATAGCACAGCCGCCATTCGTTTTTGCCCCTGCAATCGCAGCGCAGCCTGTGTTAGGGAAACGCGCCCTCCCCTCACGCCGAAAGCTTTCACACGGTGACAACCGAGCGCCTCGCCCCTGCCGCCCGCCGCGATCAAATCCCGCTCGGCATATTGTATATGCTGGCAGCAACCGTACTTTTTGCCGGCTCGACCGCGCTGTCGAAATGGCAGGTGGCAACTTATCCATTCTCCGAAGTGCTGCTGTTCCGCTCGGCAGTGTCACTCGTGGTTGTCGCGCTGTTGGTCATGCCGCGCACCGGCATGGCTGTCTTCCGCACGCAGAAAATCGGCGCTCATTTCGGCCGCAGCATCACGCAAACCACGGCACAAAGCTTCATCCTGATTGCACTCAGCATGATGCCACTCGCCGGCGCGATGGCGATCAATTTCTCCGCGCCGTTGTTTGCCACGCTGTTCGCGGCGATTTTCCTCAAGGAAAAAGTCGGCCTGCCCCGCGCCTGCGCGCTGGCGATCGGTTTCGGCGGCGTGCTGTTGGTGGCTTCGCCCGGGGTCGACAGCCTCAGCCTCGGCGCACTCTTCGCCATCGCCAACGCGGTGCTGTTCGGCAGCGTCACGGCGGCGGTGCGCGGCATGAGCCAGACCGAATCAGCCGAAACGCTGACCATCTACCAGATGGGCTTTATGACTCTTTTCTTTCTGCTGGCGACGCTATTGTTTGGCTTCACGATCCCGAATGAGCGGGACGCCATCGCGATGATCGTGGTCGGCGTGCTCAACGGCTTCGGGCAATATTGGTGGACGCGCGCGTTGTCGCTCGCGCCCGCCTCGGCGGTCGGGCCGTTTTATTATTTCGCGCTGGTCTGGGCCATCGTGCTTGGCTATGTGTTCTGGGGCGACGTACCGACGCTTTCGCTGCTCGCGGGCTCGGGCATCGTCGTCGCCTCCGGCCTGTTTTTGCTCTGGCGCGAAAGCGGCAAGCGGCCATTGCCGGCGGACTGAAAACTCAGGGAAGGATTTCGCCAATGACCATGAAGCTTCGCCGCGTCGTCACCGGCCACGACGAGAAAGGTCACGCCAAGGTGATGATCGACGAGCAGATCACCAATGCTTTTTCGGCCCGTCCGGGTGCCGAGTTCAGCGTGATCTGGTCACACCAAGGCTTTCCCGCCAATAATGACGGCTTCGAAGACCCGTCGAATAAAAAGATCGGCACGACAATCGACAACGGCGCGGTGTTCCGCGTGGTCAACTTCGGCCCCGGCGTTGCGCCGCGCAATCACCGCACCGATTCAATCGATTATGCCGTGGTGATGTCGGGCGAGATCGACATGGTGCTCGATAACGAGACGGTGCATCTCAAAGCTGGCGACGTACTGGTGCAGCGCGGCACCGTGCACAATTGGGTCAACAACGGCAGCGTACCTTGCGTCATCGCCTTTGTGCTGATTTCGGCCAAGCCAGTCACCGTGAACGGCAAGCCGCTGCCCGCGCATGGTTGATCGCTAGCGGTCCAGCTCCGGGTAGCGTCTGAAAATTCCATCTTCGTTAAACGCAATCCGCCGCTCCGACTTAAGATAAGCCGCGATCCCCGGCCGCTCGGCGACGCGGTCGCGTAGCGCAACCAGGCCCGGCGCCTTGCGTTCGATCCCCTTCATCGCGTTGGGGAACGCGTAACGCAAGCCTTCGATCAACTGGAACATCGACAGATCGACATAGGTGACCTTGCGCCCGAGCAGATAATTGCCACCGCTCTTTTGCAGTACGTCCTCGAAATAGCCAAGATATTTCGGCACCCGATCTTTGAGAAAATGATCGGTGAACTGTTTGGATTCCGGCTTCTGATCCTCGTAGTACAGGCCAGTGGCGATCGGATGATGGGTGTCGTGAATTTCCTTCACGAAATCGGTCACCGTCATCTGCAACGCATTGAGCCATAGCCGCCCGTTGTCGTCGGCCGGCGCCAGTTTCAGGCGCGGCCCGAGATAGAATAAAATATTGGCCACCTGCGCGATCGTAAGCTTGCCCGCTCGCAAAAACGGCGGCGCGAATGGCGGGCGCTTCTCCTGCCCGCCGCGCATGATCTTCATCATCTTGTCGGTGCCGTCCGCCCCGCGCGCAACATCATCGTAGGAAGCGCCGGCATCCTCCAGCGCGAGGCGGACGAATTCGCCACGGCCCTGGATGCCCGGCCAATAGAACAATTGATAGCGCATAGCGACCTCTCCTCACGCTTTTCCAACCCGCGAGCCTTGCCCGCGAGGCTTACCCGCGTTCCGAAAAGGCGCAAGAGGTCAGCCCTTCACCAGCCGCATCGGATTTTCGCCGTTGGGCGGCCGCGCGCCGATAACGCGGTTACGGCCGAGCGCTTTCGCCTCGTATAGCCGCTTGTCGGCGATCTCGAACAGCCGGTCATAGCCCGAGGCGTCGCCGGCGCAGGTAGCAATGCCAATCGAAGCCGTCACCTTGCGAGCCGGGTCATCGCTCGGCGCGCCGGCAATGCCGCGGCGCACGCGCTCGCCAAGCGCGATGGCGTCGTTGGTCGCAAGTCCGTCGGCGATTACCACGAATTCCTCGCCGCCATAGCGATAGGTGAAATCCGACACCCGCGCCGCGGCCATGATCTCGGACGTGACGCGCTTGAGCATCTTGTCGCCGGCGGCGTGGCCGAAACGGTCGTTGAATGCCTTGAAGTGGTCAATGTCGATCAAAAGCAGCGCCAGCGGCCGTCCGGCGGCGGCGGCGTTTTCAACCGCGCGGCGGCCGTAGGATTCGAGCGAATGGCGGTCGAGCGCGCCGGTGAGCGCGTCGCAGCCGGTGCGCGCCAGAAGGTCTTCATAGCGCTCACGATAGGTCAGCGTATCGAACACGTCCCAGATGCGCGGGGCGCGGCGGAAACCGAGCGGGCGCTCAAAATATTGCAGATAGATCGTGCCTAGCACGCTGTAGAGCGCGACCGCGCCCATCTTGGCGATCCAGCCGCCGATCAGCACCGGCAATCCGGCGCCGGTCAGCATGGTGAGGCCGGCGAAAAATGCCACCTGGTCGAAGGTCAGCACCAGCGCGCTGCATAACAGCAAGCGCGGGAACACATGATCGCCGAACCAGGCGCGAGAACGTTCGTACAACAATATGATGACGATGCAGTCGAAGAACAGGATCGCCGTTCCCCAAACCATGAGCCCGCCCATCTCATTGAGAAAGCCGAAATCGGCGACACGGCCTTCGCTTAAGGGCAACGGCGTGTGATTGCGCAACATGAAGCCGAGCGCAAAGACCAGCACGTTACCGAACAACAAGCCGTAGATCGGCTGGCGCACCACCACCGCGTCTTCGCGGATATAGAGCAGCAGCAGCAACATCAGCTTGCCGGTGAACAGCACGGTCGAACCGGGCGAGGTGACGATGCCGTACGGCAGCGCGACATAGAAAATGCTGGCGAGATACGTCTCGAGGAAATGCATCACACCGAGCGCGCAGAAAAATGCGCCGAGCCCGATACGGCTGCGCGCGCGCAGGAGCGCGGCGAGCGCGACGAAATAAAGCAGCGCATCTCCAACCAGCAGCAAGGCGTTTTCAGTTTCGGGCATTGCGTCTTTGTCGTCCGCCGATGCGCTTAGGCGGGACATCGAGACCGCGCCTGTCTCATTTAATAGCGCAAATGGCGGCGAAACGGTTAAGATTTTAGTTCGCAATTCACCGAATGCCGCATTTGTCTGCACAATGAGCAGGTAACTGTCTGCGACAGATAAAATAAGCCCGGTGAACGGTCGTTATTTTTCGACCGTTCACCGGAGTCAGAATGCTCAGTTGGCCGCGAAGCAATAAAGCAGCCCATCGCCGCCGGTCGATTTCAAATCGGCCTGGCTACAGCCGCCATCGGGCCCGCGAGAAGGATGCGACGAGTTCCAAGAATGCATCGCGTCATCTTCGCGTGGCCCCTTGCGGTCGAGATGACCGAGCATGGCCGACCCCGCGGTGGCGCTTGTCCAGTTCTTGCACGTCATGTCCTTGTCGGGCGGATAGGCCGTGCCATCCCGCTGCGACCCCGTGAGGACGTCGTGGCGATTCGGCTTGTCGCCGAAGCCATTTACGGTCTCGCCTTTTTCCGTAAGCGCAGTTTGCTTGGTGAGGTGATTTTCGCCATGCAGTTCGGCGACGTCCTTGGCGATGGTCACGCCTTTGACATTCACCCACGGGCCCTTGCCGATGCGGTCGCGCGCATTGACCGCGCCCGCCCCTTGCGTCGATAGATAAGCTTTCCAGGTCTTCCCGGCGGCGCCGACCGAGGCCGCAAGTTTCTGACAATAGGCATCGGCGCCCGCCAGTCCGCCAAGATCGGCGCCTTTGCCGGGTCCGGCGCTGGTCACGAAGAAACTCATATTGGCCTGCTGCGCGCCGGCAGGCAGGGCTGAGATCAGCGCCCCGGCAACCACCAGCGGCGCACAAAAACGAAGTGCGGACATTTTATTTCCTCCCGGGTCGCGGCGCAGCGTGATCGCGCGCCATCGAGAAAAGAGAACCCCGCCCTGATGGCCGCTATTCCCGCGCCTCATTCACGACTTCGTGCCGGCCGCGTTCGAATCTTCCGACAAAAAAGCCCGGCGGCGCCGCCGGGCTTTGTAACTCGCCATCGAAATTTGGTCAGCTCACGCCGACTGAAGATTACCCGCCGCCTGCTTACCGCGCTCGGTGACGATTTCGAAGCTGATCTTCTGGCCTTCGTTGAGCGAACGCATGCCGGCCTTCTCGACCGCTGAGATGTGCACGAACACATCCTTCGAACCATCGTCCGGCTGGATAAAGCCGAAGCCTTTTTGGGTATTGAAGAACTTCACAGTTCCGACGGGCATCGTAGTTCCTTTCGCGCTTCCTTCGTACGCCCGTGCGCTCATCGCACAGGCGGCAACTAACCGAGTTTTGGTGTCACTTGAAGCACAGCTCAAAGCCGGGAGCGAGCGAGCAAGATCAGGCCGAAAACAAGGTTGCGGCGGGCCACATAAACGGTATTCGCATTAAGGTCAACGTTCGCGCCGCGCCTTGGCCTTCTAAGCCCCGCAGGGGGCACGCGAATTACCGGGGAACAGCCTGTAAACCTACCAACGGCCGGTATCCGGGGAAGCCAGCGCCGGTTCTACCGCAGGATGGCTTCATATGTTGTTTTATGAATTGGTAACAGGGTGGGCCCTATAGTCCTGGACGCTGCTAGCAATCGTTAACGAGTTATGAAGGCGCAGTTCCCGGGCGCGCCGGTAAGACCCTTGGGGCGGGGTTTGGAACAATGAAAGACAAGCGCGAGGCGGTGCGCCGCGCGATGCGATACACCGCGTGGCTTACGCTCGACGGCGACGAGCTGCACGGTTGCGCCTTGTCCGACATTTCGGACACCGGCGCGCGTATTGACGTCGAGGATTCCGATCGGTTGCCGGACCACTTTATGCTGTTACTGTCCGGCAATGGCGTGGCGCGCCGCAAATGCAGAATCGTCTGGCGCCAGCCACGGCAGATTGGCGTCACCTTCGAACGGCGTCTGCCGGTCGAGCTACGCGCCAACTTGGTGCCGGCGATGGACGCCGACACCGAAAGCGAACCCGCCTGATTTAACTTACGCCTGCTGGATCGCCGACAACAGCCACCGGCCGTCGCGCGCGCGCATGAAGGTCCACAATTCCGTCACTTCGCTTGGGTTGCCGCCTTCGACCACGCGGCCGCTGGCGCGCTCGATCGTCGAGTCGGTCAAGCCGAAGTGAATCGCCACGGTCGCGTAGTCGACATCGCCTTCACGCCAGCCTTCCGACAGATCGCCTTGCAGAAGCTTGACATCGGTAACGCGATTGATGACGCCACGGCTGGCGTTCTCCGCCAGTTGCTCGGCGAAATACGACACCATTTCCGGCGTCACATGCGCGCGCAAGCGCGCCAAATCCTCAGCCGAGTAGGCTGCCTGGATCTCGCCAAGCAATTGCTCGAAATCGTCATAGTCGGATTTTCCAATCGTCAGTGGCTCGCCGGCGGGCGCATTGCCGCCGAACCCCGGAGTGCTCGCGCCCGCCGCAGGGGAAGCGGCCTGCGTTGCGTAAGCCGGCGCATTGCGGCGCTGCCACCAGGCAAATGCGAGACGGGCGACGAAGATCACCAGCACGACTTGCAGGATCAATCCGAGCAGCGAGGCGAAGCCGCCCATGCCGCCAAGAAAACCATGCCCGAACAACATGCCGAACAAGCCGGCGCCGATGAAACCGGCCGCCAGTCCGCCGAGCAGACCGCCGCCAAACAGGCCGCCGCCGAGAAGTCCGGGCCGGGCGGCCGCCTGGCCTGCTCCGGCCGTGGCGCCCGGTTGCGTCATCGAACGTTGGATCGGCGCCGCCGTCGGCGCGGTGCGGGTTGGCGCCGGCGCGGAAAAGGTGCGCATCCCCCGACTGCCGCCGGAAAAGCCGCCGCCGGCGCGGGCGTCGGCGTCGGTTAAGGCAAGCGTCATAACGGTTGCGATCACAGCAAGTGCGATCAGCCAACGGTGGCGCGGCATGGCTTTAGTTCTCCCAGTCAAATAGCGACCTTAAGAATAAGGTTGCAGCCAGCCATTTGTAAGGGGCATCGCCCGGGTGTGCCCCAACGCCGCAGCCCCGCGCCCGCCCTTGCTTTTGGCAATCCATGCCCGCCTGGAGAAACCCGCCTCACAAGAAAGTCATACCGCGAAGCTGGAACCGGCGCGCCAGCGCCAGCGTTTTCATCGTGTTCGGGAGCGTTGGAGATGGTGATGTTTAACGCGGCGATTTTCAATGTGACGCGAACCGTGCGGACGGCCGTGCTGGCCTCAGCGATGCTGGCGGTTTTGCTGATCGCCGCGCAAGCCAAGCCTTCGCCTTACGAACTGCCGCGAGCGCCGATGTCGCCCGACTTTACCGCCATCGCCGCCCCGCCATCGGCAGTTTCTGACGAGCGTGCTTACTTCCAGGCGCCGGCCGCGGCCGGTACCGCCAATCGCGCGGGCCGCTGCACCGTGCACGCGGTCGTCTTTGCAAAAATCTCGCTGGCGCAAGCCTGTTACTGAAAGCGCGCGAAAACTCGTGCGCGGCCTTATCGCGTCAACTGGCCAACGTCTTCTTCACTTCCGCGACCAGTTGCTTAAGCGTGAAGGGCTTGGCCAGGAAATTATATTGCTGGTCGCTCGGCAGGTTCTTCGCAAAGGCTTCTTCGGCATAACCCGACACAAAAATGAATTTCACGTCCGGGTCGCGTCCGCGCAATTCGCGCAGCAGCGACGGCCCGTCCATTTCCGGCATCACCACGTCCGACACCACCAGATCGACATGACCGTTCTTGTCGAGAACTTCGATCGCTTCGACGCCGTTGCCGGCCTCCAGCACGGTATAACCGCGCGAGGTAAGCCCGCGCGCATTGAGCGCCCGCAATCCCTCTTCGTCCTCGACCAATAATATGACGCCATGGCCGGTCAGGTCAGCGCCTGCCTGCTTCAAGCTCTCCGCCGCCGCCTTCGCGCCTTCGAGCGCCGGCTCAAGCGAATGCGCGCGCTCTTCGGCGCTCGCAATATGGCGCGGCAGGAAAATGCGGAACGCCGTGCGGCCGGCCTCGCTATCGGCATAGACGAAACCGCCAGTCTGCTTGACGATGCCATAGACGGTCGAGAGCCCAAGCCCGGTGCCCTTGCCGACTTCCTTGGTCGAAAAGAACGGCTCGAAGATTTTGTCGATAATCTCGGATGGAATGCCGGAGCCGGTATCGCTCACCTCGACCAGCACGTAGTCGGAGCTCGGCATGCCTTTATAACCGAACTTGCCGCATTCATTCGCCGCCACATTCGCGGTACGCACGCCCAACTTGCCGCCATCCGGCATGGCGTCGCGCGCATTGACCGCCAGGTTCACGATGACCTGTTCGAACTGCGAAATATCGACCTTGACCGGCCACAGGTCGCGGCCGTGCACCACCGACAGCGTCACCTTTTCGCCGATCAGCCGCTTCAACAGCATGCCGAGATCGCTGAGCGCCTCGCCGAGATCGAGCACCTGCGGGCGCAGCGTCTGCTTGCGCGAAAAGGCGAGCAGTTGCCGCACCAGGGCGGCCGCGCGGTTGGCGTTCTGCTTGATCTGGATGATGTCCTGGAACGATGGGTCGGTCGGCTTATGCGCATTCAACAGGAAATCGGTCGCCATCATGATGGCGGAGAGCACGTTATTAAAGTCATGCGCGATGCCGCCGGCGAGCTGGCCGACCGATTCCATCTTCTGCTGCTGATAGACCCTGTTCTCCAGCGTACGCTGCGCCGTCGTTTCGAGCGCGTAGACGATGGCCGTCTCGCCGTCGCGGTCTTCTTCCTCGATGGCCGACACAAAGAAACTCGCCCAGCGCTCGCCATTGCCGGTGAGCGCGGCATCAACGGGGGTAATGTCGCCCTGCCCTTCGGCCGCTTTGCGGATCGCCGCTTCCAGCGCCGAGCGGTCGCGTTCGGCCACCACCGACAGGATCGAACGGTCGCCGCTAAGCAAGCCATCGAACGAGCTGGCAAAGCGTGCATTGCTGCGCGCGATGCCGCCGAGCTTGTCGACGGTCGCTATCGCCATCGGCGTGTTCTGGAAAAAGCGCATGAAGCGCACTTCCGCGGCGCGTTGCGGGTCGCTGCCGTCGTCCTTGGCGCGGTTGAGCACCAGCGTGCGCGACACACCGGCGGCGCCATCGGCGCCGAACGCTACTTTATGAAACAGCCGCACCGGCACCGGCTTGCCGGAGCGGGTCTTCAAATCGAGATCGAGCACCTCGGTCTTGACGTCGCCGGGCGCGGCATTGAGCGTGGTCAGAAGCGCCGCGCCCTCGCCGGCCACGATATCGGTGAGCTTGAGCGAACCGACGCCGACTTGCGCCAGATCCTGATCGAGCCAGGCGGCGAGCGTCGCGTTGAGATAGACAATGTCACCCGCCGCATCGACCGAAAAGAACCCGGCCGGCGCATGGTCGAGATAATCGATGGCGTGTTGTAATTCCTGGAATACGTTTTCCTGCCGCTCACGATCGCGCGTCACGTCGCCGATCGACCACACCGTCATCTGCGCGTCACGCCGGCTCGTCCCGAGCGGGCGCACGCGCAGGCGCAGCCAGCGCGCGTTCGCGCCGGCGATGCGCACTTCTTCCGAGAGCCGGCGGCCCTCGCGCGCCGCCTTGAGCAGGCGGTAGATCGCCTCCGACACATCCGGGTCGCCGATGAACACCCGTTCGATCGGCCGCACGTCGTTTGCGCCGCTGGCCCCGATCAGGTCGAGATAGGTGGCATTGGCGTAGAACACGCGGCCGGTCTGGTCGGTCACCAGAATACCGTCGAAGGCGTCATCGACCACCGCCTTGAGCAGCGGATTGCCCTGCTCCTTGCCTGTCAGCCGCATGATGCCGGAAGCCATCGCAAACAGCGCGAAGACGCCGACGGTGCCGAGGCTCGCCAGCAGCGCCATGATGTAGGTCTCAGCGTATTCGCGCCCGATATAAATGAGACCAGCGGCGGCGGCGACCAGGATAACGGCGACCAGCAGCACCAGGCCGACCGAGCCGGAGCGCGGCGCGGCTTGCGTCAGGTCATAAGCCTGGCGGCCGGAAGCCCGCGCTCGCCCATCGCCCCGCTCCGGCGCGGGGGCGCCCGCGGTCAGGTTCCGGTCGGCCGGTTTCTGCTTTGCCGGTAACGGGTCTGCCATTGGTCCTGAGTGCCTTAAGCCGGCCTGCCGGCGCAAGTGCCAGCCGGCGCCAATCCCGCCTTTTGCAGTATACCGCCGATATTAGCGGCTATCTGTGGATGGCAACCGATCTCGGGTTTACCCGAGATCGGCATTACATTTTGGTCTAAGTCGGCTATAGCCGACTTAGACGCCGCAGTTTCATGACGTAGCCGATGACCTCGGCGACCGCCTTATAGTGCTCGGGCGGGACCGCCTCGTCGACGTCAACGGTGGCATGCAGCGCGCGGGCGAGCGGTGGGTTTTCGATCACCGGGATCGAATGGGCCCGGCCCACTTCCCTGATCTTGAGCGCCAGCGCGTCGACGCCCTTGGCGACGCAGATCGGCGCTTCCATGCCGCGCTCATATTGAAGCGCGATCGCGTAGTGGGTCGGGTTGGTGATGATGACCGCCGCTTTCGGCACCTGCGCCATCATGCGCTTGCGCGAGCGCTGCTGGCGCATCTGCCGCAGCTTGCTCTTGATGGTCGGGTCGCCTTCCGACTGCTTGAATTCCTCCTTCAAGTCGCGCAGCGACATTTTCTGGCGCTCGAACCAGGTCCGGTATTGGAAGAAATAATCGGCCGCCGCGATCACCGCCAGCAGCGCCACTACCGCGCCCATCAGCTTGAGCGCCAGCGTCTGCGTAAAGGGCAGCATGGCGGCCGGGTCGGTGCGTTCCAGACCCTCGAAACGCTCGCGCTCCGGCATCATCAGCACGGTCAGCACGCCGCCGACCACGATCAGCTTGGCCAACCCTTTGATAAAATTGGCGAGCGCCTGTTTGGAGAACAGCCGCTTCATGCCGGCGAGCAGCGAAATTTTCGACAGCTTGGGCGTGACCGGATCCGTGGACCACACCAGCCGATGCTGAATGAGATTGCCCATCAGCGCCGCCAGCATCAAAATCAGAAACGGCAGCGCCAGCGCGGCCAGCATCTCGACGCCGATTTTCTGGAACAGCAGCGGCAGCGCCGGGCCGTCCATGTTGATCTTGTAGGAGTTGGCGATCAACCCGCGCAGCGTGCCAGTTAGGCCATCGCCCATGCCGCCGGTAAACGACATCAGCACCAGCGTGCCGCCCGCGATGATGAACCAGGTATTGACCTCCTGGCTCTTGACGACGTCGCCGCGCTCGAGCGCCTCGTCCAGGCGTTTTTGGGTAGGGTCTTCTGTTTTGTCGGTGGTGTCGGTTTCCTCAGCCATGCCCTTCCCTCAGTCGCTCACGACCGCGCCAGATCGACGAGCACGTTTTCGAGGTAGCCGGTGAAAGTGCCCATCATGGCGCCGGCCACCAGCAGGAGCAGCAGAAAGCCGAGCAGAATCGACAGCGGCAGACCGATGAAGAAGACCTGCATCTGCGGCATCAGCCGCGACAACACGCCGAGGCCGAGGTTGAACAACAGACCGAACACCAGAAACGGCGCCGACAACTGAATGCCGATGCGGAACGCGCTGGCAACGATTTGCGTGACGTGATGCGCCATGTCGCCGACGAGCGGCACCTGCCCCGGCGCGAAAATATTATAACTGTCGTTGAGCGCCGCGATCACCAGATGATGCAGGTCGGTGGCAAAAATCAGCGTGATGCCAAGGAGCGTCAAAAAATTGCCGACCAGCACGCCCTGCTGGTTCTGCGTCGGATCGACCGCGGTGACAAAGCCAAGGCCCAGTTGCTGCGCGATCACGGAACCCGCGATCTGCAAGGCCGAAATCGCCAGCCGCGCCGTCATGCCGAGCACCGCGCCGATCAGGATTTCCTGCAACAGCATCGCGATCACGGGCCCGAGCGTATTGAGATCGACGGTATAAGCCTTCTGATGCGCCGGCAGCAGGATGGCGGTGAGCACCAGCGCGATGGTCAGGCGCGCGCGCGAGGAAATATTGAGTTCGCCGATGCCCGGCATCAGCATCACCATGGTGCCGACGCGCGCAAAAGTGAGCAGGAACGCCGCCGCCAGCACCGGCAGCAGAGAAACATCGATCTTCATGGGCTGGCCATCCTCCGCACGGCGGCGCGCAACGCGCATCAGCCGCTGATGATGCGCGCGGCGATGCGGATCATTTCGGCGTGCAGCTTTTCCGCCATGAACGGCAGCGCGATCAATAACGATACGAAGATCGCCAGAATTTTCGGCACAAAGGCCAGCGTCATTTCCTGGATCTGCGTCAAGGCTTGAAACAACGAGATCACGACGCCGACCGCCAGCCCGACCAGCATGACCGGCGCGGAAACGACAATGAGCGTGTAGATCGCATCGCGCGCGACATCGAGAACTTCAGGACCGGTCATTTTATTTTTCTCTTCGCTGTATATTCTTCTCCCTCTCCCCGCTTGCGGGGAGAGGAAAACAACTAAATCGGCATCCGCATGATTTCTTCGTACGCCGCGATCACCTTGTCGCGCACCGCCACCACCGCGTCGATCGCCACTTCGGTTTCCGACACCGCGGTCACCACGTCGACCATGTTGGACTTACCCTTGACCAGCGCGGTGGTCTGCGCGTCGGATTTGGCGCCGGTCTCGTTGATCGAGGCCATCGCGTTCTTGAGCACCGAGGTAAAACTGGTGTCACTTTTGGCGGCCTCGCCGAGGCCAGCCAGCGCCGCGGATGGATTGGCGGTCAGCTTGGCGATATTGGCATAGGCGCCGGCGGCGGCGAGCGGTGTGGCCATGATGTTTCTTCCTTATCGGTTGGCGTAGAGCGCGCCGGCGTTAAGCCTTGAGGATATCGATGGTGCGCTGGATCATGCGCCGCGTGGCGCTGATCACATTGACATTGGCTTCGTACGAACGCTGCGCCTCACGCATGTCCGTCATTTCAACCAGCGAATTGACGTTCGGAAATTTGACGTTGCCATTGGCGTCGGCGGCCGGATGACCGGGCTCGTATTTCAGACGGAAATCCGAATTATCGGTTTCGACCTTGCCGAGTTCGACCACGCGCGCGCCGAGCGTGCGGTCGAGTTCGGCATTGAAGGTCGGAATTTTGCGCCGGTAGGGATCGGCGCCCGGGCTCGACGGCGTCGAGTCGGCGTTGGCGATGTTTTCCGAGATGATGCGCATGCGCCCGGCCTGCGCACGCAGGCCCGACGCCGCGATCGCCATGGTCCTCATGAAGTCCACCGGGTCTCTCCTTTTCCTTGCGCATGAACTCGTCCGAAAACCGCTTCACACTTTTCGGGTTCATGCGGTTATTCCTTGCGCATGAACTTGTCCGAAAACCGCTTCGCACTTTTCAGGTTCATGCGGTTATCTCTTACCGAGCGCGACCTTGAGCAGATTGAGACTGCGCGAATAGAGCGCGGTGGCGGCCTGGTAATCCATCTGGTTGGCCGCCACTTTCATCATCTCGTCTTCCAGCCCGACCGAATTGCCGGTCGGCCGCACTTCGTAACTGCCCTTGTGCTCGGTCTGGAACTTTGTCCCACTCATCGTCATGCCGGCGATGTGGCCGGGTTCGGTCGCGATGAGCGCCACCTGCAAAACCGGCCGTGCCATGATCTGGCCCGGCTCCTCGAATTTCGGCGCCACCAGATCGCGTTCGCGGAAGTTCGGCGTATCGGAATTGGCGACGTTTTCGGCCAGCACCTTTTGCCGCTCCTGGTTCCAATTCATCTTGGTGCGCAGCATCGAGAAAATCGGAATATCGGTGATCGCCATGCTGCCCTCCTCGCCGGACCGTCCGCAAAGGCGAAAACCGGGTCCGAATCCCGCATTTGCGGCTTTGCCCGCTAGGCAGACTTTGCCGGGCGTATGGTTAACGCCGGGTAAACGAAAGCTCAGGCGCTCATGCGCGCCGGCCGGTTAACCATGCTTGATATTTGAGAATTCACGCCCAGATGCCAAGCGAGCCGGAATTTGTTAAGACTCTGTTAGTATTCTGGGCGGCAGATTGTGCCTATTACCGTTAACCATTCGACCGATTCTCGCCCGGAACCCTGTCCGGCCTGAGGCGAAACCAAGCTCGGAGCGCATTGATGTTCGACCTGCTCGGCTCGCAAATGCCGCTTCCGCTGAAGTTCTTTATCGCCTTCGCCACCGTCCTCATTCTCATCGGGGCGACGGCCTGGCTGGTGCGCCGCTACGGCGCCAATCGCCTCGGCGGCAGCAACACGCGCGGCCGCCAGCCGCGCCTCGCCGTGATCGACGTCGCCAATGTCGACCAGCGCAGGCGCCTGGTGCTGATCCGCCGCGACAATGTCGAGCACCTGCTGATGATCGGCGGGCCGTCCGACGTGGTGGTCGAACCCAATATCGTGCGCGCCGCTGCCGGCCGCGAAGGCGCGCGCAGCGAGCCCGGCCTGCGCAGCCAAAATGCAAATGACAGCGGCTGGCCTTTGCAGCCCATCAACGAACCACCGGCGCCGGTTATTCCGCCGCCCGCCGTGACGCCCTCGCCGCGCACTTACCGCGCTTCGGCTACCGAAGAGCCATGGCTCGCACCGGAACCCGGTGCGCGTCCGCGCCCGAACGAAAGTTCAAGCCTCAGCGGCCTTGCCGCCGAATTGTCGAGCCGTCTACAGCCGCCGGAACCGGTCGCGCCGCCGTCGCCGCGGCAAGAAACGCGTCACGAGCCGCCGGTGCGCGCCAGTGCATCGCCGCCGCCGATGAGCGCCGAGCCGCCATCCGGTTCATCGCAGCCCGATCATAATCTCGCCGAGATGGCCCAGCAGCTCGAAGCCGCCTTGCGCCGCTCGCCAATGCCGGAAGGCCGTCCGCCCGTCACCGATCCCTTGGCCGCTTCCTTGGCGGCGCCGGAGGCCCGTTCGCCCGCGCGCGATTTCAAATCGCGCATGGAGCCGAAATTCGACAGCAAAGCCGATAAGCCTTCCGCCGAGCCGCGCCCGGCGCCGCGGCAAGAAGCCAGACTTGAGCCGCGGCTCGACGCCAAGCCGGCGCAGCCGCTGCCGGGCAAGTCCGCTTACGACAATCTCGAAGAGGAGATGGCCAATCTGCTTGGCCGTCCGCCGGGCAAGACTTGAAAATTGGGTCCGGCCGCCGCGTTCGTCTAGTGACGGTGGTGGTTGGAGTAACAGCGGGCATCGTGCTGGCCTTGTCCGCGCCGGCCTTTGCGCAAAGCGTCAACGTCGATTTTGGACAGAACTCCGGCCTCACCGAGCGCGTGATCCAGATGATCGCGATGCTCACGGTGCTGTCGCTGGCGCCGTCGATCCTGGTGATGATGACGTCGTTCACGCGCATCATCGTGGTGCTGTCGCTGTTGCGCGCCGCGCTCGGCACCGCCACCGCGCCGCCCAACGCCGTCATCATGTCGCTGGCGCTTTTCCTAACCGCCTTCGTCATGGGACCGGCGCTGCAAACCGCCTACGACACCGGGATCAAGCCGCTCATCAACAACGAAATCACCACCGAGCAGGCGTTCCAGCGCGGCACGGTGCCGTTGCGCGCCTTCATGGAAAAGAATGTCCGCGAAAAAGATCTCAAGCTGTTCATCGACATGGCCAAGATGCCGGAACCGGCCAAGCCCGAAGACCTGTCGCTGCGCATTCTGGTGCCGGCCTTCATGATCTCGGAATTGAAACGCGCCTTCGAGATCGGATTTCTGCTGTTCCTGCCGTTTTTGATCATCGACCTCGTGGTCGCTTCCGTGCTGATGTCTATGGGCATGATGATGCTGCCGCCGGTCGTCGTCTCGCTGCCGTTCAAGCTCATTTTCTTTGTGCTGGTGGACGGCTGGTCGCTGGTGGCCGGATCGCTGATCCAGAGCTACGGGACGTAGCGGTTTAACGACAACAAGAAACGGCTGAGCGGGCGGAAGCGTAAATGGAAGAAGCCGATTTCATTATCGTCGGCGCCGGCAGCGCCGGCTGCGTTCTCGCCAACCGGCTGACGGAATCGGGCCGCCATAAGGTCATCCTGCTCGAAGCAGGCAAACGCGACAGCGATCCCCTCATCCACATCCCCATCGGCTACGCCAAGCATTTCGCCAGCCCGAAGCATAATTGGCTCTACACCAGCGTGCCGGGCCAGCAGGTCAAGCGCACCATGATCCAGCCGCGCGGCAAGGTGCTCGGCGGCACCTCCTCGATCAACGGCATGCTCTATGTGCGCGGCCAGCGCGAGGACTACGACCATTGGGCGCAACTCGGCAATTCCGGCTGGAGTTATGACGACGTGCTGCCCTTCTTCAAGGCGGCGGAAAATTTCGAGGGCGACGATGGCGGCTTTCACGGCAAAGGCGGCCCGCTCCATGTCAGCGAACCGAAACGCAAATTTCCGCTCACCGAAAGTTTCCTGCAAGCCGCGCATAATACCGGCTATCCGCGCAATCCGGATTATAATGGCGAGAGCCAAGAAGGCTTCGGCTACTACCAGTGGACCATCAAGAACGGCTGGCGCAACTCAACGGCGGTCGCCTATCTCAAGCCGGCGCGTTCGCGGTCTAACCTGCGCATTATTACCGGCGCACACGCGACCCGCGTCCTGTTCGAGGGAACGCGCGCGACAGGCGTCGAATACCGCCAGGACGGCCGCACGCTCACCGCAAAAGCCAATGCCGAAGTGATACTGGCCGGCGGCGCTTATAATTCGCCGCAACTGCTTCAATTGTCCGGCGTCGGCCCCGGCGCGTTGCTGCGCTCGTTCGGCATCGCGCCGGTCGCCGATCTCAAGGGCGTCGGCGAAGGACTCAAGGATCATTTCAACGCCTCGCTGATTTACCGCCTCGCCGAGGCGTCATCGACCGCCAACGAACTAGGCGCGAGCTACCTTAAGCGCGCGCTCGCTGGCCTCCGCTATCTCGCCGGCGATCCCGGCTATATCGGCATGGGCGTTTCCTATTGCGGCGGTTTCGTGCGGATCGCGCCGCACACCGCTTCGCCCGACGTGCAGATCATGTTGATGCTGTTTTCCGGCGACAGACCCGGCCCCTACCCGCATGATTTCCCCGGCGTCACGCTGGTCGGCGTGCTGCTGCGGCCGGAAAGCACCGGCCATGTCCGCATTGTCTCCGCCGATCCCTTCGCCGCGCCGGAAATTCAGCCGAATTATCTGGCGGCGCAGAACGACCGCGACGTGTTGATCGCCACGACGCGACTGCTGCGGAAGATCATGCAGGACCCAGCCATGTCGCGTCATGTGGTCGAAGAAGTTTCGCCCGGGCCCGAATGCCAGAGCGACACCCAGATTTACGACTTCCTGTGCGAGAAGGGCCGCTCGAGCTATCACCCGACCAGCACCTGCCGCATGGGCATCGACGCCGAGGCCGTCGTCGATCCGCGTCTGCGCGTGCGTGGCGTCACCGGCTTGCGCGTCATCGACGCCTCGGTGATGCCATCGCTCACCTCCGGCAATACCAATGCGCCGACCATCATGATCGCGGAAAAAGGCGCGGCGATGATCTTGCAGGACAGCCGCTAACGGCTGAACGGCTGCGGCTCGCTGCGCGTGGTGGTGCGCTTGCCGATCGAGCCGGTGGGCGTGCGGTCGGGCGTGAGCGGAACGCCCTTCGGTGCTTTCGGTGGCAGCAGCGAGGCGTTTTCCGCCGCCGGCGGCTTCAGTGTCGGCGGCAGCGGGTTCTTGGCCGCTTCTTTGGCGCTTTCTTTGGCCGCTTCCTTGTCGGCATCCTTGCCCGCGGCAGCCGGGGCCGAGCCGTCCGGATAGCGCGCGCGCAGATCGCGCAGGAAGCCGTCGAGCGTATCGGTCGCTGCCACCTTGCGGGCGACGTCCTGGAATTCCGGCCCGCTGGTGCCGATCGGCGCGGTCACCACGTCGAAGGCGCGCCGGTCCGACCCGTCCGCCATCTTGGCCGCGTATTTTTCGCGCAGGCGAATCAGCCCGATCTGTTCGTCGCTGAGCGCGTAACCGATCGCCGCGCGCAGAATGTCGGTGCGCTCGACCTCGGTCAGCGGCGTGAACTGCCGCCAGCGCTCGCCATACATTTTCTCGATCTGCTCGGCCGCGCGCCGCCAGTGCTTGGCCGCCCACAATATACCGGCGCGCAAGTGATCGGCCTCGCGCCCCTTGATGTCCGCGATCACTTCGAGCGCCACTTCATGGCGGCCGATATCCGACAGCGCGCGCGCTTCGAGCAGCAGACGCTGGTCGCGCAATTCATTCGACAGGTCGGACGTGCGCGTTTTCTTCAAAGTGGCGAGCGCGCGGTCGGGCTTGCGGTTCATCAAATAAATCATGGCGAGCTTGGTCGCCACCTGTGCGCGCGCCGCGCCTTGCAGGCGGTGATCGACCTGGTGCTGCAACAATTCGGCCGCCTGATCGAGCAGATCGACCGACACCAGCCGGTCGGCCAGCCGCCGGATCATTTCGTCGCCACGCCGGCCGATCGGCGTCAGTTCGCGGAAATCATAGAACAGACCGAGCGCCTCGATCGGCGGCAGCGCATCGCCCTTGCCGGCGAGGAACAGGCTTTCGAAAGACTCGGCCGCCTCGTCCTGAATTTTGCGCGTGAGATCGGAGTTCGGATGCGCCAGCAGCGCCGTGCGCATGACGTGGAAAGCGTCGCGATAGCGGCTGTCCTCGGTGTAAAGATGCGCCAGGATGCGCAGGCCCTCGGTCTCGGTCTCATCGCCGCGCCACACCGTGGTCAGCGTCTCCAATTGGTGGATCGCCTCCGTGCGCGGCATGTCGCCGGACGCTTGCAGCATGGCGATCTCGCGCAGGCGGCCTTGCGCCAAGGAAGGCCGGTCGAAGGTGGCGGCGGCGGCGGCGCGATAGCTGTTGAGCGCGTCGGTGGTGCGGCCGAGGCTCTGATAGAGACGCCCGGTCAGCACCGCCAGTGCCGGCTCCAGTTCGGGCGGCACGCCCATGGTTTCGAACTCATTGGCTACGCTCGTCGCGCCGGCATAGTCGCGCATTTCGATGGCCGAACGCATTTGTTCCTGCATCGCCATGTGCTGCAATTCGACCGGCAACGCGCGTAGCGCGGCCTCGACCGGCTTGAAGGCATTATGCGCCTCGGTCCATTTGCCCATGCGGGCATAGGCGATGGCGCGCCAGATCGGCGCATCCTGCTGTTCATCGACTTTCGGGCTGGACAAATCCTTGAGCGCCTGCTCGGGCCGGCCGAGAATGATATTGGCGATCGACTTGAGAATGCTGCCGGTCACGTCGTCGGCGTCGCGCTGATCGGCGGTCGCCACCTGCAAGACGCCGATCGCCTCGGCGCCCATTCCGCGCGCCAGATAAAAGCGCGCGAGATTAAAGCGCGCCTGCCGCCGCCGGCTCACCGGTGCCGCGGCCGCCAGCCGGATCAGTTCGGACTGGCGCTGCTCGTAGGGCGCCTGGCGGTCGAAACCCCAAACCTGCGTGTCAAACGTGAGCGCGCGAAAACCGGGCGCGACCTGTTGTTGCTGCTCGCCCGCCGCGGTCGCCGATAGCGACAGCCCTCCGGGCCGGCCGATGACGATTTTCTTCGGTTCGACTTGGGCGGTGAGATCGTCGGCGACCGGCTGCACCACCACGCCCTGCACCGACGGCAGCAACCGCAGTTCGACGAAATCCTGCGGTTTTAAAAATCCGCGAGACGGCGCCAGCGCCGTGAACACCAGCAGCCTGTCGCCAATGGACGGGTCGGTCAGCCGGTGCAGCTTGGCCACCCGCTCGAACGGAATGACGATGCTCGATTTGTTTTTGCCGACGATGCTGCGGGCGACCGCCAGCGCAACCGGCGGCACCGCCACCGTGTCGCCGATTATCATTACCCAGCCCGGCCCGTCCGGCCGCAGGCTCGCCAGCCGCGGACGCGATAGACGAATGCGCACGATGCCCTCGCCGTCTTTGCCGCGCTCGAACCAGGCGCGCCGAATGCTCGGATCGAAACTGCGCGTGATCGCGCTCAGGTCGATCTTGGAGTTGCTGTCGAACACCATCCACAACAGGTCGGCGCGGCTGAATGCCGCCGCCGGCGTCGGCACGCCGAAGGGAAAATTGATGCGCAGATTGCCGCCCGACTGATTGACCACGGCGGCGACCGTCGCCGTCCCGTCCGGCGCCGGCGGTGACCCTTCGGCGCTGGCGGCTTCCGGTTCGGCGGGTTCCGCCGGCATAGCCGCAGGCTTGGCGGCAGGCTTGGCGGCAGGCTTAGGCGTCACAGCTACCTTGGCTTCCGGCTTTGCCTCGACCTTTGCTGCAACCATGGTATCGGGCTTCGGCGCTGCTTTGGACTCAGGCTTCGTTTCTTCTTTGGCCGCGACTTTCGCTTCGACGTCGGCTTCGACTTTGGCTTCGACCTTCGCTTCTACTTTGCCTTCGATCTTGGCCTCGATCTTGGTCTCGATCTGGGCCTCGATCTGGGCTTCCAATTTCGTTTCAGGCTTGGGCGCTTCTATCGCGGCAGCGGCCGGCTTCATCGCCGACGCATCCTTCATCGCCGGCGCGTCTTTCATCACCGGCGCATCGGCGGCCGGCACCGTCTGCGGCGCTTCGATCGCGGGAACGGTTTTAGGCCCCGCCGCTTTCTTGTCGTCGGGCGCGGCGTCGGCTTGCGGCTTCGGCATGCCGCCACTGGCGACATCGACGACGATGGTCTTATCTTCGCGGAACGAACGCACATCCGGCATGCCGTTGAGACGGAACACCACCGCGACCGAACCGAATTCGGTTTCGGCGCCGATCGATTCCAGCGTCGGCGGCAAGTTCGCCACCACGTCGGCCAGATCCCATTTGATCTGCCGGTCGAATTTGACCGCGAACATGTCGTCGGTGTGCTCGGTCGCGACGTTGACGCCGTCCGGCACGTCCATCACATAGCGCATTACGGTCGGCAGCCGCGCCACCCGCATGCGCAGCGTCGGCGACGCCTGCTTCTTCGCCGTCATCCGCTGCTTGTTCAATTCGCGTTCGGCCATGCGCGCGCGGCTGGCCAGTTCGTCGACCACATCCTGCGGCAGGCCCGGCAAAGTACCGGACCAGTTCTCCGGCAACAGGTCGAGGTAGAAGCGCTCGGCGGCGGGGATCGAATTGACCTTGACCCGGTGCGTGAGCGCGATGCGGATCGCCATGCCGTCGGGATCGCGGCGCGCCGCGCTGATGTCGTTGGGCGCGCCGGCATTGAGGCGGTCGACCGCCACCGCGACCGGCCTTTTGAACGAGATCACCAGAATGGCGCCGGCGAGCCGCACATTGGCGTCCACCGCCTCGTCGAAACGGAAAACCAACCGCGTATAGCCGGCGGCGGTGACGACCTTGACCTCGCCCTTGACCGGATCCTCGGCGTGCGCGGCGCCCACTGCCAGGAAGAACACAAGGACGAGCCAAAGCAACCGCGCAAGCCGAAGCGCGGTCGTCTCTTTCCATAAGAGTGGCCAAGCCGTCATTATAATGTCCACGCAGGCGGCGGTGCCGGCCGCGAAACCTTAGGAAACCGCGTTTAACGTGGCGTTAACCGTCACGTTGAAATTGGCGGTAGTAGCGCGGTAAATCCGGCCTTTAGGCGCTCAGCCATTGTTCGGTTTACCCTCGATTTTGGGCAGTTGGTCTGCCGCCTGCGGCGCGCCACGGGCGGCGGCGCGGTTGGCCAGTTCAACCGTGAGCTTTTCGGCCGTTTCCGCCGACATGGCCGCCAGAATTTCCGACATCGTGCGCGCCTTCATGGCGGTCGCCACCTCGACCAGAATGCGCATGTCGAGGCGGTTGAAAATGCGCGCCGCGTCCTTCGGCTTCATGTTTTCGTACATCGACACGATGCCGTTGAAGCGCTGCGCCTCGGCCTTGTCGCGCGCGCCGGAGGCCGCCTTGATGCGCGCCTCGACATCCTTGAGTTCGGTGACCTTGGCTTCCAGTCGCTTCTCGGCCGCCTTGATCAGGCTCTCGCGCATGTCGAGTTCGCGCGCGCGTTCGTCGAGCGATTGGCGGCGGTCCTGCAAACGGCCGAGAATGGCGCGCTCGCCGGGCGAATTGATCTTGCCGGGCTCGAGCGCAAAGCTGGCGCCGCCGACGTCGAGCTTGGGCGCGGCGGGCGGCCTATCGCTGGTCTTGAGCGGCGGCCCGGTGTTGGCCTTCTTTTCCTCGTCCTGTCCAGATGATCCGGTGATGTCGGCGGAAACATCCTTGCCGTCGCCGGGCGGCGCATTGCCGCCGACCGAACCGGTGACGTCATCTTTTGCCGCGCCGTTGTAATTGAACATCTCCTGCGCCCACGGCACCTTCGCCTCGGGCTTGGCGGTGGACGCGCCGACGTCGGCAAAAACGATCTCGGGCTGAATTGGCACGCTGTCGGCCGTCGTCACGGTCAGCCCGGGAGGCTTGGCGCGGTCGCGCAGCCGGTCGGCCAGCGTATAGCCGCCATCGAAAACGATGCCCGATACCTTGAGCACGAACAGGCAGATCGTCGCCAGCAGCACAATCGGGATCAGCCGGAAATCGCGCGCAAAGCGGATCATGCCGCGGCCTGATTATTCGCTTGCCCTTGCAGGCGCGCGCGCGCGCGCGCGCGTTCGGCGAAAGCCTGCGCCGCCACCGCCACCGATTGCGCATCCGGCGCAGGCTCGGCTTCCGCCGCCGGCTTTCCGAGCGCGGCGATGCGGCTGATGCGCGCCAGCAATTCTTCACCGGCCTTGAGCTGATACTCGATCTCGGCCGAAACCGTTTCGCTGCGTTGCAGCCGCTCGTTCAGGGTCTGCTCGCCTTCGCGCATGGTCGCCTTGAGGCCGCCGATCGCCCGCTCGGCGATTTCAGTGGCGGTGATCAATTCGCCGATGGTCGCGCGCAACGATTGTTCGTCGGCCTTGAGCAGCCGGATCTGCTTATTAAGCCGAACGCAATAAAGAATGGTGAGCATAAGCAGCACCGACACCATGCTTTCGATCAGATAGCCGTAGTGATAATTCACGGTGCCTCCTTCGGTAACCCGGACTCGTCAGCCCCTTCGAACATGGCAAAGGTGGTCCTCGGCTTGCGCAATGACTTGCCGACCCGCACGGCGACGCGATCGCCGACCTTTCCCATGCGCCCTTCGGTCAGCGAAACATCGCCGCAGCGCACCGTTACCGGCGCGTCCGGCTTGAGATCGAGCATCAGCGTATCGCCGATATTGAGCGCCATCATGCGGCGCAGCGGCAGCAGGTTCTCGTACAGCACCGCGTCGACGTCGATCTGCGCTTGCCCGATTTCGGTCGCCAGATGGCCTTCCCAGATCGGATCGCGGCCGAACTTCTCGCCCATGAACATCTGGAGCAGAACGGCGCGGATCGGCTCGATGGTCGCGTAAGGCAAGAGCAATTCGATATTGCCGCCGCGGTCTTCCATGTCGATGCGCAGGCGCACCAGAATGGCGGCGTTGGCCGGACGCGAAATTGCGGCAAAGCGCGGATTGGTCTCGAGCCGGTCGATGTTGAATTTTACCGGCGACAGCGGCTTGAACGCGAGCTCGGCGTCCATCAGCACCACTTCGATCATACGCTTGACCAGATTGGTCTCGATCGTGGTGTAGGGCCGGCCTTCGACGCGCACCGTGCTCTGGCCGCGGCGGCCGCCGAGCAACACGTCGATGATCGAATAGATCAGGCTTGAGTTGACGGTGGCGAGGCCGAAATTGTCCCACTCCTCAGCCTTGAACACCGCCAGGATCGCCGGCAGCGGGATCGAATTGAGATAGTCGCCAAAGCGCACCGAGGTGATGCGATCGAGCGAAACTTCGACGTTGTCGCTCGTGAAGTTGCGCAACGAGGTCGTCATCAACCGCACCAGGCGGTCGAAGACGATTTCCAGCATCGGCAGACGCTCATAGGACACCATCGCCGAGTCGATGATGGCGCGAATGCCGGAATTGTCGTTAAGCGTTACGTCCGCCAGGCTGAAGCCTAGCAGGCTGTCGATTTCTTCCTGATTGAGGATGCGCTCGGCGCCGCCTTTGGCGGATTGAAAATTGGTGCTGTCATCGACCATCGCCGCCCATTGCGCGGCGGCCTGATCGACGCCCTCCTCGGACGCCGGCGTGTCCGCCTGCGGTGCGCCGGATTCGGCTTCCAGCGCCACGCCCCATTCGGCGGCCAGTGCGTCTTGGTCGATGTCGTCTTTTTGCGCCATAGCTCTTGAACGTTGGCCTGTTGCTCAACCGTCTTGTCTTGTAAGCGAACGATGACGCAACAATCTCAGCGCAAACGGCGCGGCTCTACTGGATCACGATCTCTTTAAACAAGACCGCGGTGATCCGGTTGGGCGCCACCGCGACGTTGACGCGCCGCGTCAGCTCTTCCTTGAGACGGTAGAGGCCGGCCGAACCGTCGAGATCGGTCGGACGCAATTCGCGTAAATAAGTCTGGAAGGCGTCCATGACGCGCGGCATCAGCGGTTGGATTTTCGGCACCAGATCGGCGTCGGGCAGTTCGAGCACGATCTTGACCTTGAGATATTGTGTGCGGTCGCTGCCGGAATTGGCCAGATTGACCAGCACGTCGGGCAGATCGACGAAGGTCGCCGGCTTGGCCGCTTCGTGCTTGGGCTCCTCGTGCTTCTTGCCGCCAAGGACCATGTAGGCGCCGCCACCGCCGCCGACCACCAAGAGGCCGGCCAGCGCCATGATCATCACCTTCTTGGACGGAAGCTTGCTTTTCTTTCCGGCCGTTTGTTCGCCACCCGCCTCCAGCTCGCCATCCGCATCTTTTTTCGCCGCTTTGGCCATGGAGAACCTCAAATTCACTATGCTGGCCCGACCGGCGAAGCCGGCGCGGCAGCGAAAAACGCGCGCAGGGTGCGCGCGTACCGCGCCCCCGGAATTTGAAGGTAGGTCGGTATGGTTAACAGATACTTTCCAACCGCCGCCAAGCAGGCATCTTTTGCCGGGTTTTCCTAACAAAGGGCGATATTTGCCCGTTGCGTGGATTGCCTGTTTTTATCTAAGTATCTGATTTTATTAGCTTCTTAATGTTGGCACGGGCTCTGCAACACCCCTTTGCGAGCCACCCCGCTTGGGAGAGCGGAATGGCTCGCATGCTTAGGCGAAGGCTTGCCTCGGGAGGGCGGGTTTTCAGCCAGGGGAGATTCAAGATGGAGAATGCCCTTCTCGTCGGGCTATCGCGTCAGGTCGCGCTCGGTCGCGAGCTCGACGTCGTCGCCAACAATATCGCCAATATCAACACCAGCGGCTTCAAGACCGACGGCGCGGTGTTCGAGGAATTCATCGGCCGCACCGCGCGCTCGGACAACATGTCGGCGCGCGACCGCCGCGTCAGCTTCGTGCGCGACCGCGCCACCTGGGTCGACATGAGCCAGGGTTCGATGGAGCGCACCGGCAATCCGCTCGACGTCGCCATCGTCGGCAAGGGCTTCATCGCCGTGCAGACCCCGCGCGGTGAGCGCTACACCCGCAACGGCGCCTTCCAGATCAACAATGCCGGCAATCTGGTGAGCAGCGAAGGTTATCCGGTGCTCGGCGAAAATGGCCCAATCGCCTTTCAGCCGAACGACCACGACATCAAGATCAGCGACGACGGCACCATCAGTGTGCGCGAAGGCGCCAACGTCAACACCGAATCGCAACGCGGCAAATTGCGCCTGGTCGCCTTTGCCCAGGCCGGCCGCTTGCAGAAAGACGGCAACGGCACCTTCAAGGCGCCGGACGGCGTCACGCCCGACCAGGACATCACTTCGCATTTTTCGCAAGGCACGATCGAGAAATCGAACGTGCGCGCGGTGATCGAAATGACACGCATGATCGAGGTCACGCGCACTTATACCCAGGTCGCCTCCATGCTGGCGCAGCAATCCGACTTGCAGAAATCGGCAATCGAAAAACTTTCCGACGTGCCGAACTGAACATGATGCGCAAACTTAAAACGTCAGCGGGAGAATAATCGATGCGAGCCCTACACACCGCGGCGACCGGGATGATGGCCCAGGAACTCAACGTCCAGGTCATCTCCAACAATATCGCCAACATGCGCACCACCGGCTACAAGCGCCAGCGCGCCGAATTCCAGGACTTGATGTACGAGCACGTCACTCGCGTCGGCACGCAGACTTCGGCGCAGGGCAACATCCTGCCCGCCGGCATCGAGCTCGGCTCCGGCGTCAAGACGGTCGGCACGCCACGCATGATGACGCAGGGAACGCTGGCGCAGACCGGCAAGGATTACGACGTCGCCATCCGCGGCGAGGGCTTCTTCAAGATCACCCAGCCCGACGGCACCACCGCCTACACCCGCGACGGTTCGTTTGAGCTCGACGCGCAAGGCCGCCTGGTCACGGCGGCGGGCAGCCTTGTCCAGCCCGGCATTACCATTCCGCAGAACGCCACCGGCGTCATCATCAACGCGCAGGGCCAGGTGCAGGCGACGCTACCGGGTTCGACCACGCCGACCACGCTCGGGCAGCTCCAACTGTCGATCTTCGTCAACAAAGCCGGCCTGCAAGGCATCGGCGACAACTTGTACCTGGAAACGCCGGCCTCCGGCACGCCACAGGACGGCACGCCCGCCACCGATGGCTTCGGCAACCTGCAACAGGGCCAGCTCGAACAGGCGAATGTCGAAGCGGTGTCCGAGATCTCCGATCTGATCGCCGCGCAACGCGCCTATGAAATGAACGCCAAGGTGATTACCGCCGCCGACCAGATGCTGTCGACGACCTCCAACCTGATGCGCTGAGGCACAGCCATGACAAGCAACATGATCCGCTCATTGCCCGTCATCGTCGCCGCTATGCTCGCGCTGACCGCGAGCGCCGCCGCGCAGAACACCCTCCAGCCGCTGCACCCGCAACTCAAGGCGCAGGCCACCGTCAACGGCCCGGTCGTGAAAGTCGGCGATCTGATCGACAATGCCGGCATCATCGCCAATGTGCCGATCTTCCGCGCACCCGATCTGGGCCAAACCGGCAGCGTGCTGGTCGCGGCGGTGGTCGAAGCGGTGCGCGCGCATGCGCTGGTCGGGCTCGATACCGCCGGCCTCGACGAAGTGACGGTGACGCGGGCGAGCCGCGCCATTCCGGTCGGCACGATCGAGCAGAGCGTCGCGCGCGCACTGTCACTGCGCTTCAATCTCGGCGACGCCAAGGACATCACGGTTCGCTTCGAGCGCGACCCCCGCGTCATCTATGTCGAGGCGAGCGCGCAGGGCGAACCGCGCGTCGCGCAACTGAGCTATGACTCGCAAGGTGGCCGCTTCGACGCCGTGCTCGAAATCCCGACCGGCGGCGGCAATCATAGCAACCTGCGGCTTTCCGGCCGCGCCACGGTCACCGCCGACGTGGTCACGCTGTCGCATCCGGTCGAGCGCGGCGTGCTCATCAAGGCTTCCGACCTCACGGTCGAACGCCGGCCGCGCGCCCAGATCGGCCGCGACCTCGTCACCGATCTCGATCATGCGGCGGGCTTTGCCGCCCGCAATTCGCTGCGCGCCGGCCAGCCGCTGCGCAGCACCGACCTGATGAAGCCGGAACTGGTCGCGCGCAACGAGATGGTCACACTCATCTTCGAAGTGCCCGGCGTGCGGCTCACCGTGCGCGGCAAGGCGATCGAAGGCGGCGCCGAAGGCGATGTGGTCTCGGTCGTCAACGAACAATCCAAGCGCACCTTGCAAGGGACCGTGGTCGGCCCCGGCACCATCGTCGTCTCCACCGGCACGCCGCGGCTCGCCGCCAATCTGCGGCCCGCTTCCGCCGCCGGCAGCCGCTAGGGCTTTCCGTGATTTCGCCAATGGCTCCGACTGTGAAAGTAACGCCGATGAAAATCGTCACCGTAGTGCGACATACCATCCTGGCTTCGATCGCCGCCTCGCTGCTCACCAGTTGCGCGGCCGTCGACCGGCTCAAAAACATCGGCCAGCCGCCGCCGCTCACCGCGGTCGATAACCCGACGGCGCGGCCGGGCTACAAGCCGGTGCAGATGCCGATGCCGGCGGCGCAGCCCGCCTCCTACAATCCGAATTCCTTGTGGCGCAACGGCTCGCGCGCCTTCTTCAAGGACCAGCGCGCCAAGCAGGTCGGCGACATTCTCACGGTTAAGGTCAACATCACCGACAAGGCCAACATCGCCAACGAGACCCAGCGCAGCCGCGCCAACACGGAAGACAGTGGCGTCGATAATTTCTTCGGCAAGAGCAAATTGCCGATCCTCAATACGGCGGTGCCGACGCGCATCTTCACCGGCGACTCCACGTCTTCGAGCGACGGCAAGGGCTCGGTGCAGCGCCAGGAGGCGTTGTCGACCAACGTCGCCGGCGTGGTGACGCAGGTGCTGCCGAACGGCAATCTCGTCATCGAGGGCCGTCAGGAAATCCGCGTCAATTTCGAAATCCGCGAACTGATCGTGGCCGGCGTCATCCGCCCGGAGGACATCGAAAGCGACAACACCATCGACTCGTCCAAGATCGCGCAGGCGCGCATCGCTTACGGCGGCCGCGGCCAGATCACGGATGTGCAACAACCGCGCTACGGCCAACAGGTGCTGGATGTGATCTTGCCGTTCTAGAGCTTCTTATCCCTCCCCGTCTTCGGGGAGGGTGGCCGCCGAAGGTGGCCGGGTGGGGTCTAGTGTTTCCGTTGCAATGCGTCAGTCGAGTTGCGAATGCTCTTTCCGAACGAGGCAATCACTGTAACGCTTGAATAATTTCGACCTCCCGCGCCGTTTTTGTCTCGCGAGCGAACAACGGCGTCAACGACGCGGCCCTCGGTAGCTCCCCTGCCGAGGGCCGTGTTAATTTTTGGTACCATCGTAGGCTGATTAGCGAAGCATAATCCGCCATTCCGCTGACCGCTGCAAATTGCTATAATCGCCCCATGAACGCCAAGATCAAAATCGAGGTGGACGCGCAGACGGCCGATCTGCTTCAGGCGCGCGCCTCTGCGCGCGGGATTAGCGTGAATGATCTGCTGGCCGATCTGGCCGGCGAGGAGAACCTTTTGCCGCCAGACTTGGAAGCGATGCGCGAGGCCGGCGACGGCCCGTGGTCGCCCGAGGTTTTGGCCGAAGACGCCCGGCGGCTGGCGGAATACCACAAGACGCGCGAGGCGCTGCCGTGGGATGAAGTCAAAGCCTGGGTGCAAAGCTGGGGTACGTCGGACGAATTGCCCGCGCCCAAACCGCGCAAGCTGTGAAGCTCGTTATTTCGCATGCCGCGGCCGCCGATCTCCAGCGGTTGCGTTTGTTTTTGGCCGACAAAAATCCCGCCGCTACACAACGCGCCATCGCCGGTCTTATCGAAGCAATCGATTCATTGGCGACGTTTCCCGGTCGCACCAGGGCATCTGGCGTTTCCGGGTTACGGGACTTGATCGTGCCCTTCGGCCGCTCGGCCTATGTGGTGCGTTTTGCGCACGATCCGGCGCAAGACGAAACCGTCATCATACGCATCTGGCATGGTCGCGAGGCGCGTAGTCCGTAGCCCGGATGAACGAAGCGAAATCCGGGGCTTTCATTTACGCAACATCGCGCGCCGTTTTCGTCTCGCGAGCGAACAACGGCGTCAACGACGCGGCCCTCGGTAGCTCCCCTATCGGAGGCCGTGTTAGTTTTAGAGACAAGCGTAGGGCGGATTAGCGAAGCGTAATCCGCCGCCAACTTCAAAAAATAACGGCGGGTTACGCCTTCGGCTAACCCGCCCTACAAAAGATCGTTATCCTAGGTTTATTATCACATTCTCGCCACAATCATATCGTGCATATATTCCTATCCCGCCCTCACTAAGCGAGGGGCGTCTGATCAACGTCGCAAGACGTCGGGGCGGGAAGCGGTGGTCGGGGGTGCGTCGGAGATGCGGCGCGATGAACCTCCCGGCGGTCCAAGCCGCTTCGTCCCGGCGCGCAGCCGCGCGCCGCTGGGCCCCACTGACGATGGTTGCCGGCATGGTCAGATTTGCTGGGCGCCGTTTGGGCCCGCAGCGGTGGATAGGCTTTCCTTCGGTAACGAAGGGAGCCTGAAACGGTACTTCCACCGGGGGCGGAGCGGAGCAAACCTTATAAACACCGCGCGCGGAACGCCATGGCGAAGGCGGAGTCGCGGTCAAAATCTACTCGACAAGCCTCGATGTCGCGAGGCGTCGAGGCCCGTGGGTCCGAGGACTCTTGTTTGCGCACTCTGCGTAAACTTGAGTGCGTCTGGACCCGTGGCGTTCCGCGCACCCTCGTTGGGGGCGCGCAAAGATTGGAAGGTGGCCTGCCCCGGGCCATGCCGCGCTGGAGCCTGAAAGGCGAAGGCGGGCGCAAAGAACAGGGGTGATGACGCACGTCTGCTTTTTATCCCTCCCCTGAAAAGGGGAGGGTCCGGCGCGAAGCGCCGGGGGTGGGGTAAACTCGCCGCACACCCCCACCCGGCTCGCCATAGCGCGTCGAAGACGCGCGTCAACGCGCTTATGGCTCGCCACCCTCCCCGAAGGCGGGGAGGGATAAGAAAAACAAAAACGGCCGGGAAAATCCCGGCCGTTTCGAAATCCAAAAATCCACGCAACGCGTTTATGCGCAACGGGCTCTCAATCGTCCCGATAAATCCGCTCGCGCCGTTCGTGCCGTTCCTGCGCTTCCACCGACAGCGTCGCGATCGGGCGCGCTTCCAGCCGCCGCAGCGAGATCGGCTCGCCGGTTTCCTCGCAATAGCCGTAGGTGCCTTCGTTGATGCGGCCAAGCGCTTCGTCGATCTTGGAGATCAGCTTGCGCTGGCGATCGCGCGCGCGCAGCTCGATCGAGCGGTCAGTTTCCGAGGAGGCGCGGTCGGCCAGATCCGGATGGTTCTGGTTTTCCTCCTGCAGGTGCAGCAGCGTTTCCTTGGCTTCCTTGAGGATATCCTCGCGCCAGTCGAGCAGCTTCTGGCGGAAATACTCCCGCTGGCGCTCGTTCATGAACGGCTCCTTATCGGACGGCCGATAAGGCTTAACTTTGGCCAACATCCCACCCACTCCATTGTTTTATTATTGACCGGCCGAAGCCCCTCCCGGTGCGGCAGGCTTATATACGGGCGACCGCCGGGCGACAATATCCTCGTCAGGATACCTGCTTTGGCAGATTGATGTGAAAGTTCAATGACTTCGGTTAATAGCCGGGCGTCGTTCGCGGTTCGCGGTTCGCGACGGTCCAGCGAGCGCTTCTCGCCTTAGCGGATGCCGGCCTTGGCCAGTTCCACCTCGACGCGCAGGTTGATCTCGCCCATCACCTGGTCGAGGCCGGCGTCGCCCGTTTCCTCGCTCAGGCCGTCGCCCACGACCCTGAGCCGTGCCAGCGTCGAGCCATCGAGCTGGCCATCCAGCAACCCAAGCTTGAGCGTGTCGAGCACGTCGAGCGCCTTGCGGCCTCTGACAACCGCGCGCTTCTTGCGCTCGGCCGGCCCCTCGATCCCCTGCAAGGCGATAAGGCCATCGAGGCTGGAGACCGAACGCAGCGCGCTCGCGCCTGTCGTCTCGCGCGGCGTTTCCTGCTCGCTGACGGTGAAGGTGCCGCCACCGGCGCGGCGCGCAGACGTTGGCGCGCTGGCGACCTTGGCTCCCTGGGTGGCGTTGATGCGCATTGCAAATGACTCCAGACCGAGAATTGGCCGGTCTCCGAATACCCTGGAATCTGCTCCGGTATGGTTAACCGCGAGTAAATTGCCCGGCAAAAACTACCGTCCAGTACCTTTCCTGCCGGGCGCGCCGGCGCACGCAATGCCTCCATAAACCCAAACCCAAAGCACTGTCAGAGTCTTAGACCTGCGCCACGGTTTGGCACGGCATTCGCAATGATTAGAGCAGTCAACCGTCACATTGGGGAGCAGTGATGACGCGGACGTTTTGGACTGCCGTTTCGGCGGTAATGCTGGTCATGTTTGCCTCGGCTCACGCCGGGGCGACCTCGCGCATCAAGGACCTCGCCAATATCGAGGGCGTGCGCCAGAACCAGCTTATCGGCTATGGCCTGGTGGTCGGCCTCAACGGCACCGGCGATACCCTCAATAACATTCCTTTCACGCGCCAGTCGCTGCAAGCGATGCTGGAACGTTTGGGCGTCAACATCCGCGGCCAGACACTGCGCACCGGCAACGTCGCCGCCGTGATGGTAACGGCGAACCTGCCCGCCTTCGCAACGCAAGGCACCCGCATCGACGTAACCGTATCATCGCTCGGCGACGCCAAGAGCCTGCAAGGCGGCATGCTGCTGGTCACCCCGCTCCTGGGTGCGGACGGAAACGTCTATGCAGTCGGCCAAGGCTCGGTCGCCATTGGCGGTTTCCAGGCCGAAGGCGAGGCCGCCAAGATCGTGCGCGGCGTGCCGACGGTCGGCCGCATCGCCAACGGCGCGCTGATCGAGCGCGAAATCGAATTCAATCTCAATCGCCAGAACCAGCTTCGCATGGCGCTGCGCAATCCGGATTTCACGACGGCCAAGCGCATCGCCGCGGCGATCAACGATTATATCGGCGTACCGACCGCTGAATCGCTCGACCCCGGCACCGTCGGCATCACCGTTCCGCAGCAATACAAGGGCAACGTCGTCTCGCTGTTGACCGAAATCGAACAGCTCCAGGTCGAACCAGATCTCAGCGCCAAAATCGTCATCGACGAACGCTCCGGCATCATCGTCATGGGCCGCGACGTGCGGGTCTCGATGGTGGCGGTGGCGCAGGGCAACCTCACCGTTACCATCTCGGAGACACCGCAGGTCAGCCAGCCCGGCGCCTTCGCGCCGCGCGGCGCCCAGACCACGGTCGTCCCGCGCACCCGCATCGGCGTGCAGGAAGACGGCAAGAAACTCGCCGTGGTCAAAGACGGCGTCTCGCTCCAGCAACTCGTCGATGGGCTCAACGCCCTCGGCATCGGCCCGCGCGACATGATCGCCATCCTTCAGGCGATCAAGTCGGCCGGCGCGATCCAAGCCGACATCGAGGTGATGTGATGGCAACCGGTATCGCCATGCCGCCGCCGGGCCTGAGCGCGCTCGATCTGATGAAGGCGCAGTCCGTCGCGCAAACCACGTCCAAATCCATCGCCGGAAAATTCAGCGAGGGCAGCAAGGCGAAAGCCAAAGCGGCGTCGCAGGACTTCGAGGCGGTATTCCTGAACTCGATGTTTCAGCAAATGTTTACCAGCTTGCAAGGCGAAGGCCCGTTCGGCGGCAGCGGCGCCACCGGCGTGTGGCGTTCGTTCCTGACCGACGAGTATTCCAAGTCGTTCGCCAAGGCGGGCGGCATCGGCATCGCCAACCAGGTCTATTCATCGTTGCTGCAGCAACAGGAGGCCCATCAATGAACCCCGCCCCGAAACTCGCGCCGATTGCCAGCGCGAGCGAAGCCGAAAAGGCCATCGCCAATCTCAATACGATCATGGACCGGCTAACCGCGGCGGTGGAAGAAGAAACAAAGCATTTGCGCGCCGGCCGCCTGGTCAACGCCTTGGAAAAGGACGAGGCAAAAGTCGAACTCGCCCGCGCCTATGCCGCCGAGACGGAGCGCGTGAAAGCAGCGAAAGACATCATCGCCAAGAGCCTTCCCGATGCGCTCGAGCAATTGCGTAAGCGGCATGATGCATTCCGCGCATTGCTGCAAACCAATCTGACCGTGCTGGCGACATCGCACGCGGTATCCGAGGGCATCATCCGCGGCGTCTCCGGCGAACTCGCGCGCAAACAGGCGCCATCCACCTACGGCGCTTCGGGGCGCACGAATACGCCCGGTCCCAAGGCAAGCCAGCCGCTCGCGATCAGCCGCACGCTCTAAAAGACCGGACGCTAGCGCGCTTTATCGAACAAAAGAACCCGCCTTGCCGACCGGCCAAGGCGGCCTTTTCCTTTTCGCCGCCGCCTCAACTCACAATAATTCGAAGCATCCGATTCAATTTTTATCGACTCGGAACCACCGCCGGGTCGTGAACGTTCGGCGGAAATCCCAGGCGGATCAAAGTCGCGATGCCGCCGATTTTAACGGTGCGTTAGGAGACATGAATATCCGGTAAAGATGCCGGCGGCAAAATTCAGCATCAAAATCGCGCGCTATTAACTCGTTAACCATGCGCTTTTACCCTCCGTTACATTCCTTATGCGACTTTTTGCGAGAAGCCCACGCCGTCTCGTTGGATCGGCGCGGGTTCAATAGCCAGAATGGCAAACCAGAAAGGTTCTTGACATGTCATCGGGTATCACTCTCTCCGCCGGCGTTCGGGCGAACTTGCTTTCGCTCCAGAACACCGCGCAACTGATGCAGACAACGCAAAATCGTCTCGCCACCGGTAAGAAGGTCAACTCGGCCCTCGACAATCCGCTGAACTTCTTCACCTCGTCCTCGCTCGGCGCCCGCGCCAGCGATCTGAGCGGCCTGCTCGACTCGATGTCGAACGGCATTCAGACCATTCAGACCGCCAATAACGGCTTGACCGCGATCACCTCGCTGGTCCAGCAATTGCAGGCGACCGTGTCGCAGGCCCGTTCCGACTCGAGCACCGGCACCGCTGCCGCTACGCCCGGCTCCAACACGGCCACCAACAACACCTCGACCCAGGCGAACAACACGCTGACCTTCGATATCGGCGGCGGCGTCAACGTCTCGGTCGGAACCTATACGCACACCAACGCCACGGTCACCACCCTGACCGGCAGCGCCGCGGTTGACACCAGCAACGACAACTCATCCGACACGCTGACGATCAACGGCACCTCGATCGACACCAGCACCTTCGACAACAGCGAAAGCGCGCAGGACGTCGTTGACCAGATCAACTCCGACCTCGGAGCCGCCAGCTCGACTGTTCTGGCCACTCTCAGCGGCGGCAAGATCTCTCTGAGCGACACCGCCGGCGGCACCATCACCGTTGGTGGCACCGGCACCGCCGCGGCCGATTTCGGCTTCGGCACCGGCAACACCACGTCGAGCAACGGCACGGCGGCGACCAACCACGCCCTGACGACCGCCGAACTGGCCGATGCGATTAACACCAACACCCAGTTGGCCGGCAAGGTTTCGGCTTCGGTTGCAGCCGGCACGCTGACCATCAACAACCTGTCCACCACGACCGCGCTTGGCGTGACCGGTTTCGACGGGTCGGGCCATCATGTGACGGGCGCATCCACTGACACCGCCACGATCGCTGCCGGCAGCGGTGGTACGATCAGCAACGTGCGCCAGAGCTTGCTGACGCAGTTCAACAGCCTGCGTACCCAGATCGACACCACCGCGTCGGACTCGGGCTACAACGGCGTTAACCTGCTCAACGGCGATACGCTGAAGCTGTCGTTCAACGAAACCGGCACCTCTTCGGTCGATATTCAGACCAAGGACGCTTCCGGCAACAGCTTCGGCATCACCAGCTCCAGCCTCGGCATCTCCGCCGGGACCGCGGGCCAGTTCGGCGACAACACGCAGCTCGATACGCTGAGCACGAACCTGACCGATGCGTTGACCACGCTTCGCACCCAGGCTTCGGCGCTCGGTTCGTCGCTATCGGTCGTGCAGACCCGTCAGGACTTCACCAAGTCCATGATCAACTCGCTACAGACCGGCGCCGACAACCTCGTCCTCGCCGACTCGAACCAGGAAGGCGCCAACCTGCTTGCCTTGCAGACCCGCCAGTCGCTGTCGACCACGGCGCTGTCGTTGTCCGCCCAGGCCGACCAGGCGGTGCTGTCGCTCTTCCAGTAAGAACGTCAAATCCGAGACATGGCGGAACGGCGGGGCCTCGGCTCCGCCGTTTTGCTTTTGTGGAAGCGTGAAATCGGGATAAGAACCGGCGTATAATTTGCCTTCGCACATCATCGCCCGAAAGACAGCCATGGCATTGAAAGTCGAACTCAAACCAGGCGAGCGCATTCTGATCGGCGAGTGCGTCCTGACCAATTCCGACCGGCGAACCACCTTTCTAATCGATGGCAAGGTGCCGATCATCCGCGAAAAAGACATCATGACCGCGGAGCAGGCCAATACCCCCGCCAAGCGGATCTATCTTTCCATTTTATTAATGTATACGTCGCGCGACGCCCGGGAGCAGCATGGGACCTATTTCGCCCTTGTCCGCGACCTTGTGCAGGCGGCGCCAAGTACCTGGGGCCAAATCGAAATTATCAATAATCATATCTTAACGGGCGATCTCTACAAAGCTCTCAAGCAGGCAAAACAGTTGATCACCTACGAGCAGGAGCTCCTCAGCAAATGACGAATGCGGCGAAAGCCTACGGAAAAGTATCGAACCAAATCTCAAGCCCGCGCGAGATGGAAGCCGACAAGCTGCTGTTCGCGGCATCGCAATTGCAGGCCATCCGCGACTCCTGGGACGCCAAAAAGTCCGAACTCAGTGCCGCGCTGTTGAATAACCGCAAGCTGTGGTCAGTGCTGGTGACCTCTGTGACCCGGCCGGAAAACCCGCTGCCGGCGCCCGTGCGCCAGAACGTCGCCAATCTCGGCATCTTCGTCCTCAAGCAGACGATCAATACCTTGGCGGACCCCAAGCCGGAAAACCTCGGCTCCCTGATCAACATCAATCGCGAACTGGCGTCCGGGCTGCTCGGCCGCGCCTGAACGCACCGGCTTTCGGCGAGGATATCGTAGATCGACGAAAGGCCGCGGCATTTGCCGCGGCTTTTTTTTATATTCGTTATTTTAATTCGCCAAGCCGCGGACGTTTAGCCGCCGGGCGGCATGTAGTTGACCAGACTGGTTTGATAGAGCATCGCGGTCACCTGCATACTCGCCTGCAGCCGCGTCTGCAGCGTCAATATCTCGGCGCCAACTTGCTCGTTCGACACGCCCTGGATCTGATCGAGGTAAGTCGAGAGCGTCGAACTTTGCTGGGCATGCCGCTGCGTGGCGCTGTTGAGTGCGACTTGCGCATTGGCGAGATCGGTCTGGATGTTGGAAACGGTCTGGCCGCCGGCGGTACCATTGAGCGACGGAGCGACCCGCTGATTGAACGCCGAACTCAAGGCGCTCGTATTGGCGTCGTTCGGAACGGTCACAGCCGCCATGGTTGCAACGCCTTGCAGCAGCGAACGAATGCCCTGTTCATTGGCGCGCACGCCATAATTGACCGTGAGCGAAGGATCGATACGCGCGGTCGCCGACGAGCGCGCCGGATCGCTGCCGGTCTCGCCTTGGTACCAGATCACCGAATTCGCGGAGGTCCCGGCCACCAGCCCGCTCGCACTGTCGAACGGGGGACCATCGACGCGCAGCGGCGGATTGTTGGCGTCGGCGTTGAAAAACTCGTTCGACGCCTGTACCGCCGACGCCGCCGTCAGCGAGGTGGCGGCGAGCGTGCCAAGAGCGCTGGTCATCCCCGACTGGAAATTGGCCGCGGTATCGGACGCGTTGGCGCCGATGGTAAAAGAGTTTGCCCCCGGCGGATTAGCCGTCGTGGCGGTCATGGTCATATTTTCGGTCGAGCCGTCCGGCATTGTGAAACGCATCGTAATGGCATCGCCGGGACTGGGGTTGCCGCCAGTGAAATCGACCGACATCGTCGCCGGCGAACCGGTCGGGCCGGAGACCGTGGCATTGCTCAACGTCGAGGTAACCGACGCTATTTTCATGCCGAATGTAGTGGCATCTTCGGTCAGAGTCGCCGTACCGGCGCTCGGCGAACTTAACGTCAGCCGTCCGAGTCCATTGGCGCCGAGGTCGGCCTGATTGCGCTCGGATATGATCTGCTTGAGGCCGGCCTGGCTGCCATTGCCGTTGAGGATATGATCGTAGGTCTTGACCGGCGCCTTGTCGGTATCGCGACCGGAAAACAAATAGCCTGCGCCGGCCTGAGTGTTAAGATCGCCGATCATCTCATCGAGCGAGATATTGGCGTTCTGTTGCACGGCGGTCGCCCCCAGGGTTCCACCGCCGGAATTGCCTTGCGCCATCGCCGTCTTCAGGCTGTTGCCGATGTCGAACATATTTCCGAGCGACAACTGCGCCACGCTGATCTTGGTCGATACGTTGCTGATGGTCTGGTCGAATGAATTGATCGCCGAAAGCTGGGAGTTCAGGCTGACCGTCACGCCGCGGCCAAGTCCGAGGCCGGCATAAGTGGTCGACTTCTTGCCGGTGCTGAGCTGGCGCTGAAGATCGTCGAGCTGGCTGCGCAGATTGATGAGCGACTGGATGTTGGCCGCGGTTGTTCCACCGATTGTTGACGTCGTCATATCACCCTCACATCTGCATCAGCGTATTGATCATGTCGCGCACCGCCGACAGAACGCGTGCGTTGGCTGCGTAGGCGTTTTGCAACTGGATCAGATTGGCCATCTCCTGGTCGACGTTGACATTGGCGCTGTCGTCATAGCGCTGCTGCAACGAATTGAGCACGACGTCCTGGCCTTGCTTCAAGCTACTGGCGGTGTCGGCGGCCTGGCCCTGCACGCTGATCATCTGCCGTACGAAGGTCGTGATCGTGCCGGTGAAGGGTGCTGCAGCCGTGCCGAGGCCGGACGTCGGCGCGAATTGCAGCGAACTCCCGGTCAGTTGCTGGTAGAGAAAATCCGGTCGTGTGCTGTCGGCGGCTGCCGTCGTACTGGTCATTTTAACCAGTAGCGACGGATCGGCCGTGAGCGAACCGTTGACCGTGATGCGCGAGGAAAATCCAACGCCCTGCGAGCCGGCCGGCCCGATCGCGCCGGTATAATTCGCCGAGCCATCGGTGAAAAATGGCAATTCGCTGCTGCCACCTTGCAGCGTCGTCGCCGTCTGCGTTGTCGAAACCCCGGTGACCGCGACGATATTGCCGGGCCCGTCATTGAGAACGCGCAGCGTCGTGCCGCCCGTATTGGAAGCGACCATGCCGGTGGAACCGATGGCATTGGCGATCTGGCCATAAACCGTGGTCATGCCAGCCGAAAAGTCGATGCCATAGACCTTATCATTGGGCGAAGCCGTGGCGGTATCGGGTAACGGCAGCGCGGACGGATCGTCCACCCGGACCAACGAAATGGTGTGCGACGTATTCGTGAGTTGGTCGGTGTAGTTGATGGTGATCTTGTTGCCGGTCGAAAGGCCGGAAATATCGATGTCGAAACCCTGTTGCAGGCCGGGCGACACCGCGACGCCCTGCGTCGTTTTGTCGGACAGCGCGCCCGCCAGCGCCGACGCTACCGCGTCGAGCTGGTTCTGCGCCTGCACCAGGTCGCTGTCGCGCAATTGCAGGTCTGCCGCGATGGTGCCGGAGCGAATGGATTTCGACTGAATGAGATCGACGGAGCCGCCGTTCGGCGAACTCAGCACGATGGTGCCGACGCCGCGCGTCGTCGGGTCCGGCGTCCACAACGCATTCGCCGCCATCGTGCCTTGCGGGTTGAAATCGAGATGGGCGGCCTGGTTGCCGACCAACTGAATGCCGGAATTGGTATAGACCGAGACCTGGTTATGGTCGCCGGCGATGACCTTGACGTCCATGAGCTGGGATAACTGACCGATATAATTGTCGCGCTGATCCTCCATGGTCGCGGTGGCGCTATCGTTGAGTGTCGATCCGGCCAGTTGCTGGTTAAGCTTGGCGATCTGACTCATGGCTTCGTTCGCCTGGCTGACCGCGTCGCTCAGCCCAAGCTCGGCGTCCCCACGCAGGCTCTGGATACCGTTGCTCATGCTGTTGAGCTGCTGGGTCAGCAACTGTCCCGCGTCGAGCGCCTGGTTGCGTGCCGCCGGATCGTCCGGGCTGCTCGACAGCGCCTGCAGCGCGCTGGTGAAATTATTGTAGACCGTTTCGAGTGACGCGTCCGAGCCGGGATCGCCATAGACCGTTTGCAATTGGTTGAGGCTGTTGGCGCGGGTGGTGGCGTAGCTGGCGCCGGCGTTTTCTGTCCATAACTGGCTTTGTACGTATGAGTCGAATTGGCGCTGGATCGAACTGATGCGCACGCCAATGCCGGTGCCATTGCCGGCGATTGCGACCTCGGTCGCGGTCTTGCGCACATAGCCGGGCGTGCTGGCATTGGCGACATTCGCCGACACCAGCGCGAGCGCGGACTGATTGACCTTCAGCCCGGAGATGGCGGAGACGAGCGCCTGTGTCAGACTCATGGCCGGCTGCCGTTCCTGCTAACTTGTCCGCGCCCGAACGGGAGCGCGAATTACCGCAGCATGTTCAGAAGATCCTGAACCATCTGGTTGGTGGTGGTGATGACCTTGGTGTTGGCCGAATAGGCTTGCTGGGTGACGATCAGCTTGGTGAATTCGTCGGCGATGTCGGTATTGGAGCCTTCCAGCGAGGAGCCGATGATCTGTCCGGAGCCGCCATAGGTCGGCGTGCCGGATTCGGCGGTAGCCGAGAACGAGCCGCCGTCAGCGCGCTTGAGCATGTTGGGCCCGTTGAAATTGGCGAGCGTGACTTCGGCGAGATCGATGGTGCGGCCGTTCGAATAAGTGCCGGCGATGCGGCCCTTGTCGCTGACCGAGATCGACTGCAACTGGCCGGCGGCATAGCCGTTTTGCTGCAACATATTGACCTGAACGGTGCCGTTGGAATCGGCGAACTGGGAAATGCCGCTGGTGTTGTGCACCAAGCGAATATCGCCAAGCGGAATGCCGTTGACCGTCACGTTGGAAAGCGTGACCGCGTTGACCGGCGGGTTGAGCTGGCCGTTAGGGCCGAAAGTGTAATCGGTGCCGGCATTGACCCAGGACGGGTTGATTCCGGTGGCATTCGAGTCGGCCTGGTAAAACAGATTCCAGGTGTCGGAATGGCCGGCGCCGAGCAACGATGAATCGACTTTCGCCCAGCGCAACTGGATGTTCACCGCCGAACCAGAAGTGTCGTAGGCGGTGATGGCGCCGCCGGACATCGATTCGTTCAGAAACGCCGTGACGTCCTGGCCAACGACGCTGCCGTTCGACGGCAGCGCGGTCGACGTATGGATGCCGAAATTGCTCGCTGTGGCGTCGCCGCCGACCGTGATGGTATCGGTGCTGGACGAGGCGACCGCATCGATATTTCCGTTGGTCGGATCGACCGACGCAGTGCCGCCAGCCAGCGTGGCGAGCTCGGTGTTCAAATCGGCCAGGGTCACGATATTGCCGGCGCCGAAGTTCAGCGTGAGTGTGGTGTTGGCGCCGACGGTAAGGGTCATCGTCTGGCCGCTCGCGGCGATATTCTGCGTCAGCAGGTTAGTCGCATTGGTAGTGCCGACCGAGAGGCCGAGTTCTGTCAGCAAGCCAAACGTGCTGCCGCTGCCGATCGCGATATTGGTCGATGCGTCGGCACTGGTGAGAACGAGCTTGCCGGTAGCACCGCCATCAAGGGTTGCCGTAACGCCGGTGAGCGCAACTGTGGCAGGGGCATTGATGTCTGCCAGAATTGCAGCAGCGTTGTCGCCGGCATTGATGGTGACACTTGTGCCATTGATATCAAGCGTGCCGCCGGCAGAACTCAGGACCGGCGTGGTCAGCGATGCCGATCCCGTCAGTACCGCCGCGGCGTCCGGCAACACCGAAGCGCCGCTACCGGTAAATTTGGCGTTCGCCAGAACGCCATTGATCGGATTGGCGCTGAAATTCGATGGGTTGAGCAGTTCCGAGCCTGGCACGCTGGTGTCGTGATCGACCGTCTGCGGATAGCTCGCTAGGTTGGCACGATAGTCGATTTCGGTGGTCGCCTGCGCCGGCAGGAAGCCGTTCTGGAATTGCAGCATCTGCGGCACGCTGCCGGCGAGGTTGCCGGTGGTGGAGTCGATCGGGATGCCCATCAGGTAATAGCCGGCGCCATTGACCAGATAGCCGTTCTGGTCGAGCTGGAAGTCGCCGCGCCGCGTATACATATCGACGCCGGAGAAAGTCGGGCGATTGTCGGCGAAACTTTCCGGCTTCTCCACCACGAAGAAGCCCTGGCCGTTAACCGCGATGAAGGTCGATACCGAGGCGCTCTGGATGTCGCCCTGCACCGTGTTGGTCGCGAGTGAAGTGGCGACCACGTTGCCCGCCTTTTGCTGCGACGGGATGTTGTCCTGGATCAGATCTTCGAAGCTGGTGTCGGTCCGTTTATAGGCGGTTGTTTGCGAGTTTGCGATGTTGCCGGAGATGTTCTGCAGCGCAAAGGCTTGCGCCTGCATACCCGTAACGGCCGTGGTCAGCGCACCGAAAATACCCATGACACTTTCTCCAATGTCGGCCGCGCGCCCCCCGAATGGGCCCGCGCACACGAAGCCATGGAGACCATCGCAATCCCTATGCCACGCCGAAAGGCTAAGTAAATCAATAATTTAACGCAAACGGCGACCCCTTAAGGGCCGCCATTGAGGGTGCTTTCTTGCCTGATCCGGCAGATTTTGCCGGTGCCGGGCTAGCTGTTGGAAGCGGATGCCGGCTCGAACTTTAACGCCACGCCGTTCATGCAGTAGCGCAGCCCGGTGGGCTTGGGGCCGTCGTTAAAGACGTGGCCGAGATGACCATCGCAGCGGCTGCAATGCACTTCGGTGCGCGTCATGAAGAACGAACGGTCGCTCGTCTCGCCGACCCCGCCCGACAGCGGCTGGTAAAAGCTCGGCCAGCCGGTGCCGCTCTCGAACTTGGTCGACGATTCGAACAGCGGTAGATCGCAGCCCTGGCACGCGAAGGTACCTTTGCGCTTTTCGGCGTTGAGCGGCGAAGTGCCGGCGCGCTCGGTGCCGTGCTTGCGCAACACGTAATACTGGTCCGCATTAAGCCGCTTGTGCCACTCCGCGTCGCTCAAGTGCTTGAAATCGACTTTGGTATCGGTGTCGGTTGTTGTCATTGTTGTTGTTCCTGCCTGACTGAGCTTGCTCATCGCGGCGAACGCGCAAAGCGCAACGCCGGCCTTCAACAGGGCGCGCCGGTGGATCATATCAGCCTTCTCCTTTGTGCGAGCCCCAAATCTGTTCCAGCCGCTGGTCGCGGCCGCAGTTCCAGCGGTAGAATTTATATTTGACGGCGTTCTTTTTGTAGAAGTCCTGGTGATATTCCTCGGCCGGATAGAATGTCCCCGCGCCTGCGATCTCGGTATAGATCGGCTTTTTCAGTTCGGCCTCGACCTGTTTCTTCGAGGCTTCCGCCAGTTTTCGTTCTTCCTCGTTGTGCACGAAAATCGCGGTGCGGTACTGATTGCCGTGGTCGCAGAACTGCTGGTTCTTCACGGTCGGATCGACGTGGCGCCAGTAATAAGTGAGTAACTGCTGGTACGACACTTTGCGCGGATCATAGACCACCTCAACCGACTCGGCATGGCCGGTGCCGCCGGCCGAAACCTGCTCGTAAGTCGGATTGACTTTGCTGCCGCCGGTGTAGCCGGAGGTGGTCGAGACTACGCCCGGCACCTTGTCGAAATCGGCTTCCGTGCACCAGAAACAGCCCCCGGCGAATGTGGCGACCGCCTGCCCCGGACCCGGCTTCGGTAGCGGCGCCATTTGCGCAACGGCAAGCCCGGCCGTCGCCAGCACAAAAACCAAACTCATCAGCCAGCGGCGCATTCGTATCTCCCATTCCACGTTGTCATTTTAAGCTACGGCAAAACCCCCCGGAACGATGCAAGCGGGCCGCTGTTTCGTGCGCCTGACATAATACGTTCTGGCATATTAGCCATTCACTTGTGCATCACCGGACGATCACGCTTGTGAGAGCATCCCGCTCAAAAACCACACCAATTCGGCTTGCCGGGCCCCGCGCTCGTCCGTAGTGTCGGCCGCGAAAAAGCGAGGAATTCATGCGGTTTGACGGCACTAAAGCTTATGTGGCGACCGACGATCTGAAGGTGGCGGTCAACGCCGCGATCGCGCTTGAGCGGCCTTTGCTGGTCAAGGGCGAACCTGGCACCGGCAAGACTGTGCTGGCGCTCGAAATCGCCAAAGCGATCGGTGCGCCGCTTCTGGAATGGCACATCAAGTCCACCACCAAGGCACAGCAGGGTCTGTACGAATACGACGCGGTCTCGCGCCTGCGCGACAGCCAGCTCGGCGACGAGCGCGTGAAAGACATCCGCAATTACATCAAGCGCGGAAAATTGTGGGACGCCTTCACCGCTGACGAGCGCCCCGTGTTATTGATCGACGAAATCGACAAGGCCGACATCGAATTTCCCAACGACCTGCTGCTCGAACTCGACCGCATGGAATTCTTTGTCTACGAAACCGGCGAGACGGTGAAAGCGCGCCGCCGTCCGGTCGTCATCATCACCTCGAACAACGAGAAGGAGTTGCCGGACGCTTTCCTGCGCCGCTGTTTCTTTCACTACATCCGCTTCCCCGATCCCGGCACCATGGAAGCGATTGTCGAGGTGCATTTCCCCGGCATCAAACAGCGGCTAGTGAGCGAAGCGCTCAAGCTGTTCTATGAAATTCGCGACGTGCCCGGCATCAAGAAGAAACCGTCGACCTCGGAATTGCTTGACTGGTTGAAGCTTCTGATGGTCGAGGATATCAGCCTGGAAATTTTGCGCGAACGCGATCCGAAAAAACTTATTCCACCTTTGCATGGCGCGTTGTTGAAAAACGAGCAGGACGTGCATTTGTTTGAGCGGCTGGCGTTTATGGCGCGGAGAGAAGGTCGATAAAAACTTCTTTAATTTTCAAACAGCAGACGCGCGTCATCGCCCCTATTTTTTTACGGCGCGGGGGCGCCGGTATTCCCTTTCGCTCCCCCGGCAAGATGCCGAGGGGATGGAGCGCCGCGAGGCGCACATCTAATTCCGCACCTTGCGAGGTGCGCGCGTCCTTTGGCGAAGGACGCTGCGCCCCGCGGCGCTCCATGCGGTGTCTTCCGGCGGCCGGGCCGCGCTTTCGGCAAAGGGTTTCCCCCACGCCGTCAGCCAGCTTCTGGCGAGGGGTCTTATTGCCCCCGGGCGGAGCCCCGACGCCGCCCGAGCGCGAAGGATGCGTTTTCCTTCGCCCGCGGGCACCGACCGCCGATGCCGGGTCTACCCGGTATCGGCCCAATCAAGGTTGTCCCATCGTCGTGACGCCTCGCGAAGACGCCCTCAGCAGGACAAGGCACGTAGAATATACGCCTAATATAGGATTGATGTCAAGGTACAAAGGGCGCTGCCCTGGCGGGCGGGCTTTGCGTTACGCTTCCGGCTTTTTCGCCGGATGCGGGGCCGGCAGCTTAACCTTATCGGAGGCTGCGTCCGGCTTCGCGTCCGGTTTCGTCTCCTCGGCACCGCCTTCGCCCGGGTGCGCGAGCCAACCTTGCTCGCTCGCATAAGCCACGATCTTGTCGCCGGCGGCGCGGCCGATGGCGCGCGCGACCGTCTCGACGTCGGGCGATAGTTTCACCGCCGCCTTGTCGCCAACCGCCGCAGCAATCGACGCATTGAGCGCGGCAGCCGTCTTGCCGCCCGGACCTTTCTTGCCGCCCGTGGGCGAGACATCGAACCCGATCAGCTTTTTCTTGCCGAAGCTCGACAGGCTGGACAGCGCTATCTCTGCCGCCGCGCCACTTTTGCCGCCGCCGATGCCGGCCTCGTTTTTCTTCGCCGACGAACCCGCCGGAACGAGCCGCCCGCTCACGATCAGCACGCGGTCGGTGAGCGACACGCCCTCCTCGGCGCCGGGCTGCGCATCGAGGCCGGCCTCGCGCAGCGTGGCAATAATGGTGGCGACGATTTCGTCGTTTACCCGCTCGAGCGTGCGCTGCTTGCGCTCGAAAGTGGGATATTGCCCGATCTTGCGCTCCACCCGCGCGGTGTAGCCGCGGTCGATGACCACCAGATCGGACGATACGGTGAAATCGGAAACCACGATGGTCTTGGGCCGCGGCGATGCGCTGGCCGACAGCCCGCCAATCCCTTGCGTTGATGTGGTTTCGGCGCAGCCGGCCAGAAGCAAAGCGGCGGCGCAAAGAGCGATCGGGCGCATGGATACGGATTGCCTAAAGGAGGGACGGCAGCGGCGAGCTTATCTCATGGCCGGCGCGCTGGCGGAATAGGGCATTCCGATACCCACCTAATTTATTGAAGGCGCGCCGATTATGCCGGCGCGGTGGGCTCCGTCTTTGGCTCGGTTTTGGGCTCGTTTTTAGGCTTTTTCGCGCGATCCTCTTTGCGCCGCTTGCTGCGATTTCCGCGCCGCTCACCCTCGCCCGGCGGCGGCGCACCGGTCGGCGGAATTGTCGACACAGCCGCCTCCACGAGCAGGGCCATCGCCAGTTCGGCCGCCGGCACGATCACGGGCGGCAGCACCGGTAAGGCCCGCGCCAACGCCGCCTGCCGCTCGCGCTTGGCGATTTTGCGGCGTTCGCGCCAGCGCGCCAGCCCTTGCGCGAGCCGCTCGCGCGGCGTGCGGCCCCAATAAAGTCCTTGCGCCAGCACACGGCCCAATTTGCCGCCGGCCCAGACCAGTTCGTAAGGCGCAAACAGCCGCCAGGTCTCATCGCCTTCGACAATGCCGCGCGCCACCAATTCGCCGCCCATCGCCGTTGTGTTGAGCCCGTGGCCGCCGAAGCCGGAGGCGAGCCAGACGCCCGGCGATATTTCGCCGATTTGCGGCATGCGATGCACGGTGCGGCCGAGCGTGCCACTCCACAGGTGCGCGATCTCGACCGGGCCGAGTTCGGGATAGTTACGCCGGATGTCCGCGACTAGTCCGTTGCCGATCCAGCGCGGGTCGGCCTGCCAGGCGCGCATGCGCCCCGACCATTGCAGGCGGTTGCCGCCGACGATGCGGTAATGATTGTCGGCGCGGTTGGTGTCGGAAATCGCGCCGCGATAGCGCACCAGTTCGTGCAGTCTGTCGCCGAGCGGCTCGGTCACCATCACGAAGGTGGTCACCGGCAAAAGCGTCGCCGCGATTTCCGGCATCAGCGCGCCCAGTTGCACATTGCCGGCGAGCACCACGCGCGCGGCGCGCAGGCGTCCGTTCGGCGTCACGATCCGTTTGCGCACACCGGCCGGATCGATCGACAGCGCCGGGGTGTCCTCGAAAATGCGCGCGCCCGCCTGCTCGGCGAGCGCGGCCAGACCAAGCGCGTAATTGAGCGGGTGAATGTGAAAGGCGTTGCGGAAATGAACGGCGTTGAAATAACGCGGATTGACGAGTTGCGCGCGAACCTGTTCGGTGGTCCACATTTCTACATCGGCGCCGATCCAGCGCAGCCGTTCGACATAAGCGCGCAGGTCATGTTCATTGTCGGTCTGATAGACGTGCAGCCAGCCTGGCGTTGGCTCGACGCCCGGCATGTTGTTCTCGTCAATCGTGCGGCGGACATAGTCGAGCCCGCGCTCCGACAGCGCCCAAAGCTGCTTGGTATGGTCGAGGCCGATGCGCTCGACCATCTCGTCGATGCCTTCGGAATATCCCGGCAGCACAAAGCCGGTGTTGTGGCCGGAAGCCGCCTGCCCGATCCGCCCGCCCTCCAGCACCGCCACCGACCAGCCGCGCTTGGCCATTTCGCGCGCCGCCGTCAGCCCGGCCAGCCCCGCGCCAACGACGCAAACATCGACATCGAGGTCGAAAGTCAGCCGGTCGCGCTCCGGGCTGTCCACACGGGTCGCCTCGTACCAGCCCGCCGTCGTGCTATTGCCTTGGTTCATTGCTATCCGTGCCATACGCCAGTTTTAAGCGGCGCGCATGCTAAACTGCCATCGACTCGAAATCGATCCTTAGCCTTTGGCCGCCTTTTATCTTCCAGAAGCAAGCCATGCGCCGACTTTACCTGCTGCGCCACGCCAAGACCGAACCGGGCGAGCCCGGCAAGCCGGACCGCAACCGCGCGCTCACCGAGCGCGGGGAAAGCGACGCCGGCACGATCGGCGCCTATATGGAGAGCCACGCGCTTATCCCCGATCGGGTGGCGCTATCGTCTTCGCTGCGCACCCAGCGGACCTGGAAACTAATGGCCGCCGCCATGCGCGCGACGCCGCAAGCCGTCACGGCCGACGGGATTTATATTGCCGCGGCTTCCGACATTTTCGATTTCATCCGCGATACGCCGGCCGATACCGGCTCGCTCATGATCCTCGGTCATAACCCGACGCTGCATGAGGTCGCGCTGACGCTGGTCGCCACCGGCGACATCGATACCCGCGAGCGCCTGCGCGAGGGCCTGCCGACCATGGGCCTGGTGGTTATCGATTTCGCCTTCGACGCATGGAAAAAGCTGCATCCGCAGTCCGGGCGGCTGGAGCGCTTCGTGACGCCGAAGTCGCTCGACCCGGCGACCAGATAAGATAAAGTCGCGCGGTTACGAGCGGCGCCACTGGCGACCGCCAAGCCATTTTCAAGCCATTTTTCGCGTCAAGCACCTGCCGCTCTCCTCGATCGGGACTCTCGCACCGCCGCATCGGTATGCGTTACGTCTGACCAGTTCTCGGCGCGTGCGCCAACCTAGAAATCCGAAACGCCGACGCGGTGGCGATAGACCATTTCCCAGCCTTTCCAGCCGGTGGAGAGCAGGATCAGCACCACGATCAACGATAAGACGAGGCCGGTCGGTATAATCGCCGCGGCGCCATGGTCATAGCGCGAGTACCAATTATAGAGTTCGATCACGACCACCACGACGTTACCGCCGGCATGCAGCCATGCGTCGGACAGGTTGCGGATCTGGACGTCACCGAGAACGTCGATGAGACCCATGACGGCCGCAAGCGCCGCCATGATCAGTCCCGCACCCAGCAGCCATACCGTCGCCGTAGCCCACGCCGCCGAACCGGTCTGCCAATAGATCAGGTCAGCGACGAAGGTGGACACGAAGAAAGCGATCGGGAACGGGATCAACATCGGATGAATGGGATGGCCCGCAATCTGGGCTGTCGATTTTGGATTAGACATGGCCGCCTCCAAGGTTAAAAACCAAGCGCTAAATGAAGAGATGCGTGGGAACCAAAAAGGTTCCCTGGACTGGGCAAAAAGGTTCCCTGGACTGGGTATCGTCCACGCCGCTAACCCTTGGGCATCAACATTTCCGGCAGCGCATCAGCGCGATAGACGCCGGGCCGGTTGCGGCGGAAAAAGTTTCCGCCCTGCCAAAGAAACAGCAGCATGAAGGCGCCGATGAAAACCGCGCCACCTCTCGCGTCGGCCTGCAAGGTGCGCACCGTCAACCACGCAAGCCCGAGCGCGACACCGGCAAAGACCGTGAGCCCTGGCCAATAGAGCAGCGGCGCACTGCCATGTTCAAAACGGACGGTTTCATTCGCCGACGATTGCGCCAACGCGATACGGCGATGCAGTTCGCGCACGAAATATGCATAGGCTTTGTCCAGCCGCTCCTGCTCGACCATGCTTTTCCACGAACTGGAAACGATTTCGAGCTTGGGCGCGTTATCGGCCCAGACTTCGAGAAGGAAGCGCTGCGACTGCATGCTCACCGGCTTGTATGACAACCGCACGCGGCGGATCGCGCGATAGGGAATGCGGCCGGATCTACGCCCCGCGTCCCAGATCAAACCCTCTTCCGTCAGCCGGAATACCCAAGCCGCGCCCAGAAGCGAGGGACGGTAGGAATAAGCGACATCGCTGGCGGCGGCGGACGTGGAAAGGTCAGTCATAGCCATCGTCTACAAGACAATGACACCGCTGCCCAGATTTTCAGCCGTATATGGCCATTAACCATGATCGCGGTCAGCAGCGCCCGAGGCGTCGCCGCGCCGTCGTGAGTGTTCCAATCGCCAAAGGTATATAATATCTTAACCGTACGTACGTGGCGCTCGCCGTCGTATGATGTGCGTGTCCCGAGTTGGAGAGTACAGTCATGGCTAAGTTCTCGGAATTGTTCGGCCGCAAGGGCGAACTCGGCCCGCCGCGCAGTCATGGTAACGGCAACGTCGTCCATCGGCCGATCAGTGTCGAGAATATTTCCGACGTCGGCTCGCGCATGGGTGAGGAAAACGAAGTCCTGCGCAATCTGTTGAGCGACACCGGCCGTAAGATCAACGAACTCGACGAACTCAAGGACGCTTTCGACAAGATCGTGCAGCCGTTCAATTTGACGCTACGCGCGCTGGAGCAGGAAAAATCGCAGACCCTCGGCCTGTCCGGCATGCTGGCTGAATCGCGCGCCGCCTACGACACGCTGCGCACCGAATTCTATCAGGTCGAGCGCAAGGCGACCGCGCTCGAAGCCGAAACCGAGAAATTGCGCGAAGACCTCGAACTGGCGCGCGAGTCGAACCGCGGCCTCGAAAGCGTCCGCATCGAACTCTCGGACGACATCAACGCGCGCGCGGCCCAGATCGCCGAACTCGAGCGCCAACTCGCGCAGGAAACGGCGCAACGCCGCTCGCTCGGCGAGGCCCGCCGCACCGCGCAGGATCAGCTCGACGCCGCCGAAAAGCGCATCGTCGAACTGGAAGGCGAACTCGCCGCCGCGCAGGAAAAGCTGGCGTTGCTGGAAGACGAAAAGCGTTCGCTGCAAGCCGCCGTTGACCAGGCGCTCAATGAAACCGCCCGCCTCACCCGTCGTCTAACCGAATCGGAAAACACGCTGACCGCCACCCGCGCCCAGCTCGGCAAGGTCGAGTCGAGCTTCGCCGAGGCCTATGCCGAACGCGGTCGCCTTTCCGCCGCGCTCGATGAATCGAAGGAACATCATCAGGCCGAACGCAACAGCCTGAACATGCGTCTCGACGCGCTGCAATCGCGCGCCGCCACCGCCGAGCGTCTGCTCACCGAGGCGCGTCAGAACCTGCTCGCCCGCACCGAAGAAGTGCGCGCCTTCGACCGCAAGTCGGTGGAAGCGACCATTTCGCGCAACAACGCCGAAAAGCGGCTGGCACAGATCGAAGCCTCGCACGAGGCGCGCGAACGTCAGATCAAGGACCTCGAGCAGGCGCGCGTGGCGCTGACCGAGCGCACCAATGCGATGACCAAGACGCTGAAGGCGCGCGAAACCGCGCTCGCCCGCGCCGACGAAAAAATCGCCGCGTTGACCGAGCGCAACGGCCATCTCGAGGCCGACGTGCAGGTTTCCCGCAGCAACATCGAAAAGCGCGTCGAGGATCTCAATTCCGCGCTGCAACGCGAGCGCATGGAACGCGCGGTGGTGGAAGGCGCGCTGGAAGCCGCGCGCAAGGACAATTCGCGCCTGCAAAGCGAGGTCGGCACGTTGCGATCGGCGCTGCGGCGCGGCGTCGTGGTTGAAGAAGTCGCGGTTGCGGTCGAAGAAACCGGCGACGACGAGACGCCGGCCAAAGGTAAGCGCGCCAGAAGTTCCGAGCCGGCGCACAGCGCCGACAAGGAATAACGCCGTAACGCCGCCGCTCAGGCGCACGAACGCGCGATATTCATTTTCGCAACAATGGAACGCGGGGCCCTCCCCCGCGTTCTTGCGTTATGTGGTGCTCGCGTATCCCCGCAAGCGCTGCTTCTCTGTTTGCAAATCCAATTCCGATGTGGAGGAACGCTCAATGATGAAACACACCCTTACCGCTGCCGCGCTCGCCGTCGTGCTGGCGACCCCGGCTTTCGCGCAATCCGCCAAGCCTGAGACTGCGATGAAACCCGATACCGCGACGCAATCGCAGATGAACAAGCCCGATACGCAGATGAATAAGTTGGATACCCAGATGGATAAGTCGGCCACGACGTCGAAGTCCTCGACCTCGGGCGCGGCCACGGCCGACCAGGCCAACTTTATCCAGAACCAGGATTCGACCGACTGGCGCGGCTCCAAACTGATCGGCGCCACCGTCTACGGTCCGGATAACAAATCGATCGGCGACATCAATGACGTGCTGATCGCCAATGACGGCAAGATCAACGCCGTCGTGATCGGCGTCGGCGGCTTCCTCGGCGTCGGCGAAAAGAGCGTCGCCATTCCGTTCGACAAGCTGCAGGTGTCGCGCAAGGCCGACTCGTCCGCGATCGAGAAGGTCACCGTCAGCTATTCGAAGGACGAACTGAAGAACGCGCCGAAGTTCGCCTATTATGAACCCGCTTCGAAATCCACTTCGACCACCGGCGCCGGCTCGAACAGCGCGACAAAGCCGATGACCCCGATGGGCAGCCCGACCAAGAAGTAAGCTCGACCAAGAAGTAAGGCGTCCTTCGTCTGCTTTAACGCGGCGTCCGGCCGGAAGGCCGGGCGCCGTTTTTGTGCGCCGGCGCCCTGTGACAAAGCCAGGCCGCGTCCTATATCAAGGCTATGCGCAAACTTTATATCCTCGTGCCGCTTTTTGCCCTCTTGGCCGCCGCGCTTTGGTTTGCCGGCAAAGCCTGGATGCATTTCGGCGGCGCCGATATCCCGGTTTACGGTTATGTCGCCATTGCGGGTGGCGTCCTGATGTCGCTTCTGGTCGGCGGCGGCCTGATGGCGCTGGTGTTTTATTCCAACCGTCATGGCTATGACGACCTGAGCGGCGGCGACGGCTCCGCCGGCTGAGCTTACTTAAAGCTTTTGGAAAAGCTGTCCGGCCAAAACAGCCGGTATCGTTTGCGATGCGAACCGGCTATGAATTCGGCTTTCCACCGCGGCGCATGCCGGACGCGCGCAGAAACCGGAAATCTCTAATGAGCCAGACGCTATCGCAGCAACAGTTCGGCAAGAACGCCGCCTTTTATCTCACCTCGACCCCGCATTCGCTCGGCAAAAGCCTGGAGCGGCTGGTCACCCTTACCGCCCCCGATAAAACCTGGCGCGTGCTCGACATCGCCACCGGCGGCGGCCACGTCGCCTATACCTTTGCGCCGCATGTCGCGCGCGTCTGGGCGACCGACATCACCCAGGAAATGCTCGACATGGTCAAAGCCGAAGCCGCCAAGCGCGGGCTTTCCAATCTGCGCACGACCTATGCGAAAGCCGAGACGCTGCCGTTCGAGGATGGCAGTTTCGATCTGGTCACCTGCCGGATCGCGCCGCATCACTTCGATTCAATTCCCGACTATCTCGCCGAGAGCCATCGCGTGCTCAAAGAAGGCGGCACCATCGCCGTTGTCGACAATATCGTGCCGGCCGGACCGGTCGGCGATTACATCAATGCCTTCGAGCGCCTGCGCGATCCCAGCCACTTGCGCGCCTGGACCATGCCGGAGTGGCGCACGGCCATCGCCAAGGCCGGTTTCAAAATCGCGCACGAGGAAGAACTCGACAAGCGCATGGAATTCAAAAGCTGGTCGCAGCGTTACGACGATGTCATGAAGGCGCTGCTGCGCGCCATGCTTACCCAGCTCACGCCCGAGGTGAAGGCGGCGCTCAACCCGGAAGATGGCGCCGACGGGCTTTATTTCCACCTGCGCGAAGGATTGTTCATCGCCAAACGCGCGTGAGCGCAAAGAGAACGAAAAACGCCGGCGCCGATTTTCACCGGCCCGGCGTTTTGCGTTGCGCGCGGACATGACGCCCGGCGGCGACTATTTCTTGTGATGCTTGTGGTGGTGATGCCTGTGCGGCTTATAGCCCGGCTCCCATTCCGGATGGGCGTCATAGGCCGCGTTGACCAGCCAGCCGCCGACAATCGGAATGACGCAGGAGCCGATCAGCACGCCGGCCTCACGGTTGGAAAGCGGCCGCTTGAGCACCGCCGTCGCGACAATCGGCGAGACCACCACGCAGCCGATGGTCGTGACGCCCCAGGCGCCGAGCCGCGTCAGACCGCTGCCGTTGCTCCAGCCGTTCCATTTCCAGTCATTGATGGCGAAGAAGGCGGCGGTCGATGCAACGCCGGCTCCGATGGCGACCGCGGTGACGCGCTTGTCGAGGTGGTGGTGGTGGTGCCGTCCGCCCGCTTGCGCGCTCTGGCTGGCGAGGGCGAAGGCCGCGATCGCGGCGACCGCGATGGCAAATTTCCTAATCATCCTGGTCTCCCGGTAAAACATGAAACTGGTATCGCACGGAACTTGTCGGCCGCTGCGGTTCCATTGTCTAGGCCAGCCGTGGGGCAGTAGCCGGCTATCCCCCGGCAAATCTTGCCGCTCGACGCCCCTTTTTGCACCGTCGAGGCTCGCCGAATCTTCGTCCGAAATGACACTAAGCAATTGATTAAACGGGATATTCGTGGACACCCCGCAGGCCGTTAACTCGCCGTTTACCGACTTTGTTCACATTCCGTTAGGAGAGATTACCAAGTGATTCTGCGTCGCTTCGGCCGGGCGGATCGGCGCAAAAAGGATCACGTTTATGAACAAATTTGGGGGCCTTTTCGCCCGCAAGCCGGACGCTTTCGAAGAGTTGGCGCAAGTCTCGCCAACCGCCGCCAGCCTGCCCGAAAACCCGCTTGAACTCGACGAGGAGCTGTTCTCCGCGCTCGGCGCCCAGATCGGCGGCGACAACGAAACGCTGCGCAACCTGCTGGTCGATGCCAACGCCAAAATCGCCGAGCTCGACTCGATCAAGGCCGCCGTCGGCAAACTGGCCGACCCGGTCAGCAAAACACTGCGCGCCTACGAAGCCGAGAAGTCGGAAAAGATCAGCCTGCAAACGCTGCTGAACAACACCCGCGCAGCCTACGGCAAGGCGCGCAACGAACTGGCCGAATTCGAAAAGAAGATCGCGGCCTCCGAAAAAGACTGCAACGCGCTGCGTCAGGATCTCGCCACCACGCAGAATCTGCTGCGCACGGCGGAAGCCACCAAAGCCGAGATCGCCATCGATATCGCGGCCCGCCGCGCCCAGGTTATCGACCTGGAAGGACGGCTGGCGCATGAGACTGGCGAAAACGCCGCCCTGCGGGACGAGAACAAGCGGCTCGACGAGCGGCTCACCGCCACCAACAAGCGCATCATCGCGCTCGAATCCGACCTCAACGCCGCCCGCCAGCGCCTGCTGATGGCCGACGACGAAAACCGCGCGCAACAGGCTTCGCTCCAAAAGGCATCCACCGACGCCGCCCGCCTGGCGCGCAAGCTGACCGAGACCGAAGCGGCGCTCAACGCCTCGCAGGGCCGCCTGCGCCACGTCGAAGCCAATTTCGCCGAGGTCAATAACGAACGCGCCCGCCTCACCACCGCGCTCGACGAAACCAATGAGCGCCACGATCACGATCTCACCAGCCAGCGCATGCGCTTCGAAGCCTTGCAGGCGCGCGCGCTGTCGACCGACAATCTGCTCACCGAGGCGCGCGAACACCTGCTCGCCCGCGCCGAGGAGATCCGCGACTTCGACCGCCGCCTCAGCGACGTCGTCAACGAGCGCAACGTCTTGCAATCGCGGCTGGCCGAACTGGAAGCCGACCGCATCCGCCGCGAAAGCGAGTTTAAGGAAATCGACCAGGCGCGCGGCACGCTGATGGAACGCGGCGCGGCGCTCACCCGCGCCTATACCGCCAAGGAAGCAGCGCTGGGACGCGCCGAGGAATCGATCGCCGCGCTCAACGCCCGGATCAAAACTTTGACCGTCGAGAAGGCCAACGACAAGCAACTGGCCGAACAGGCGATCGAGGAATTGAGCGCCGCGCTGCGCCGTGAAAAGCTCGACCGCGCCGTGGTTGAAGGCGCGCTCGAAACCGGCCGCAAGGATCTAGCCCGCGTCATGCGCGATGTGATGAACCTTCAGCGCCAGCAGCAGACGCAGGAAGCGCCGGCCGAGATCAAGGCCGCTAACGCCGCCTGACGCTTTCGCAAAATTCGAACCGACGGATCGCCGGGCCGCAACGCCCGGCGATTTTTTTATACCCGCGCCGCGCGCACGCACAAAAAAGAAGGGCTGCCCTTATCGGACAGCCCTTCCATTGTCAGACCGTGGCCCGGTCGTGTGCGGCGTTACCCCTCCGCACACACGTGAGCCAGGCAATCTAAAGAGCGATCTTCAGATCACCTGAGTTGGACCTCGGCAGAGGCGAGGATCCAGTTCACGAATGCCGGCGACCGCGGCGATAGACAATGAGACACTGGATCACCTCCTTTCGGTTGTTGATGGACGGACCAATTATAGGGCCATTCCGCCGATTCGAAAGAGCTATCAGGCGATAGCCAAAGGGTCCTGGCCGTTCGCGCGCTATTGCTGCGCGGCGACCGCAGGCGTTTCGTCCGGCTGCCGCGGCATCGGCACGACGACGACTTCGGTCAGGTCACAGGCGTCGCACACATAAGTGAGGACCTCGGTATGCGGCTCGACACCGTAAAGACGCCGGCCTAAAATGGCAGCGCGGGCCGTGCGGCCAGCGCCTCGAAAAACAGCGCCAGCGCCAGGCAGGCGATCACGAATGCTGTCACCGGCGCCACCAGGCGCGCGGCGCTCAATGCCTCAACGCGCCGCGCGATGCGCGGATTGCTCAGTGCCGTGAAGATCGCGATCAGCGCCAGCGCCGAACAGATGACGAGATAGAACGGTCCGAAGCCGAGTCCGATCAGCCCGGCGATCAGAAATAGCGCGACACTCGCCAGCACGATGACGATAAGCGCACTGACGGTCGCTTTGGCGCGCTCGCGCGTCGTCGTTTTGGCCGCTGGTTTTTGGGCCGGCACGACCAGCCGCGCGTGCAACTCCGCGATCAGCATCAGACACGCCGCGCCTGCGATAGTGAGCAGGATGATCTGCGGGATTTGGGCGGACGCGATCGGTGGGATGGACGGCAAGGACATCGCTTCAAGTTCCGTGAGCGCACGACACAAAACGTGTCCGCGCAGCGCCGCCGTTTAGCACGCATCGCAACCGTACCAAATTTAATGCGAGCGGGCCGAACTACACGCGTCGCATCACGTTGGCGTCGGACGGGGGAAACAAACCCAAGGAGCCACCAAATGCAACCTAAACAACTAATGCTCGCAGTGCTCAGCGCTGCGTTTATCGCCGGCAGCGCCGGTTTTGCCGTCGCGCAATCCGCTGGCGGCGCCGGCAGTGCAGCCGGTGGCGGAGCCACCAGCGCGACGCCGGGCGGCACGAGCGGATCCAGCAGCGGTTCCGGCTCCCTCAACAGCAGCGGCTCGATGAGCAATCCTAACCTGAGCGCGCATCCCTGCGGGTCGGCTTCCGGCAGCACGGCCGCCAATGGCTCGCTCGGCACCAGCAACCAGGCGCTCAACAGCCCGACCGCCGGCACCAATCAGACCGGCACCGGGCTGAATTCGACCACCGGCTCCAGCACGCCGAACTCCTCGGCCAATTCGAGTCTCGGCGCCAATTCGGCCACTGGCTCCGGTTCGACCACCGGCTCGGGCTCGACCACCGGCTCGGCTTCCGGTTCGAGCGGCTGCTAAGTTTGATCTGACGTGGATTTCAACGGGCCGGCGGATGAAGCGCCGGCCCGAATTGGAACGTCTTTGCGTCACGAATTTGTGGCTCGCCCCGGCCAGTCGCGTGATATAATTGAACCTATGAGTCAGACCAAAACACTTGAAGCCCTGATGGAACGCGCCGCTACGTGGCCGGACGAAGCGCAGGCCGAGTTGGTGCGCTTCATGATCGACACCGAGGCCAAGCATTTTGGGGTCTATCGGCTGACCGACGAAGAACGCGCCGCGGTTCGCAGGGGCCTCGATGATGCGCGCCACGGTCGCTTCGCGAGCGATGAAGAAGTCGCCGAACTATTCAATGGCTTTCGCCGGACGGCATGAGAGTTCGCTATTCAGCAACAGCCTCTAGCGACCTTGGTGATATTCTTTCTTATTTGATCGAACGCAATCCGCGCGCGGCTGCGACTGTCGGCTTGGCAATTGAAACGACGTTTCCCGCGTTGCAATGTTTCCCAAATCGGCGGAGATGACCGACGAACCTGACGTAAGGATGGCGCCTGCCGGCCGATTTCCTTATCTAATATTCTACACCGTCGAGCAGGACGACGTGCAAATTCTCCGTGTTTTACATGGGGCGCGGTTGCGGCCAGGCGAGACGGAATAATGAAAGCGCAGCGCAAGCAATGGCAACTGGACCGGTTACTCGATCGGATAACGGATCGGTGACGCTGGCGACACTGCGGCGAGCGCGGTGGGGAGGAATTTGCGGATGGAATTGGAGTGAGCCTGTAGCCCGCATGGAGCGAAGCGAAATGCGGGATATAACATAACGCGAGCAACGCCCCGGATTTTGCTGCGCTCATCCGGGCTACCGTTGTCGCGTCAAGTGTTAGCCCTTAGGGCGGATTAGCCAACGGGTCGGCGCAAGGCGCCGCCCGATGACAGGCTCCGCGTAATCCGCCAATTCAATCGATTGCTATTCAATCTGACGGCGGGTTACGCCTTCGGCTAACCCGCCCTACAAATTTTATCGCTCACCTCACCAACCCCCGCATCGCCCGATCAAGCCCGTCCAGCGTGAGCGGATACATCCGCCCGCCCATCAACTGCTTCACCATCTGGATCGAATGGGTGAAGTCCCATTCGCGTTCGGGCACCGGATTGAGCCACACGCTCGAAGGATAAGTGCGCAGCACGCGCTCCATCCATATCGCCCCCGCCTCCTCATTATAATGTTCGACCGAACCACCGGGCGCCGCGAGCTCGTAGGGCGACATCGAGGCATCGCCGACGAAGACGACTTTATAATCGTGCGGATAGGTGCGCAGCACGTCGAATGTCGGCGTGGTCGCCTGGAAGCGCCGGCGGTTTTCCTTCCACGCTTTCTCGTACAGGCAATTGTGGAAGTAGAAATGCTCCATGTGCCTGAACTCGGTGCGCGCGGCCGAGAACAGTTCCTCGGTCGCCTTGATGTGCCAATCCATCGAACCGCCGATATCGAAGAACAGCAGCACCTTGACCGCGTTGTGGCGCTCGGGGCGCATCTGGATATCGAGATAGCCTTTATGCGCGGTGCCCTTGATGGTGCCGTCGAGATCGAGCTCGTCGGGCGCGCCGGTGCGCGCGAATTTGCGCAGGCGCCGCAACGCCACCTTGATGTTGCGGGTGCCGAGTTCGATGTCGTCGTCGAGATCCTTGAACTCGCGTTTATCCCAGACCTTCACCGCGCGCCGATGCGTGCTCTCGCCGCCGATGCGGATGCCCTCCGGGTTGTAGCCGCTGTTCCCGAACGGCGACGTGCCGCCGGTGCCGATCCATTTCGAGCCGCCCTGGTGGCGTCCCTTCTGTTCGGCCAGCCGCTTTTTCAGGGTCGCCAATAATTTGGCGAGGCCGCCGAGCGCCTCGATCTGTTTCTTTTCTTCTTCGGTGAGATATTTATCGGCGAGCTTCTTCAACCACTCAGCCGGGATGTCGGCTTCCATGCCCGCTTCGCCGATGTACTCCAGCCCCTTGAAGGCGTGGCCGAAAACGCGGTCGAACTTGTCGAGGTTGCGCTCGTCCTTCACCAGCGTGGCGCGCGCCAGATAATAAAAATCCTCGACCTTGCGCTGCGCGAGGTCGGCCTGCATCGCCTCCATGAGCGTGAGGTATTCGCGCAAGGAGACCGGCACGCCAGCGGCTTTCAAGTCGTTGAAGAAGGAGACGAACATGGCCTTGAGATTTCCCCCTAGCCCGCGCGGCGTCAAGCCGGGTACAAAGGCGGCGCCGGGAGACCTTAACGATGCACCTTAGCGACCGCTCGAAATGGGCGCTGGCCATTGTGGCCTGCGCGTTCATCCTGATCGCGCCCGCGATCTGGAACGGCTTTCCACTTCTGCAATACGACACCGGCGGCTATCTGGCACCCTGGTTCGAGCATAGGCTCGAGATCAACCGCTCAGTGCCTTATGGCCTGCTGCTGGTGGCGGGCGGCTGGTGGAATTTCTGGCCGGTGCTGGTCGTGCAGGCCGGCCTCACGATCTGGGTGATGGCGCTGACACTGCGCGCGCATGGCCTCGGCAATCGCCCCGGCCTGTTCACCGCCATGATCGCCGCGCTCTCGATCTTCACCACGCTACCATTCCTCACCACCATCCTGCTCACCGATATTTTCGCGGGGCTTGGCGTGCTCGCGCTTTATCTCCTGCTGCTGCGCGATGACGCGCTCACCCGCGGCGAGCGTATTGCGCTCGCTTTGCTGGTCGCCACCTCGGCCGCCACTCATTCCGCCACCATGGCGGTGCTGCTCGGGCTTGCCGCGGCCGCTGCCCTCATCCGCCTGATCGATCCCGCGCGCATTCCGATTACCCGCATGCCGCCCGCGCTCGCAGCATTAGTGCTCGGCTTTGTCATGGTCTTTGCCGCCAACGGCGCGGTTACCGGCCGCATCGGCTGGACGCCCGGCGGCATCGCGCTCACCTTCGGACGCATGCTGGAAGACGGCATCGTCACGAAATATCTCGATGACCATTGCCCCGACCCCAGCCTCAAACTGTGTGCGCATAAGACCGAACTGCCGGCCGACGCCGATGATTTTTTCTGGGGCGAAGGCGTATTCGACACACTCGGCCGCTTCGACGGGATGCGCGACGAAATGCGCCGCATCGCGCTCGAAAGCATCGTCGATTATCCGCTTCTTCAACTCCAATCGGTTGCCGGCGAAACTCTCAAGCAATTGACGCTGGTCGATACCGGCGCCGGCATCGTCAACTGGATCTGGAACAGCTATCACGAGATCGAAGCGCACGTGCCTTCGGCCGTGCCCGCGATGAAGGTTGCGCGCCAGCAGCAAGGTACGCTGTCCTTTACCCTCATCAACGACGTTCAGCGGCCGATCGCCTGGCTTTCGATGGCGCTGCTGCCTTTGATCGCCTTCGCCGCTTTAAGACGGGCGCGCTTTAACGACATCGGCGAATTCGCCGCCTGCATGGCGCTGGCGATCCTCGGCAATGCGCTGGTGTTCGGGATTTTTGCCACGGCGCATAACCGCTACGGCGCGCGCATTGTCTGGCTCGCCGCCTTTGCCGCGGCGGTCGCGTTGGTGCGTCTATACGAGCGGCGCGCGACGGCGGCCGGGCCAGTTGCCGCCCGCGACATTTTGCCGGCCTGAACGAACGCACGAATTTCGAACCATTTTGCGTCCGCCGCGTTCATCCAGCGGCGCGTTTTTTGCATTGCAAAGCATTGGATTGCAGGCACCGGGGCTGTGCCGGCGAGTCGGATGGGGCATACGAATGGTGGACATACCGGCGACGAGACGCGGTGCGCGGGCCATCGCGGTGCAAGCCACCGGCGTGCGCCCGGCCTTTCCGGCCTTCACAATCGCCTGGTCGCTGCCCTGGGTCATAGCCTGCGCCGGCATGATGACCGCGCTGCTGGCGCCGGCGATCTGGAACGGCTTCCCGCTCATCTTTCCCGACACCGGCGGCTATTTTACCGCGCCGATGCTCTACGCCATAGCCAACGGGCGTTCGGCGCTGTACGGATTTTTCCTCGATCTCGGCATTCCGTTCGCCTTTTGGCCCTGCGTGGTGGCGCAGGCGGCGATGATGGTCTGGCTGTTTATGATCGCCTTACGCGTCAATGGATTGGGCGGGCGGCCCTGGCTCGCCCTCGGCATCGTCGCGATGCTGAGCGCGGTCACCAGCCTGCCCTGGTTCGCCGGCCAGTTGATGCCGGATATTTTCTTTCCCGCCGCGGTTCTTTCGCTTTATCTGCTCGCCTTCGCGCATGAACAATTGTCGCGCGCCGAACGGTGGGGGGGCGCCGCCATCATCGCATTTTCCATCGCCAGCCATATGGCCCTTGCCGGTCTGTGCGTCGGCATCGTCATCGCGCTCTTTATTCTCATGCGGGTCGCGCGCCGGATTACCTTGCCGGCGCTGCCCAAGCTGCGGTTGAAATTCGCCGCCGCCTCGGTTGCCGCCGGCATCGCGCTCTGCCCAATATCGAACCTCGTGCTCACCGGCAGCTTCGCCTTCACGCCCGGCGGCACCACTTTCCTCTTCGGCCGCCTGATCGAAGACGGCATAATCGCGCGCTATCTCGAAGACCAATGCCCGGACTCGACCATCCGCCTGTGCGCCTATCAATCGAAACTGCCCGCCCTCGCCGACGATTGGCTGTGGGGCAATTCACCGCTCTACGAACTCGGCGGCTGGGAAGGCTACGAGCCGGAAGAAAAACGCATCATCAACGCGACCTTGCTGCGCTATCCGCTGGTGCACATCACGTCCGCGGTCAAGGCGACGCTGGCGCAATTTGCTAGCTTCGCTACCGAGATCAGCCTCGATGATAACGAGCCGACCTTCAATTCCTTCCGCGAGTTCATTCCCCAATTTTTGCCGGCGCTGATGAGTGCGCGCCAGCAGGCCGAGCGGTTCGATGTCGCCCCGCTTAATTGGCTTTATGTGCCGGTGGCAGGTTTTGCCGTCGCGGGTCTGGTGCTGGCGCTCGCGTTTCGCCGGCGCTTGCGCGTAGCGCCGCAGCCGGCCGCGCTCTGTCTCATCATCTTACTGGCGCTCGCCGGCAATGCCGCGATCTGCGGCGTGTTCTCGCATCCGGTCGACCGCTATCAGAGCCGGCTGGTGCTGCTTGCTCCGTTCGCGGTCGCCATCCTGCTGGCGCGGCGGTGGAGCGCGGCGCAGCCCCGGGTGAATCCGCCATCCTGACATGCTAATGAAGGCGCGGGCGCCGGTTCACGGCGTCTTTTCCCGGTCAGGAGCTAGCGCCGCCAATGTCTTCCAAACCCGATGCGGCCGTGCTGCGCGACCTTGCGCCGACCGGCCGACTGCGCGCCGCCATCAATTTCGGCAACGGCGTGCTGGCGCAGAAAGACGCCGCCACCAGCGCGGCCAAAGGCATCACGCCCGATCTCGCGCGCGAGCTCGGCAAGCGGCTGGGCGTTCCGGTCGAACTCATCCCGCATGAGGCCGCCGGCAAGGTGTTCGATGGCGCCACCACCAACGCCTGGGACATCGCCTTCGTCGCCATCGAGCCGGTGCGCGCCGCCGTGATCGAATTCACCGCGCCTTACGTCATCATCGAAGGCACCTATATGGTGCCGAAGGATTCCCCGCTGAAGGCAATCGCCGATGTCGACCGCGCCGGCGTGCGCATCGCGGTCGGGCTCAAGTCGGCTTACGATCTTTATCTCTCGCGCACGATCAAGAACGCCACCCTCCTGCGCGCTTCGGGGGGCGGCGGCAACGTCGGCATCGACTTTTTCATCGCGGAAAAGCTCGAAGCCGTCGGTGGCGTGCGGCAGGTGCTCGAAGCCTATGCGAAGGCGCATCCTGAAATGCGCGTGATGGAGGGGCATTTCATGGAAATCCAGCAGGCCATGGGCACGCCCAAAGGCCGTCTGGCGGGCGCCACCTATTTGCGAACCTTCGTAGAGGACATGAAAGCCTCCGGCTTTGTCGCCGACGCGCTCAAGCGCAGCGGTCAGACCGCGAGCGTCGCACCGGCTGCGAACTAGGGGGACGGATTCAAGATTTGGCCGGCGAGGCCTCCGGCGTATGCACGTGTTCGGGCCGCACGCCAAGGCCTATCAGGCGCGCCGGCAGCCGGCGCAGCACCGGAAACCAATCGAGCAGATTGAGCACCCAGGGTGGCTTTATCCGTTTGTCACTTTGCAGCACTTGCGCCAGCACCCTTTCGTGGATCTGCACTTGCAGCCACTGGATCACGCGCATCGCCAGCGTGCGCCGCGCCTGCACCGCCGCCAGCAGTTCGCCGGTGACGCGGCGTTCTTTCAGCGGCTGCCATAGGATATTGGCGGCGGCGACCGCGTCCTGTATGGCCAGATTGACGCCAACGCCGCCGACCGGCGACATCGCATGCGCGGCGTCGCCGATGCACAGGAGGCCGGGCTTGTGCCATTGCCGCAGGCGATCCACCGTCACGGTCAGAAGCTTGATGTCGTCCCAACTTTTCAATTCGCCGATGCGGCCTTTGAGAAACGGCGACATTGTAAGGACATTGTCGCGAAATTTGTCGAGGCCCGTACGCTTGACCGCGTCGATGCCGCCTTTCGGAATGACGTAGGCGCATTGCCAATAGTCGCCGCGGTTGAGCATCACCATCATGCGGCCGGCCTCGATATGGCCGAAGGTCTCCGGCGTATCGCTGTCCTTGCGCGATACGCGGAACCACAGCACGTCGATCGGCGCGCCGAGGTTTTCGGCCGCAAGCTGCGCCTTGTCACGCAACGTAGAATGCCGGCCGTCGCAACCGACCGTGAGATCGGCGCGGATATCGATCGTGCCGTCCGGCGTCTTCGCCCGCAGGCCCACGACGCGCCCGCCCTCCTCGATCAGGTCGACCGCCTCATGCCGCATGCGCAAATCGAAATTCGCGAAATGTTTGCCGTGATCGGCCAGGAAGTCGAGAAAATTCCATTGCGGCATCAGCGCGATGAATTTGCACATCGTCGGCAGATGCGAAAAATCGGCAAGCGTGATGCGCCGGTCGCCGACGAGGCCGGTCAGATGGTCGATTTCGTCATGCGGCAGTTTCAGGAACGCTTTGAGCAGGCCCAGTTCGTGCATCAGCTCAAGCGTCGAGGGATGGATGGTGTCGCCGCGAAAATCGCGCAGGAAATCGGCGTGCTTCTCCAGCACGGTTACCGCGACGCCGGCGCGCGCCAGCAGAAAGCCCAGCATCATGCCGGCCGGTCCGCCACCGGCAATGCAACACGTGGTTTTGATCGCGGCAGCCGCCATTCTTGCTTCTCCGTTGCCGCACGCGCCCCGCAGACAGACCGTCGGTCAAAGCCCTTGCCGCTGTCAACGCCGCCCGGCTATGGAGGTTGCGAACCGAGGTGCCCCCGTGAACGACCCGTCCGCCACTTCCGCTGCCAAACCGCGCAAGGCCGTGCCCAATTTCGCCGATTATCCGCACCGGGTGCGCGACATCATTCGCTTCGCCGATCTCGATCCGCAGGGTCACGTCAATAACGCCGTGTTCGCGACCTATTTCGAAACCGGCCGCGTCGCTATGTTCCGCGATCCCGACCTCAGCATCGGCATCGCCAACGCGACCTATGTGCTGGTGCGCCAGGAAATCGATTTTCTCAACGAGCTGCATTGGCCGGGCGAAGTCGAGATCGGCACCGCGCTCGCCGAATTCGGCCGCACGTCGTTCGTGGTGGTGCAGACGGTTTTCCACGGCGCGGTTTGCGCGGCGGCCGGTCGCGCCACCCTAGTGATGCTCGATACCACCACACGCAAGGCGCGGCCGCTGACGCCGGAGGCAATGGCGCGGCTGGAGCAGTGGAAATATCGGGGGGTCTAGTCCGCCCCTGGCTCTGAGCACACGGCGAGACGCCCAGGTACAAAGCTAAAAACAATCCACGGTTGTCTTGGTAGCTTTTTTATACTAAAATGGCATTGGCACGTAGCAATTCGAACCGTGGAGCGAAAGTTCACGGCCAATAATCGACGGTACACGCTGTGGGGCGTGACATGGTGCGTAGCGTGTGTATTGCTGCAATCGTCGCCGGCGGCGTCGTCGCCTGCTCGCCGGTGCCGCGCTTTAATGTCGATCCGCGCATCAGCCCGTCCGACGTGGCATCGCGTGTCCAATGCGAGTTGAAACTTGCATCTGAGAATCCGGCGAACGAGTCGCTTAAACTCAATACTTATATTGTAAGTTATTCACTGGGCCTGAAAGTCGAATCGGACGTCAATCCGAATGTGAAAGCGGATTGGGTCATTCCCTACCATCTCACCGACACATTCAACCCAAGTCCGAGCGCGGGTATTGAAGACTACGTTTTACGCGACAGCAGCACCAAATATTCGGTCTCGATTGCTAATCTCACAGACTACCAGTGCCCGCATTACTTGGCAGCGGCTTATCGCGAAGATGTCGACGCGGCGCGGGTGTCGTATGGAAGCTTCGGAATCATGGACTGGTTGAGCCAGACGTCCGAGTCCGCCAAATCCTCGCCGGTGGCGCCTTCATTGGACTACTATACAGTTAAGTTCGCGGTTACCGGGACAGCGAATCCAACACCCGGTTTTAAAATCGTCAATTTAATGGGGACCATTAACCTGGCTTTGAAGCGCATCGACACGAATACCCTCAACATTGTTTTCGTTAAAGACAAGCCGGCAAAGCCGCAAGAGGTGTGCGTCACCAATCTGCCAAACGCCACCGAATGCAAGCCGCTACCGTCGGCAATAGTAAAACCAAAAGCGCCGATTGCCAGTTCCAAAAAGCGCGAGCTTCAAAATCTGAACGCGACGCCGCCGCGAACCGCTAAGCCGAAACAACCCGAGCGCATTCCGTCGGACGTCCAGGACCGCCTCGACAAAAAATTGGAAAATCTGCAACTGCGTGACATCCTACGGCCGTAGCGTCAGCGGCATCGCTCGCGGCGATGAGCGATCGTGTAGCCGGCACGCTGATCGAGCCACCCGTCTGGCGCTAACCCTGCTTCTCCGGCGTGGTCACCGTGAGGCCGTCCAGTTCGTCGCTCACTTTGATCTGGCACGACAGCCGCGAATTTTCGCGCACCTCATAGCCGAAGTCGAGCATGTCCTCTTCCATCGGCGACGGCGGCCCAACCTTCTCGCGCCACTCCTCAGCGATATAAACATGACAGGTCGCGCAGGCGCAGGCACCGCCGCATTCGGCCTCGATGCCGGCCACGTCGTTGCGGATGGCCGTTTCCATCACGGTCGCGCCATTATCCGCTTCGATTGTACGCCGGGTTCCGCTGGAGTCGATAAAAGTGATTTTCGGCATGATGGATGGTTCGCAATCTCGCACGCTTGGCAATGACGTAAAGAGCAAGACGCCGGAACCGGCGTTGCGCGCATCCTATATCGTCATTCGAGGAAACGCGCCAGTCCGGCGCAACACCCACGTCCTAGGCGTCGCGCAGCAGCAGCGCGATCAGAGCGCGCGCTTCCTCGACCTTGGCGGCGAGCCGGTCGATAGCCGCGCTGACGTCGCCGGCCGAACCGGCGGCTGCCTGCCCGACCGCATTTTCGACAGATTGCGCGGCGTCCGCGACCGGCCCCGCGCCAATGCCTAAGGCCGAGCCTTTCAGCGTGTGCGCCAGCGAGCCGACAACGGCGGCGTCGCCCGCGCGCATGCGGCCGATCAGGATGGTTGCCTGCCGGTCAAACAGTTCCAGCACATCTTGTTCGAGTGTGCGGTCGCCGAAGGTCATGCGGCGAAGATGGCCGCGATCGATGGCGGCGTTCATATCAATTGCTTCGCTCGCGCCTGCCGCCATGAGAAACTTCCCGCCGGTTCCGCCTTGTTTCGTTGCCGGCGATTGTGACCGCCACTGGCGAAATTCCGGTAAATGCCGACGCCATGCGGGCGGTATTAGGTTAAGCGCGGGTCCGCCTGGTTAACGACCTTGAAACCGCCGTCTTGCCGCATTCGAGATCTTTCTTCCTCAAGGCCGCCTAATCCGGGTTTCTATGGTTAACAGCGGGTTAACGATGATTAAAAACTCCTTACCACTTCGGTTTCCTTCGCTTTGCCAAGGCGATAGGATGAAAACTCGCGGTTAGATGGGGCGAACTACGGCTAATCCGTAAGCCCAACGGATCAGTGGCTCCGGCCTGGCGCGCTTTTTACCGGCGCGCCGGCTGGCAATCTTTAAGTCCTGCGTAACGACGAGGCGACGAGCGAAATGGCGAACAACCCGCAGAAATCCAAAGACGCGAAGGATCCGACGGAGCAAGCGATCTCAGCGATCGAGGACGCGCTTAACATCCGTCATCCCGACACTCGCGATTCCGACCTGCGCATCGAGCCGACATTCGAACGCGACGCCGCCGGCGACACCAGCCATGAACAGGCGGCGGGCGCGCCGATCACCGCCGATCTTTTTCACGAGCCCAAACAGCCGACGCTGTGGGCCTCCGACGAACCGGCAATGCGCCAGCCCGCCAATGACGACCGCGCCAACATGGGGCAAATTCTGCAAACGTTGCGGCGGCGCCGTGCGCGCGCGCCTTATGTCGTCGCCAGCATCGCCGCCTTCGCCTGGATCGCCGGCGGCGTCGCGCTCGCCTATCTCTCGACCGCCGAATTACAGACGCTGCTCGCCACCCCGCGCGTCGGCCTTGCCGTCACCGCCGGGATCGCCAGCGGCATCGTCGTGCCGGTCATTTTCTTTTACGTCATCGCCCACATGTTCAGCCGCTCGCAGGACATGCGGCTGGTCGCCGAGTCGATGGCGGAAGTTGCCATGCGGCTGGCGCAGCCGGAGACCGCCGCGCGCGAACAGATCGTCTCGGTCGGCCAGGCCATCCGCCGCGAAGTCGCCGCCATGGGCGACGGCGTCGAGCGCGCACTGGCGCGCGCCGCCGAACTGGAAGCCCTCGTCCATAACGAAGTTTCCGCGCTCGAGCGCGCCTATAACGACAATGAAGTGCGCATCCGCGATCTTCTGAGCGAGCTCACCAACCAGCGCGATAACCTGGTCAGCCAGTCCGAACAGGTACGCAAGGCCATCGGCTCGGTTCATCTCGACCTGTCGCACGACATCACCTCGGTCGGCGATCTGGTCGCCGAGAAAGTCAACGAAGTGGCGCAGCGCGTCACCCGCTCGCTCACCGAAAAGGGCGAGCACATCACGCTCGCGCTCGGCCACGCCGGCGACTCGATGATCGACGCGCTCAGCGAGCGCGGCTCGACCTTGCTCGATCGCCTGGAGACCACCAGCGACCGCGCCACCACCGCGATCGCCTCGGCCAGTGACCGCCTGTCCGACAGCCTCAATTTCAAGACCGAGCACGTGCACGACGAATTCGCCAACCTGGCGGCGCGCCTGCAACAGATGATGACCACCCGCCTCGACGCCGTCGCCGCCGGCTTTGCCGAGAAGAGCTCCGTCACCATCGAGAATATGGCCAGCCGCTCCGTCCAGATCACCGGCGCCATCACCGAAACCGGCAACCGCATGGCCGAGCAGATCGCGGCGCGCGCCGATGGCGTCAACCAGACGCTGCGCTCGACCGGCGACGCCGTCGCCGACACCTTCCGCGGCAGCAC